>Ga0255338_1001268_pt1 | contig 50045 bp, 47 predicted proteins | sample MeOH1_35cm_T4_19_FD_203715 | JGI IMG/M metagenome (GOLD analysis project Ga0255338, IMG submission 203715) | Sandy soil microbial communities from University of British Columbia, Vancouver, Canada - MeOH1_35cm_T4_195 | ecosystem: Engineered > Artificial ecosystem > Sand microcosm > Unclassified ...
TGATGGCCTGACGAATCCACCATGTGGCATAGGTAGAGAACTTGTAACCGCGGCGGTATTCGAATTTGTCGACTGCCTTCATGAGGCCGATGTTGCCTTCCTGAATCAGGTCGAGAAATTGCAGACCACGGCTGGTGTATTTCTTGGCAATTGAAATTACCAGACGCAGGTTGGCCTCGACCATTTCCTTTTTGGCCTGATTTGAGTGGTGCTCACCGGCCAGCATCTGCCGGTTGATTTCCTTGATGCGGGCGATCTCAAGGCCGTGCTCGCGCTCGATTTCAGCCAGCTTGAGCTGCGCGCGGCGGATGTCGTCGGTGAACTGTTTCAGGCGCGTGCTGTGCTTTTTCTTGGCACTAACCTGGGTTTCCAGCCAGCCGATGTCGGTTTCGTGGCCAATGAACACGCGTAGAAAGTCCTTGCGCGGCATGTCTGCCTTGTTGACGCACAGATCCAGAATCACCTGCTCCTGCTGGCGGATGCGCTCCAGCAGGCTGCGCAACAGGCCGGCCAAGTCATCGATTTGCTTCGGACTGAAGCGCAGCTTCAATACGTTTGCATGGAGGTTTTCGCGTAGTGCGGCCAGCTCGACCAGAGCGGGCTTTTTCTGGGCTTCGACTTTGGCGATCTGATCACGCAAACCTCGCAACAACTCGAAATGCAGTCGCACCTGCTCATCGTCGAGGCCGATCTCCACTTCCTCGGCCTCCACCGCCTCCACGTTGATGTCGACCTCGAAAACGTCATCGATGCCAGTTACTGCTTTCTTGACAAGCCCGGCATCAAACGGCCCTGTCGGTTCGTCGGATTCTGCAAATCCAGCGATGAAAGACGACAGAAGAAGCTGGCCAGCTTGCACTTGATCGTACAGGTAAAAGACCTCCTCCAGTACCCGCGGCAGTGGCAACAGTGCCGCGATGACTTGCTGCTGACCGGCCTCGATGCGCTTGGCGATGGCAATCTCGCCTTCGCGCGTCAGCAGTTCGACCTTACCCATTTCGCGCATATAAAGGCGCAGAGGCTCGTTTCGACTTGAGGCAAGGTCGTCGAGAATTGCCAGCGCGTTCAAGACCGACTCATCCTCGTCGGGCGTCGCATGGGAGTCTAAAATGACTTCAAGGTCATCGATACCGTCAGACCATTCAAAGCGCTCGTCAGTCTCGGCACCAAGGTCGTTAATAACCAGCCGCAGCAACAACTCGACTTCTTCATCGCGTGAAAGGTCGGCGCGGCGGCTAATGTTCACTACAAGAACATCTGGCACGCTACCTTCTCTAAGCGCGCACAAAAACAACCAACTCAGCTTTGCACGTCGTTCAGCGTCATCGGCGCGGGGAGGCGGCATCGCTCGACCCGGAAGGAATGCGTCAACATCTTCCCAGTCCGCCGAGGTATCGATCGGCGTGAAGTTGGAGATCGTAACGTGGATTGACGTTGCGACCAATGCAAGTTTCGGGTCGTTACCGGGGGGAAGGCGATCCTCTTCAGTTTCCCACCCGGACAAATCAAGTGCGCGCCCATCGTCGAGTGCAGTCGACGTATCGATGTCTGCGAAAACGTGTTGGCATGCCACGATAGTTGGAGAATGGTCAAGACGCGGCTGCGTTGTTGCGGGGTCACGGCGATCCTCTGCTTGAGCCGGGACGAGCGGCGGTTCTCTCGGAATTACGGGAGCTGCGCCTGTAAAGTCTCCATCTATATCAGCGACTGTAATGGATGTTGGTCTGAATCCTTCGCGACAATGCCTTTCGGGTTCGGCCACCCCTACGAGCGCTTCTTCGATGACCAAGACGGCTGCGTGCGCGCCGGAAGCCCTTGCGATAGAGAGAGCGTCATTGCCGGATTGATCGACCAATCTTGGATTTGCTCCGGCGTGCAGCAGAAGTCGGCAGATTCCAGCTTTATTTCTCGCCGCAGCAAGCATCAGGGGCGTTAATCCCTTGCCGTCACGTGCGTTGAGGTCGTCACCGCGGTAAATGTGCAGGCGCACTGCGCTTTCAACGCCAACCACCACCGCCATCTTTAGAAGGCGGTTAAGATGCCCGTGGCCTGAGGCCGCCGACGCGCTCACCGAGAACCCTCGGAAATGAGCGTCAAGATGCACAGACCGTCGGGAAGCATCATGACCCGAACGTCCAGCGACTGCTCATTCTGGGTCCGCCTCGCGCCCGTATTCCAGAACCCCTCGAAGTCAAACGAGAATTGCAGGTGGTGGCGAATCGCAGGTTGGTAAACGGATATCGGCCCGAGACTACGCCTGCGCCACCGTCCATGCCGTGCAGGATCAGATAGTTGCCCACCAAATACTCGCGCCGGTCAATATTCTCAAGGCGTTGCTGAAGGACGACGACGTGGGCCGGGACTTCGAGCGACTGCGGGGCCCCAGCCACGGTTCAGCGCGAACCTGCACCCGCGGGTGAACGCTTCGCAGCGCGTGTCAGGTCGGCAAGTGCCTCGCGGGCATCACGCGTACGCCCGGCCTCGACATCGGCAAGGCCCTTGTCGATCTGGTCCAGCAGCAGCAGGTGGATGTGCTCGCGCTCCAGGCGGTGGTAATAATCGAGCCGCTCGGCGTCGATCAAGGCCACGTAGCTCTCGCCGTTCTTGGTGATGATTTTCTCGGCGCCGGCCTTGGCCTGATCGGCCAGCTCGGACAGTTTGGCCCGGGCCTGGGTCAGCGGCACGATGTCGGATGCTGAAAATGTCATGGGTGCCTCGTGTGGATGCAGCCTGAATTCTGCACATCATAAGGCTGACTTGCCGTGCGCCGGTGCGGAGAAGTTGAGCGTTGACGCTTGCCGCTCTGAGGTGCGCCAAGCATCGACGGACTCGCACACGGGAGCCCAGGCCAGCACCGCAATCTCACGGACGGCGTGTCCGAACTGACGATCGATGTGGGGCCTGGCTATCGCGTCTACTCATCCGGCAGGCGGCTTTACCGCGGGCTTTCCGGAAACAGCCCCGGCATCCAGCGGGGTGCCAGCGCAGCGGGAAAGGCAAGACGCAGCGGGGCGCGCGGGCTTTCCGCGACCAGGACGCCGCAGTCGCTCAGCGTGGCCACGATGCGCCGGCCGTGGCGGGCGGTGGCACCGAGCACGCCCGCCACCTCCCCGCGGGGCAGCTCGCCGCGGTAGAGCACGGCTTCAAGGATTTGGCCGACGTTGGACGGCAGGTGGCCCAGACGCGTTTCTTCCTCTGCCCACATCAGGATGCGCGTGCGCAGTCGGTCGGGCTGCACCAGCCCTTCCATGAACTCGACCTGGTCGATACAGGTTTTCAGGAAAAAGGCTGTGAAGTCCGCCAGTGCTTCCTCGCTCAGTGCGCCGCGGCCGTCGAGGTCGTTGCGGCGCGGCAGGTCGCAGCGCGCAAGGTGGTTTTTGTACGTCGCCGCGTTGCGCGCGAGCCCGCGCGCCACCGACCAGATGCCGCCGGTGTCCAGTGTCTCCAGCAGCATGGCGTGGGACATCAGGCGCGCCACGCGCCCGTTGCCGTCCAGGAACGGGTGAATCCACAGCAGGCGGTGATGCGCCGCCGCCGCGGCCAGGATGGCGTCGGTCTTGCCAAGGCCGCTGTATGCCTGTTCGAAGCGGGCGAGAAACCGCGCAATCGCGCCGGGACTGACGGCAACGTGCTGGCCGACCCTCACGTCGCGGTCGCGCAGGTCTCCGGGCACGACCGGCAGCCGGTGGCCGGTATCCGGGGCTTCGATCCACAGCAGGTCATCGGGCAGCCGTTCGGCAAACCGGCGGTGGATCTCGCAAAGCCCGCTGGCCGACACCGCCCGGCCACGCAGCCCGCCGCCGTCGATCCACTGTTGCACGGTGATATGGGCCTTCGCTTCCAGCTGCAGGTCGCGCTTGCGGGCATCGCTGCTGTAGTCGTTTCGCAGTGCGCGCTCGATGTCGACCGGGTGGGTGTCGTGGCCTTCGATGAGGTTGCTGTAGTAGCAATTCATGGCTCGCACGAGATCGGCGAGCGCGTTGCGAACGCCCTCGGGAAGGCTGCGCCGAAAGCCCGCGGCGCGCGCTGCCAGTTCGAGCGCCAGATCGATGAGCGATCCCCGGTGGTGGGATGTCGCCCCGATCAGCAGGGGCTCCATCAGCGCGGTGTCTTCGCCGCCATCGATGGCCGCCATAATGTCCGCTTTGATGTCCACAAAAAATCTGTGAAGATCAACGATACATCAATAGATTAAATTCCTGAATACTTTTCTTTGGCGGGAGCGATGTCCGCATCGACGTCCCCAGGCCGCGTCGCCCACCAAACCGCGCTGTGGTGGGCTTTTCACCCCACCTTTGGCAAGCGCCCCAGCGCGTCCTGGATGGCCGCGTCCGGGTAGCTGTAATCACTCAGCTCCCCGGCAAAGTAGCGGTCGTACGAGGCCATGTCGAAGTGGCCGTGGCCGGACAGGTTGAACAGAATCACGCGCGGCTCGCCGGCCTGTCTGGCCGCCAGCGCCTCGTCGATGGCGGCGCGGATGGCGTGGTTCGATTCGGGCGCCGGAATGATGCCCTCGCTGCGCGCGAACAGCACGCCGGCCTCGAAGGTGGCCAGCTGTTGCACGGCGCGCGCCTCGACGATGCCGGCGTGGCACAGCTGCGCCACCAGCGGCGCGCTGCCGTGGTAGCGCAGGCCGCCGGCATGGATACCGGGCGGCACGAAATCGTGCCCCAGTGTGTACATGCGCATGATGGGTGTGAGGCCCGCCGTGTCGCCGTAGTCGTAGGCATAGGCGCCGCGCGTCAGCGTGGGGCAGGATGCCGGTTCCACCGCCAGCAGGCGCACCTTGCGTCCCGCCGCCTTGTCCGCCACGAACGGAAACGCCAGCCCGGCAAAGTTCGACCCGCCCCCGCAGGGCGCGATCACCACGTCCGGGTAGTCGCCGGCCAGCGCCATCTGCTGTTTGGCCTCCAGGCCGATCACCGTCTGGTGCAGCATCACGTGGTTGAGCACGGAGCCGAGCGCGTAGTTGGTGTCGGCGCGGCTGGCGGCTTCCTCCACCGCCTCGCTGATGGCCATGCCGAGCGAGCCGGGCGAATCCGGATTGTCGGCCAGCATTGCCCGACCGGCCGCGGTATGGGGACTCGGGCTGGCGATGACCTCCGCGCCCCAGGTGCGCATCATCGAGCGGCGGTGCGGTTTCTGGTCGTAGCTGACGCGCACCATGTAAACGCGCACGTCCACGCCCAGCATTTGCCCTGCCATGGCCAGCGACGAGCCCCACTGCCCGGCGCCGGTCTCGGTGGTCAGGCGGCGCACGCCGGCCTGGGCGTTGTACCAGGCCTGCGGCACGGCGGTGTTGGGCTTGTGCGAGCCGGCCGGGCTGACGCCCTCGTACTTGTAGTAGATGCGCGCCGGGGTGCCCAGCGCCTGTTCCAGCCGGTGCGCCCGGTACAGCGGCGCCGGTCGCCACAGGCGGTAGATGTCGCGCACCGCGTCCGGAATCGGCACCCAGCGCTGGGCGGACATTTCCTGCTCGATCAGGGCCGGCGGAAAGATGGCCGACAGTGCGTCCGGCGCCAGAATCTTTCCGTCCGGCCCGCGCGGCGGCTCGGGCGGGGCCGGCAGGTCGGCCACCACGTTGTACCAGTGGGTCGGAATGGCCGACTCGGGGAGCAGGAACTTGGTGTCGGTCATTGCGATCCCCCTCTGGTGTGGGCCAGAACATAAGCCGGAACACGGGCAGATTACCAATGCGGGCCGGGGCCGCCGGATGAACGGACCTGTCACGCCTGCCCGAGAACGGCTCGGGCTGTGGCGCCATGGATGCTTGCGCGCGGGCCGTCGCGTTGCCGCCGACGCGACCCCCGTGCTAATGTTCGCGCCCTTTTTAGGCGCGTAGCTCAGTTGGTTAGAGCACCACCTTGACATGGTGGGGGTCGTTGGTTCGAGTCCAATCGCGCCTACCAGAACAAAACCCGCAGGTCCGAATCAAGCCGGGCTTGCGGGTTTTTTGTTGGGGCTGCAGATTGTCCGGAGCGCCCATGATCGAACCGCTGCTGCTGACCACGGTGCGGATTTGCACCTTCGACGGCGACCGCCTGCTGACCGGCGCCAGCGGCTTTTTCTTTGCCCGCGACGAGCGCCTGTTCCTGGTCACCAGCCGGCACGTGCTGATCGACACGCCCAGCGGCCACGTGCCCAGCCGCGTCGAGATCGAGTTCCACGCCGACCCGCAGAACCTGGCCGCTTCGAGCGTGCTGTCGATCCCGCTGTACCGCGATGGCACCGCCGTGTGGCGTCAGGGCGCCGATGCCGGCGGCGACATCGACGTGGCGGTGATCGAACTCGACCGCTCGGCCCTGCCGCCGACGGTGCCGCTGTGCTGCTTCACGCCGCAGCACCTGCAAAGCTCGCTCAAGGACGTGGAAGTCGGCACCTCGGTGCTGGTGGTGGGCTTTCCGCTGGGCTTTCACGACACCCTGCACCACCTGCCGGTGGTGCGCCAGGCGGTGATCGCGTCGTCGTTCGGCATGCGCTTCCAGGGCCAGGGCTATTTCCTCACCGACGCGCGCACGCACCGGGGCATCAGCGGCGCGCCGGTGGTGATGCGCAGCCCGTCGAACGACACCGCCCTGCCCTGGACGCTGCTGGGGGTGCACTCCGCGCGCCTGGACATCGGCAACCGCGATCTGGACCTGGACGAGTCGCTCGGCCTGAACTGCGCCTGGTACGCGGATATCCTGCTCACGCTGACGGCCGGGGACTAGCCCGGCCCCGCGAAGCCCTGTCACCAGCGCGAGGTCGCCATGCACGACGCCATCACTCCGTTTTCGATTCACATCGACGATTCGGTCGTCGCGGACCTGCACCGGCGCCTGCAAAACACCCGCTGGCCGGAGCCGGAAACCGTGGACGACTGGTCCCAGGGCGTGCCGCTGGCCTACGTGCAGGACGTGTGCCGGTACTGGCTGGAAAGCTACGACTGGCGCGCCAGCGAGCGGCGCCTGAATCGCTTCAGCCAGTTCACCACCCGGCTCGACGAGCTCGACATCCACTTCATCCATCAGCGCTCGCCACACCCGCAGGCGATGCCGCTGCTGATCACGCACGGCTGGCCGGGCTCCATCGTCGAGTTCCACAAGGTGATCGAGCCGCTGGTAGACCCGGTGGCCCACGGCGGCAGCGCGGCCGATGCCTTCCACGTCACCTGCCCTGCCCTGCCCGGCTACGGCTTTTCCGGCAAGCCGGCGCGCACGGGCTGGGGCATCGCAAAGATCGCCGAGGTGTGGAACCGGCTGATGCTGCGGCTGGGCTATTCCCGCTATTTCGCCCAGGGCGGCGACTGGGGCGCCGCGGTCACCGCATCGATCGGCCAGCAGAACCTGGGCAACTGCCGGGCCATCCACCTCAACATGCCGATCGTCGAGCCGGACCCGGCCACCATGAACGACCTGTCGCCCCTGGAGCAGGGCGCCCTGGCGGCCATGCAGTATTACGTGGAGCAGGATTCCGGCTACTCGAAACAGCAAAGCACCCGCCCGCAGACGCTGGGCTACGGCCTGGTCGATTCGCCCAGCGGCCAGGCGGCGTGGATTCTGGAGAAGTTCCAGGCCTGGACCGACTGCGGCGGCCACCCGGAAAACGTGCTCACCCGCGACGAACTGCTCGACAACATCATGCTGTACTGGTGCACGGCCAGCGCCGCCTCGTCTGCCAGGCTGTACTGGGAAAGCTTCAGCCGGCTGTCGCGGTTCGAAATCGAGCTGCCGACCGGCGTCAGCATCTACCCGAAGGAAATCTTTCGCGCCTCCCGGCGCTGGGCCGAACGGCATTACCGCAACCTGATCCACTGGAACGAGCTGGACCGCGGCGGTCACTTCGCCGCCCTGGAACGCCCGCAGGTATTCGTGGACGAAGTGCGCGCCTGCTTCCGCTCCCAGCGCTGAGGTATTTCTGGGCGGGTGGCCGCGCCTTGCCCGGCGGCCCGCCTGGGTGTGCTGCGCTGAAACCAGCGCTTTGGACGTTTGACATAAGTATCCATACAGATACACTTCGCGCGTGTTCACCGTCCGCCAGACGCAGGCGTTCCAGGACTGGCTCGACGGGCTGAAAGACCTGCGGGCGCAGGTGCGCATCGCCGCCCGCTTGCGCATGGCCGAAGCCGGAAATCTGGGCGACTGGAAACCGGTCGGTGGCGAGGTATCGGAAATGCGTATCGATTTCGGGCCTGGTTACAGGCTGTACTTCACGCGTCGCGGCAGCATCCTCATCGTCATGCTCGCAGGCGGTGACAAATCGAGTCAGACACGAGACATCAAGCGCGCGCAACGGATATTGAAGTTACTGGAGCCGGAATCATGACCAAATCCAAGGCACGGGCCAAGCTGCTGCCCTTCGATGCCGCACGCTATCTCACCGACGACGCGGCAGTGGCTGAGTACATGACCGCGGTCCTCGAAACCGATGATCCCGATCTGCTGCTGCTTGCGCTCGGCGACGTCGCACGCGCTCGTGGAATGGCACAGGTCGCCAAAGATGCCGGGCTCGGGCGGGAGAGCCTCTACAAGGCCCTCGCGCCGGGCGCAAAACCACGGTTCGACACGGTGCTCAAGGTGGCTCGCGCCTTGGGCGTCCGGCTTTCAGCTCGTGCACTGTAGCCCGCCACAGGACGCGCGGTCCGGTCTCGAAAGACCGACCGGACGAGACACGCCCCAGTTCACCCTGCCCGCACGAATTGTTTCTTCCCCAGCGTAAGCAGATAGGCACCGGTGGCGACGCACCAGGCAATGCCCAGCGTCCACAGGCCGTGGGAAACGAAATGCGCGCCGCGCAGTTGTTGGGCAATGTCGAAGCTAAGGCCAAGGGTCAGTCCAAATGCCAGGCCATACCACCGATACCGCGGGTTGACGACGCGAAAGTAGTAATAAAGCGCAACCCAGGCATAGCCGCCGCTGGCGTGGCCGGCGGGAAAACAGGCGCCCGCTTCGGTGCCCGGCGGCAGCCGAGCGAAGATGGACACGTACGGCACATCCCCGCCGTAACGCAGCAAATCCCAGGGACACGACACGTGCGTGAGGTGCCGGAGCAGGGAAACCGTCAGCGTCGTGATGGCGAAGCAGGCGAACAGATAAAACCCGGCCGCAAGTTGCCGTTTACGGCCCATCCGCCAGTCGCGGATGATCAATCCAACCGTTACAAAGACCAGCAACTGCACCAGATGACGGCCGTATTCGTGCACGACGGTGGCGGTGAGGAAGTGCTTTTTCAGCGCCCAGTGATCGCCTTCCAGGCGATACAGAAAATCGGCGAGCGCCAGATCCCAGTGAAAATGCTCGACCAGGCCGGCCACGAGCAGAAACAGCATCAGTGGATAGAGCAGGTGGGTTTTTAACAACCGGCGATGGGGCGAGCAAAGCGCAGCCTGCCCAGGCAGTTCTTGCATCGGATTGACTGAATTCACGCGCTGCGCCCGTCTTCCGGCGACCCGTCCGTCGGCTTTCTACCCCAGGCCTGAAACAGCAATGGATGCACGACTATGGTGTCCGGGTGATTCAGATGCGCGCGCAGCGCCTCGGCCAGGTCCGTCATTTCCCGATCCGTCAGAAGACCCGCCGCCACGATTTTTTCCCGGTGCAGTTCGGCAAAGCCGATCAGCAGATGCTGGTAAAGATCGCCAGGTTTCCATACCGGGGCAAAAGCTTTCACCCCGATGTCGACCAGGCCGGCGGCACGCAGCAATGCCGGCAGATGGCGGCCGATGAACACGTCCAGACCGTGCGCCTGTCGCACGGTCGTGGTTACCGAAACCAGCCGATCCCACGCCGGGTGTGGCGGTTCGCAAACCCAGGATATCCAGTCCAGATCCTGCACCGCCACCCGCCCGCCGGGGCGGACCAGCGCCGCCATTTCACGGATCACCTCGTCGCAATTGGCGACGTTGATCAGCACCAGACGCGCGTGCACAACGTCGAAAGAACCCCGCGGCAGGCCGGACGCGGCGGCTTCGCCGGCAACGATCTGCACGTTTTCGAGGCCGCGTTCCGCGATGGACAGCCGCGCCCAGTCGCGCATCTGCGGGTCCCTGTCCAGACCCACGACGGCACCCGCAGGACCGACGCGCCCGGCAAGCTGGTCGAGGATTCCCAGCGGCCCACAACCCACATCCAGCGCGCGCCAGCCGGGCTGAACGTCGATCTGATCGAGCAGCCAGCACGCCTGCGCGTCGAAGATCTCGCACTGCCTGAGCAGCCGCTCCCGCTCGCCGGGGCTGGTGCCGAGCAGGTATTCCGTGGCTTCTGTCATCGCTTTACCTGTGGGGACATTGCTTGCGACCTGCCGGAACGTTAAACAGTATCTACGTCGGCTGACTCCACAGTTCCGACTTGCGTACCCAGGATTCTGCCAGCCGAAGGGTACGGGCGCTTGCACGCTCGCAGCAGCCTCACGTTGCGCCGCAGATTTTATTGTGGATACACTGAATCCGCGCGCTACACCTGCGGACCCACTCAAGAACGAGCGCAACCTCGCCGAACGCGGCATACCGTTCAGCCTGGCCGAACAACTTGACTGGAGCACCGCACTGATCGTGGAGGACACCCGCAGGGCTTACTCCAAGAGGCGGTTCCAGGTACTGCGATTCATAGGTGAGCACCTGCATATGCTTGTCTTCACCCCGCGCGACGGGGCCGTGCATGTGATCAGTCTTCGTCGCGCGAACAAACGTGAAAGGACTCGTTATGACGCCGCGCAAACCCAACCCTGAACTCCTGGACGATGATGCGCCCGAGGCCACAGACGCGTGGTTCAGGAAAGCTCGCCCCGCGAAGGAGATGCTGCAAGACCTCGTCGGTGCCGAGCTGGCAACGCAGATGCTGAAGCCCAAGCGTGGCCGCCCGCCGCTTCCACAGCCCAAGGAACACGTGAACATTCGGCTGGACGCAGACGTCGTGCAATCTTTCAGACAGACGGGTGCCGGATGGCAGACGCGGCTGAACAATGCGCTACGCGAGTGGCTACGTACGCACGCGTCTTGACAGGTCGTTGCAAGCTCAACCCGTGAAACATGGCCGGTGGAGCCGGCGCGGAACTGGCCCATCGTCTGTTACGACGCAGGATGAATCCGGCTGGCCATCCAGTGCCGTCGTCGCCGCGCGGAAACCCTGCGCATTTCTGCGCGTTGAGCTGAAAGCCCACGTACGGCCTTGCGAAAAATTGGCGGTCGGGTCACTCCTGGGGCGTAACGTGCGGCGGGTTACGGCTTCGCCTAACCCGCCCTACGCGAGCTGCCATATCCCGCCATTCAAGGCTCTATGGTTCGAGACCTTTTCATTTTTTTCCTTGCAATTGAAATGACAGAAAACAGCACCTCGCCGACTGTTGTGGGCATCATCCGACCGACGAAGTCCGCGTGGGCACGCTGCGCTTTGCCCACCCTACGCTCGCTACGAACTAGAGCGCTGAGTCTTCAGTCTTTGCAATCTCAGCCTCGCATTGAGCTTCGTTGGAGAATGAGTACTCAACTGCAATATAACCCATTTCCCCCCCAAGTGCTAATGCGAAAAGGCCAACTGTTTGGAGATTCGGTGCGAGGGTAGCCTTACTGTTTTTGCCCCATATTGATGCGAGAAATCGCTCCTTCTTCAGCAATGCCATCATCCAATCTTTCGGGTCATTCCAAATACTGCCGGGTAAGAGCAGGTCGGTTTCGTTGGCGTTTCCGTAGGTGATGCCGAGCTTCTCCTTCATCTCGCTGTAAGCGCCTCGTAACTCGATGCCATATACACTCGTCTTGACGTTGCGTCCAATCGCTTTTATCCAACACAAGCCGGTAGTTGGGCCAATTTGGAGTATGTATGATTCGAACGCGGAATGTGCTTTTGGGACAACCGTGATCTTGTATTTGCCAGACGCGACCCTTTCGGGGCTCCCTCCAATCTGTTGAAGTGTCATTCCTTGCTCTAGCCCAAATGGTCCGGCGCTGGCGCTTGAGGCAATCAGTATGCAGAGTGTGGTCGCAAGGAAACGCTTCATGATTATCTCCATGTCGGGCGAATGGTTGGTGGCGAGGTAGCCCGCCGTAGGCTGGGTGGAGGCCGTCAGGCCGTAACCCAGCGTCACCCATCCTCGTATATACGAAACGCCCCAAGCTGGCAAATGGCGCGCCAAGGGTCACACGGAATCGATGGGTTTCGCTGCGCTCCACCCATCCTGCCGACCCCGCCCGCGCCTTGTTCACGTCACCCCACCCGTATTCTCATCCGTCGCCTTCACGCGGCGCAGCTTGGCCGCCTCGCCAATCTCGTAATGGCGGCCCTCGACGGCCATCTGCGCTTCGGTCTCGCACTGTTCGGACCAGAAGCCGAGGTCATAGCCGTGCCAGGGCTTTTTAAGTTCCAGCGCCGGCAGGCCGAGTTCCTGCCAGCGCTGGATGGCGTTTTCCATGAAGTCCTTGCGCGGCAGGGCCACCGGCGGGTAGGCCCACGGCCGGCAGGCGTTGATGAGGATGGCGGACGAGCCGTTCGGCTCCATGTATTTGAAGCCTTCGGCCTCCTCCGCGCGGATGGCGGAGAAGTCCATGGCCGACATGCGCCCGTCGATGATGCGCATGTCCCGGTGCGGCATGGCGCGCGTGGCGGTGGCCCACAGCACCATCTCGGGGTCGCGGATGTCCACGTCCTCGTCGGTGACGACGAACATCTTGATGAACGCGTCGTAGGCCGCGGCGGCGTACAGCGCCTGCCAGGGATCGGATTTCGTGTTGCGCCGGATCTTGATGAAGCAGGTGTAGTAGGCCGAGGTCTGCTGCGGGAAGTGCACGTCGAGCACGCCGGCCAGGTTGCAGTCGTACTTGAGGTGCTTGAAGAACGCCGCTTCCATGGAGATCGAACGCAGGCGTGTGCTCTCGGACGGCGGGAACTGCGACAGGATGGAGCACCAGGTCGGCTTTTTGCGGTGGGTGATGGCGGTCACTTCCATGAAGTAGGACATGACCGGCTGGGACATGAAGCCGTGCGTCTCGCCAAACGGCGCCTCCGGCTCCAGCTCCATGGTCGAGATGCGGCCCTCGATGACGATCTCGGCGTAGGCCGGCACCAACAGGTCGACGGTCTTGGCCTGCACCACCGGCAGCGGCCGGCCCGACAGGGCACCGGCAATCTCCAGCTCGTCGGACTCGTAGGGAATCTTGGCGTTGGCGGCGTAGGACACGTACGGCGGCACGCCGATGACCAGCGCCGCTTCCAGCGGAATGCCCAGGCGCTTGCACTTGACCCAGTGCAGGCCCAGGTGCTGCGGCGGGTAGGTGAAGCAGCCAATGCGGTCCGGGGCTTTCACCTGGCCGCGGTAGTTGCCGATGTTGTAGATGCCGGTTTCGGGGTCCTTGGTGACCCAGTGCGAGAAGGTGGTGTACGGGCCGTTGTCGTAGCCGGGCGTGGAAATCGGAATCGGGAATTCGCCCAGGCCCCCGTGTTCGGTGAGCGAGGCGCCCATGTGGACTTCTTCCTGGCACGGCGCGTGGGTGACGACTTCCGGCGGCAGCGGGTTGCGCAGCGCGTGGGCGACCAGTTCCAGCAGGTTGTCGCCCGGCTGCATGCCAAGGCCGGTCTCGAAGATTTTCCGCGACGCCGCCAGGCAACCGATGGCGAGATCGCCGCCGAAGCTGCGCCCGTCGGCGCTGCGCACGTTCGTGAGCAGAAAGCCGCGCCGCTGGTCTTCCTTCAGACCCCGGAACTGGAGCCTGACCAGGGGATGGGCTTCGGTCTCGATGGTGATCGGCGCGTCGATTTCCCACAGCAGGTCGCGGGCGCGCAGGTTCTGGATGTGCTCCCGAAAATCGATCGGCACGTCGCTGGAACGCAGGGTGGATTTGAGTACGGCGGACATGGCGGTCTTCTCCTGATTGGGAAAGCTGGATCGGGCCGCCATCCGTGGCGCAGGCGCGGGCCAGGCGCCCGCGCGGAAAAACGCCGGCAAGTATGAACCAGCCCCCTGCCGATGGGCAGGCTGGCGCCGCTTGCGTCACCATACGCGCCCCTTTCCGCCGATCCCGCCCCGCGTAAATGAGCCTCGACGACACCATCGAACGCCTGCCGCTGAAGACCTTCACCGAGAAGGCGTACCTCGACTACGCCATGTACGTGATCCTGGACCGCGCCCTGCCGCACCTGGCCGATGGCCTCAAGCCCGTGCAGCGGCGCATCGTGTATGCGATGTCGGAGCTGGGCCTGGCGGCCGGCAACAAGCCGAAAAAATCCGCCCGCACCATCGGTGATGTGATCGGCAAGTTCCACCCGCACGGCGACAGCGCCTGCTACGAAGCCATGGTGCTGATGGCGCAGGATTTCTCGTACCGCTACCCGCTGGTCGAGGGCCAGGGCAACTGGGGCAGCGCGGACGATCCGAAGTCGTTTGCCGCCATGCGCTACACCGAGGCGCGCCTGTCGCGCTACGCGGACCTGCTGCTGGCCGAGCTGGGCCAGGGCACGGTGGATTTCACGCCCAACTTCGACGGCACGCTGGACGAGCCGCTGCTGTTGCCGGCCCGGCTGCCCAACATCCTGCTCAACGGCGGCCATGGCATTGCCGTGGGCATGGCCACCGACATTCCGCCGCACAACCTGCGCGAAGTCGCCGCCGCCGTGCTGCACCTGCTGGACCATCCGCAGGCCACACTGGAGGACCTATGCCGCCTGGTGCCGGCGCCGGATTTTCCGACCGGCTGCGAAATCATCACCCCGCGCGCCGAGCTGCTCGACATGTACCGCACCGGCAACGGCAGCGTGCGGGCGCGGGCGCGCTACGAGCTGGACGAGGGCGACATCGTCATCACCGTGCTGCCGTACCAGGTGTCGGGCGCGCGTGTGCTGGAGCAGATCGCCGCCCAGATGCAGGCCAAAAAGCTGCCCTGGCTGGAGGACCTGCGCGACGAGTCCGACCACGAGAACCCGACCCGCCTGGTGCTGGTGCCGCGCAGCAAGCGGATCGACGTCGAGGCCCTGATGGGGCACCTGTTCGCCACCACGGAGCTCGAAAAAAGCTACCGCGTGAACCTGAACTGCATTGGTCTTGACGGCCGGCCGGGCGTGCGCGACCTGCGCGGGCTGCTGGTCGAGTGGCTGGAATTTCGCACCGTCACGGTGCGGCGGCGCCTGCAACACCGCCTCACCCGCGTGCTGGACCGTCTGCACATCCTGGAAGGCCTGCTGATCGCCTTCCTGAACATCGACGAAGTGATCGCCATCATCCGCTACGAGGACCGGCCCAAGGCGGTGCTGATGGAGCGCTTCGCGCTCAGCGACGCCCAGGCCGAGGCGATCCTGGAACTCAAACTGCGCCACCTGGCCCGGCTGGAAGAAACGCGCCTGACCGGCGAGCGCGACGAACTGGCCGCCGAGCGCGACCGCCTGCAAGGCACGCTGGACTCGGACACGTTGCTGCGCCGCCTGATCCGCGACGAGATCAAGGCCGATGCCGAAAAATACGGCGACCCGCGCCGCTGCCTGCTGGTGGAGCGCGGCGCCTCGCGCGCGCTGGCAGAAGCGGACCTGACGCCCAGCGAGCCGGTCACGGTGGCGCTGTCCGCGCATGGCTGGGTGCGGCTGGCCAAGGGCCACGATGTCGATCCGCAGGGCCTGACGTATCGCTCCGGCGACGGGTATCTCGCCGCCGCCCGCGGCCGCAGCAACCAGCAGGCGGTGTTCCTGGACTCGGCCGGGCGCGCCTATGCCCTGCCGGCGCACACGCTGCCCTCGGCGCGCGGCCACGGCGAGCCGCTGTCGGGACGGCTCACCCTCGAAGCCGGCGCGCGCATGCTGCACGTGGTGCTGGGCGAACCGGACGAGCGCTACCTGATCGCCAGCGATGCCGGTTACGGTTTCGTCACGCCGCTGGAGTCGCTGATCTCGCGCCAGCGCTCCGGCAAGGCGCTGCTCAGCGTGCCGGATGGCGCGCTGCCGCTGGCGCCGCTGCGCCTGGACGGCGACGGTGACCTGCGCCTGGCCTGCGTCAGCACGGCCGGGCGCCTGCTGGTGTTCCCGGCCAGCGAGCTGCCGGAACTGGCGCGCGGCAAGGGCGTGAAGCTGCTGGGCATCCCCGGCAAGCTGGTCGCCAGTGGCGAGGAGAAGCTGCTGGCTGTGCTCGCCCTGCCCGCCGACGCAGCGCTCAAGGTGCTGTCCGGCGGCCGTCACCTGACCCTGCGGGGCAGCGATCTGGACGCCTACTGCGGCAGCCGCGGCGCGCGTGGCAAGCCACTGCCGCGCGGCTTTGCCCGCGTACGCGGGCTGGAAATCGAAACATGACGGACTCGTCGCTCAGAAAATTCCATAACGGTTCTGGTGTTGGCGCCGAATTTGCTGGTACTTTCTGCGCCATCGTGCCGCCCAGCGGCCTGTCGCAGCCTTCGCACTCGGGAAAACGAATGTCTCCACACCGCGCGCGTCGCCTCATCGGCGGTTTGCTGGCCCTGGTTCTGACGGCAAGCGTGCAGGCTGCGCCCCCGCCGAAGGCGCACAGCCGGCTGGTGCCGGATGTGGCCCTGCGTTCGCGCGCTGCCATGGTGGTCAGGGCCGACACCGGCGCCGTGCTGTACCGCAAGAACGCCGACCAGCCACTGCCGATTGCCTCCATCACCAAACTCATGACGGCCATGGTGGTGCTGGATGCAAGACAGCCGATGGACGAGCCTATCGACATCACCGACGCCGAGGTCGACCGCCTGCGGCGCACCACCTCACGGCTGGCCGTGGGCACTTGCCTGACGCGCGGCGAACTGCTGCGCCTGGCGCTGATGGCGTCCGAGAACCGCGCCGCGGCGGCCCTGCTGCGCAGCTATCCGGGCGGCAAGGCGGCCGGCGTTGCGGCCATGAACCGCAAGGCGCGGGCGCTTGGCATGACCCAGACCCGTTTCGTCGAGGCAACCGGCCTGTCCGGCGACAACCAGTCCTCGCCGGCCGACCTGGTACGCCTGGTCCGGGCCGCCAGCGGCTATGCCACCATCCATGCCTACTCCACCACGCCCGACTACACAGTCAAGGTCGGCCGTCACCTGACGCAGTTTCGCAACACCAACCCGCTGGTGCGCAATCCGCAGTGGGACATCGACGTGACCAAGACCGGCTACCACAACGAGGCCGGGCGCTGCCTGGTGATGCAGGCCACGATCACCGGCAAGCCAGTGGTGATGGTGCTGATGGACTCGGTGGGTTCGCAAACGCGCGTCGGCGACGCCAACCGGGTGCGCCGGTGGATCGAGGCATCGGCAGATCAGGTTCAGGTCACCGCACGGCGCTGACCGTCCCTGCCGGCTGCTCGCCAGGAGCTAGCCGGTGGCCCCGGCGTCCGCCAACTGCGGCAGATGCGCCGCCAGCCATGTGTGTTGACTGTCGCGCCGCAGCTCAGCCGCCCGCGTGATGGCGCACAGGTCATCCAGCGCCTGTTCGAACGCAGCGTTGACCACCAGGTAATCGAACTCCGGCCAGTGGCCTAGCTCGGCAAGCGCATCGCGCATGCGCCGGTCGATGAGTGCCGGCTCGTCACCACGCCCGCCCAGGCGCTCGCGCAGCGCCGCCAGCGACGGCGGCAGGATCATTACCGTGATGCAGCCGGGCAACCGATCGCGCGCCTGACGGGCACCCTGCCAGTCGATTTCCAGCACCACCGACTGACCGCCGGCCAGGGACTGTGCCACCGCCGACGCGCCCGTTGCGTAGTGGTGATCGAAAACCTGCGCGTGCTCCAGAAACTCGCCCCCGGCCTGCATGGCCGCGAAGCGCTGCGTGCTCACGAAGTGGTAGGCAACGCCATCCTGCTCGCCGGGCCGCGGCGGACGGGTGGTAAAGGACACCGACAGCGCCAGGGTCGGCCGGCGCGCCACAAGGGCGCGCACCAGGCTGGTCTTGCCGACCCCGGACGGGCCGCAGACGACATACAGGAGACCGGGATCAGCAGGCATGGCGTTGGCGTCGGTTCGGGCTACGGAGCTGGGACAGCGGCAAATTATCCCCCGAGCCGGGCGCCGGGTGCGCGGCGCCCCTGTGGGAGCGGCGCTCTTGTGGGAGTGGCGCCCCCGCCACGAATCGTCGAATCGGGCATTCGGCCCGCGGGCGGGCCTCCCACATCCCAGCTCCAGGCATTCGGCCCTGGGGCGGGCCTCCCACACAGGAGCACCGCCCGAACACTGTCGGGTACGGCGGTCGGGACCGCCAGCTTGCTTTGGCGGGACAATACGCCTCCCGCTGCGTCCCTGGCACCGAACCCCGACCGTGCACCCGCCCTGCCCGCCCGCGACCGACACATGGCGCATCGACCCTGCCACCGGCCTGGCGCAGGGCGCGGCGCAGCTGGCGTCGCCGCACTGCGATGCCCGCCCCGCCGGCACCGCCATCGACCTGCTGGTGATCCACGCCATCAGCCTGCCGGCCGGCGAATACGGCGGCGATGATGTGGCTGCGCTGTTCCTGGGCCGGCTCGACTGCACCCGCCGGGCCGATTACGCCGACCTGACCAATCTGAGCGTGTCGGCGCACTTTCTCATCCGCCGCGGCGGTCAGGTGCAGCAATTCGTGCCGGTGCACCAGCGCGCCTGGCATGCCGGCGTGTCGCGGTTTGCCGGACGCGATCGCTGCAACGATTTCTCGGTCGGCGTCGAGCTGGAAGGCTGCGACCACGACCCCTTCACGCCCGCCCAGTACGCCGCGCTGGCAGGGCTGACGCGCGCCGTGCGCACCGCATGCCCGGCCATCCGGGCCGAGAACATCGTGGGCCACAGCGAGATCGCGCCCGGCCGCAAGACCGACCCGGGGCCGCACTTCGACTGGGCCGTTTATCGCGCTGCGCTCGGGGATCCCTGATGGACGCATCGGTCACCACCGTCGACCTGCTGCGCCACGGCGAACCGGCGGGCGGCCCGCGTTTTCGTGGCACCGTGGACGATCCGCTGTCGACGGCCGGCTGGGCGCAACTGGAGGCGGCCACCGCGGGCGGAGCCTGGGACTGCATCGTCTGCTCGCCGCTGCGCCGCTGCCGGGAGTTTGCCCAGGTGCTGGCGCGGCAGCGGGGCCTTGAGTGCCGGATCGAAGCCGATTTTCGCGAAATCAGCTTCGGCCTGTGGGAAGGACTCACGTCGGCCCAGGTCGAAGCCGACTACGGCGAGGCGCTGGCCCGCTTCTGGCAGGACCCGGTGGCCTGCCCACCGCCGCAGGGCGAGCCGGTGGCTGATTTTTCCGCCCGGGTCGAGGCCGCCTGGCAGCGCCTGGTTGCCGACGCGCGAGGCCAGCGCGTGCTGGTGGTGGCCCACGGCGGCACCATCGCCATGCTGCTGCGCGGCGTGCTGGGCATGCCGCTGAGCCACAGCTGGCGCGTGCGCATGGGCTACGCGGGCCAGGCCCGGCTGCGCCTGGACCACACGCCGTACGGTCTGCTGACGGCGCTGCTGCGGCTGGATCCGGGCGTCTGACGGCGCCCCAGCAAAACCTGCCGCTGCAACACACTGTGAGCCAGTCGTCACCGTCGCATAAAACTACCCACACAGAGGAGCCACGCCATGAGTCACAACCAGCTTGCCGGCCTGATCGAGGCTGCCCACCGCATCGGCGAACGCGCTGCGGCCCAGGCCGATTCCGCCGACCGCAACCGGCGTCTGTCGGACGAACTGGTCACCGATCTCGCCCACGCCGGGCTGATCGGCATGCTGCAGCCGCGCCGCTGGGGCGGGCGGGAGGTGTCCTTTCCGGATTTCGTGCGCGTGTCGCAGGTGCTGGCCCGTTACGACGTGGCCGCGTCCTGGGTGCAGGTGCTGCTCGGCTGCCACCACTGGTGGGGCGCGCTGGTCGGCGAAGAACTGCAGCGCGAACTGTGGGGCGACAACCCGCACCGGCTTTTTGCGGACGTGTTCGCGCCGATGGGCGAACTGCGCCATGCCAGCGACGGCCTGCACCTGTCCGGGCGCTGGATGTTCGCGTCTGGCGTGCACTGGTCCGATTTCGTGGCGCTGGGCGCCAACGGTCCGCTGACGCCCGGCGGCGAGCCCGAATACCTGATGCTGTTCGTGCCCAAGGGCGACTTCAGGCTGATCGACGACTGGGACACGGTCGGCCTGCGCGGCACCGGGTCGTGCTCGGTGGAGGTCAAGGACGCCGTCATCCCGCCGCACCGGGTGGTACGCATGGGGCAGATGATGGCCACCGGCGTCGCGCCTGGCCAGGCGCTGAACCCCGGGCCGATCTACCAGGTGCCGTTCGCCGCCGGGCTGTCGATCGCGCTGGCGCCCACCAACGTCGGCGGCGCGCAGGGCATGCTCGCTGCGTTTGGCGAGCGCATGCGCGCGCGCACGCCGCTGTTCAGCGCCCAGCGGCAGGACGCGCTGGTCACCTCGCAGGTCGTGCTGGCCGAAAGCACAGTGCGCGTGGATGCCATGGAGCAGCTGATGTACCGCTATGCGGATGCACTGCAGGCCTACGGCAGCGGCGGGCGGGAGCAGGACACGCTCGATCTTCGTCTGCGCAGCTTTGCCTGGCGCGCCTGGCTGGGCCGCGAGGCGCGCGACATCGTCACGCAGCTGTTCACGCACACCGGCGCCACGGCGATTTACGGCGGCAACGCCCTGCAGCGGCGCTGGCGCGACCTGCACGCCATGGCCCAGCACGTGGTGCTCAACCACGAAACCGCCAGCCGCAACTTCGGCCGCTACCTGGCCGGCCAGGAACCCGAACCGGGCCTGTACTGAGATCAACTCCGGACGCAGACCCGGCCCCACCCGGCCGCCGGGACAGGCGCCCGTGGCTGCCATAAGGAAACGCTGAAGTATTCAGCGTTTCCCGCAGCGCAGGGATGCGCTGCCAAAATCAGTGGCGGTAAGCCACTGATTTTGTGAGCCATCGGAAAACCACGCTTTTCCGATGGCGGGCGCTGAGAAATCCAGGATGGATTTATTCAGCGCTTCCATAAGCGCGGCAACGTACCGACGCCGACCGGGCGCGGGGCTATCGTGCACGGCACCCCGACCGGCTTGTTGATTGCGCGGAATCAGAACGTCCTTCATCAATCACGCACGAACTGGCGCGCCGCTTCGGGCATTGCCAGGTCGCGATCCGGCATCGCGACAATTCCGGACGCGAATCGACCTGAGGTGAACCTTTCGAATGTTCGCGGGTCGAACCGGAAACACGGCGAAAGTGCCGCGTCGTCTGCGCCGATTCGTGGAGCGACCCCAAGCCGGGGCCATCCGGGCGCAGATGGAGCATTAAACCCGACAAACCAGCAACAGGAGCAAGAGCATGAACATACCCAGCAAGGACGAAATCAAGGGCCGATGGAAGCAGCAAATCGGCGCCGCCAAGATTGCGTGGGGGAAATTGACCGACGACGAACTGCTTGAGGTGGAAGGCCAGGCACAGAAGCTGGCCGGCTTGATTCAGGAGCGTTACGCGATCACACGCGACGAGGCAATGGCGCAGGTCAAGACGTTCTTCGAAAAGAACAAACCCTGAAACAGGCCGACGGCATCGTGCACGCGAAGCAGGGCGGGGTCGAGCGTCCCCGCTGCATGTGTACCGGATCATTCAGCAGGCGCGATATGGCCAAATGATCCGCAATCGTTATCCAACCGGAGAATTTGATGAACAAACTACGACATGGCGCGCTGGCGCTGTTGCTGGCAACCACAACCGCCGTTTACGCGGGCCTGTTCAGCACGTCAGCATCGGCGGCGTCCACCGCAGCCGAGCTTGACCGGGATGCCAGGCAGGCGCTGCAAACCCTGTACAAGAGCAATCCGCTCGCGCTGGATATTTCGAAGAAAGCCAAGGCGGTTCTGGTGTTTCCAAACATCGTCAAGGCCGGATTCGTATTCGGCGGCGCGTATGGCGAAGGCGCCCTCCTGAAGGGAAAAACCGTCGCCGGCTACTACAACTCCGTATCGGCATCGTGGGGCCTGCAGGCAGGTGCGCAGTCGTTTGGCTATGCAGTTTTCCTGATGAATGACAAGGCCCTGCAATATCTGGACAAGTCGGAAGGCTGGGAGATTGGCGTCGGCCCCACGGTGGTGGCGGTCAACGAGGGCGTGGCCAAGAATCTTTCGACCTCGACCCTGAAAGACGACGCCTACGCCTTCATTTTTGATCAGCAGGGCCTGATGGCGAGCCTGAGCATCGAAGGCACGAAAGTCACGCGCATCAAGCGATAGGCAAACTCGGCATTTAAAACCATCGGAATACAAACCGACGGCACCACGAAAGTTTCATTTTTCATTAAAAGGATAAATCCTCATGTACATGCCATTTCGCAAATCACTGCTCGCTTCGAGTGTCGCTCTGGCAATCGCCGGGCTCAGCGGCGCAGCCAGTGCCGACACGGTGTCCCAGGACGTCACCGAAGCGCGGCAGGAAACCCAGATCTGGACGACGTACGCCCTGAGCCCCTATCTGCGCGCCAGTGACCTGAAAGTGTCGGTGGACAACGGCAAGGCCACACTGACCGGCAAGGTCGACGAGAGCGTCAACAAGGATCTGGCGAAGCAGATTGCGCTGGGCGTCAGCGGCATCAAGGAAGTTGACAACCAGATCGTGGTGCAACATGACTACGTGGCCCCGGAAGCGTCCTCGACGCGCAGTTATGGCGAGGCAATCGACGACGCGACGATCACCGCGACCGTCAAGTCGAAGCTGCTGTGGAGCAAGTCCACCGACGGCCTGAACGTCGACGTGGATACCAACCGCGGCCATGTCACACTCAAGGGCACGGCCGACAGCAAGGACGCCAAAGCGATCGCCGGTCGCCTGGCCCTGAACAGTCGCGGCGTGGTGTCGGTCGACAACCAGCTGGTCGTGAGCCCCGGCAAGCCAACGGTGGCCGATAGTGCCAAGAGCACCGCAAAAGAGGCCGAGCAGACCATCTCGGACACCTGGATCACGACCAAGGTGAAGTCCACCTTCATGTATTCGAGCAACGTCGATGCCTCGGATATCGACGTGAACACCAGCGGCGGCGTGGTCACGCTGAAGGGCAAGGTGGACAGCGGCGCCGAGCGTGCCCTGGCCATCGAGCTGGCGGACAACGTGCGGGGTGTCAAGAGCGTTCAGGCCAAGGGCCTCACAATAGTGAAGTGACGTATTGCCGAGAGGCCGCCGCCCATCCCGAGGCACGGGATTGTGCGACGGTCTTTTTGCGTTTCATTCCGGACCGGCCCGGCGAACAGGCGTGGTCCAGGCAAATGGGCGGTCTTTAGCGCCATGGAGCGGCAGGATCATGAAATTGGGCGCGCGTCTTAACGCCTGGTCCGGTTTTCTGCAGGCTCTCGTGCTGTGCGCGCTGGCCGGCACGCCTCCCACCCATGCGGCCGACGCGGCGTCCCTGTTGGCGCGCCACACGGCGCTGCGCGAACAGCTGGCCAGCAATCAGTTCAAGCGGCCGCTCTACCTTGAGTCACTCCAGGCTGCCGACCGGCTCAAAGGCGACATCTACGCGCAGATCGATCAGCCTTTTGGCGTGGTGGCGCCGGCCCTGCGAGGCACGGACCACTGGTGCGACGTCCTGATCCTGCACCTGAACGTGAAGGGTTGCCGCGCCTCCTCCGGGCAGGCTGGCGACACCCTGAGCGTGCGCATCGGACGCAAGTTCGATCAGCCGCTGGGCGACGCCTACGCGTTCGAGTTTCTGTACCGGGTGGTGACGGCGAGTGCCGATTATCTGCAGGTCGTGCTGCACGCAGACCAGGGGCCGCTGGGTACCAGCGCCTACCGCATCGTGCTCGAAGTGGTGCCGCTGGACGCCGGGCGCAGCTTCCTGCACCTGTCGTACGCGTATGCCTACGGCACGACCGCCCGCGTCGCCATGCAGGGGTACCTGGCGACCACCGGACGCAACAAGGTGGGTTTCAGCGTCACCGGACACACCGCCGCCGGCCAGCCTGTCTACATGGGCGGCATGCGCGGCGTGGTCGAGCGCAACACCATGCGTTACTACCTGGCGATCGAAGCCTACCTTGGCGCCCTGTCGGCACCAACCGCAAAGCAGGCAGACAGGCGCCTGAACGCCTGGTTCGACGGCGTGGAACGCTATCCGGTGCAGTTGCACGAAATGGAACGCGGCGAGTACCTGGACATGAAACGCAGGGAAATTGCACGCCAGCAAACACCCGGCATGGCAACCTCGGAAAACTGAGCCCTGCCGGCACCCATGACCGCGCCGTCAGAAACGGACGCGAAACCGATCGCGCACGTTGTTCGGCAGCACACATACCCTGTCGCCACCGGGGACCATAATGCGCTGTTGGACCTTTTGACTTGCACCAACCGACGCGCTGGCCGTCGGTCTGCTCACGCAAGGCCTGCATCGGAAAGAGGAGTTCGCCATGTCGAATCCATCGCGCCTGGGCGCCCTTGTCGGCGTGTTGCTGCTTTCCCTGTGCTGGGCACCGGCCGCCAACGCGGAGCACGGCGACCCGTCCGGACGCGTTGCGCGCTTCAGCGACACGCGCGGTGACATCAGCTACTCGCCCGCCGGCGAGGACGACTGGATGGACGTGGTACGCAATCGGCCGCTGATCCGCGGCGACCGTCTGTGGACCGACAGAAACGCGCGTGGCGAGATGCAGGTCGGCAGCGCCGCCGTGCGGCTCGGGCCGGACACCAGCGTCGAAATCCTGGAGCTCGACGACAGCACCGCGCAGTTTCGCCTGACGCAGGGCACGCTGAACCTGCGCGTGCGGCGCATGGATTCCGGACAGGTCTACGAAGTGGCCACGCCAACCCTGGCGTTTACCGTCGACCGTCCCGGCCGCTACCGCATCGACGTCGACCCGCGCGACGAGCACACCACCATCGTGGTGTGGGAAGGCGCCGGCACCGCCTACGGGGAGCATGCCGATTTCCCGGTACGGGCAGGCGACACGGTACGTTTCTACGACGCCGATTTGCGCGATTACGAGCGCTTCGGCCTGCCGCGCGAGGACGACTTCGACCGCTACTGTTTCGCGCGCGACGAGCGCCTGGACCGCGCGGCGTCCCTGCGTTACGTGGATGACGACCTGGTCGGCTATGCGGACCTGGACGAGTACGGCAGCTGGCGCCCGGTGCGCAGCTACGGCGACGTGTGGTTCCCCAGTCGGGTCGATGACGACTGGGCGCCCTACCGGGACGGTCAATGGATGTGGCAGGAGCCGTGGGGCTGGACCTGGGTGGATGACGCGCCCTGGGGCTTTGCGCCATCCCACTACGGGCGCTGGGTCTTCGTCTCCCGCCGCTGGGGCTGGATTCCCGGACCACGCCACGTGCGCCCCGTTTACGCGCCGGCCCTGGTGGCGTTCGTCGGTGGCAGTGGCTGGAGCCTGTCGCTCTCATTGGGCGGCGGATCGCCAATCGGCTGGTTCCCGCTGGGTCCGCGGGAAGTCTATGTGCCCTCCTACCGGGCCAGCCGCGACTACTTCACGCGCGTCAACGTCCACAACACGGTCATCAACAACACCACCATCACCAACGTCTACAACACCTACCAGCGCGGCGATACCAATGTCACGCAGGTGAACCATGTCAACCGCGAGGTTGCCGGCGCGATCACGGCCGTGCCCGGTGACGTGTTCAGGAATTCCCGCTCGGTACGCAAGGCGGCCGTGCGTCTGGACCAGAACGCCGCCACCACCGGTCAGATCACCAACGTCGCGCCGATCGCGCCCAGCGCGCAAAGCGTCATCGGTGCGGGCACTGCCGCGCGGTCGCGTCCACCGCGCGACGCGCTCGACCGCCCGGTCATCGCGCGTCATGCCCCGCCACCGCGGGAGCGCCCGTTCGCGGCCCGTGAGGAACAGCTCAGGGGCCGTGCCGGGGAGCCCATTGCCGCACAGCCGGTGCCCGGCGCCAGCACCGAGGCCACGCCCGGCGTGCGCGTGATCCCCGAACAACGCACCCCGGTGAACGCCCGCGCGCAGGAACCCCGCCGCCGCGACGCCGAACCGGCGACGGATGCCCAGGGCATCGGCTCGCGGCCCGCACGGGACCGGCCCACGGACTCCCCGCGGCAACCCGGGCGCGAAACGGGATACCGCAACGAAGCCAACATGCCCAACGCCCAAGGCGCTGCGCAAACACCCACGGAACGCGAGATTCGGCCGCAGGACAGACTGCCTGGCCGGCGCGATCGGGCCACACCCGGCGGCCCTGCGCGGACGCGCGAACCGCGCGGCCTGGAACCGGCGCCGGCCCCCGATGTCGACGGCGCGCCGCGTCCGACGCTCGACGACCAGCGCTCACCGATGGACACGGACCGGCACCGCAACACCGGGCCTGACCCGGACACCGGCGGCATCCGTCCGCAGTCGGACCGGCAGCAGCCGGCTGCACCGGAAACCGACCCGCGGCGCGATGCCAGCGATCGCTACCGCAGCGAGCCAACGCAACGCAGCCTGGGGCAGGCTCGCAAGCCACGCGCCCGGGAGCCGGCCCCCGACGCCCCGCAAGCCCAGCCGCTACCACCCCTGGACCGGGCAGCGGAATCCGCGAATGGGCGACAGCGCCGGGCGCAAGATCGCAACCGTGACCAGGCACCCAACGGTCCGGCCGACACGCAGGCGCCAACACCGCGCGAGGCCCGGCCCCAGGACCGGCCCGACAGTCGCGCCGACGACCCACAGACCCGGCGCCGCCCAGTCAGGGCCGAATCGGAAGCCGAACGACTTCGCCGCGACGACCCGAATGCCGGCACCAACGCCCAATGAACCGCATCGCGTGATCGCTGTTCAGGGCTGTGACGACCGGTGCGGCAGGACTGCGGATGGGCCACCGGCATTCGCCCCGACGCCGCCATGACGACCTGGCCCAGGCTGCATCCGGACTCGGCGCCGGGACACATCGCGGCCGTCGTGCTGATCCTGTGCACGGTGGCCGGCTGCGCCACCCTGCCCAACGCCAAAACCGACATGGCCGCACCGCACCCGCAGGAGGTCGAGTTCGAGGGTGCGCGGGGTCCGGTTTCAGCGGCACGCAGCGACGCGATCATTGCCCGGCTGCAGGGCAAGGGCGGCGATTCCGACCTGCTGGAAAAGCACCTGGCGTACGAGCAGGCCCTCAACGCCGGCACGCCACTGGTGCTGGGCAACGCACTGAGCCTGCTGCAAAACGGGCCGGCCACCTACCAGGCGATGTTTGCCGCCATCCGTGCGGCCAGGGACCACATCAACCTTGAGACCTACATCTTCGCCGAGGACGAAATCGGCAAGCAGTTCGCGGATCTGCTGCTGGAACGCCAGGCCGCGGGCGTCCAGGTGAACGTCATCTACGACAGTGTCGGCAGCCTGCTGACCTCAAAGGCGTTTTTCGACCGCCTGCGCGCAGGCGGCATCCGGGTACTCGAATTCAATCCGGTGAATCCGCTGGCTGGCAACGAGAATGCCTGGCGGCTGAACAACCGCGATCATCGCAAACTGCTGCTTGTCGATGGCCGCATCGCCTTCGTCGGCGGCATCAATATCAGCGACACCTATTCAAGCTCGCCGCCCCGCCATCGCAACAACACGCAGCGCAGCTCGGACGAGCACTACACAACCGGCTGGCGCGACACGCACATCCGGATCGAGGGGCCGGTGGTCGCCGACTTCCAGCGACTGTTCCTGGACACCTGGGCGCGGCAAAAAGGCGAGCCGCTGCCGGCCAGGAACTACTTTCCGCAACTGCCTGCGCGGGGCGACGAAATCGTGCGCGCCATCGGCAGCACGTCCGAGGATGCCAGGAGCCAGATCTACCTGACGCTGATGTCCGCGATCACCCATGCCGAACAGCAGGTGCACCTGACGATTGCCTATTTCGCGCCGGACCCGCAACTGCGCAAGGCGCTCGGTGACGCGGCCCGACGCGGCGTCGACGTCGAACTGGTTCTGCCCAGCGTCACCGACTCGCCCGCCGTCTTCCATCTGGGGCGTTCCTACTACACCGAACTGCTGCGGGCGGGCGTTCATATCCACGAGCGGCGTGGCGCGGTGATGCATTCGAAGACTGCCAGCATCGATGGCGTCTGGTCGACCATCGGCTCGACCAACCTGGACTGGCGCAGCTTCCTGCACAACGACGAAATCAACGCCGTGGTCCTGGGCCGCGGCTTTGCCCGGCAGATGGAAACCATGTTTGCCGCCGATCTGGCCGAATCGGACCCGATCACCCTCGAACAGTGGAAACAACGTCCTGTGCTGCAACGGCTCAAGGAACAGATGGCGCGACTGGCCGCTTACTGGCTATAGCCACATATCCCTGTCCCGGCCGGCGCCCCGGGGCCACAGGCATCGTGCGCAAGCGAGTCCCGCCACCACTGAATCTGCGCACCCCAAGGGAAGCGCTAAATAAATCCATCCCGGATTTCTCGGCGCCCGCCACGCAAAAATCGTGCGGGAGCGCAGCTGTGCTGCGCGATGATCGCCCGGCACAGCCGGGCTCCCACAGTTTTCCGATGGCTCACAAACGCTCAATACGTCAGCGTTTCCCAAGGACACATCCGAGCCACCTCGGTGGAGCGCTGCTATGCGCGAAAACGAACAGACGCTCCCCTGCGCCATGTAGATATTCGACGTCCCCCGGTCGTCAGAAAACGTGCAGGCCACCCCATGAAACACGTGCTTCCCCTGCTGCCTTATGCATTTTCGGCGCTGGAGCCGCACATCGACATGCACACGATGATTTTGCATCACGACAAGCACCACGCGTCGTATGTGCAAGCCCTGAATCTGGCGCTGGAAGCGGCGCCGGAGCTGCTGCAGGACAAATCGGCGGAGTGGCTGCTGCTGAACCTGCCCAGGGTTCCGGAAAAAATGCGCAGCGCGGTCGGCAACAGCGCCGGCGGCCACCTGAACCACAGCCTGCTGTGGCGATCGATGTCGCCGGAAGGCGGCGGCGCGCCTTCCGGTCCGCTGGCGAGCGCCATCGAGCAGACCTTCGGCAGCCTGGACAACCTGAAAACACAATTCGAGGCAGCCGGCAGCGCCCTGTTCGGGTCCGGCTGGGTGTGGCTGGTGAGGGCGCAGCAGGGCGATGCCGGACTTGAAGTGCTCACCACCGCGGGCCACGACACGCCGCTGGCGCAGGGCTACTTCCCGATTCTGGTCAACGACGCCTGGGAACACGCCTATTACCTGAAATACGAAAACCGGCGTGCCGAGTATCTGCGCGGCTGGTGGTCGATCACGAACTGGAAGGAAGCGGAACGACGTTTCCACCGCGCCGTGCACGTCGCGCAATTGCCCCTTGAGCGGACCGCCAATGCGGCGCAGGCAGCATCCGGATGAATCGCGGCCCGTGCTTCCTGCGGCAATGATTTGAGCGCCTGCCCGGCGAATTGCGCCTCGACGCAAGCATCCCGATCGTGCGCACGCCCACCCCGCAGCGGCCCGCTATGTGCGTTGCCGCACGGTCTTTCTGCCCCGGAACGGTGATGCTCACACCACTTCGCTCCAACCGGCACACCCTGTTCAGGCTCGGCTCCCACGCATGTCCAGCACTCCTGGCCTCGACCAAAACCAGCTGCTCGCCGCTCTCCCGTCGGCCGAGCTCAAACGCCTCTTGCCGGCACTGGAATGGGTGGCGCTGCCGCTGGGCGAGGTGGTGTGCGAAGCGGACGCCCAGCTGCGTCACGCCTATTTCCCGACTACCGCCATCCTGTCCCTGAACCATGTCCTGGAGAGCGGTGCATCGGCCGAGGTGGCGGGCGTCGGCAACGAGGGCATGCTCGGCATTTCGCTGTTCATGGGCGGCCAGACCACGCCCATTCGGGCGACCGTGCAAACGGCCGGGCACGCCTACCGGCTGCCGACCCGGTTGCTGGTCGAGGAATTCAACCGTGCCGGGGTAATGCACGGCCTGCTGCTGCGCTACACCCAGGCGCTGATCACGCAGATGGCGCAGACCGGGGTGTGCAATCGCCATCACTCGGTCTCGCAGCAATTGAGCCGCTGGCTGCTGCTGACCCTGGACCGCATGCCCACCAACGACCTGGTCATGACCCAGGAACTGATTTCCTGCATGCTGGGCGTGCGCCGCGAAGGCGTCACCGAAGCGGCCGGCAAACTGAAGGACATGGGCGCCATCAGTTACCGGCGCGGTCATATCACGGTGCTGCAGCGCTCGCTGCTCAACCGCGAGGTTTGCGAGTGCTACCAGGTGGTCAAGACCGAATTCGCGCGCCTGCTCAGCGGCATCAAGTACCGGCAACCGGCGGCGACATAGCGGTCGGGAAATACTCGCCCCTTTGATTCCCCGTGCCCCAGGCGCCGGGAAATCCGGCACAACTCCAGGAACATGGTCACAAAAAAGTCCCCCCGTGGCGCTCGCGGCCCCGCCATGACTGCGCCCAGCGTGACCACCGAGTTACAGCGCCAGCGGGCGTTACTGAAAACCGGCGCCCTGCAAAACGCAATCCTGAACAGCGCCAGTTTCTCGATCATCGCCACCGACGAGAAAGGCATCATCCAGCTGTTCAATGTGGGTGCCGAGCGCATGCTCGGTTATCAGGCCGTCGATGTCGTCAACAAAATCAACCCCAGCGACATACACGATCCGCAGGAAGTCCTGGCGCGCGCCCAGTCCCTGAGCCGGGAGCTGGCAACGCCGATTGCGCCCGGCTTCGAGGCGCTGGCCTTCAAGGCCTCGCGCGGCATCGAAGACAGCTATGACCTGACCTTCATCTGCAAGGACGGCGGCCGTTTCCCGGCCACGGTGTCGGTCACCGCGCTGCGCGATGATTACGGTGAAATCATCGGCTATCTGCTGATCGGTGCTGACAATTCCGCGCGCAAGCAGGTGGAAGCCGAGCTGAAGAACGCCATGGCCGCGGCGGAAAAGGCCAACCTGGCGAAATCCGATTTCCTGTCCAGCATGAGCCACGAGCTGCGCACGCCGCTGAACGCGATCCTGGGCTTCGCGCAACTGATGGAGTCCGATGCGACGCCGCAGACGGCCACGCAGCAGGACAGCACCGGCCAGATTCTGCAGGCCGGCTGGTATCTGCTGGACCTGATCAACGAGATTCTGGATCTGGCCCTGATCGAGTCCGGGCGACTGTTGCTGTCGCGCGAGCCGATGGCGCTGGACGAGGTGCTGCGCGACTGCCAGGCGATGATCGAACCGCAGGCCAACAAATACCGCGTCACCATGAGCTTCTGCCACTTCGACGCGCCCTGCTACGTGCACGCCGACCGCACCCGGGTCAAGCAGGTGCTGATCAACCTGCTCTCGAACGCCATCAAGTACAACCATGCCGGCGGCGCGGTGGTGGTCGAGTGCAGCGTGCAATCGGCCGAGCGCGTGCGCGTCAGCGTCAGGGACACCGGCCTGGGCCTGGCGCCGGACCAGCTGGCGCGGCTGTTCGAACCCTTCAACCGTCTGGGCCAGGAGAACGGCAGCGAGGAAGGCACCGGCATCGGGCTGGTGATGACCAAACGCCTGGTCGAGCTGATGGGCGGCGTCATCGGCGTGGAAAGCACCGTCGGCACCGGCAGTGTGTTCTGGGTCGACCTGGTTCGCGCGGCGGAACCGACGCTGGCCGCCAACAGTGGCGAGGCATTGATCCATCATCCCGCGCCGGCCATCCCTGACCCGGCGCAGCGCAGCGTGCTGTGCGTCGAGGACAATCCGGCCAACCTGAGGCTGATCGAACAACTCGTCGCGCGCCGCCCGCACATGCGCCTGCTGAGCGCCAGCGAGGCCACGGTCGGCATCCAGCTGGCGCGTGCCCACCAGCCAGAGGTGATCCTGATGGACATCAACCTGCCGGGCATCAGCGGCATACGCGCCCTGGCCCTCCTGCGCGAAGACCCGCTCACACAAAACATCCCGGTGATCGCCATCAGCGCCAACGCCATGCCCCGCGACATACGCAAGGGACTGGATGCCGGCTTCTTCCGCTACCTGACCAAGCCGATCAAGGTCCACGAGTTCATGCAGGCGCTGGACCAGGCCCTGGACCACGCACGAAATCTCGAACCCGCCCTCCGCGGTATCGCCCTGGCCACAGGAGTCGACCGACCATGAACGCAGCCGACATCCTGAAGGCCAGAATCCTGATCGTGGACGATCAGGCCGCCAACGTGCATCTGCTGGAGCAAATGCTGGGCGGCGCCGGCTACACCGGCCTGACCGCGACGATGGACCCGCGCAGCGTTTGCGAGCTGCATCGCAAGAACCGCTACGACCTGATCCTGCTGGACCTGCTGATGCCCGGCATGGACGGGTTCGAAGTGCTGGAGGGCCTCAAGGCGATCGAAACCGACGGCTACGTGCCGGTGCTCGTAATCACCGCCCAGCCGGGGCACAAGCTGCGGGCGCTGCAGGCGGGCGCCAAGGATTTCGTCAGCAAGCCGTTCGATCTGGTCGAGGTCAAGACGCGCATCCACAACCTGCTCGAAGTGCGCCTGCTGTACCGGGAAATCGCCAATCACAACGCGCTGCTGGAACAGACCGTACTGGAAAGAACCGCCCAGCTGCGGGCCAGCGAAGAGCGCTTTCAGCGCCTGACCGAACTGTCGTCCGACTGGTACTGGGAGCAGGACGCCGACGGGCGCTTCACGCAGGTCTCCGGGCCGGCGCTGGAGATGCTGGGCATTGGCAGCAACAGCGTGCCGGAGCCGGCGGGCGAGCACTGGGGCGAGGCGGAACGCGCCACCCTGGAAGCCAACATCGCGCAACGTCGGCCATTCCTGGACCTGGTCTACAGCCGGCAGGCCGCCGATGGCGCGCGGCAATATTTTCAGGTCAGCGGCGAGCCCATCTTCGATCCGACCGGCCGCTACAGCGGTTATCGCGGTATCGGCATGGACGTGACCGGGCGCATGCAGTCCGCTGCGAAACGGGACCCGGCAACGGCCGACTGATCCTCGCCGCGACCCGGTCAGGGCCGGATCACCGACACCCGCCCGCCGGCCAGCCAACGGGCGCCGTCCTTGACGTCGAATGCGTAAAGCCAGCCTGCCGGCCCGGCGATCATCTTGCGCGCGAACACCGTCAGCGGCCCCTGGATGTCATCGATGCGATCGACGGCGAGCTGCACCTCGCGCAGTGACGCCAGCACGCCGGGCACGGCCTTGCCGCCATGCTCGCGCCGCGCCAGCAGGCCGCCATGCACGGCCATCGCCTGCGCGCCGTATTCGCACAGGTGCAGGGCCGCCAGCCGCTCGTGGCTGCGCAGCGGGTTGTGCGGGTCGCGATGGCTGTGGGTGATGCAGTGAATGCTGTGCTCGTCCCAGGCTTGCACGGCGTCCAGCAGGCACATGCGCCCGGCGTGGGGTATCAGCTCGCGCAGATCGCCAATCAGCGCCGGGTCGAAGCCGGCGTCGCTCACAGGGGTTCCAGGTCCAGCCGCAGGCTGTGTTCGCCGGCGCCATCAAGCAGCACGGTGCCCGGTTCGCGGCGCGCCAGCAGTGCCAGCACCGGCAGCGCCCGCGCGGCTGCATTGCTCAGGCGCAGGGTCTCCAGTCCGGCGTCCGGCATACCGGTATCCGCCACGCGCGGGACCGGCTCGATCTGCATCACAGCGAGCGAATCAGCACTGCGCCGCGGCGACAGGATCAGCGCCACCGCGCCCGATTCGGTGATGGGCCACAGCGCCTGCAGCAACGGGGGCGGCTGCACGTCGAATGCGACCAGCAGGCAGTCCAGGTCTTCCACGTCGGCCAAGGCGCCGGCCTCCAGCAGGCCGGCGGCAAAGCTCGCATGGCAGGCCGAAAGGCTGACCGACGGCAGCCTGGCCTGCGCGGCGATGCTCCAGTAGCCAGCGGCGGCGTTGTGCACCGAGTTGTGAAAATCCGTGGGCGACACCACGCGCTGGGGCTGTGCCAGCGCCAGGCTGATGCGGTGCGAAATGTGCGTGTCGCCATCCGACGAGGCGAACACCGACGCCAGGCGCGCGGGCGGGCGCTGGTCGCCGCGCAGCGCATCCTCGGCCACGCGAAATGCCAGCCGCACGGCCAGCGGCGCGCGGCGGCGCTCGTTGGCGGGCAGCAGCTGCGACTGATGCGGCGGCAGATCCTGCCGCAGGTACGGCCGCTCGCCCCGCAGCACCGGCCGCGCCTGCTCCCAGCCGTCCAGGCCCGGCGCGCAGCAGCCGACGGCGTCGATGTACAGCGGCCTCATGCCTGCATCCCGAACACCAGGCTGCAGTTGCTGCCGCCAAAGCCGAACGAGTTCGACATGGCGTGCGCCACGCGCTGCTGGCGGTTTTCCATCAGGATCGCCGCCTGCAGCTGCGGGTCGCGCTGGCGAGTGTTCAGGCTGCGCGGCAGCAGGCCGTGTTCGAGCGCCAGCAGGCTGATCGCCGCTTCGAGGATTCCGGCCGCGCCCAGCGTGTGGCCGGTCCAGCCCTTGGTCGAGCTGCACGGCGTCGCCGTGCCCAGCAGCGCACACACCGCCTTGTCCTCGGCCAGATCGTTGGCCGGCGTGCCGGTGCCGTGCAGGTTGACGTAGCCGATGTCGCCCGGCGCGAGGCCCGCACGCTGCAGCGCCGCGGTCATCGCCGCCAGCGCGCCGTGGCCTTCGGGATGGGGCGAGGACATGTGATGGGCGTCGCTGCTCTCGCCATAGCCCAGCAGCGCCGGGCCGGGCTGGTCCGAGAACTCGACGATGGCGAAACCGGCGGCCTCGCCGATCGAGATGCCGTTGCGCTGCGCATCCGCGGGTCGGCAGATGTCGGCCGACAACACCTGCAGCGAGTTGAAACCGTACAGCGTGGTCAGGCACAGGCTGTCCACGCCGCCGACCACGGCCGCATCGCACAGACCGCACTGCATGGCCCGGAAGGCAGAGGCGAACGCCTTGGCGCTGGACGAACAGGCGGTGGAGATCACGTGCGCGACGCCGTCCAGGCGCAGCCGGCGGCGCACGTAATCGGCACAGGAAAAGATGTTCTGCGTCTTGCCGACGTCGAACCAGTCCGGCAGGGCACCGTCACCTGCCGCGCCGCGATCGCGGTAGGCAAGCTCGGCCTGCTGGATGCCCGACGTGCTGGTGCCCAGGAACACACCGACGCGCTGCGGGCCATGGCGCTGGCGCAGGCGCTCGACCGCTTCCAGGAACCCGTCCTGGCGCAGACCCAGCTCGGCCAGCCGGTTGTTGCGGCAGTCCCAGCCGGACAATTCTCCGGTCAGCGGCGTGTCCAGACCTTCGACGTACCCGGTCCAGGTCGCCAGCTCGCAGGTTTCGAATGGCGCCTGGCGCAGGCCGGTGCGCTGCGCCCGCAGCGCCGCCAGGTGCGCCGCCTTGCCCGCTCCGAGCGCCGAGGTGGCGGTGTAGTCGCTAATCCGCAGCGGTTTCATCGGTCCAGAAGTCGAAGAAGTTGAACCAGTTGTAAGGCGCCGCCCGCACCTGGGCTTCGAGCCGGTCGGCGTAGGCCTGGGCGTAACCGTTCACGGCCGCAGTTCGGTTTGCACGCGGCAGCACCACGCGCTCGGCCAGCCGCTCGAACCGGATGCGGTAGCGGTTGCCGCCGTCGTAAATCCCGAACGCCAGGAACACCGGCACCTGCAGCACGCTGGCCAGGATCCAGGGATTCTCCGGCAGCTGCGCCGCACGGTTCATGAAGCGCACCGGCACCGTGCGCTCGCTGGCGTAGGCGCGGTCGCCCATCATGCCCAGCACGTCGCCATGATCGAGCGCGTCCTTGAGTACCAGCGCCAGCTGCGGGCCGCGCTGCGAGGCATCGATCACGGCGGCGGCCAGCGCCGGATTGAGCGCTTCGAGCAACTGCGTGAGCATGGCGCCGTGCTCGCGGTCCACGACGATCCGCAGCGACAGCGCCGGCTCGCGCTGGCTGATCGCCCGCAGCACCTCGAAGCTGCCGAAATGCGACACCAACAGCACGGCACCGCGCCCCTGCCGCGCGGCCTCCAGAACCAGATTTTCCTGCTCGACCTGGACCGCGAAATACTGGCTGCGGTCACCGAGCAGGAACACCCGGTCCAGCACCACGGCGGCAAAGGTGTACCAGTGCCGGGCGCGGTCGATCAAGGTCGGTTCGCGGCCCAGTGCCTGGCGCAGGAAGCTGCGCGAGGCACGCGCCGGCTCGCCGCCGGTCAGCAGGAAATAGGCCACGATCGGGTACAGCAGCAGGCGGGTGAACGTGCGGCCCAGGTGCAGCGCCAGCCAGATCACCAGGCGCAGCGTGCGCGGGTTGCTGCGCTCGCGTTGCGCCTCCCAGACTTCGTGCGCCGGCACGCTGGGCACCTACTGCGCCATTTCCCAGCTGCCCTGGGCCAGCAGTCGATCATCGCACCGGCAGCGAAAATCGAGGCGCGCGCCGTCCATCGTCAGCTCGATTTCGAAGCACTCGTCCGGCCGCAGCGCCGACACGAACTTCGCCGCCAGCACCCGGCGCAGCTGCCACTGCGGCCCGCGCCAGGCGTGTACAGCATCCAGCACCCGTTCCAGCAGCACCACCGCCGGTACCACCGGGTTGCCCGGAAAATGACCGGCCAGGCAGGGATGTCCGGCAGGCACCTGCGCGCTGGCGCGGTGCCGGGCGCTGGACGATGACTCAATCACTGGCGCTTGCCAGGGCTATGCATCGCTGGACACCAGCGCCGCCTGCAGCGCTGCCTGCGGCAGCTTGCCGACGGTGTTGCGCGGCAGGTGCGCAACGCGGACCAGCGGACGGGGCAGGAACACCGGGTCGACCATCGTCGCGAGCGCCGCCAGGATGTGCGCCTCGGCCAGATCCGGCGCCACCACCAGCGCCGCTGGCCGCGCCTCGCCACCCGCCGCCGCTTCGGGCACGAACACCACGGCATCGACCACGCCCGGAATCCGCAGCAGATGTGCCGTCAGCTCGCTCAGGGAGGCACGCTTGCCGGCCACCTTGAGCAGGTCGGTACTGCGCCCGCGCAGGCGAAACCGGCCCTCACCCAGGTCGTCCACACGATCCGGCAGCACCACCGGCGCCGGCAGATGCTCGCCATGCACAACCTGCGCGCCGTCCTGGCGCGTCAGGTGCATGCCGGGGAAGAACTGCCAGTTCGGCGTGCTGATGGTGCGTCGCGTGGCCATGCTGCCGGCCTCGGTGCAGCCATAGATTTCGTGGACCGGCGCCCCCAGGGTGGCTTCGGCGCTCGCCGCCAGTTCCGGCGCCAGCGGCGCGGTGGCCGAGACGATCAGCTGCATGGCCGGAAACGGCATGGCCGCCGCCAGGCACGCGCGCAGGTGAACCGGCGTGGTGATCAGCACCCGCGGCGCCGGCACCTGCGCAAGCGCATCGCGCAGCTCGGCCGGAAAGAAGGTGCGTCCGGCGTGCGCGGCGCAGCCACCGGCCAGGACCATCATCACCGTCGTCTCCAGCCCATACATGTGCTGCGATGGCACGGTGGCCACGATGTTGGCCGCCGGGTGGCCATCGCCCAGAAAGCGCTGCGCGGTCAGCTGCGCGGTGCGCACCAGGGTGCCCCAGGTCTTGGCATGGGCCTGCGGCGCGCCGGTACTGCCAGAGGTGAACGCCAGCGCGGCGACGTGGTCCTGCGCCAGGGTCGGAACCGCCTGTGGCGCGGCGGCCACGGTCGCGTCGTGGGCAACCCCGATCCAGGGCAGCGGCAGAGCGGGGGGCGCTGCGTCGCCCAGCGCGTAGCAGCCGGGATACGCACCGGCAATCTGCGCGATCACGCCGATGGCCTGGCTGGGCGGCAGCAGATTGGTCTGGCCGCGCAGGCATACCGCCGCAAACGCGGTCATGAAGTGGTAGCGGTCCTCACACAGATTGAGCGCATGGGTCGCGTCCGGAAGCCGGGCCGCCAGGGCGACAACATCGCCCAGGAACTGCTGCCGGCTCACGCCGCTCGCACCGCGCCACGCAACCGGACCTGGCGGGTGATTCAGATCGATGAGCGGCAGCCGCGCGATGGCGCTAATGCTGCCCTCCGCGCGTGCGGGGCGCTGCGGGATCGGCGACGTGCTGTCCGGACGGTTGCGAACCCACCGTCAGACCGCCCGGTAGTCGGTGTGCGCGACCAGCCGCAGGTGGGCCAGAAAGCCGCTGTGAACATGCGTCGGGAAGCGCAGCCGCCGGTACGAATACTCCAGCACGAACACCAGGCCGACCACGAGGTAATTCACGAAGTTGCTGAACAGCGACCACACCGGCAGCGGCGCGAACAGGGCCAGGGCCGCGTTGCCGACCGCGATGGCTGCCAGGATCAGCGCCCACAGCACGGTGAGGCGTCGGGTGTAGCGCAGCACTTGCGGTTCCAGCGGAGCATGGCCAGCCTGCGCCAGGCGCGTCACCAGCGGCACCCGACCGGCCCGCAGCGAACCGGCAAACACCGCCAGCACGACGGCCGGCGTGACCACCGGCGGCACGAACAGGGCATACATGCCGCCACCCAGGCGCGTGAGCACCCACAGCAACCCGGCCAACGCCAGCAGGGCCAGCCAGTGACCCGGCCGCAGCGCCCGCAAACCCTGGTACAGCGGGATCGCGCACATCACCACCAGCGCCAGCCATTCAAGGCGCGGCGCGCTCCACAGCACGGCCAGATGCACCAGCACCGGATAGGCGAGCAGCAGGACCGGCATCAGGCAGGGCGGCGGCTTTGCACGTAAGCGCACAGCGCCCGCAGCGAGCCGAATATCTGTTTGTTGCTCTCGTCGTCGGCCCGCAGCTCGACGCCATATTTCTGCTGCACGCCCAGGGCGATCTCCAGGGCGTCGATCGAATCCAGACCCAGGCCGGCGGCCTCGTGGCTGAACAGCGGCGCCTCGGGCGCGATGTCATCCGGCGCGACGTTTTCCAGGTTGAGCACGGTGACCAGAAATTGCGCCATCTCGCGCTCTGTGTCGGACAGTGGGGACATGCCTGATTCCCCTTCAGTGGCTGGTTCAATGGCTGACATGGTTGTTGAACTATAATCCGGTTGGGGCCCGGCCTGTATGTTCCGTAGCGCACATGGCTTGATTCTGGAGGCGTCGTTCGGCCCATCGACCCCGGCGCAGGGGCAGTGCGACCCGGCTGCGCGAGGGCTGATCGGCAGCGCAATTTCCATGTGCGGTACAGGACAGACCCGGGCCTGCACAACGTCTAGTTTCCCCATGGAAACATCCCTGATTTACTCGCAATAGCCCCAAGTATCGGTGGCGATCACCGAGCCCACGCATGGCACCCAACCTACCCAGCCACGGCTGTTCCTATCAGCTGTCCCACGAGCCGGACTCGCACGGGGCGCTGGATCACGACGTACTGGCGCGGATCCACTTCGGCACCGACCTGCGCGCGGCGCAGGATCCGCGCGAGATCAACGTGGCCCTGCCACAGGCCGGCGGCGCGCAGGTGGCCGAGGTGTGGCGCAGTCGCCTGCCGGTCGAGCATGGCCGACTCGATGACCTGGGTTACGCCCACAACGGCGAGGTACTGTTCGGGCATCTGCGCCTGGACGAACCGGACCTGGCCGACCTGGTTCGCGCCACGGCCCGCGCCTACCTGCGCATCGACCTGCTGCTGCGGCGGCTGGGATATCCGTGCTGGCTGCGGATGTGGAATTTCCTGGGCCACATCAACCACGGCGAGGGCGATGCCGAGCGCTACCGCCAGTTCAGCCAGGGGCGTCACAACGCCCTCGCCCTGAAGCCGGGATTCGAATCCCGGCTGCCGGCCGCCACCGCCATCGGCACGGCCGATGGCGGCATGACGGTGTACTTCCTGGCCGCGCGCGACCCGGGCGCGCAGGTCGAGAACCCCCGCCAGGTCAGCGCCTTCCGCTATCCGGCCGCGTACGGGCCAAGAAGTCCCAGCTTCTCGCGCGCCTGCCTGAAACACTGGGCCGATGGCAGTCACCTGTTCGTTTCCGGCACCGCCAGCGTGGTCGGTCACCAGACGCAGCACCCCGGCGATCTTCTGGCGCAGCTGGACGAGACGCACCGCAACGTCGAAGCCCTGCTGGGGCAGGCCAGCGCGCTGGAGCCGGCGGCCGGGCCATTCCGCGCTGCCGGGCTCAAGATTTACGTCCGTCCCGGCCATGACCATCCGGAGCTGCTGGCGCGCGTGCGGCGCCTGTTCGGCGACCAGGTGCCGCTGCTGTGGCTGGCCGGCGACATCTGCCGCCGCGACCTGCTGCTGGAGATCGAAGGCCTGTTCACCGCCCACACGCACAGCGCCTCCCTGCAGGCCGTGGCATGAGCGGCTGGCGCCAGAGGCTGGATCACGCCGCGCGGATCGCAAGCACTGGCCTGTGTTTCGCCACCTTCGGCCTGGCCTGCATCGGGGTCAGCGTGGTGTGGTTCCCGCTGCTGCGCCTGACTTCGCCCGACGAGGCCACCACCCGTCGGCGCGTGCGCCATTGCACGCACGTGTTCTACCGCTTCATCCTGGGCATGGCGCGCCGGCTGGGCATGCTCAGCTTTGAGCTGCACGGCGTCGAGCGGCTGGCGGCACCCGGCCAGCTGGTGGTGGCCAATCACCCGAGCCTGATCGACGTGCTGTTCATCGGCGCCCAGATGCCGCAGGTCGGCTGCATCGTCAAGGAATCGCTGCAGCGCAATCCGTTCCTGGGCGCCCCCATGCGCTGGGCCGGGTACATCCCCAACAGCACGCCCGAACACCTGGTCGAGAACTGTCTGGCGACGCTGCGCAGCGGCGACTCGCTGCTGGTGTTCCCGGAAGGCACGCGCAGCGTGCCGGGCCAGCCGCTGAACTTGAAACGCGGCCCGGCTCACATCGCGCTCGCCGCCGGCTGCGACCTGCTGCCGGTGACCATCGTGTGCCATCCCAGTTCCCTGACCAAGGCCGACGTCTGGTACCGGGTGCCGGCGCGCCGGCCGCACTGGTGCGTGAGCGTGGGCGAGCCGATCCGCCTGGCAGACCTGGTGGTGCCGGGCGAGCCAAGGTCCCTTTCCGCGCGCCGCGTGACGGCCCATCTGGCGGCGTATTTCAGCGCCCGTGTCGGCTTGCCCGTGCAATCGCCCGTCGCGGCCGCCACCGCCCCTGGCAAGACATCGACACCCGTGGATTCGGCGGCAGCCTAGTGGTCGACGGCGAGCACCCCGCGCAGGACAGCGGCCCGGTGCCCTACCGGCCCTGCATCGTCATTCCCTTCTACCGCCACGAGGGCGCCATTGCCGGCACCGTCGAGCGCCTCAAGCCGTTTGGCCTGAGCTGCTGGATCATCGACGACGGCAGCGGTGAGCCCAGCCGGGCGGTCCTGCACGCGATTGCGACGCGCGAGGCCGATTGGGTGCACCTGAGCAGCCATCCCAAAAACCGCGGCAAGGGCGAGGCGGTGATGACCGGCTGCCGGGAAGCCCGGGCCGCGGGCTTCACCCACGTGGTGCAGATCGACGCCGACGGTCAGCACGACGCCAGCGACCTGCCGCGCCTGCTGTCGGTGTCCCGCGCGCAGCCGCAGGCGCTGGTCACCGGCATCCCGGTTTACGATCAGTCTGTACCCAAGGCGCGCCTGTATGGCCGCTACCTGACGCACGTCCTGGTCTGGGTGCACACCCTGTCGCTGCAGATCCGCGACTCGATGTGCGGCTTTCGGGTCTACCCGGTGGACACCGCGCTGGCGGTCTGGAACCAGGGCCAGGTCGGCCGGCGCATGGAGTTCGACACCGAGATCATGGTGCGCATGTTCTGGCGCGGCGTGCCGGTACGAAGCGTGCCCACGCGCGTGACCTACCCCGCCGATGGCGTGTCCCATTTCCACATGGTGCGCGAGAACCTGCGCCTGGCCTGGATGCACCTGCGGCTGCTGGCCGGCATGTGCCTGCGGTTGCCGCGGCTGCTGTGGCGCCGCCCCGCATGAGCACGCCGCCAGCGCGAAGCGCGCGGGTGCAGGTGCAGGTGCCGTTCCACGACCTGGACCCGGCCGGCATCGTCTGGCATGGCCACTACGCCAAGTACTTCGAACTGGCGCGCTGCGCGCTGCTCGAGAGCTTCGATTACAACTACCCGCAGATGGCCGCGTCCGGCTACAGCTGGCCGGTCATCGACCTGCGCGTGCGCTACGTCAGGCCGGCCCTGTTTGCGCAGCTGCTGAACGTCAGCGCCACCCTGCTGGAGTGGCAGTACCGGCTGCGTATCCGGTACCGGATCACCGACGCCGCCAGCGGCGAGTGCATGACCCAGGGCGAGACGGTTCAGGTTGCGGTGGATCTGGAAACGCGCCAGATGTGCCTGCCTGCGCCCGCGGTACTGCTCGAAAAACTCGGACTGGCGACATGAAGAACGCGCTGTGCGGGCTGATGGCCCTGCTGCTTGCCCTGCCGGTGCTGGCCGACGACCTGTTCGATCACCCGCAGACGCCGGCCGGGGCGCAGGCGGTGTTGCGGGCCGCCATGCCCGATCTGGGCCAGATTCAGGTGCTGCGTGGCCGTTTTCAGCAGCGCAAGTACCTGAGCGAGATACCCCAGCCGCTGACGTCCACCGGCGAGTTCCTGCTGGTGCGGGACATGGGCGTGTGGTGGCATGCCCAGACACCCATCGACTCGGCGGTGACCCTGACCCATGGCGGCCTGGTGCAGCTGGATGCCGGCACGTCGGCGCAGGGCCGCACGAGCCTGCACCAGCCGGGCTCCGAGTTCGTGGCCAGCGTCTTTTTCGCCCTGTTCGCGCTCGACATCGACACCCTGGCGCGCAGCTTCGACCTGTTCATGACCGACGGCGGCGGACGCTGGCAGCTGGGCCTACGACCGCGCGATGCGAGCCTGGCCGCCTGGTTCCAGCAAGCGACCATCAGTGGCAGCGAACGGGTGGAACACGTGCGACTGTTCGAGGCCGCGGGCGACCGCACCGAGATCGACCTGGATGCCGCAGCGCAGCCCCGGTCGAGTCTGACACCCGCCGAGCGTCAACGCTTTGCGCCCTGAGCCCGGCGGAATTTACCTGCGGTTCTGGCTGTGGACCGCGGCCATGGCGGCGCTGGTCCTGTTCTACGCGCTGCGCGTGGCCCCGGTGCTGCGCATCGACACCGACATCATGGCGCTGCTGCCGGGCGCCGCCGATCGGACCGCCGCCGCGCAGCAGCGCCACTCCGACGCGCTCGGGCGAAAACTGCTGTTCCTGGTGGGCGCCGCCGATCCGCAGCTGGCGCGTGAGGCCGCCCAACAACTGGCCAGTCGCCTGCGCGCCGCGCACGTGTTCACGGCCGTGAGTCTGGAGGCGACCGTCGGGGCGGCGGATCTGGCCCTGTACCGCAACCACCGCTTCGGCCTGCTGTCGGACGCGCAGCGCCGGCTGCTGAGCCAGGCCGGCGGCGCCCAGCGCCTGCGCGTGCAGACACTCGCCGCGCTGTACGGCCCCGGCGTCATGCCGCGGGCTTTGCCGGTGGCGCAGGACCCCTTGAACCTGCTCGGGAATTTTCTGGGGCAGCAGGTGGCGGCACTGGGCGCCGTGCGGCCGGACCACGGCATGCTGATGCTCACCCAGGCCGGCGTCAGCTACGTGCTGGTGGGGGCGGAAATCGGCAGCGACCCGTTCTCGGTCGATACCCAGGACCGGGTCATGCCGGTCGTGGACGCGGCCGTGGCGCAGGCACGCAGCGCGGGCGCACAGGTGATCCCGGCCGGTGTCATCCTGCACGCAACGCAGGCGGCGCGGCGTGCGCGCACCGAGATCAACCTGGTCGGCACGCTGTCGATGGTCGGCGTGGCCCTGATGATCCTGCTGACCTTCCGTTCGCTGCGCCCGCTGCTGCTGAACGTGCTGGTGCTGGGCAGCGGTGCGTTGGCCGCCTTGACCCTGTGCCAGCTGGTGTTCGGCCGCGTGACCCTGATTGCGCTGGTATTCGGCAGCGGCCTGATCGGCGTGGCAGCGGATTACTCCACCCACTTCCTGGCCGACCAGTTCCGCAACCCGGCCGGCTGGACGCCGCGCCAGGCCCTGCGCCATGTCGGTCCGAGCATCGCCATGGGCATGGGCTGCGCCGTGCTGGGATACCTCAGCCTGGGGCTGACGCCCTTGCCCGGGCTGCGACAGATGGCAGTGTTCTCGGCCGCCGGCCTGGTCGTGGCCTGCTGCGGCGTGCTGTGCTGGTTCCCGGTGCTGGGGCCACCGGCCCGGCGCGGCGAGCCGCTGCCGCTGCGCTGGGCGGTCCGGCTCGATCGGCTCCTGGGCCGCCTGGGCGACCGGCACACGCGCAGCGCGACGTGGGCCCTCGCCGCACTGGCCGTGCTGGGCGTGGCCGGCGTCCGGTTTGCCGACGATGTACGGCTGCTGTATGCCGTGCCTGAACCGCTGCGCGCCGCCGACAGCCGCGTGCGCGAGCTGCTGCAAAGCGTCCCCGACAGTCAGTTCCTTGTGGTGCAGGGCGCGTCCCCCGAAGCCGTGCTGCAGGCCGAGGAGCGCCTGCGGGAAGGCCTCGATGCCGTGGTCGCCAGCGGCGGGCTCGGCAGCTACCGCGCGGTCACCCGCGGCCTGCCCTCAGCACAGCGGCAACAGGAAAACCACGCCCTGCTGGCGGCGCAGGTCTACCGCCCCGGCGGCATCGGCCCGCAACTGATGGACGAACTGGGCTTTCCGCCTGCGCTCAGTGCGCAGCGACTGGCCGAGTTCGCCGCCGCCCCGCCACCGCTGGCGGTCGAACAGTGGCTCGCCGATGCCGTGTCCATGCCCTATCGCGATCTGTGGCTTGGCGCAGACGCCAACGGTTACGCCGCCATCGTCAGCCTGAGCGGCATCCAGGACTTCGCCGCCCTGCGCACGCTGTCGGGCCAGGTGCCGGGCGTGCAGTTCGTGGATCAGGTGGCGGCCGTCTCCGACCTGCTGGGCCATTACCGCCGGCTGGCGCTGCTGCTGCTGGCGGCCGCATATGTTCTGATTGGTGGCGCGATGGCGCTGCGCTACGGCATCGCCGACGCCGCCCAGCTGTTGATGGCGCCACTGGGCGCCGCGCTGCTCACAGCGGGCGTGCTGGGCGCCTGCGGTACGCTCAACCTGTTCCACGTGCTGGGACTGTTCCTGGTGCTGGGCCTGGGCGTGGATTACGCGGTGTTCCTGCGCGAAGGCGCCGCGTCGCGCGCTGCCACGGTGCTGGCCATCACGCTTTCCACGGTGGGCGCCGTGCTGTCCTACGGCCTGCTGGCCTTCAGCGCCACGCCGTTCATTCGCGCCATTGGCCTGACGCTGCTGATCGGCGTCGGCTTCACCTATCTGCTGGCGCTGCTGCTGCAGCGCCCGCCGGCCGGGACGATCCACAGGGAGGCTTCGTGAATTCCTTCGCGTCTGCTGCGCGCCGACCGGGAGTGCGCTCCGGGCACCAATGGCCACCACAAACCCGGAGCCTGGCCGGTGGCTACGCAACGCAGAAACACCCGCTGGCGGTGCTGGCCCTGACGCTGGCCCTGGCCGGCTGTGCCATGGCGCCGTCGCGCACGGTACCAACCGGGTTTCCGGTGCTGGCGCCGTCCACGCTCGGCGCCGCCCACAGTGCCCGCCAACTGCTGCACGCGGCCTTTGGCGAGCATGACCTGGCCTTTCAGTGCGTGGTCGACGCCCGCCCGGACGCGTTCACGGTGGTGGGCCTGGATGCACTCGGCCAGCGCTGGTTCAGCCTGCACCATGACGGCCGGGCGCTGCAGACCCGGCTCGGCCCGCAGGCGCCGCAGCAGTTGGACCCCCGGCGCGTGCTGGCGGACCTGCAACTGGCGCTATGGCCACTGAGCGCGTTGCAGCAGGCGCTGGCGGGCAGTGCCTGGCAGGTCAGCGAGCCGGCCCCGGCAACCCGCCGGCTGCGCCGTGCCGGGCGCCTGGTGGCCGAAGTCCACTACGCGGCGGCGGACCCGTGGCACGGGCAGCTGTGGCTGAGTAACTTCGAGACCGGCTACACGCTGTCGGTGCAATCGGAGCCGCTGCAATGACGGCGGCACAGCAGTGGATTCTGGTCACGGGCGCCAGCCGCGGCATCGGCCGCGCCATCGCCCTGCACCTGGCCGGCGACGGCTTCGGCCTGGTGCTGCACGGCCGCAGTCTGTCGCCGCAGCTGCAACAGACGGCCGAGCAGGCACGCGCGGCCGGCGTGCCCACGCGCATCGTGCATTTCGACATCGCGGATCGCGCCGCCGCCGCGGCCGCGCTGGAGGCGGACGTGACTGCCCATGGCGCGCCCTATGGGGTGGTGTGCAACGCCGGCATGCGGCGCGACGGCATCTTTCCGGCGCTGACCGCCGACGACTGGGATGACGTGCTGGGCGCCAACCTGGACGGGTTCTACAACGTCCTGCGGCCGCTGGTGATGCCCATGATCCGGCGCCGCAAGCCCGGGCGCATCGTCACCCTGTCGTCGATGGCGGGCCTCGCCGGCAACCGCGGCCAGGTCAACTACAGCGCGGCCAAGGGCGGCATCATCGGCGCCAGCAAGGCACTGGCGCTGGAGCTGGCGACCCGAGGCATCACCGTCAACTGCGTCGCGCCGGGCCTGATCGGGACCGACATGATCCAGGGCGCGCCGCTCGATGATCTGCTGCGGGACATCCCGATGCGCCGCGTGGGCGAGCCCCAAGAGGTAGCGAGCCTGGTCGGCTATCTGATGTCGCCGGGCGCGGCCTACATCACGCGTCAGGTGATCTCGGTCAACGGCGGCATGAGCACATGAGGCTGCCGCCGGCAACGAGGACGCCGTCGCGCGCCACGCTGCTGGCCCTGGCCTATGCGGCCGTCGCCGCCGGGTCGGTGGGCGTGTTCGGGTTCTCGCTGCCCAGCGTCGGCATCCCGGCAGCGATCCTGCTGGCGCTGTTCGCCGACGGCATTGCGCGGCCCGGATCGAGCCTGTTCTACCCCACCGTCAGCCGCGGCTCGCGCGCCGGCCATCGGGTGGCCCTGAGCTTCGACGACGGCCCGGACCCGCAGGTGACCCCGGCAGTGCTCGATGCGCTGGCGCAGTACGGCGCGCGCGCCACGTTCTTCGCCATCGGTCGCTCGCTGGAGGCGCATCCGCACCTGGCGCAGCGCCTGCTGGCGGAGCACCACGAGCTGGGCAACCATTCCTGGCAGCACTCCCGGTGGCAAAATTTTTTCGGTGTCCGGCAGCAACTGCTGGAGATCGAGCGTGGCGAACGGGCGGTCGCCACGCACACCGGCCCCGGGCACCGACCGCTGTACCGGCCGCCGATCGGCCTGAAAAGCCCACCGCTGGGCGTGGCAGCGCGGCGCCTGCAGCTGACGCTGGTGGCCTGGTCGCTGCACAGCCGTGACAGCCAGGGCAGCGACCCGCAACGAATCGCGCGGCGCGTGCTGCGCAACATCCGCCCCGGCGACATCGTGCTGATGCACGACGGACACGACCTGCCGGGCCACCATCGCCCGGCCTGTGCGCCAGCACTGCAACAGATATTGCAGGGACTGCGCGAGCGGCACCTGCAGTGCGTCACCGTGTCCGAGCTGCTGGGCAGCGACCCGCCCGACCCGGGCATCCCGGTGCGGCCGGCCACGGAGCGAGCGCGCGGCGACCCGGAACTGCTGGGTGCCAACCGCGGGTTTTACGATCCGCTGTGGCGCGACGCCCGCCTGATCGCACCCGAGCGCTTCAACACCTGGCCGCTGGTGCGCTCGCTGATCGACCGGTCGCCGCGCCGGCTGGAAGTTGCCCCCGGCCTGCGGCCACGCCTGCCGATAGCCGGCACGCAGTTCGTCGACATCAGTGCGCTGGCGCTGGCGCGGCTGCGCGAGTGCGGCGGCCACGCGGCGCAGGGCAACATCGCTGCCCTGCCCTTCGCCGACGGCACCTTCGACCTGGTCTGCGCGCTGGACATCGTCGAGCACGTCGACGATGACGACGGCGCCCTGGCCGAACTGTCCCGCGTGGCGGCGCCGGGCGCCACGCTGCTGCTGTCGGTGCCGCTGCATCCTACGCAGTGGACCGCCTTTGACGATTTCGTGGGCCACCGACGCCGCTACGAACCGCAACGGCTGCGCGCCAAACTCGCCGAACATGGATTCGCCGTGGAACGCAGCGCGGTTTACGGCATGCAGCCGAAATCCTCGCGTCTGCTGGACCTTGGAATGTGGCATCTGGTGCATCGGCGCGAACGCGCGATGTGGTGGTACAACCATGTCTTCATGCCGCTGGGCGTGCGCTTCCAGAAGAAGCTCGCGCTGGTGCCGGGCCTGATCGACGACGACGCGGTGGCGGAGATCATCCTCGTGTGCCGCAAGGTCGGCGCTGCCACCACGCCGCAAGCGACATCGCGGCCCTGACGTGGCTGCCCAAGCGGACTGGGCACGTGAGCTGTGGCATGGGTTCAAGGCCCATTTCTGGCTCAAGATGGCGTGCGCCTGGCTGCTCGCCGTGGGGTTCTTTCCGGCTTACTTCCTGCTGCTGAAGTTTCCCCTGTGGCCGGTCACCTGGATGCCAGTCACCGCGCCTGATCGCTGGATCGGGTTCTGGCCGGGCGCGCTGTGGCTGTACGTTTCGCTGTGGATTTACGTGCCGCTCCCGCCGGGCCTGCTCGCGGACCGGCGGGAGCTGGCCGACTATTACCGGGCGATGGTGGCGCTCAGCCTGGCTGGCCTGGCGGTGTTCCTGCTGTGGCCAACGGCCAGTCCGCGCCCGCCCATCGACTGGATGCAGCATCCGCCGTTCGGACCGGTGATCGCCGCCGACGATGTGGGCAATGCCGTGCCGTCGCTACACGCTGCGTTTGCCGTGTTCACGGCGATCTGGATGGACCGCCTGCTGCGCCGCGTCGGCACGCCCCGCTGGCCGCGCATCGCCAGCGCATGCTGGGGACTCGGGATTCTGTATTCGACGATCGCCACCCGCCAGCACGTGGCGGTGGACATCGCCGCCGGCTCGGCGCTGGGGTGGCTGGCCGCGGCGCTGCACGCCTGGTGGCTACGGGCACACCGGCGCGCGCTGCGCAGGGCCCCGGATTCCGGATAACGGGCCGGCGCCAGCAGACGGGCAGGCACGTCGCTGCCCTCTCGCCTGCCCACCCGGCGCCGAGCCAGCGTGGCCCTACCGGTCGCCGCGCTGGCCATCCCCATGATCGTCACGCCCGCCCTGCCGGTTGTCGTGATCACCTTCCGGACGGCCATCGCGCCCGTCCCCGTGCTCCTGTCGACCACCGTCACCGCGACCGGCCGGTTCGCCTTGCCGGTTGTGGTAACCGCCGTCACCGCGGCCATCACGTCCGTCCTGCCGGTGCTGGTAATCATCGTCGCGACGACCGCCACGCTCCCGATAATGGGGAACGTAAACGTCGTTGTACCAGTTGTTGTTCACGAAATAGACCCGCTCGCCGCAAGCTCCATACTCGTGACAGTATTTTTTCCAGTTCCGGGCGTGGCCTGGCCGAACGCGCAGATAGACCGGCTCGCGGTAGCGCGCACCGCGGTCGATGTACACCGGCTCGGCGTAATAAACGCGTGGCCGTGGATAGTCGCCGATATCGATGCGGCCATAAAAGCCTGGCTCGCCGATACTGACCGAAACGCCCACATCGGCGGCCAGTACCGGTGCGCCATGGGCGGCCAGTCCCATCAGGGCGCCGGCCACGAGGGCAGTCGTCTTGTTCATCGAAGGTTCACTCCTGCTCTGTCGGCGCGCGACGCACGCGCTGCCGTTGGGTTTCGACTATGCAACGTCACCTTCGGGCTGACCGTACGCCAGCGAACATAAGGAAACGCTGAAGTATTCAGCGTTTCCCGCAGCGCAGGGATGCGCTGCCAAAAATCAGTGGCCGTAAGCCGCTGATTTTTTGAGCCATCGGAAAACCACGCTTTTCCGATGGCGGGCGCTGAGAAATCCAGGATGGATTTATTCAGCGCTTCCCGAAGGCAAAGCAGGCGCCCTGCTTTGCCCTGCATTGCCGCGGACGCCACAGCAACGCTGAGGTAATCGGTGTTTCCCACAGCGCAAGGATGCGCTGCCAAGACTCAGTGGCGGTAAGCCACTGATCTTGTGCCATCGGAAAACTGTGGGAGCCCGGCTGTGCCGGGCGATCATCGCGCAGCAACGCTGCCCTCCCACAAAACTCTTGGGTACCGGCGCCCAAGACATTCACGATTGATTTATTCAGCGCTTCGTCAATGGACGCACCAACGGGTGATCGTGCGTTAGGGAAGCGCTGATCAATTGACGAAACCCGGCGCGGGTTGCTCGGATGGCATGGACCGGCGGACGGTGGTGGGTGAACGGAGCCTCTTTGGGGTGTGAGCCGAGGAAATGTGCCTGTGTTGGC
>Ga0255338_1001269_pt1 | contig 50004 bp, 48 predicted proteins | sample MeOH1_35cm_T4_19_FD_203715 | JGI IMG/M metagenome (GOLD analysis project Ga0255338, IMG submission 203715) | Sandy soil microbial communities from University of British Columbia, Vancouver, Canada - MeOH1_35cm_T4_195 | ecosystem: Engineered > Artificial ecosystem > Sand microcosm > Unclassified ...
CCACGCGGGTCTCTCCGGCGCGGCGCTCCTTGGTGACGGCGATGACGGCCATGGTCCGCGAAATCCCCCGATCGGCCCGATTGCGGCGCGACCATAGGGGGCGTTCTCACACCTTGTCCAGCCGCCCGCGGAGCCGGTTTTGAACGTTCGTTTGAAAAATCTTGCCGCACCGCAGCAATGCGACGCAACAATCTTCCAGGGCCTCCTGGGCAGTTCCGTCAGCGCGCAAGGGCGTGCCCGGGCGCCGACCGCCGTTCAGCCACGCTCCGAACATGACAAAGCCTCCGCTTGCGCGGAGGCTCGTCGAAACGTCGGCCGTGAGCGCCTTAGTGGGCGGCGGCGGTCTTCTTGTCGCGCAGCAGCAGGGTGCCCAGGGCCGCCATGACCACCGCGGTCGCGGCGGAGCCGAGGAAACCGGTGTGGGTGCAGAACAGCAGGATGAAGAACAGCAGAGTGGCGCTGATATAGAGCGAACCCCACTTGGTCATGCCCATGACCAGATGGAACGTCGCGCTCTGCTCGGCGATGTCCATGCCGCCACGCTGGTAGTCGGAAGAAGCTCCGGCCATCGGATTTCACTCTCGGATGAATGGAAGTCAGCGGGGGCGATACACGAACCGCCCCCGGGGTTCAATGCGGCCAAGTGGCCAGCAGCGTTCGAAGCGCCGCCACGAGCGCCAATGGCTGATCGATCATCACGTGATGATGCGAATCCGGAATCTCGATGTTCGTCACCTGGCTGTCGAGGAAGCTGTGCTCTCCCGCCCCGCGCCGTTCGACGATCCGGCTCTTCTCGCCGTAGATGTGAACCACCGGGACGGCCAGCTCGGGCATCTTGCCCCCGCCCATCAGCCCGTCGCTGCGGTCCAGCTTCTCCCACATCTCGGGGTCGAACTTCCAGGTCCAGCCCTCGCCCGAACCGTCGGGGAGCGGCGCGCGCTTCAGCGAGCGGCGGGCGATGAAGTCGAGGACGTAATGATTCTCGGTCGGCTGCGGCGGCATCAGCCGAAACCGCTCCAGCGCCTTCTCGATGGTGGGATAGACCCGGCTGGGCCGGTCGGCGGAGGGGATGTTGGCCAGCAGCTCGCGCCGCTTGGCCTGCGCCTCCATCACCTCGGGCGGCGGGCCGCCGAAGCCGGTGTCGACCAGCACCGCCGCATGCATGTGCTCAGGATATTTGGCCGCGGCGAAGAACACCTGCCCGCCGCCGAACGAATGGCCGATGTAGATCGGCTTGCGCCCGCCGTCGTACAGACCCGTCGCCCGCGACACCGCCTCGGCGTCGTCGGCGAAATCCAGGAACCGATAGGTCTCGCGCCAGTCGGAGTTGCCCATCCCGGCCAGCGACATGGCCGTCACCCGGTAATCCCGGGCCAGATAGGGACCCAGCGGGCTCCACCAGTCGGCGTGGGCGCTGTTGCCGTGCGCCAGCAGCAGGCCGGGCTTGCCCAGCTCGCCCCAGGTCAGGGTCTCGATCCGGGTCCCGTGCGACGAGACGAAGCCGCGCTCGGGCTCCTGCGCCACGGCCCACCTGAACCAGGCCGGCGTCGGCGGCTCGGCCCCGGCATAGGGGGCCAGGGGCGCCCGGACGTCGGGCGGCAGGTTGTCGAAATGAAACGGCCGGTCGTCGTAGGCTTCCTTCGAAGAACCGGTCTTGTCTGTCGCGTCTTTGGCCATCCCCAACGGGTCTAACGGCCGTTTGAAAAATCGCAAGCAGATACCCCGCCGCAGGGGTCGACCCGGCGGCGGGGCGATCCCGCCTCAACCGTCGATGGGCAGGCCCAGGGCCACCCGGGCGGCGAGGCGCGCCTGGGGCCCCGGCTGCAGCGGATGGTAGCGGGCGGCCTGGACATCGCGCCAGATCCGCTCCAGCCCGGTCCGGCGGTAGAAGCCCGCGCCGCCGGCCGCGGCCATGGCCTTCTCCACCGTCGCGATCGCCGCGCGCGCCACCAGGGTGCGGCCGGTCATGATCCGGCTGGTGGCCTCAGCCCCCGGCTCCTCGGTGGCCGCGCAGGCCAGCATGTCGCCCAGCGCCAGGCGCGCGGCGCTGAGCTCGGTCTCCATCTCACCGATCAGCAGTTCGGTGTCGGCCGACGGCTTGCGCGACCCGGCCAGGGCCAGCGCCTTCGCCCGCGCCGCCTCGGCCAGGCCGACATAGACGCTCATGATCAGCGGGAAGGCGATCAGGGTGACCATGTGCATCAGCGGATGCCACTTGCCGACCGGCCGCCTCACGGTGACCGCTGCATCGGGCACGAACACCTCGTTCAGCTCCAGGTCCTGCGAGCCGGTGCCGCGCATCCCCAGGGTCTTCCAGGTGTCGAGGATTTTCACGCCCTCGGCCTTTATGGGGATGGCCAGGTGCATGACCGTCGGCCCCTCGGGAGCGTCCAGCACGGCCATGGTGACGAGCAGATCGCCGCTCATGCAGCCGCTGGCGAACACCTTGCGGCCGCTGACCCGGAAGCCGCCCTCGACCGGCGTGGCCTTGCACGACCCGTCCAGCCAGTCCGAGCCGCCGCTGGAGACCAGGGTCAGCCTCTCGCTCACCACCCGCTTCAGCAGGCCCTCGACGGCCTCCGGCGTGCGACGCCAGCGCCAGGCCGGCAGAGCCACGGCGTGGGTGTGCATCGCCAGGGCCAGGGAGGTCGAGCCGCAATAGGTCGAGAGCGACCGCAGCATGGCCGACAGCTCGGCGAGGCTGGCGCCGCCGCCGCCCAGCTCGGCGGGGACCGCGGCCGTGTGGAAGCCTTCGGCCTTCAGCAGCGCCAGGCTCTCGGCCACGAAGGCGTCGCTCTCGTCGGCGTCGGTGGCGCGGGCCGCGATCTGGGGGCCCAGGTCATGGACGCGGCGCGCCCAGTCGATAGCGGCCGCGACGGGCGGCGTTTTGAGTTTGATGGTCATCGGAGAATCCTCAGTCGGAAGTCTTGGCATGGTCTTCCTCCGGATCGCGGCCCAGCCTCCAGTTCGAAGAATGAACTTGTCGAACCGCGTTCCTCGGCTGACCCTAGGTCGCATGAAAGGCTATGGACAATTCTGCCCCGTCGCCAAGACGGCCGAGATCTTCGCCCAGCGGTGGACGCCGCTCATCGTGCGCGAACTCTGTTTCGGGCCCAAGCGCTTCACCGAGGTGCATAGCGGCGTGCCGCTGATGTCCCGCGCCCTGCTGGTTCAGCGCCTGACCGAGCTGGAGGAAGCCGGCGTCATCGCCACGGCGCCGTTGGCCCAGGGCAAGCTCTATCGCCTGACGCCCGCCGGCGAGCACCTCGGCGGGATCGTCTGCCTGATGTCGGAGTGGGGCCAGCGTCACGGCCAGGGGCGGATCGCCCACGAGGAACTGGACCCTACTCTGCTGATGTGGGGCATGCGCCGCCAGATCGCGCCGTGGGAGTTGCCCGATCATGAGATCGTGCTTCGCCTGGAATTCCGCGGCATCCCCCGCGCTTTCGCGGCCCGCCGCTACTGGTGGATGATCCTCCGCAGCGACGACGTGGAGGTTTGCCTCAAGGATCCCGGCGTCCGAGTCGACGTCGTGCTGGCCGCCGACCTGGAGGCGTTCGTGCGGGTCTGGATGGGCCACCGTGGCCTGGCCGACGCGGTTGAGACCGGCGACATCACCCTCTCGGGGCCGCCAGCCAAGGTCGCGGAGCTGAAGCGGGTGCTTCGCCTGTCGGACACTGCGGCTCTCAGGACCCTGGCGTTCCCACCGGCGGCGGCGCAGGCTTCCATTTCCGCCCTCGCATCCTAGGTTGGAAGCTCCACCCTGGAGCGACCCGTGGAAGAGCGAGAGCTTGACGACCTGGTGGCCTTCCTGCCGCCGCTGCTGCAGGCCGTGGAGCGGCTGGGCTTCGTCGCGCGCCACCTGAACCCGCCGGATTTCGACGCCGTGATGGCCGCCATCGGGGAGCCGGACGCCGAGTTGCGCGCCCAGAGCCAACGGCTGGACGCCTGGCCGCCCGAGCTCGAGCCCGTCCGCACAGCCCTGATCACCGCGGCGAACGAAGCGCTCGCTGCCTACGCCGCCCTGCGCGCCGCATCGCAGGAGGCCGACGGCCTCACCGCCATCTTCCGCGCCCTGCGCCACCTGCCCAGGGCGCAGGAGGCGCTCTATCCGCTGGCCAGCAACCTGCCGCCGGTCAGCCGCTTCTTCCTGGATCCGTCGGTCCGCGAGGATGTGGGCCTGCTCCGCCGCCTGGCGCACGCCGAACCCAGTCCGCAGACCGGCGTCCTGCACTACGACAACGCCCCGGACTCCCGCGGCGGCTTCGCGGCCTATGTGCCGGAATATTACGATCCCGAGGTCGCCTGGCCGCTGGTCGTGGCCCTGCACGGCGGCAGCGGCAATGGCGGCGCCTTCCTGTGGAGCTGGCTGCGCGACGCCCGCGGCCGCGGCGCGATCCTCGTGGCGCCCACGGCGCTCGGCCGCACCTGGGCGATCAGCGGCGAAGACCTGGACACCCCCAACCTCGGGCGCCTGCTGGCCTACGTCCGCAGCCGCTGGAACGTCGACGGTACCCGCATCCTGCTGACCGGCATGAGCGACGGTGGGACGTTCTCCTACGTCAGCGGGCTGGAAGCCGCTTCGCCCTTCACCCACCTGGCGCCAGTCTCGGCCGCCTTCCACCCGATGCTGGCCGGTTTCGCCGATTCGGCGCGGGTGGGCGGCCTGCCCGTCCACATCGTGCACGGAGCGTTAGACTGGATGTTCCCCGTCGACATGGCCCGCGAGGCCGCCCGCCACCTGACCCAGGCCGGCGCGGCGGTGACCTATGTCGAGATCGAGGATCTCAGCCACACCTACCCGCGCGAAGCGAACGCCGCGATCCTCGACTGGCTGGGCGTGGACTGATGGCCAAGGGCGAGGTGGCGGTGGGGGCCTGCGCCTGCGGCGCGGTCCAGGTGGAGATCGGCGTGCCCGCCCGCTGGGCCTGGCACGACCATTCGGCGGCCAGCCGACACGCCCACGGCGCGGCCTACGCCACCTATGTGGGCAGCTGGCGCAGCCGCTTCCGCTTCGTCGAGGGCGAAGAGCATGTCACCCGGTTCGAGGACGAGGCCGCGGGCACGGTCCGCAGCTTCTGCGCCCGCTGCGGCACGCCGCTGGCCTATGAGCGCGCCCGCTCGCCGCAGATGGTCAATGTCCCGCGCGCCCTCTTCACCACCCGCACCGGCCGCGAGCCGCGCTACCACATGAACCTCGCCCAGCAGGCGGACTGGACCTACCTGGGCGAGCCGCTGGCGCCGCTCAAAGGCTATCCCGGCGTCATGTGGGAGCGGCCGAGCAAGAAGAAGCGCCGCCCGCCGCCCGATCCGATGTTCTGAGGTCGCCGGAGGCCTCCGCAAAATCTCGCGCGCGTTCAACACCCTGTAAGCACTGTCGGGTTATCCCATCATCCTGCAGCGGCCGGGTCCCCATTCGCTGCGACTTTCGTGGGCGAGGCGGAGCGGGATGGCGGCGTTGGTGAGCAGGGTCGATCAGGCGAGCATGGCGCGGAGCCGCGCGACCTCTGGCGCGCCCAGCGTGCTGCAGCTCCTCGCGTTCGTCTTCGCCAGCGCCGACATGGTGCTGGAGGTGGCCAAGGATGGGCGCATCGTCTTTGGGACCGGCGCCGGCGGACAGCTGGTCGGACGCCAGGCCGAGTCCCTGGCTGGTGGCCGGTTCCTCGACCTCATCGACGCGGCGGACATCGACCTGGTCGAAGCCGTGTTGCACGACCTTCGCCCCGGCGAACGCCGCGGCCCCTTCAAGATCGGCCTCGCCGGCCGCTGCGGCGTCCAGCCCGCCATGCTGTCCCTGTTCCAGATGCCCGAGCGCAGCGGCGTGGCCGCCGCGCTGAGCCTCTGGCAGCCAAGTCCGGCGGAGGTCCAGGTCGATGCGACCGGCCTCGCCAACCGAGAGGATTTCGAGACGGCGGCGCTCAGCCTGCTCAAGCACGCCGAGCAGACCGGCACGCCCCTGCACGTCGATCTGCTGGAATTCACCGGCCTCGCCCCGGCGCTCGCCGCCATGGATCCCGAGGCCGCGGACACCGCGCGCCGCAAGCTGGCCGCCGTCCTGCGCGCGGCCTCGTACGGTGGGGCGCCCGCGGCCGACCTCGGCTCCGAACGGTTCGCCATGCTGCGCTCCGGCCCCGGGGGCCCCGAAACCCTGGCGAGGCGCATCCGCGAACTCGCCGGTCCCGGCGTCGAGATGTCGTCCGGTGAGCTGGCCCTGGATCCCGCGTCTCCCGGCGAGAGCCTGAGGGCCATCCGCTACGCCCTGGACCGCTGCATCGAGGACGGCCCGTCGGCCGCCGCCCAAGGCTTCGAGGCGGCGCTGCGCCAGACGGTGGCCGACTCGAACCGCTTCAAGGAGATGATCCGCGATGGTCGCTTCGAGCTGGTCTACCAGCCCGTGGTCGACCTCAGGACCCGCGGCGTGCACCACTACGAGGCCCTGACGCGCTTCGAAGGGGGCGGAGGCCCCGCGGAGACCATCAGGCTGGCTGAGGAGCTCGGCCTGGTGGTCGAGTTCGACCTGACCATCGTGAAGACCGTCATGGCCGCGCTGCGGGAGTCCCCGCCGGACACCCGCATCGCCGCCAACCTCAGCGCCTTCTCGCTGGAATCGCCCGGCTTCGTGGATGAGGTTCTGCTCACGACCGTGGCCTTCCCGACACTGAGACCGCGGCTCATGCTCGAGGTCACCGAAAGCCACAGGCTGTCCGACCTCTCGACCGCCAACGCCCAGATCCAGCGCCTGCGGACGGCCGGCCATGTGGTCTGCCTGGACGACTTCGGCGCGGGGTCGGCGTCGCTGGACTACCTGCGCGAGCTGGAGGTCGACATCGTCAAGTTCGACGGCCGCTTCGTCCGCACCCTCGAGACCCGTCCGCGCGATGTGACCCTTCTGCGGCGCCTGTCGGAGCTGTGCGCCGAGCTCGGCGTCGTCACCGTGGCTGAGATGATCGAGACCGAGGACGTAGCCCAGCGGGTGGCCGGCCTCAGCGTCCGGCTCGGCCAGGGCTGGCTGTTCGGCCGCCCCGGGCCTCGGCCCGCGATCCCGCCGGCCCCTCGCCGGCAGGGGGCGAAGGAAAGCTGGGGCTGAGGCTCCACATCTAGGCCGCGCGCTCCCGACCCAGCCGGCGGGTCTTCAGGTAGGAGCCCAGCACCGTGCGCAGATCGGCGCGGCGGACCACCTGGTCGACCATGCCGCGCTCCATGAGGAACTCCGCGCGCTGGAAGTCGGGCGGCAGGGTCTCGCGGATCGTCTGCTCGATGACGCGCCGGCCCGTGAAGCCGATCAAGGCCCCGGGCTCAGCCAGGTGCAGGTCGCCCAGCATGGCGTAGGACGCCATGACCCCGGCCGTCGTCGGGTCGGTCAGCACCACCACATAGGGCAGGTTCGCATCCTTCACCTGGTTCAGCGCAAGCGTGGTCCGCGCCATCTGCATCAGCGACAGCGTCCCTTCCTGCATGCGCGCGCCGCCGGTGGCGGTGAACAGCACGAACGGCAGCTGGCGGGCGACCGCCGTTCGGGCCGCCTCGATGAACGCCTCGCCGACCGCCCGGCTGAGCGAGCCGCCCAGGAACGAGAAGTCCTGCACCGCCACCACGGCCGGCTCGCCGCCCACCTCGCCCACGGCCAGGGACATGGCGTCGTACTCGCCGCTGGCCTCGCGCGCGGCGACGATCTGGTCGGCGTAGGCCTTGCCGTGGCCGACGAAGCCCAGCGGATCGTCCGGGACCTCCGGCGAGGCGAGGCGCTCGAAGCGGCCGCCGTCGAAGGTGACCGCCAGCCGCTGGGCCGCGTTCAGCCGCAGGTGATGTCCGGCCGGCGTGACCCACAGCGCCGCCTCCACGTCGGGCCGATAGACCATGTCGCCGGTCGCCGGACACCTGATCCAGAGGTCGTCCGGCGTGTTGCGCCGGCCCAGGGCCCTGCGGACGCCAGGCGCCAGCCGCGAGAGCCAGCCGGCCCGCTGCTTCTCAGTCATCGTCCCCTCCGACCTTTGCGGCGGAGCTTAGCGGGGGAGGGGCTTTTGGGAAGTCGGTTCGCCCGCCGGCCTCGCGGCGGCGCGAACTCCTTACAGGCGCTGGGCGCCTAGGTCCGGCGGCTGATCTGGTCCTTGGTGGCCTGGCGGGTCTTGGAGCCCTGCCCTCGATCCAGTTCGGGACGGTCCTCGCGGGCCAGGTGATTGGCGCCGTACTGCGCCTCGCCTTCCAGAGGCTCGCCCCAATCCGCCTCGGGCGTGTCCCGCTGGCCGAGTCTGGCCGGATCCACCTTGGCGAGCGGATCGGTATCCGGGTCGGGCTGGAAGGTGCGGTCTTCTCGATCGGCCATGCGCGTCTCCCTCTGTTGGATCAACTCAACCCGCGGCCCACGCCGCCCGTTCCTTGCGCTCGCGCCTGACCGCCGCTAGGCCGGACCCATGGCCTCCGCCCTGCAAGCCGCCTACGACGCGCGTGTCCGCGAAGGCTCGATCCGCCCCGACCCGGCCCAGGCGGCCGCGCTCCAGCCCCTGGTGCGACTGGAAGCCGATCTTGCCGCCGACCGGCCCAAGGGCGGGCTCAAGAAGCTGTTCCACAAGCCGGCGGCGCAGCGCGGCGTCTATCTCATCGGCCCGGTCGGGCGGGGCAAGTCCATGCTGATGGACCTGTTCTTCGAGACCTCGAAGGAGCCGTCCAAGCGCCGCACCCACTTCCACGTCTTCATGGGCGAGATCCACCGGCTGATCGACGCCTGGCGCAAGAGCGACCCGGCCGCCCGCAAGGCGAAGTTCGGCCAGCACAAGGGGGACGACCCGATCGTCCCGGTGGCCGACGTGGTCGCCGAACAGTCGCGCCTGCTGTGCTTCGACGAGTTCCAGGTCACCGACATCGCCGACGCCATGATCCTGGGGCGGCTGTTCGCGGCCCTGTTCGACCGCGGCGTGACCCTGGTGGCCACCTCCAACCGCCTGCCCGACGAGCTCTACAAGAACGGCATCAACCGCCAGCTCTTCCTGCCGTTCATCGAGCTGCTGAAGCGCAAGGTCGAGGTCGTGAGCATCGCCGGCCCGCACGACTACCGGCTGGACCGCCTGCGGGCGGCGGGGACCTGGTTCTCGCCCATCGACCCGGACAACCAGCGGTCCTTCGACGCCCTGTGGCGCGAGATGCTGGGGCCGGACGAGGAGTGCGGGGAGACCCTCGAAGTGCTGGGCCGGGAGGTGCATTTCCCCCACGCCGCCGGGGGGCTGCTGCGGGCCAGCTTCGCCAGCCTCTGCGCCGTGGCGCTCGGGCCGAACGACTACCTGGCCATCGCGGAGCGGTTTCATACGATCTTCCTGGATGGCGCGCCGAAGCTCGGGCCCAACCGGCGCGAGGAGGCGCGGCGCCTGGTGATCCTGATCGACGCTCTCTACGAGGCGCGCACGCACCTGATCGTCCTGGCCGACGCCGAACCCATCAAGCTGTATCCCGAGGGCGACGGGGCCTTCGAGTTCGAGCGCACCGCGTCGCGCCTGCAGGAGATGCGGTCGGCGGGCTGGCTGGAGGATCTGTAGGGGAAATTTCCCACCTCCCTCTCTCTTGCTCGTCATGGCCGGGCTTGTCCCGGCCACCCAGACGCGCAGGCGATCGATAAGGACGCGCGGCGGCGCCGCGGCGGGCCCTCACGGACCGCCGGCGCTTCTGGGTCCCCGGCACACGGCCGGGGATGACGAGCTAAAAAACGGGAGAGGAAGCGGCGGCCCCCTACCCCGAGCTCTTCCAGGGCGGTTCGGCGTAGCCTTTGAGGTCCTGGAGCCAGCTCTTCAGCACCTCGACGTCGGGGTCGGGCAGGTCGCGCCAGCGGGCGGTGTTGTCGGGGTCGAGATCCATCTCGGCGCAGATGTCGGCGACGTGTTCGTCGAGATCGCGGGTGACGAAGGCGTCGTCGCAGCGCTCGTCGATCAGCCAGTCTTCCAGCCGGCGATAGAGTTCGCCTTCAAGCTGCTGTTCGGACTCCAGCTCGCTCTTCTCGAAGCCCTCGGACCAGATGACCCGGCGCACGGCGGTGCGCAGATCGGAGGCGCGGCGGTTGGCGGCGTCGATGTCGCGGGGGAACGGACGGCGGGGTTCGTCTTCCACGACGGGCGGGTTGAGGATGGCGTCGCGGCGGGCCGCCTGGGCGTCCTCGCGCGCTTCACGGGACGCGTTGCGTTCGAAGCGTTCGTGCAGCGCCAGCGACTGGCGCAGCGACCGGCCCATGCGCTGGTAGGTGCGGCCCTTCTCGGCCTCCTCGGGCGTGCCGATGGCTTCCAGGTAGCTGGCGTGCGCGGACTCGGCAGCCACGAGATCCAGCTCGGCCAGCCTCGCCAGCATCTGCTGGCGCCGTTCGGCGATGTGCGCGGCGTGCGACATGAACATAACGAGAACATTAGGTGTGGGCGAGAGTCAAAGTTGTTCTTTCCCTTCCCGCGGCGCGGGAAGGGGGGACCGCCCGCCGAAGAGCGGGTGGTGGGAAGGGTGAGCGGCGGCGGCGCGGTTCGACCGGGCGGCGTCGGGCGCCGTGACTGGGGCTTGCCCTCTCCACCCCCCGCTCTTCCCCCGGCTCAAGGCCGGGGTCGGCGGGCGGTTCCCCTCTCCCGCTGCGCGGGAAAGGAAGAGACGGGGGTCGAAGTCCGGGCGTCGAGCGTGCTCCGTCACCGAAAAGCTCCTCTCCCAGACGCGGAGCGTCGTGGGAGAGGTTGGGAGAGGGCGGCGCTGCGGTTTGGTCACCCTCGGCCTTGGACCCGAAGGGCGCCAGGCGGGGCCTTGATCCAATCGGAGCGTTCGGCCCCAGGGCCGGCGCCGCCCTCACCCAGCCTCTCCCACGGCGCTGCCGCGCCTGGGAGAGGAGCAGGCGGAGGATGGGTGGTTGGGTCGAAGTCCGGGCGTCGAGCCGTGCGCCCCCGACCGGACGCCTCAAGGACAAGCCGCTGGCGCGGCGGGCCTGCGGCCCGTCCTTGACCCGCCCGGACGGCGGCGCTTGTGGGCTGCCGTGGACTTAGGGCGCGGGGTGCGCGTGGCGCGCCCAGGTTCGAGCCCGTTGCAGACCTTCGGGTGGCCGTGCTTTGTTCCCTACCAGCAAGAACTGGCCGGACTCGATGCTCGTCAGACGATCCCTCCAAGAGACCGGAGCAAAGGCAGCCGTCGTCGGCGGCTCCTTGAACGGCATCTTCTTTTTGCTGGCCGCGCCTCTACCAGCCGTCCTGAGCGTTCACGCGTGGTTGACCGACGAACGGCCGAAGGCGATTGCGGGGGCTCTCATCACCGCAGCCTTTCTCGCCGGTTCAGCTTACTCCTTTGCCATCAGCCGATGGGCAAAGCGAAGGCGAGAAGCTCGCGCTCGCGAGACCGCCTGACTGGTGCGCAAACCACCCTTCCCGGAATTTCAGCCCTCTCGCCCGGCCCGACCCCCTCACGCCCGCAAACTCTCCACCAGCTCCCGCGCATAGGGCCGCAGTTCCCCGTCAGCCCGCACCACGATCGTCAGCTCCCGTAGCGCCCAGTCGTCGGCCAGGTCGGTGATCGCGAGCGACATCGCCTTGGCGGCCCGCGCCGCCGTCGTCTGGGGCACCACGCCGACGCCGACGCCGGCTTCGACCATGCGGCAGACGGCGTCGAAGCTGCGGAGCTGGATGCGGGCGCGGAGGGGGCGGCCTTCGCGGGCGGCCTTGGCGGTGAGGAAGCGCTGGAGCGAGCTGGAGCGTTCGAGGCCGACGAACTCGTACTCCAGGACCTGGGCGAAGGTGACGGCCGGCTGGGCGGTGAGCGGATGGCCGGGGGCGGTCACGACCACGAAGCGGTCCGAGCGGAAGGGGTAGGTCTGCAGGGTCCCCACATCGACGGTGCCGGCCACGATGCCCACGTCGCCGACGCCCTCGGCGATGAGGCCGACGATCTCGTCGGAGAGCCGCTCCTCCAGGTCGACGCTGACGTGGGGATGGGCGGCCAGGAAGGAACTCAGGGCCTCGGGGAGGAATTCGGTGAGGGCGTTGGTGTTGGCCAGCAGGCGCACTTCGCCGGACAGGCCGCCGGCGAAGGCGGAGAGATCCTCGCGCATGCGGGCGGCCTGCCCCAGGATCGTGCGGGCGTGCTTCAGCAGCGTGCGGCCGGCCGGCGTGAGGGCGACCCCCTGGCGCGAGCGGGTGAGCAGGGCCGCGCCCAGCATGGCTTCCATGTTGCGGATGCGCGTGGAGGCGGCGGCGAGGGCCAGCGCGCTCTTCTCGGCGCCGGCCGTGATCGACCCTTCGTCAACCACGTCGCAGAACAGTCGGAGGTCGGTGAGATCGAAGCGCATCCTTCGCCTTTCGCGAAGGATCCCTACCGCAATGGCGCATTGCGCCCAAGCCCGGGCGCATGAGAATTCGCCCGCCGCGAAGCAGACTCGTCACGATGGCCCGAAATATTTGCGAACGATTCTCAAGTATGTCGGACCGCGAAATGGATCGGCGGGAGGCATCGGGGCTGTCACACGTCGCGCGTTCGTTGACACCCCCCGCGCGGCGCTTAAAACCGGCGGGGCTTGAGGCTTTGGGGGAGGCGACGGCGCTTCGATGACGATTGTTCCACGCGGACCCGCCGACCGGCCGATGTCGCCGCACCTCCAGGTGTGGCGCTGGCATGTCACCATGCTCACCTCGATCCTGCACCGGGTCACGGGCGTCGGCCTGTACCTGGGCGGCCTGATCGCCGCGGCCTGGGCCATCTCGCTGGCCGCCGGGCCCGAGACCTACGAGACGTTCAAGGCGCTGCTGGGCTCGCCGCTGGGCAAGTTCGTCATGTTCGGCATGACGCTCTCGGTGTTCTACCACCTGGGCAACGGCGTCCGGCACCTGGTCTGGGATCTGGGCCACGGCCTGGACCTCAAGAGCGCCAACAGCTCGGCCTACATGGTGTTCGGCTTCACCGTCGCCGCCACCCTCGCCACCTGGGCGATCGCCTTCCAGATCGGGGCCCTGTGATGAACTTCCGCACCCCCCTCTCCACCGCCCGCGGCCTGGGCTCGGCCAAGCATGGCGTCGGCCACTGGCTGTCCGAGCGCGTCGCCGCCGTGGCCCTGGTCCCGCTGGTGATCTGGGGCGCCTACAGCGTGATCCTGCTGGCGCAGCTGGACTACTACGGCGCGGTCGAGTGGATCGCGAGCCCGGTCAACGCCACCCTGATGATCCTGACCATCGCCATCAGCTTCATGCACATGGCGTCCGGCGTCCGGGTGATCGTCGAAGACTATATCTACGGCCACCTGACCAAGGCGGCGGCGCTGCTGCTGAACCTGTTCATCTGCGGCCTGGCGGGCGCGCTCGCCATCATGTCCATCCTCAAGGTCGCGCTGGGGGGCGCCTGAACCCATGGCGACGTACGAGTTCATCGATCACAGGTTCGACGTGGTGGTGGTCGGGGCCGGCGGCTCGGGCCTGCGCGCCGCGCTGGGCTGCGCCCAGGCCGGGCTGAAGACGGCCTGCATCACCAAGGTCTTCCCGACCCGCTCGCACACGGTCGCCGCTCAGGGCGGGATCTCGGCCTCGCTGGGCAACATGGGCGAGGATGACTGGCGCTGGCACATGTACGACACCGTCAAGGGGTCGGACTGGCTGGGCGACCAGGACGCCATCGAATACCTGTGCCGCAACGCGCCGGCCGCCGTGTACGAGCTGGAGCACTGGGGCGTGCCCTTCTCCCGCACCGAGGACGGCAAGATCTATCAGCGCGCCTTCGGCGGCATGACCAAGAACTATGGCGAGGCCCCGATCCAGCGCACCTGCGCGGCGGCCGACCGCACCGGCCACGCCATGCTGCACACGATGTACGGGCAGAGCCTGGCGCACCAGACCGAGTTCTTCATCGAGTACTTCGCCCTGGACCTGATCATGGACGAGGGCGTCTGCCGGGGCGTCACCGCCTGGAAGCTGGACGACGGCACCCTGCACCGGTTCCAGGCCCAGCAGGTGATCCTGGCCACCGGCGGCTATGGCCGCGCCTATTTCTCGGCCACCAGCGCCCACACCTGCACCGGCGACGGCGGCGGCATGGCGCTGCGCGCCGGCCTGCCGCTGCAGGACATGGAGTTCGTGCAGTTCCACCCGACCGGCATCTACGGCGCGGGCTGCCTGATCACGGAGGGCGCGCGCGGCGAAGGCGGCTACCTGACCAACTCCGAGGGCGAGCGGTTCATGGAGCGCTATGCGCCCAGCGTGAAGGACCTGGCGCCCCGCGACATGGTCAGCCGCGCCATGACCGTGGAGATCCGCGAGGGCCGGGGCGTGGGGCCGAAGAAGGACCACATCTTCCTGCACCTGGACCACCTGGACCCGAAGATCCTGGCCGAGCGGCTGCCGGGGATTTCCGAGAGCGCCAAGGTGTTCGCCGGCGTCGACGTGACCAAGGAGCCGATCCCGGTGCTCCCGACCGTGCACTACAACATGGGCGGCGTGCCCACGAACTTCTTCTCGGAGGTCGTGACCAAGGCCGGGCGCAATCCCGACCAGGTGGTGCCGGGCCTGATGGCCGTGGGCGAAGCGGCCTGCGTCAGCGTGCATGGCGCCAACCGGCTGGGCTCGAACTCGCTGATCGACCTGGTGGTGTTCGGCCGCTCGGCGGCGCTGCGCTGCGCGGACACGATCAAGGCCGGCGCGACCCAGGTCGAGCTGAAGCCCAACATGACCGACGGCCACCTGGCCCGCCTGGACCGCTTCCGCAACGCCAATGGCGCGACGCCCACCGCGGCGCTGCGGCTGGAGATGCAGATGGCCATGCAGGAGGACGCCGCGGTCTATCGGACCTCGACGGCCCTGGCCTCGGGGGTCAAGCGGATGAACGCGGTCAGCGCCAAGCGCGTGGACCTGAAGGTCACCGACCGGACCATGATCTGGAACACCGACCTGATGGAAACCCTGGAGCTGGACAACCTGGTCAGCCAGGCGGTGGTGACGGTGACCGGCGCCCACAACCGCACGGAAAGCCGCGGGGCCCACGCCCACGAGGACTTCCCGAACCGCGACGACAAGAAGTGGATGAAGCACACCCTGGCCTGGTTCGACGACTCGACCGGCAAGGTGAAGATCGATTACCGCCCGGTCCACGACTACACCATGACCAACGATATCGCGCCGTTCCCGCCCAAGGCGCGGGTCTACTGAGCAGCCGGAAGGAAGACATCATGGTCCAGCTTCGGCTCCCGAAGAACTCCGTCCCCAAGGGCGGCAAGCACTTCCCGGCTCCGGCCGGGGCGACGAAGGTCAAGACGTTCAAGGTCTATCGGTACGATCCCGACGCGGGCGTGAACCCGAGCTGGGACACCTATGACGTGGACGTCAGCCAGTGCGGGCCGATGATCCTGGACGTGCTGATCCACATCAAGAACGAGATCGACCCGACGCTGACCTTCCGCCGGTCGTGCCGGGAGGGGATCTGCGGCTCGTGCGCGATGAACATCGCCGGCCGCAACACCCTGGCCTGCATCCACGGCCACGAGGAGTGCCCGGGGGACAAGATCTCGATCAGCCCGCTGCCGCACATGCCGGTGGTCAAGGACCTGGTCCCCGACCTGACGCTGTTCTACGCCCAGTACGCCTCGGTGGAGCCCTGGCTGAAGACCGAGACGCCCGAGCCGCAGAAGGAATGGCGCCAGAGCCCGGAGGACCGCGAGAAGCTGGACGGCCTCTACGAGTGCATCCTCTGCGCCTGCTGCTCCACGTCGTGCCCCAGCTACTGGTGGAACCAGGAGAAGTACCTGGGCCCGGCCGCCCTGCTCCACGCCTACCGCTGGATCATCGACAGCCGCGACGAGGCCACCGGCCAGCGCCTGGACGACGTGGAAGACCCGTTCAAGCTCTACCGCTGCCACACCATCATGAACTGCGCCCAGGTCTGCCCGAAGGGGCTCAATCCGGCCAAGGCGATCGCCGAGATCAAGAAGATGCTGGTGGACCGGGTGGTCTGATCCTTCCGCGGCTCCGCCGCGGCCCTCTCCCTACCCTCTCCCTCTCACTTCGCGGGGGAGAGGAGGTGGGCGCGCGCGCCTAGGCCTGCGGCGGCCTAAACAGCGTCTCCAGGCCGGCGATCACGTCTTCGATCAGTTCATCGCCTTCGGGGGCGCCGACGGCGAGGCCGGCGGCGCCGTGGGCGGCGGCCCAGACGGCCAGGGTGATGTGGCGCAGCGGCGGGTCGACGCGGCCCTGGGCGGCCGCGACCTCCTCCACGATGCGATGCAGGACGGCCAGGGCCGCCGCGCGGGCCTCGACCACCTGCGGCTGCGGGGCGATCTCGGGGTCGAACATCAGGCCGAACAGCGCCGGCTCGTGGCGGGCGAAGTGGAAATACCGGGTGGCCCAGCCGCGCAGGCGCCGCCCCTCCCCCGCCTCGCGGTCGGCGCGTTCCAGGTCGCGGCGCAGCTCCATGAAGCCGCTCGCCGCCAGCTCGGCCAGCAGCGCGGTCTTGCTGTCGTAGTGGTGGTACATGGAGGCGGCGGTGATGCCGCTCCGCGCCGCGAGCGCGCGCAGGCTGAGCTGCTTGAGTCCGCCCTCTTCCAGCATGTCGCGCGCCTCGCGGACCAGGCGGCCGGGCAGGTCTCCGACGTGATAGCGGCGTCCCTCGGACATGGGGTCACTTTAGGCCGTGTACAGGCTGTGCCTAGGTCGGTGCGCGCCGCAGGCGCTGTCCTGTTTGACCACGGACCACACGAACGCGCGAGGAATCCGAGACCTCCCGAACGGCGGACTCCGTTCGTGTGGTTCGTGGTCAACTATAACGGCGCTGACGCGCCACGGCGTTGGCCGGTCAGTTCCGGGTGGGGATGATCACCGGGAGGGTCTCGTAGCCCTTCACGAAGACGGAGTGGGTGCGCAGCGGTTCGCGGACCAGGCGGACCTCGGGGAAGCGGGCCAGGATCTCTTCCCAGATGATGGTGAGCTGCAGCTCGGCCAGGCGGTTGCCCACGCAGCGGTGGATGCCGAAGCCGAACGACAGGTGGTTGCGGGGCCGCTCGCGCTCGATGTCGTAGGTGTTCGGCCGCGCGATCTGGGCCTCGTCGCGGTTGCCCGAGACGTACCACATGACCACGCGGTCGCCGGCCTTGATGGTCTTGCCGTGCATCTCGAAGTCGCGCGTGGCGGTGCGGGCCATGTGCGCCAGGGGCGTCTGCCAGCGGATGGTCTCGGAGACCATGTTGGGGATCAGGGCCGGATTGGCCCGCAGCCGGTCGTACTGGTCGGGATTCTTGTTCAGCGCGTAGATCGAGCCCGAGATGGTGTTCCGGGTGGTGTCGTTGCCGCCGATGATCAGCAGCACGACGTTGGAATGATAATCCGTGGCGCTCAGATCCCGGGTGGCGTCGGCGTGGGCCATCATCGAGATCAGGTCGAACTTGGGCGGGGCGTTCACGCGGTCGGCCCAGAGCTGGTCGAAGGCGTCGAAGCAGGCGTCGGCCTGTTCGCGCTTGTGCTGCCAGCTCTTGGCCGGGCCGAAGCCGGGAGCGTTGGTGAACATGTCGGACCAGAAGGTCAGCTCGCGGCGCTTCTCCTGGGGGTAGTCGAAGAGCGTGGCCAGGGTCATGGCCGTCAGCTCCTTGGAGACCCGGTCGACCCAGTCGAACTCCTCGCCGATCGGCAGGCTGTCCAGGATCTTGCCCGCCTCGGCGCGGATGATCGGGCTCATGGCCTGGAGGTTCTGCGGCGCGACGGCCGGGCTGACGGTCTTGCGCTGGATGTCGTGGCCCGGCGGGTCCATGGCGATGAAGCTGTTGCCGCGCGGCCGCTTGTCGGACTCGGCCTTGGCCTCAAGGCTCTGCAGCACGATGCCGTCGGCCGAGGAAAACACCTCGTGGTTGGTGTCGACGGCCATGATGTCCTGGTAGCGGGTGACCGACCAGAAGCCGTCGTACTCGTCGCCGCGGGGCGTCCAGTGGAGCGGCGATTCCTTCCGCAGGCGGTCGAAGACCGGCCACATGGCGTCGTTCACGAACAGGTCGGTCTGGGCGGGGTTCAGCGCCTCCAGCGGCAGGCTCCAGGCCTCCGCCGCGGCGGCCTCACGGAAGTCGACCGATCCGTCGTCCATGGCTTTTCCTCCCGGCGTAGACCGCCTTTCGGAGCATGGCGCCGATCCAAACACTGTTCGGCAAGCGGTTTCACACCGGAGGAGGATTTGCCCTCCGTAGGGTCAGCGGGCAAATAGAGGTCGGGCGGGACAATGCGGCGCAGCCTGCGACGCTTAAGTTGACGCCGGCGTCACTTTTGGGCATCGAACAACTATGACTGACGCTTCGGCGCATGTGGTGATCGTGGGCGCGGGCCATGCGGGGGGCACGGCGGCGGCGCTGTTGCGCCAGTACGGCCACGAGGGCCCGATCACCCTGGTCGGCGACGAGCCGATCGCGCCCTACCAGCGGCCGCCGCTCAGCAAGGCCTGGCTGAAGGGCGAGGCCGACGCCGACTCCCTGGCCCTGAAGCCCACCGAGTTCTACGCCGAGAACCACATCGACTTCCGCCCCAACGTCACGGCCTACAAGCTGGACCGGGGCGCCAAGACGGTCGCCCTCTCGGACGGCACGAACGTCGCCTACGACGCCCTGATCCTGGCCACCGGCGCCCGGGCCATCGCCTTGCCCATCGAGGGCGCGGACCTGGAGGGCATCCTCTTCCTGCGCACCGCGGCCCACGCCGAGGCGCTGAAGGCCCAGGTCGGGCCGGGCAAGAAGCTGGCGGTGGTGGGCGGCGGCTACATCGGCCTGGAGGTCGCCGCCTCGGGCCGCGCCCTGGGCGCCGAGGTGGTGGTGCTGGAGCGCGAGCCGCGGATTCTGGCCCGCGTGGCCTGCGGGGCGCTCTCCGCCTTCTTCCAGGGCTATCATGAGAAGCACGGCGTCCGCTTCGAGCTGGGCGCCACGGCCGCGGCCTTCGTGGGCGAGAATGGACACGTCACGGGCGTGAAGCTGGCTGACGGGCGCGTGATCGACTGCGACGCGGTGGTGGTGGGCGTGGGCGCCCATCCGAACGACGAGCTGGCCAAGGACGCCGGCCTGGACTGCGCCCGAGGCGTGGTGGTGGACCTCGACGCCCGCAGCGTCACCGACCCCTCGGTCTTCGCCATCGGCGACGTGGCCCACCGGCCGATGCCGATCTACGACCGCATGTTCCGCATGGAGAGCGTACCCAACGCCCTGGAACAGGCCAAGCAGGTCGCCAGCGCCATCACCGGCCGCCCGCGCCCGGCGGGGGAGTGCCCCTGGCAGTGGTCGGACCAGTTCGACCTCAAGCTCCAGATCGCCGGCTACGCCTTCGACGTGGACGAGATCCTGCTGCGCGGCGACCCCGCCAGCGCCAAGTTCGCCGTCTTCCACCTGAAGGGCGACCAGGTGCAATCCGTGGAGGCGATCAACTCGCCCCCCGAGTTCATGATGGGCAAACAGCTCATCCTCAGCCGCAAGCCCGTGAACAAGGCGAAGCTTGCAGACCCTTCGGTTTCCATGAAAGAGGTCGCCGCCTAAACGCGGCGAGGGGCGTATGGCCAAGATCACCTACATCGAGCACGACGGCACCGAGCACGCGATCGACGTGAAGACCGGCCTGACGGTCATGGAAGGCGCGGTGAAGAACAATATCCCGGGCATCGACGCCGACTGCGGCGGGGCCTGCGCCTGCGCCACCTGCCACGTCTATGTGGACGAGGCCTGGCTTTCCAAGACCGGGACCAAGTCGGCGATGGAGGAGTCGATGCTCGACTTCGCCGAGGGCGTCCAGGACAACAGCCGCCTGTCGTGCCAGATCAAGGTCACCGACGACCTGGACGGCCTGAAGGTGACCATGCCGGAGAGCCAGCACTAGGGGCATTGCCCCGGCGGCCGGCGCGCGCCGCAGGCGCTGTCATTTTCGTCCACGAACCACACGAAAAGCACGAACACGCCGAGCGGGCCCGGAGCGCCGCGACCCACGGGTTCTTGTTCGTGTCGTTCGTGTGGTTCGTGGACGAACGTCTTTTCGGCGCTGACGCGCCACGATTGACGCCCGCGGACCTCCGCCGCCAATCTCGCCGCTTCCACAGGAGCCCGCGAGAGATGGCCGCCGCGCGACCCACCCTGCCCCTCACCGGCGGCTGCATCTGCGGCCAGCTGCGCTACGCGGTTCGCGACCCGCAGGTGGTGCTGGCCTGCCACTGCCGCAACTGCCAGCAGCGGACCGGCAGCGCGTTCGCGCTCTCGATGCTGACCTTGCGCAAGGACTTCGAGGTCGTCTCCGGCGAGACCCTGTCGGCCGACCTGCCCGGCGGCAGCGGCGCGCTGCACCGCCAGCACATCTGCCCCCACTGCTTCACCCGCACCTACACCGAGATGCTGGCCTATCCGGACATCATCAACGTGCGGCCGGGGACGCTGGACGACCCGTCCGTGGCGCGACCGGTGGCGCAGATATGGACCCGCTTGGCGCAGCCGTGGGCCGTGGCGGAGGGGGTGCGGTGCTTCGAGGAGAACCCGGAGGACGTGGAGGGGCTGGCGGCGGCGTGGCGGGCGGTGGCGGGGGTGTGAGGGGGAGTGGCGGTGGGCCGCATTAACGCGACTCAGAGCCGGCGTTGATGACGGCGTGGCGGGCTCCTTGAGGGACGATGATTCCGCCATCCTCGCGCACGTGGTCACTCGTGCCGAAGCGCATCTATGGGATCCAGACGGGCGGCGCGGCGCGCCGGGAAATAGCCGAAGACCACGCCGATCGTGGCCGAGATGCTGAAGGCCATGAGATTGGTCAGCGGGTCGAATACGAGCGGCACGTGCATCACCTGAGCCAGAATCGCTGTCGCAATCAGGGCGAGGACCAAGCCGAGCAACCCGCCGATCACCGAGAGCGTCACCGCCTCGATGAGGAACTGCATCAGCACGTCGCCCTCCAGGGCTCCGATCGCGAGCCGCACCCCGATCTCACGGGTGCGCTCGGTGACGGACACCAGCATCACGTTCATGATGCCGATCCCGCCGACCACCAGGCTGACGGCGGCCACGGCCGCCAGCAGGCCGGTCATCACCTTGGTTGTCCCCGTGGCCGCCTCCGCGATCTGGCGGGTGTCGAGGATGTTGAAGTCGTCGTCCTCGTTGCGGCCGATGCGGCGGCGTTCGCGGAGCAGGTCCGCCAGCTGCGACTTCACCCGATCCACCGAGGCAGCGTCGGAGACCGCGATGGCGATACTGCCAATGTCCTGCGAACCCGTGAGCCGCCGCTGCACGGTGCGCAGCGGGAGGACGATCACGTCGTCCTGGTCCTGACCCATGGCGGCCTGACCCTTGGCCTTGAGCAGTCCGATCACGTCGCAGCTGAACTGCCGAACACGCAGGCGGGTGCCGACGGGGTCCCGCTCCCCATAGAGCTCCTTCCGTACGGTCTGGCCCAGGACGCAGACGGCGCGACCGGCCTGCTCCTCGGCTTCATTGAAGGTGCGCCCCGAAGACAACTCGAGCTTCCGGGCGACGAAGTAGGGCTGGTTGGCCCCCACCGCCGTCGTGGACCAATTCTCGGCCCCGAAGACCGCGACCACACCCGTGGTCTCGAACCCGGAGACCGCGCTCAGGCCCGACAAGCGGCTTACCGCCTCGACGTCGGCCGCGCGAAACGGCGGCGCGCGGGTCGCGCCCCCGCCGCCCGGTCCCAGCCGTTGACCGGGCCGAACCATCAGCAGGTTGCTGCCCAGACTGGAGATCTGGTCAGAGACAGCCTGGGTGGCGCCGGCGCCCACATTGACCATGGTGATAACCGCCGCCACGCCGATCACCACGCCGAGGATGGTGAGCATCGAGCGGCCGATGTTCCGGCGGATGGCCGAAAGGGCGAGCCTGAACGCGCTCCAGAACATCAGGCGGCCTCCGCCCGCGGCTCGTCCGACTGGATGCGGCCATCGACGAACCGGATGATGCGATGCGCGTAGGCCGCCATGTCGGGCTCGTGAGTGACCATCAGGATCGTGATGCCCCGGTCCTCATTCAGGGATCGAAGCAAGGCCATGATCTCATTGCCCTTCTCGCTGTCGAGATTGCCCGTTGGTTCGTCGGCCAGGAGGACGGTGGGGTTGGTGACGATCGCGCGAGCGATCGCCACGCGCTGCTGCTGCCCGCCCGAAAGCTGGGCGGGCGTGTGCTTCTCCCACCCGGAAAGTCCCACCAGCGCCAGGGTTTCGCGCGCCAGACGTCGACGCTCCGCGGTCCCCACGCGCCGGTACATCAGGGGAAGCTCGACGTTCTCGAGCGCGCTGGTGCGGGGGAGCAGGTTATAGCCCTGGAAGACAAACCCTAGGCGCCAGCGCCGCAGGAGCGCCCGTTGGCGTCGGCTGAGTTGCTCCACCGTCACCCCCTGGAAGCGGTAGGAGCCGCTCGTGGGCGTATCGAGGCAGCCCATGATGTTCATGGCCGTCGACTTGCCGGAACCGCTCGGCCCCATGATGGCGAGGAACTCGCCGTCCTGGACGGTCAGATCGATGCCCCGCAAGGCCTGGAAGGCGGCAGGACCCGAGCCGAAAGTCCTGGTGATGCCCTTCAGCTCGATGAGCGGGGCTGCGGGCGCCGTCACGGCGCGTCTCCGCTGCCCCCCACGATGACCGACATGCCAGCGCGCAGATCGGCGCCGCGCACCTCGGTCATCTGCCCATTCGAGGCCCCCAACGAGACCGGAATCCGCGCCGGGCTTCCGTCTCGCAACACCCAGATCTGACTTCCGGTCGACTGTCGCTGGGCGCCGCCGCCGCGCGGCATCCGAGGCGAGAGGGCGCTCGCCAGGCCGGTGGACTGCGCGCTCGCGCGAGGCGGGCTGAACCTCAACGCCTGCTCGGGAACCAGGAAGACGTTCTCCCGACGCTGCGTCGTGATCTCCGCCGTCGCGGTCATGCCGGGGCGGAGGCTGAGGTCCGCGTTATTCACCGACAGCAGGGCCGTGTAGGTCACGACACCCTCCTTGGTCTGGGAGCCGAGCCCCACGCGCGTCACCTGCGCCTCGAAGGTGCGACCAGGGTAGGCGTCGACCGTGAAGCTGGCCGCCTGGCCCTCGCGGACCCCCGCCACTTCGGCCTCGTCGATGTCCACCTCGAGATTCATCCGGCGGAGGTCTTCCGCCAGCACGAACAGCACGGGAGCCTGGAGCGATGCGGCGACCGTCTGGCCGGGCTCCACCTGTCGGTCCAGGATCACGCCACCGATGGGCGAGCGTATGGTGGACTTGGCGAGGTTGGTCCGGTTGGTCCGCAGCGTCGCCTGAGCCTGGCGCACCGATGCAGCGGCCGAGGCGGCGCTCGCGAGCGCACGTTCCGCTGCCGCGTCGGCGGCGTCCACATCCGCGCGGGCCGGATAGCCGCCCTCCGAGACCTTCCACAGCCGCCGCATGCGGTCGCGTTTGAGACCCGTCTCGCGGACAGTCGCCTGCGCCTCTCGAAGGTGCGCCTGTGCGGCCGACGCCGCAGCTTCGGCCCCGGCGATCTGGTCCTGCAAGCGAGAGGAATCCAGTCTCGCCAGCACCTGCCCTGGGACCACGACGTCGTTGTCGTCGACCATGACGCGCTCGACCGTGCCCGAAAGCTCGCTGCCCACTTCGACCTGATTGAGCGGCGCCAGGGTTCCGGTCGCCGAGACGCTGGCCACCAGATCGCCGCGCGCCAGGGGCTGGGTCTGGTACTGGGGCGCGGCTGCCGGGTTCAGGCTGATCCACAAGAAGACAGCGATCGCAGCAAGAGCCACGACCGCGATCGCGACAACGATCACCACCCGCCGCGGCTTTCGCCTGCCGGCGTCGGGCCGGCCAAGTAGCTCTTCGAGGGTGCGATCATGCACCCGGCCTTCCGGCGCTTGGCGACTGGTCCCCGACACCGAGGACGGCGCCGGCTGCGGCGTCATTGTTTCGGTCTCGTCGGGCGCCGTCGACATCGTTTCCGTATGGCGGATGCCGGAGCGTACGCCTTGATCCGTGTCAAGCAGCGGCGCGTCCTGGCCAGGTTCAGTCTGTCTCTCGCCTGGTTCAGGCTCAGTCTGGCTTTCCGGCCTACGTCCAATTTCTGCTCGTGGCGCAAGGCCGAGCTTTCGCTGCACGGCCCCGGGAGGGGAGGCAGCTGACCGAGCAGGTGGCAGCGCGGCTGTTCAGCCTCAGTCGGGCGGCGGAACCGGCGGGCGTGGCGGTGGTGCGGGTATGCCGGCCGGCGCCCTGGCCGGGCGGGCGGCGGCGGGGCAATGTGGGGGCGCGAAGGGACTGAGCTTCATGAGCGCCGACCAATTCCGCGACGCCGACCGCGACCTGGCCGAGGACGCCCTGCGCGAGCTGGTGGCGGCGATCGCGCTCGGCGACTACCGCGACGCCGGCGGCGGGCGGCTGGTGGAGGCGCTGGCGTTTCTGAAGGCCAGGGCGGTGCTGGAGCTGGGCGAGACGTTGCGGGCGCCCAAGCGCCGGAGGGACTGAGCGCGCGCGGGTCTAGTCACCTTTCTCCATCGATCGTCATGGCCGGGCTTGTCCCGGCCACCCAGAAGCACCGATGGTCCAGATCGATCCCGGTCGTGTCGCCGCGTCTCCACGGCGTCGCCTGCGTGTCTGGGTGGCCGGGACAAGCCCGGCCATGACGTTCTCCAATTTGTTCAGCACGCCGCTTGAGCTCTCACCCTAGGCCGGTTCGTACAGGCGCGCCGGGCGGTGGGCGCCGTGGGCGAAGTCTTCGGTCTCGGTGACGCAGGCCAGGGTGGAGACCATCTTGCGGAAGTTGCGCTTCTCGGCGTCCTCACCGGTGACCGCCTCGTAGGCCCCCTGGAGCTGGCTGAGCGTGAAGCGCGCGGGCAGCAGGGCGAAGAGGGGCGAGATCTGCCGCGCCCGGGCCCCCAGGACCTCCAGCGCGCGCTCCAGGATCTGGGCGTGGTCGAAGGCCAGCTTCGGCAGGTCGCCGACCGGGAACCAGCGGGCCTGGGCCGCGTCGGTGCTGGCCTCCAGGCGCAGCTCGTCGGACGCCAGCAGCGCCAGATAGGCCACCGAGATCACCCGCTCGCGCGGATCGCGGTCGGGCGCGCTGAAGGTTCCGAACTGCAGCAGGAGGTCGGCGTCGACGCCGGTCTCCTCCAGGAGCTCGCGGCGCGCGCACTGGTCCAGCTCCTCGTCGGGCATCAGGAAGCCGCCCGGCAGCGCCCAGGCGCCGAGGAACGGCTCGGCCCCCCGCTCGATCAGCAGCACGTTCAGCGCGCCGCGCCGGAGCGTGAAGACCGCGATGTCGGTGGCCACGGCGGGGTGGGGATATTCGTAGGTGAAGGGCATGTTCGTGTATTGACGACACTAAGTGAGGACTGGTAAGTGTGAATCGCACACTAAGTCAGTTCGCCTTCGTGTCAACCAAGGGTCCGGTCATGAGTCTCGCCTGCGCGTCGCAATCGTTCGGTATCGAGGCGATCGCCCATGGCCGGGCGACGATCGGCGTCTGCGCCTGCCCCGGCGGCGGTTCGGCGACGCTGGCTCAGGACCTGCAAGCGGTGGCCGCCTTCCGCCCCGACGCGATCGTCACCCTGATGTCGGCGCAGGAGCTGCGGCTGCTGGGCCGCGCCGACCTGGCCGAGGTCCTGCCCGACCTGACGCCCCAGTGGCATCACATCCCCCTGCGGGTGGGCGCCGCGCCGGACGCCCGCTTCAAGCGCCTGTGGGCCTACGCCGGGCATCGGCTGCGGGAGATCCTGCGCCGGGGCGGCCGGGTGCTGCTCCACTGCGACGCCGGCGGGGCGCGGGCGCGGTGGATGGCGGCGCGGCTGCTGGTGGAGCTCGGGGTTCCCGACACGGAGGCCGCGGCCCGGACCCAGGCGCCGCGGCTGGCGGCGACGCAGCAGGTGGGTGGCGGCGCGCTGGTGGACCATCCCCTGGCGGGGCGGATCCTGGGCTGCCTGCTGGGCGGGGCGCTGGGCGACGCGTTCGGCTATCCCGTGGAGTTCAAGTCCTGGGCGCAGATCCGCGAGAAGTTCGGCGACGCGGGGCTCACCGAGCCGCAGGGGGCCGGCGGACGGCTGGTGGCCAGCGACGACACCCAGATGGCCCTCTTCACCGCCGACGGCCTCCTCTCCGCGATGACGCCAGGCGCGCCGCACGACGCCGCGCAGCTCCTGGCGCGTATCCGCGAGGCCTACCTGGCCTGGTTCCGCACCCAGCGGGAGGAATGGGCGTCGGGACCGACCGGCCTCAGCCAGTACCGCGAACTGTGGGCCGTCCGCGCGCCGGGCAGCACCTGCCTCTCGGCCCTGCGGGCCGGGGCGCGCGGGACGCCCGAGGCGCCGATCAACGATTCGAAGGGCAGCGGCGCCCTGGCGCGCGTGGCGCCGCTGGGCCTGCTGCCGGCGATCGGCGCGGACGAGGCCTTCCGTCTGGCCCACGCGGCGGCGGCCCTCACCCACGGCCACCCCGCCGGCCGGCTCAGCGCCGCGGCGTTGGCCAGCCTGCTGCGCGACCTCCTGGACGACAGGCCGCTGACGGCGGCGCTGGGGCGGATGGAGAGCCGCCTGGACGGGGCGGGCGGCGGCCAGGAGGTGCTGGCGGCGGTGCGGGCCGCCCGGGCGCTGGCGGCGTCCGACACCCCGCCCCGCGACGCCATCGCCAGCCTCGGCCAGGGCTGGACGGGGGACGAGGCCCTGGCGATCGGCCTCTTCGCCGTGCTGCGGGCCGGCAGCTTCGCGGACGCCCTGCGCCTGGCGGCGAACCACGACGGCGACAGCGACACCACCGCGGCGGTCGCGGGCCAGGTCTGGGGCGCGCTCTGCGGGGTGGAGGTGCTGGATCACGGGTGGATCCGGCGGCTCGACGTGCTGGAGCCGCTCTGCGACGTCGCCGCCCGCCTGATCGCCCGCGCCGCCGCGGGCGAGGACGCGACCGAGCCGGTCCGCGCGGAGCCGCTGCAGGCGCTGCGCTACCGGCCGATGGCCGCGCGGGCGGGCGGATACACGCCGCCCACCTCGGCGCGGGCCGAAGATCCCGTCGCCCGCCAGGCCCGGTAGACCCTCAGCCGGCGGCGGCCCCGATCGCCGGTGCGCTCCGCCTTGGCCCAGGCCGCAGTGGAGTCAGGCCTCGTAGCCCACGTGCCGCATGACGCTGGCGCAGATCCCACGGGCTATGTCGCGCCATCCCTGGGGAAGGTCCGGGACGGTTGGATCGATGTCGATCTCGCCATAGTACTTGGAGGTGAGCCAGGGGTTGTCGGCATCCCGCACCACGCCGCCCACCTCGCTCCACAGCGCGCCGACGTCGAAGCCGTCGACGCCAACGAAGGCGGCGAGCCCGTCGCGGACGGCGGTGGTGTTCAGTTCCTCGTAGCGGAACATGACGTGCGTGCCGTCGAGGTCGTTGTTCAGCAGCCTGGCGTAGGCCGCGACATACTCGTTGGCGACCTGGGCGACGTGCTGCTCGTTGAACGACGCGCCCGGGCTGCTCCGCTCGAAGACCACCTGGCGCGAGCGGATGACGGCATAGGGGTGGCGGCAGACGGTCACGAACAGCGCATCCGGCAACAACGCATGGGTCTCGGGGAACAGCGCCGTCAGGTGTGGGTCCTTGACCGCCAGCAACGAGGGACTTCCCAAGGTGTCGCCGATCCGGCCCAGCCACTGGCGTGCGGTGTCGCCGACAAACCGCCGGAACGACTCCTGGTCCGGAAAGAACCCGTTGGTGTGGCCGTCCCAGGCGGTGACGCCCTGGCGGAACGCCAGCGGGATATGGCGGAAGAAACTGATCTCGGGATGGTAGCGGCCGGCGCCGGGGGCGGTGCAGAGCAGCGCGTGGGTCACACTGGTTCCGGACCGCGGGGCGCCGCCGACGAACACGATTTTCTCGGGTGAACTCACGCCACGCTCCGACGTCGAGCGCTACTCAAAGCCGCGCTTGCAAGGGCTGCTCATTAGCGGAACGCGCCCGGACGCGGAAGCGGGGAAATCCCGGACATGGGATCGATCCGTGCGCCGGACTCTAGCCCGGCGCGGCGTTCCGGCTAGGCTGGCCGCATGCGCCACGCCCTGATCCCGCACCCCCGCTCGCCTTGCGAGGCTGTGACAAGCCTGGAGGTCGAGGTGGCACGCGAGGGTGACGGCCTCATTCTGCGTTACCTGCTGAGCGGGGATGTGGACCGGCTGGCGATCCCGGCCCCGGCCGCGCCCGCGCGCGTCGACGGGCTGTGGAACCACACCTGCTTCGAGGCCTTCGTCGGCGGCGACGGCGACGGCGACGGCGACGGCTATCTGGAGTTCAACTTCGCGCCGTCGAGCGAATGGGCGGCCTACCGCTTCGACGGCTATCGGCTGGGGATGGCGCCGCTGACGGGGATCGCGGCGCCGCGGATCGCAACGACCACGATGGCCGGCGCGCTCGAGGTCCGGGTGGCGCTGGCGCTGCCGGCCGGCGCGGTCCGACTTGGCCTCACGGCGGTGATCGAGGCGGTCGGCGGCCGGACCTCATACTGGGCCCTGCGACACCCGGCCGACCTGCCCGACTTCCACCACGCCGGCGGGTTGGTGCTGGCGATCTAGGGTGAACAGCCAATCAATCCGCTGATCCACGTCATGGCCCGGCTTGTCCGGGCCACCCATGAACTCCGCGTCGACAAGTTCGCGACGGCGCCGCCGCAGCGTCTTGCTCCGCCATCAGGTGATCATGGGTCGCCCGGACAAGCCGGGCGATGACGAGCAAGAAGGTCGTGATTGGGTCATGAACCTCGCGCCGCTAAGCCCCCGGCTTGGCCTTGGCGGGGGCTGCGGGAGGCGGAGCTTTCGCGGCGGCCTCGGCGGCTTCCTTCTCCTTCTGGCGCGCGCCGGCCAGGATCCCCGGCAGGGCGTAGTTGCCCTCGTGGCAGGCGTATTCGTAGGTGCGGCCGTTCAGGGTGTTGAAGGTGTATTCGCCGCCCCAGGGCTTGTCCCACATCTCCGGGTCCTCGAGCTGGAACCGGTAGAGGATCCTGGTGGGCGAGAGGCGGGTGAACCACTCCGTCACCTTCAGGGTCTTCCACGAACCCATGAACTGCTGCGACTCGGGGATGTTGGTGGTCTCGACCACCAGGGTGTCGCCCTCGTAGCGGCCGATGCTGTCGCCCATGGCGGGGCGCAGGCCGTCGGTGCGGTGGGCGCCGTTCAGCCGGACGATCCGCGCGTCGTGGATCATCTCCACCTCGATCACCACCGCGTCGGGCGTCTGCAGGATCTGGTAGTTGTTGTTGTAGTAGCCGTTGGGCAGCATCGGCGGGCCGGTGTTGCGGCCGAAGCCCGAGATGCAGCGCTCGCCGTGACTGCGGGTCTCGTAGCTGTCGTAGACGTCCCGGAATCCACCGCCGCGCGGAGCCGGAGCGCCCGCCTTGCGCGACGGCGGCAGGCCGTTCTCCGTGGTGAGGATCGACGTGCGGTACTGGCCGTCGATCTCGACCAGGTGCATGCCCGGATCGATCCAAAAGGTGTTGTAGCCGCCCGTGTCGCCGCCGGCGGCGATGAAGTCGGGGCGGATCTCGACCAGCTTCGAGCCGGTCAGCTTGGCCTGGACCTCCGCGGTGGACTCGTTGGGGTCGGTCGGCGCGTCGGACTCCGCCAGGGCCTGGGCCCAGAGCTTCTCGAAGGCCTTGGCTTCGGTGAGCGTGAGGCTGGCCTTGTCCGAGATGCGCTTGTTGCGCGTCAGCGGGGTGAGGGTGGCGTTGGACCAGTAGCCCGAGAGGTCGGGCTGGCCCATGGCGTTGCGGGGCCGCTTCCAGCCGGGCGGAGCGGAGGCGGTGGACGAGGCCGCCGGCGCCTTCGCGGCCGGGTCCGCATAGGCGGCCACGCCGAGGCCTCCCGTGGCGAGAATGGTCCCAAGCGCCAGGACAATCGCGCGTCGCATGGTGGCGGCCTCCCTAAGTCCATTTTTCGAGATCATAGTACGGATCGCGCTCGACGTCGGGGCAATATCGACAGGCCGATTTCAGACATTCCGATCTGGCCCGGCGGCGCGGATATGACGCGCAACCCATCGAAACGACAGGCTTTCCAGAAACGCGGGTCGGCGCAATACTGGGGCCGCTGGTGGCATGGACGGGCGCTGGCGATTGGACTTGAGACGCGCCCGGGACCCGCCATGCCGCAAATGAATCTTTCCGCCTTGAGCGGGCAGGAGCTCCGGCGCCTGCTCGACGCCAGCCGCGCGCGCGGCGACGCCCCGCTCGCCTACCAGATCCTGCAGGAGATGGCCCAGCGCCGGGAGGCCCGCGAGGAGCGGGGCCGCTCCCTGCTGCGGCGGCCGGCCGAGCCGAGGGTCGTAGCCCTGAACCTGGGCGACCCGGCCGGGCCGGACGACGACCTGCCCCCGATGCCCAACTGGCGCGCGCCGACGCTCGAGCCGGAGGCGGCCGCCTCCCCTGCATCCGAGCCCGAGCCGGAGCCCGCACCGACGCTCGCAACCGAGCCCCGGCCGGCGCCGCGCCGGTCGCGGCGGTCCAAGGCCCCGCCGCCGGTCGTGGTCGCCGCGAACGAGGTCGAACCCCCGCCACCGCGCAACCTGAAACGCCCTCGCAGCGTCTGGGACGACGAGCCGCCGGAGGACGATATCGCCGGCGCCGAGGTCCTGGACCTGCGCTTGGACCGGCCGCCGCACGAAGCCCGGCGCGAGCCCCGCAGGTTCCGCGGCCCGCCCGGCGCGGGCTTCGCCGCGGGCATCGCGGTCGGCGCCGCCCTGGGGTGGTGGGCGACCGGGGCGCTGCAGGGCACGCCGTCGGCGCCCGTCGCGCCGGCCGCCGCGCCGATACAGACGGCGGCCGTGGAGCCCGTCCCCGCGCCGGCCACCCTGCCGATCACCGTCGCTTCGGAGCCGGCGACGCCGCTGGAAACCCTGCCGGAACCGGTCGATGGGCCCTTGCCGCCCGACCTCCCCGAGGGTCCGCAGCCGTCGCCGGACGCCCCGGAAGCGGCCCCCGAGGTCGCCGCCGAGCCGGCGCCGCAACCGCCCGCCCTGGTGCGGGCGGCGAGCGGCGGGACCGGCGCCTGCGCCGCGGAGCCCACCCCGGCGGATCGGGAGATCTGCAGCGATCCGGAGCTGCGGCGGCTGCAACGCGAGCTGCGCCAGGCCTATGCCGAGGCGCTGGAGGCGCATGAGGATCGCGACCTGCTGCGCCAGCGCCAGCTGGCCTGGCGCGACGCCCGCAACACCATCTCCGAGCCCGACCGCCTGGCCCGGCTCTACGAGCAGCGCATCCGCAAGCTGAACGCCGCCACCGCGGCGGCGCGGCAGGAGCGGTAGGGAGGACGAGGGGTCGAGCTCCGCTATCGGGCTCGGCGCGCGCCGCAGGCGCTGTTCAATTTGACCACGAACCACACGAACAGGCCCAGCCTGGATCGAGCGCCGGGGGTTGGTCCCGATTGTTCGTGTGGTTCGTGGTCGATCTTGTCGGCGCTGACGCGCCACGGCGGTTGGGCGGACGGCCGAGAGGTTGGACCTACCGCGCGAAGCCCAGTTCGGGCTGGCTGACGGCGGTGGCGACTTCGGGGAGGTGGCAGGTGAAGGTGGCGCCGGCGCCGGGCTCGCTCTCCAGGGCCACCCAGCCGCCGTGCAGCTCGGTCAGCGCCTTGACCAGGGCCAGGCCCAGGCCGGGACCGCCGCGCTCGCGGCCGATGAAGCGGTCGAAGATGTGCGCCTGGACGTGGAAGGGAATGCCGCGGCCGGTGTCGGACACCTGCAACTGCACCTCGCCGCGGGTCTTCCGGGCCGCGAGCGTCACCGTGCCGCCGGCCGGGGTCTGGCCGATGGCGTTCTCCATCAGGTGATCCAGGACCTGCGACAGGCGCCGGCGGTCGCCGCGGATCACACCCACGTCGTCGGGGCGTTCCAGCATGATCGACACCTTGGCCGGCTCGGCCTCGACCCGCCAGCGGCTGGCCACCTCGATCAGCAGCTCGGAGACGTTCACCTGGGTGAGGTCCAGCGCCATCTCGTCGGCGTCGATCTGGGCCATGTCCAGCACGTCGTCGATGGAGCGGGCGAGCTGGGTGGCCGCCGACTTCACCGAGGCCGCGTAGCCGCGGGCGCGCTCGGACAGGCCGTCGCCGGAGTGCTCCAGCAGCTCGGAATAGCCGATGATGGTGGTGAGCGGGGTGCGCAGCTCGTACGAGACATTGCCCACGAAGTCGCGCTTCAGGCGCTCGGCCTCGGAGAGCGCCTGTTCGCGGTCGGCCAGGGCGCTTTCCAGGCGGCGCGCATCGGTGACGTCGGTGAAGGCGATCAGCGTCGCCCCGTCCGGCAGCGGGCGGGTGCGGTATTCGATGGTGCGGTCGTCGGAGGTCTGGGCCTCGCCGGTGATCGGCATCCGCGCGCTAGGGTCGGGATCGGCCACCCGGCCCTTGAGGTCCTTCCAGAACACCATGTCGTGCAGCTTGTGCACGCAGAGCTCGACCACGCCCTCGAAGTCGCCGGCAGCCTCGATCTGCAGCGGGGTGATGTTCCAGAACCGCTCGAAGCTCTCGTTGTGCAGGCGCAGCCGCCCGTCCGAGCCGAACACGGCGACGGCGTCGCTGAGCTTGTCCAGCGTGGCCTGCTGGACCTGGATGAGCGCGTTGTACTGCGCCTTCATCTTCAGCTCGCCGGTGATGTCGGCGAACAGCAGGAGCAGGCCGCCCAGGGGATGCGACTGGCGCACGACGCGCAGGGTGCGGCCGTCCGGCGTGCTCCACATGTCGTCGGGCTGGGCCTCCAGCTTCTCGTAGCGGTCCAGCTCGGCAGCCTTCCACTTGGCGTAGTCGGCGGTCTCGGGCAGGCGGCGGCGCTGGCGCAGGCGATCCAGGATCTCGCCATGCGTGGGCCGCTCGGCGAGCCAGGCCGGCTCCAGGCCCCAAAGGTCGGCGTAGGCCGTGTTGTGGAAGCTGAGCCGCTTGGCGCCGTCGAAGATCACCACCGCGTCGTCCAGGCGGTTCAGGGTCTCGTCGTGGGCCTCGACGTTGCGCTTGGTCTCCTCGCGGGCCTCCTCCAGGTCGGTGAGGTCGTCGGTCCAGACGCCGACGCCGCCGCCTTCCAGCGGCTGGGCGGCGATCAGGAAGGCGCGCCGGCGGCCGCCGAAGCTGGTCCAGCGCAGGGCCTCGCGCCGCTGGCCCAGGTTGGCGGCCTCGCTGGCGATGGCGTCGGCGCCCTTGTCGAAGGCCACCCCGCGCTGCACCGCCTCGTCCAGGCTGGCGGCGTCCACCGCCTTCAGCCAGGCGGCGTTGACCCAGACCGGGGATCCGTCGGCCGCGGCGATCCAGGCGGGATAGACCCGGGCGTTCAGCAGGGCGGCGAAACGGGGCGCGGTCGGCAGGCCCTGGTCCTCGCCCAGCACGGCGGACACCCGCAGCCAGGCCAGGGCGCCGGCCGCCCGGCCCTCCACCGTCACCACGCCGGCCGGGCCCTTGACCTCGAAGGCGCAGGCCTCGCCGCGCTCGAACAGGCCGCGCAGGCGCCGCGCATGGTCCGGGTCGGCGCGCATCAGGGCGTTCAGCAGGGATTGCGGGTCGGCCTCCGAGAGGCCCAGCGCCTCGCAGCAGACCCCCAGGCTCTCCTCGCCCGAGGCCAGGAGGGCCTGGCCGTCCTCCACCGCGAGCAGGGCGGAATCGAAGGCCTCGGCCGAGGCCTGGGCGGTCTCGGCGCCGGTTTCGAGCTGGCGGATGCGCGCCTTCAGCCCGGCGACCCTGCGGTCGGCCGCGCGGCGCTGGGCGAACGCCCAGAGGACGGCGGAAATGGCCAGGCTCACCGCGCCCGCCGCCGCCGCCAGCATCAGTTCGTGCGCACTCATCGACGCCCCGGCGAATCGTTGGGCCCAAGCTTAGGGCCTGCCGGCCCTCGCCGCACGTTCGGCCTTGTCGCAGGACTTGCCGCGTTGTGGAGGGCATGGCCTTTGGGCGACAATGCGCGTGATGACGGCGATCCTCTATCCCGTGGCGACCAACGCCGAACTGGCGCTCAGCCGGCCGCTGGGCCGCGCCGCCCGCGAGAGCGAGGCCCGGCGGCGCGCCGGCGAGGCCGTGGTCTTCGCCACCGACCCCGTGGGCCCGGCCTTCGCCACCCGCGAGGCGGCGCTGGACGCCTATGCCGGCCGGGTCGACGACGAGCGGACGGGCGCCATGCCGGACGCCGAGGACCGCTATTGCCGGCTCATCGAGCAGGTGGCCGAGGGCGCGCCGCGGCCGAAAGCGATGCAACCCACCTACGCCGACGGCCACCGCTGGCCCGCGCCGCCCAAGGCCCCGCGCACGGTCTGGCGGCTGACCGTCTCGTACTGGCGGATCGGCACCGCCGACCGGCCGCTGGAGGCGCCCCAGGCCCGGCAGGCGCGCAAGTCCAGGCAGGAGCTGGACCCCGACACCCTGCGCGCCATCGCGCAGACGCCGATGCGGCCCACCAAGCCCCAGCAGCCCCTGGACATCGGCCTCTTCGAGACCCGGCCGCCCGAAGCCCCCCACATCGTGATGCCGGATGAATGATGACATTTTCGCGGGGCGCGCGCCCTCGCTGGACGACCTGGCCGCATTGGCCGAGCGCGCCTTCGCCGCCCTGCCCGAGGGCTTCCGGCGGATGGCCGGCGAGGTGGTGTTCCGGGTGGACGACTTTCCCGAGGACCGGGTGCTGGACGAGCTGGGCATCGAGGACCCGTTCGGCCTGACCGGCCTCTATTCCGGCGTCAGCCTGGCCGAGCGCTCGGTGTTCGGCGCGGCCTCCGAGCCTTCGCGCGTGTTCCTCTACCGCCGCCCGATCCTGGACGAGTGGGCCGAGAACGGCGAGGTGACGCTGGAGGAGCTGGTCACCCACGTGCTGGTCCACGAGATCGGCCACCACTTCGGCCTCTCCGACCCCGACATCGACGCGATCGAGGCGGCGGCGGAGTAGGCGTAGCTTCTCCTTTCCCACGAAGTGGGAGAGGGGGACCACACGCCGAGCCGCAGGCGAAGAGCGGGTGGTGGAGAGGGCGAGCCCCATCCACTGAGTTCAGAGGCGCCTGGCCGATCCGCCGAACTCGAGGCTCGCCCTCTCCACCATCGGCTCTTCGGCCGATGGTCCCCCTCTCCCGCGTCCCGCGGGAAAGGAAGGTTAGCCAATCGTTGAAAGTTGACGCCCCCGTCACCTTCCTTGACTGATCACCGTTCAGATCGCATGGTGGCGACAAGAAACTAGGCGAGGAGCTTCCGATGGCCGCCGACGGCAACATCACCAAGGACATCATCTACGACGCCGTCGCGCCCGACGATTTCGAGTCCATGCTGGAGCTGGACCGGTACGGCAACCGCTCGACCGCCTTCGACAAGATCATCTCGGCGACCCACGACCACTTCTGGGACCCGCTGGACAAGCGCTACATCGATTTCGACGAACCCTTCGACATGGAGAACGAGATGCTCCTGCCGGAGGACATGGTGGTGTCCCTGCAGACGAAGTACGTCTCGGACCGCCTGTCCGACCCGAAGGACCGCATCCGGTTCGTCAACCAGTTCGCGCTCCGCAGCTTCTCGTCGATCCTGCATGGCGAGCAGGGCGCGCTGAACCTGTCGGCCAGCCTCTGCCACGTGCTGAAGGACCAGGGCGCGCAGGAGTACGCGGCCAACCAGACCCGCGAAGAGGCCCGCCACGTCACGGCCTTCGCCAAGTACATCAAGGCCCGCTGGGGACGCCCGGTGGAATGCGGCCCGACGCTGAAGGCGCTGCTGGTCGACATCATCGGCAGCCCCGAGGTCTACAAGAAGATCATCGGCATGCAGATGCTGGTGGAGGGCCTGGCGATGGGCGCCTTCGCCACCTTCTTCAAGGTCAGCAACGACCCGCTCTGCAAAAAGCTGATGCAGCTGGTGATGACCGACGAGGCCTTCCACCACAAGTTCGGGAAGATCTGGGCCGACCGGACCATCCCGCACCTGTCGGAGAAGGAGCACGAGATCATCGAGCTCTGGGCCGCCCAGTGCTTCCAGACCCTGCTGTTCAACCTGGTGGGTCCGACCCAGCAGCGCAGCCTCTACGAGGAATTCGGCCTGGACCCCGACGTGGTCATCGCCGAGCTGGCCACGATCATCACCGACGAGACCCGTCGCGAGGGGATGAAGGAGCAGGCCAACATCTTCCGCGTGCTGGTGAAGACCCTGCTGAACGCCGGCATCATCACCGACCGCACCAAGGCCTTCTACGCCATGTACGTGGACCTGGAGGAGCTGCGCTCCGAGGGCGACGTGATGGTGGGCGACGCCATCGCCGAGGAGGGCATCCGCTACCTCCAGGAGATCAACTTCGCCGACAAGGCCAAGCAGATCCTGATCGCGGCGGAATAGTTCGGCCTTCTCCCCCTGCGGGAGAAGGTGTCAGGCGCAGCCTGACGGATGAGGGGTCGCGCGGAGCCATCCGCAGCGACCCTTCTTCGTTTCAGGCGGACAGGTCGGCGTGACCCCTCATCCGACCCGCTTCGCGGCCCACCTTCTCCCGCAAGGGGAGAAGGCCGAGCTGCGCCGTAACACTCCTGACCGGACTGTTCAGGCGATGGTCATCTGGATCGTGCGTCCCTATATCGCGCGCCACGGGGCGTTCATTTTCCCTCGGCTTTCGTATATTGCACCGCAACATGATCCAGCGCCTCATCCTCGCGGCCCTCGTCGCATGCCTGATGCTTCCGCCCGCGGCGGCTCAGGCCGCCGTCGAGCCGACCGGCCGCATCGAGATCGCCCAGATGATGGGCCGCTGGTACGAGGTGGCGCGCGTGCCCAACGCCCTGCAGAAGGATTGCGCGGCCGGCGCGTCGGACTGGACGCCCCAGGCGGCGGGCTTCGCCGTGGTGCAGTCGTGCCGCAAGGCCGGCCCCGGCGGCTCGCTGAAGACCTGGAAGGCCAAGGCCACGGTCTCGGACCCCCGCACCAACGCCAAGCTGAAGATGAGCTTCTTCGGCGGCGTGGTGAGCCAGGACTATGTGGTCGTGGACCACAAGCCCGACCAGGGCTGGCTGGTGCTGGCCACGGCCAACGGCAAGTACCTGTGGCTGATGTCGCAGAAGCCGGTCCTGCCCGCCGCGATCCGGAACCAGGCCCTGGCCCGCATCCGCCAGCTGGGCTTCGACATCGGCCGCCTGGAATTCCCGCTGCCAGCGCGCAGCTGACGCGCGTCCTCGGGCGAGGTGGGAGCCGGTTCGCCGCCCGGAGGGCGCGCCAAGCCAAGAACCTCGCTTGAATTCAGAACGAAGGCGGAACAAGGTGGCGACCATGGACGTCACCGTCGTCACCGTCTCCCGTCCCGAGACCACCGCCACCGTCACCCGCGGCGCCGCGCGCCTGCTGACGGCCCTGGGCTATGCGCCGCTCAGCGAGGTGACTTTGCCCAATGGCCGGCGCGCCGACCTGATGGCCCTGGGGCCCAAGGGCCAGATCTTCATCGTCGAGGTGAAGTCGGGGATCGAGGATTTCCGGGTGGACGTGAAGTGGCCCGAGTACCGGCCGTACTGCGACGCCTTCGCCTTCGCCGTGGCGCCGGAGTTCCCGCGTGAGATCCTGCCCGACGAACCGGGGCTGATCGTCGCCGACGGCTTCGGCGGCGCGATCCTGCGCGAAGCGCCGATGGAGCCGCTGGCAGGCGCACGGCGCAAGGCGCTGACGCTGGCGTTCGCGAGGTTGGCCGCGCTCAGGGCGGGGGGTGTGGCGGCGACGGAGCTGTGAGCGAGGACGCCAGCGCTCATCCTTCTCCCCTTGCGGGAGAAGGTGGCCCGCGAAGCGGGTCGGATGAGGGGTCGCACGTCGCGCGCCACAGACGTGCGACGGTTCGGATGGCCCGCACGCTGCGGCGTAACGCTCCTGCGACTGAACGCGCCCTCTGGAAGCTGCTGCGTGATCGCAGGCTGCATGGCGTCAAGTTCAGGCGGCAGTTTCCGCTCGGCTCCTACGTGGTCGACTTCATTTCTCTGCATCACCGCCTGATCGTTGAGGCCGACGGGCCGTTCCACGACTCAGAGCGCGACCTCGAGCGCGACGCGTGGCTGACCGGACAAGGCTTTCGCGTCCTGCGCTTCTCGAACAGCGAGATTAACGGCCGCGCTGACTGGCGGGTCATCACTCGCGTTATGTCAGCGGTTGGGCAACCGCCCTCAATCGGCGTCTGAGCGACCCCTCATCCGACCGCCTTCGGCGGCCACCTTCTCCCGCAAGGGGAGAAGGACGCATTGGGATCTAACGCGGCGCCCGTTTCGCCAGTATCCGCTGCAACGTCCGGCGGTGCATGTTGAGGCGCCGGGCGGTTTCCGAGACGTTGTGGTTGCAGAGCTCGTAGACGCGCTGGATGTGCTCCCAGCGGACGCGGTCGGCGCTCATCGGGTTCTCGGGCGGAGCCGGGGCGGCGTCGCCGCGGGCCAGCAGGGCGCGGACCACGTCGTCGGCGTCGGCGGGCTTGGAGAGATAGTCCACGGCGCCGGCCTTCACCGCCTGCACCGCCGTGGCGATGTTGCCGTAGCCGGTGAGCATGATGATCTTGGCGTCGGGCCGGGCGTCGCGCACGGCCTCCACCACCTTCAGGCCCGAGCCGTCCTCCAGCCGCATGTCGAGCACGGCGTAGGCGGGGGCGTGGACCTTCACCGCGGCGATGGCCTCCTGGACGCTGCCCACCAGGGTCGGCTCGAAGCCGCGCTGCTCCAGGGCGCGACCAAGCCTTGTGCGGAGCGGGGCGTCGTCGTCCAGGACCAGGAGGCTCCGGTCGGCCAGGGCCGTGACTTCAGCGGACAGATCGGTCATGCGTCGTCCCTCATCGCTTGCGTCAGACTGTCGCACCTAAACGCAATTCTGCAAGCTTTCGTCGCGTGTACGTCAAACAACCTCAACCAGAGAACGAGGCCAGCGTGCAGCTACAACGGCGCCGCGTGGCTTCGCATTGTGAAATGTCACTTCCGCCCCGGTTCGTTCCAGCAGCGTCTTTGAAATGAAGAATCCGAGGCCCATGCCGATGTGCCCGGTGCGCGACCCCTCGGCCCCCGGGCGGCTGGTGACGTAGGGTTCGCCCAGCTTGGCCAGGATTTCGGGCGCGAAGCCCGGCCCGTCGTCGCGCACCTCGATCGAGATGCTGTCGGCGTCGAAGCGAGCGGAGACCAGGATCTCGGACTTCGCGAAATCGACGGCGTTCTCCACGAAGGTGGTGAAGGCGTGGGTGATTTCGGGCAGGCGGCGGATGTCCGGGGTCTTCATATCCTTCGCCCCGGTGACGATGGCCTCGACGCGGACGTCCTTGGAGGCGTTGGCGTGCGGCTCGATCACCTCCTGCACCAGCTGGCGCAGGGACAGGCGCTCGTGGACCTCGTCGGTCGCCTTGTCGGGGGTGGCGGCCAGGCGCTTGAGGATTTCGCGGCAGCGGTCGGCCTGGGCGATGAGGAGCTCGGCGTCCTCCTTCACCTGCTGTTGGGTGGCTTCGCGGGCCATCTCCTTCGCCACGATGGCGATGGTCGCAAGCGGCGTGCCCAGCTCGTGGGCGGCCGCGGCGGCCAGCGCCCCCAGGGCCGAGAGCTTCTGTTCGCGGGCCAGCACGGTCTGGGTGACGTCCAGGGCCAGGGCCATGCGGGCGGCCTCCACCACCGACTGGCGGACGTAGCCGGCGACCAGAGCGATGCCCGCCACGTTGGCGATGCCGGCGGCGAGGCGGAACTCCAGCGTCAGCCGGGGCTCGGGATGGACCGAGGGATAGGGCAGCGACACCACCGCCAGCAGCATCGACAGCCCCGCCGCCAGGCCACCCACCACCAGCAGCGGGCGTAGCGGCAGGGTGGCGGCGGCCAGGGTCACCGGCGCCAGAAGGATCAGGATGAACGGATTGGCCGTGCCGCCGATCAGGCCCAGCAGGAAGGACATCTGCAGGACGTCGAGGGAAAGCTGGGCCACGGCCTCGCGGTCGCCCATCACCCGCTGGGGCGGCGAGGCGACGCCGGTCAGGACGTTCACGAAGGCGCCGGCGGCCACCACGATGGCGCACAGGAAATAGGGCGCGGGATAGCGCAGCCCGAAGGCCATGGCGGCCAGCAGGGCGATCTCGCCGCCGATCACCATCCAGCGCAGCGTGACCAGCGTGCGCACCCGCAGGTGGCCCCGGCGGATGGCGGCGGTGTCCCAGACGTCTTGCGCGCCCGAAGTTCGAGCCGTATCGAGACCGGCGTCCGGAGGATAGGCGCTCATGGGCGACGACCCGGCGCGCCCGGCCCGCAGACAGCAAGGAATGCACCCATGTCCAGGCGGATCCTGGCTCTCATCGCGGTCCTGGCGCTCTCACTCGCCATCCTCACCGGTCTCGCCGTCCGCAAAGGCGTGCTTGGCCCCCAACCCCAAACCGTCGCCGTGGGCGGTCCGTTCCAGTTGGTCGACACCTCGGGTCGCACGGTCAACCAGGACTTGCTCAAGGGCAAGTGGAGCGTTGTCTTCTTCGGCTTCACCCATTGTCCCGATATCTGCCCGACCACCCTGTTCGAGCTGGGCCAGGTCGAGCCGCTGCTGGGGGCGGACGCCGACAAGTTCCAGGCGGTCCTGGTCTCGGTGGACCCGCAACGCGACACCGTGGCCCAGATGAAGGCCTATGTCGCCAACGACGCCTTCCCCAGGCGCCTGATCGGCCTGACCGGCTCGGCCGCCCAAGTGGACGCCGCAGCCAAGGCCTATCGCGTCTACTACCAGAAGGTCGGCGAGGGCGACGACTACACGGTCAACCACGCCGCCTACAGCTACCTGATGAACCCCAAGGGCCGCTTCGCCTGCGTCCTGCCCTACGACCTGACGCCCGAACAGACGGCGGCGAAGATCAAGGCCGCCATGAAACGGGGCGCCGGCGCCGAATCCTGCTGATCTTCGAAGATCGGGTGCGACGTTCCGCACCGTAGAGCTTGCGGAGCCTATTAACGTTCCGCATGTTATGCTGCGGCGCAACAAGGCAGGGTTCGAATGCTCTATACGATGTACGAAGCCGGCTACTACGCCGCCTCGCCGATGCGGTTCGCCGCCCTCGCCGCGCGTCAGTTCTGGAGCTCGCCGCTGAATCCGGCGGCCGAGAGCGAGCTGGGGCGACGGATCTTCGCCACTTCGGACCTGTTCGCCAACCTCACGCGCCGTTACGGCAAGCCCGAGTGGATGGTCGACAGCGTCGAGATCAACGGCCGCCGGGTGGGGGTGCGCCCGACCACCGTCTGGTCGACGCCCTGGTGCAAGCTGACCCACTTCGCCCGCGACATGAGCGACCTGCGCCGGGCCGGCAAGACCGAGATCGAGCCCGCGGTGCTGATCGCCGCCCCGCTCAGCGGCCACTACGCCACGCTGCTGCGCGGAACGGTCGAGGCCTTCCTGCAGGACCACGAGGTGTTCATCACCGAATGGACCAACGCCCGCGACGTGCCGATCGTCGAGGGCCGCTTCGACTTCCACGACTACATCGACCACATCCGCGAGATGCTGCGCCACATGGGCCCGCGCCCGCACGTGGTCGCGGTCTGCCAGCCCGGGCCGCCCGTGCTGGCGGCGGCGGCATTGATGGCCGAGGACAAGGAAGAGAGCCGCCCGGCCTCCATGACCTTCATGGGCTCGCCGATCGACGCGCGGCTGTCGCCGACGGTCACCAACAAGCTGGCCGAGGACCGGCCCTTCGCCTGGTTCGAGAGCAACATGATCTACAACGTGCCGCCGCCCTACCTGGGCGCGGGCCGGCGCGTCTATCCGGGCTTCGTGCAGCTCGCCAGCTTCATGTCCATGAACCTGGACAAGCACCAGGAGGCGCACCGCAAGTACCTGGCGCAGCTGATGGCCGGCGACGGCGACAGCGCCGACAAGCATCTGGAATTCTACGACGAGTATCTGTCGGTGCTGGACCTGACGGAGGAGTTCTACCTCCAGACCGTCGATGTGGTGTTCCAGCGCCACCTGCTGCCCAAGGGCGAACTCTATCACAACGACCGGCGCGTCCGCCCCGACCGGGTCACCGACATCGGCCTGATGACCGTCGAGGGCGAGAACGACGACATCTCCGGCATCGGCCAGACCCAGGCGGCGCACTTCCTCTGCCTCAGCCTGCCGCCGGAGCTGAAGGAGGACTACATCCAGCCGCACGTCGGCCACTACGGCGTGTTCAACGGCAAGCGCTTCCGCGAGGAGATCTATCCCCGGGTGCGCGAGTTCATCCATCGGATGGAGCACTCCCCGATGGTCCATGGAGTCCGTCCGAAGGCCGCGCCGCGTCCGGTCGCCGAGGTGGTCCCGATCCGGCCCCGCGCCGCGAAGGTCTGACCGCGACATCGGCGCACAGCCGCCCCGGTCTTCGCTTCGCGAAACCGGGATGACGCCCTAAATTTGAAGCGATGAGTCTGTTCGGGCGCGCGCCTCAATCGAAAGCTCTGTCGGACGGCGACCGGCTGGACGTGGCCGGCGCGGCCGTGCGCCTGAAGGTCAACCAGCGGGCCCGGCGGGTGTCGCTACGCCTGGACCGGACGCGGCGCGAGATCGTCGCGACCGCCCCGTCGCTGCGCCGCCTGCCGGAGGCCGCCGCCTTCGCCCGGGAACGGGCCGGCTGGATCGCCGAGCGCCTGGCCGAACTTCCCGACACCGCCCCGCTCTCGCCCGGCCTGCTGATCGAGGTGTTCGGCCGCCCGGTGCGCCTGGAGACCGCCGCGGGGCGGGCCCGCTGGATCGAACCTGTCGACGGCTCCACCCCGCGCATCACCGCCATGGGCGAGGGCGAGGGCTACGCCCGCGCCGTGATCCTGGTCCTGAAGAAGAAGGCGCTGGAGGTGCTGGGCGCGCGCACCGCCCACTACGCCCAGGCGCTGGGCGCGCCGATGCCCAAGGTGACGGTGGCTGACGCCAAGTCGCGCTGGGGCTCGTGCAAGCCCGGGCCGCGCGGGACCCCGGGGAACATCCGTTATTCCTGGCGCCTGGCGCTGGCGCCGTTCGAGGTGGCCGACTACGTGGCCGCCCACGAGTGCGCCCACCTGCTGGAGCTGAACCACGGCCCCCGCTTCTGGGCCCACGTCCGCGCCCTGGTGGGCGACGAACGCCGCCACCGCGACTGGCTGCGGGCCGAGGGCGCCCGGCTGCACGCCTTCGGGCGTTAGGTTGGTGACTCAATCAACGTGCTGAATTATTTTACGAACGTCATGGCCCGGCTTGTCCGGGCCACCCATTGGGCTGTGAGCCGGAACGGATCCGCAGCTTCGCAGCTACCGGGTCTTCTGCATCGCACAGCCCAATGGGTCCCCCGGACAAGCCGGGGGATGACGAGCATGAGAGAGGTGATTGAGTCACCAACTTAGGCGGCGGCCTTCTCGCGATCCAGCAGGGCGCGCTTGCGCTCGACGCCCCAGCGGTAGCCGGAGAGGTCGCCGTCCAGGCGCACCACGCGATGGCACGGGATCGCCACGGCCAGGGCGTTGGCCGCGCAGGCCTGGGCGACCGCGCGCACCGATTTCGGCGACCCGATCCGCGCGGCGATGTCGCTGTAGCTGGCCGTGGCGCCGGCGGGGATCTCCTGCAGCGCACGCCAGACCCGTTGCTGAAAGGCCGTGCCGCGGATGTCCAGCGGCAGGGTCACGCCATCCGCCGGCCGCTCGATCAGGCCGACGGCTGCGGCGACCTCGCTCTCGAACCCGGCGTCCCCGCCCACAAGGTTCGCCCGGGGGAACCGGTCCTGCAGATCGCGCACCAGGGTCTCCGGGTCATCGCCCAGCAGGATGGCGCAGATGCCGACCGGGCTGCGCGCCACCAGGAACGCACCCAGCGAACATTCGCCGACCGCGAAACGGATCTCCACGTCGGTCCCGCCCGCCCGATAGGTCGTGGGCGTCATGCCCAGCATGGCGTTCGACTGGGCGTAGAAGCGGCCGCCCGAGTTGAAGCCCGCGCCGTAGATCGCCTCGGTGACCGTCTCGCTGGTGGGCAGGTCCTCGCGCACGCGGCGGGCGCGGACCCCGACCTGGTACTCGCGCGGCGTGACGCCGGTGACCGCCTTGAACACGCGGTGGAAGTGGTGCGGGCTCAGCCCGGCCCCGGCGGCGAGGACCGCCAGGCTGGGCGCCTCCTCCGCGGCCTCGATGCGGCGGCAGGCCTCCAGGATGCGCCCGGTCCTTTCGGCCTCCGCGGATTCGAGGCCCGGGCGGCAGCGGCGGCATGGCCGGAACCCGGCGGCCTCCGCCTCGGCGATGCTGGCGTGGAACGCCACGTTCTTCGGATTGGCCAGGCGCGCGCCGCAGGATGGGCGGCAATAGATCCCGGTGGTGCGCACCGAATAGTAGAACTGGCCGTCGAAGGCCCGGTCGCGCCCGACGACCGCGGCCCAGCGGTCGTCCTCGGCGACGCCGGCGCCTTGGTCGGTTCGGGTTGGGGTCGTGGCGGTCATGGGCGTCTCCTCCAACATGGTGTGACCGGACCCTGACAGCCAGGGCGAGGCGCGGCGCTCCGAGCCTTGCGATTGAATTCGAAATCCGCCCGAAATCCGCGCGGCCCAGTTCCACGACAAGAACCGGATAGCCGCACGGCAGAGCTTCAAAGCATCAGTCCGCCCCCCGATGAACCGGACTGAGATCCATGACCCTCCCGCTCCGCCTGCCCCTCGCGCTCGCCCTGCTGGCGACGTCCGCGACCGCAGCGCTCGCCCAGGCCACCGCCAATCCGGTGACGAACGCCGATGACGCCTTCGGATTCACGATCGGCGACGAGTCAGTGGGCATCTACGACGCCAGTTCGGTCCGGGGCTTCGACCTCGAGGCCGCCGGCAACTACCGGATCAACGGCGGCTATTTCGTCAAGAGCTCCGGGGTCAGCAGCTTCTTCCTCGACACCACCACCGTCCGCATCGGCCCGAACACGCTGAACGTCGACCTACCCGGCCCGTCGGGCGTGGTGGACTTCAAGCTGCGCGATCCCGCGGCCGGCGAGCCCAGCCAGCTCACGGCCGGCCTGGACGAGTACGAACAGCCCTTTCTCGACGCCCTGCTGAAGCACCGATCCCGGGACGGGCGCTTCTCCGGCGCGCTGGGCCTGGGGCTGGTCTTCGACAAGAAGGACGCCCAGGGCGGCGACGACGGCGACTCGTGGCTGCTGGGCGGCACGGCCCGGGCCTCGCTCGGACCCGTGACCGCGCGCGTCTTCGGCGGCGAGTATAACTATGAGCGGGCCGGGACCTTCCGGTTCACCCTGGCCGACCCCGCAGAGCGGCCCCGGCCCAAGCGCGGCCGCTACCTGGGCCAGGACTGGGCCCGGTCGAAGGGCCAGCGGCGCATCGCCGGCCTGCTGCTGGACGCGCCGCTCGGCGCGACCTGGACCGTGGGCGCAACCGGCGTGTTCTCCCAGGAGGACCCCACGCGCGCCGTCTCGCAGCTGTTCCTGGGGGTGGACGACGACCTCCAGGCCCGCAGCCTCGTCATCGCCTCGCCGCAGCAACGGGCGACGGCCTGGTCCGGCGAGGCCCGCCTCGGCTGGACCGGCGAGACGGGCGCGGCCGCCCATCGCCTGACCTTCCTGGCGCGCGGCCGCCGGTCGCGGAACAGCTTCGGCGGCGACCGGGTGCTGGACCTCGGGCGGGTCGGCCTCGACCAGCCGATCGCCGCGGTCGCCCGGCCGGACCTGTCGGGCGCCGAGGCGAACCTGCGCGACGAGACCGACCAATGGGGGCTCGGCGCGTCCTACCGCCTGTCGTGGGCGAACCGGCTGACCGTCAACGCGGGCGTCCTGCGCACCGACTACGAGAAGACCTTCATCGCCGCCGACGGCGTGGCCCGCAGCCGTGCCGTGGCGCCGATCCTCTACAATGTCGGCGGGGCGGTGCGGGTGACGCCGGACCTCAACCTCTACGGCAGCTACAGTCGAGGGTTGGAGGAGGCCGGCGCGGCGCCCAGCTCGGCGGCGAACCGCAACGAGGTGCTCAACGCCATCCGCGTCACCCAGCGCGAGATCGGCGCGCGCTACGCCGTGTCGAACGACGTCGCCCTGGTGGTCGCCGCCTTCGAGACGCAAAAGCCCTATGCGGGACTGGACGCGGCGACCAACGTCTTCCGCATCCTGGGCTCGGTCCGGCACCGCGGCGTCGAGGCGTCGCTTTCCGGACGCCTGAGCGAGGCCCTGACGGTGGTGGTCGGGGGTGTCTGGCTGGATCCGGCCATCTCGGGCGACGAGGTCGAAAGCGGTGTCGTCGGACGGCGGCCGTTGGGCGTGGCGCGCCTGCGGGGCGTCGCCAATCTCAATTACATCGTGTCGGCCTTGCCGGGGCTCTCGCTGGACGCGGGGCTGGAGCACGTGGGGCGCCGCCCCTTCCGCGCGGCCCTGGGACCGGACGGGCGCCAGCCCCGCCTGCCGGCGGAGTGGGAGGCCAACTTCGGCCTGCGCTATCGCCTGTCGGTGGCGGGCTGGCGACCGACCCTGCGCGCTCAGGTCCTGAACGCGTTCGGCGGCTATGGACTGTCGGTCAACGGCGCCGAGACCCTGGACTACAGCGCCCCGCGCCGCGTGCGGGTCCTGCTCACGACGGAATTCTAGCCGAGCGTCAGAACGGCGGGTCCTGCCTTTGGCGCTCACGCGGCGGCGGGCGGTCCTCGAACTCGGACGGCGGCGGCTCGTCGCGGCCGCCGCGGAACAGGTCGCCGACCCCCTCCAGGATCTGCTCGATCGGACCCTGCTCCTCAGTCTCGGGCAGTACGCCGCCCGGGATCGGCTGGACCTTCAGGCGCGGCAGGGCGGCGGTCATGTAGTCGCGCCAGATGCCGGCCGGGGCGTTGCCGCCGGTGACCCGCTTCATGGGCTTGTTGTCGTCCTTGCCGACCCAGACGGCGGTGACGAAGCCGCCCGTGTAGCCGACGAACCAGGCGTCGCGGTAGTCGCTGGTGGTGCCGGTCTTGCCGGCCAGGTCGTAGCCCGGGACGTTGGCCCGCGTACCGGTGCCGTGGGTGACCACGCCGCGCATCATGTTGACCATATAGGCCAGGGCCGGCTGGCCGATCACCGCGGCGCGGGGCGCGCGATCGACGCCGCGGTCGTAGAGCACCCGGCCGGTGGCGGTGCGGATCCGCTCGATCCCGTAGCCCTTGGCGAAATAGCCGCCGTTGGAGAACGGCGCATAGGCCTGGGCCATCTCCAGCGGGCTGACCTCGACGGCGCCCAGGGCCATCGACGGGTCCAGCTGGATGGGCGAGGTGATGCCGAGGCGGCGCGCGGTGGCGGCGACGTTCGACGTGCCGACCTCATTGGCCAGGCGGGCGGCCACGGTGTTCACGGACTGGGCCAGGGCCGTGCCGATGGTGATGGGGCCCAGGTACTCGCCGGTGTAGTTGCGCGGCTCCCAGCTTCCGATCTTCAGCGGCTCGTCGACCACCGGCGTGTCGGGGGTGCGGCCCGCCTCCATGGCGGTGAGGTAGACGAACGGCTTGAACGCGGAGCCGGCCTGGCGCCGGGCCATGGTCGCACGGTCGAACTGGGTCTGCAGATAGTTGGTGCCGCCGACGTAGGCGCGAATGCGGCCCTCACCGTCCAGCGAGATCAGGGCGCCCTGCTCGACGCCCTGACTCTTGGCCGCGGCGACGCCGGCCTGCAGGGCCTGTTCGGCGCTGGCCTGCAGCGGCAGGTCGAGGGTGGTCTCGACCACCAGGTCCTCGGTGGGCTCGCCCACCAGGGTGCGGGTCTGGTCGTCGACCCAGTCGGTGAAGTACTGCGCCCGCTGGTTGGCCAGCACCGGGTTCACCCGCACCTTGGTGCGGATCGCCTGGTCGCGCTCGGCCGGGGTGATGAACTTGGCCTGGACCATCTCGTCCAGCACGATGGTGGCGCGGCGCGCGGCGCGATCGGTGGAGGCCACCGGCGAATAGCGCGACGGCCCCTTCATGATCCCGGCCAGCAGGGCGCTCTCGCCCAGGGTGAGCTCGCGGGCGGGCTTGCCGAAGTAGCGCTGCGAGGCCGCCTCGATGCCGTAGGCGCCGGCGCCGAAATAGACCCGGTTCAGGTAGAGTTCGAGGATCTGCTTCTTGGAGAACCGCGCCTCCAGCCAGACGGCCAGGATCAGCTCCTGGGCCTTGCGGCGGTAGTTCTGGTTGGCGGTCAGGAACAGGTTGCGGGCCAGCTGCTGGGTGATGGTCGAGCCGCCCCGGAGCGGCCCACCTTCTCCCTTGTGCCGCATATTGTAGATCTGGCTGCGGGCGATGCCCCACGGGTTGAACCCGAAGTGCCAGTAGTACCAGCGGTCCTCGATGGCGATGAACGCCTTGGGCACGTAGGGCGGCAGCCTGTCCAGGTCGACCGGCGGCGCGTACTGGCTGCCGCGCACCGCCAGCAGGGCGCCCGAGCGGTCCAGGTAGCTGACGGACGGCTGGCGCTTCACGTCATAGAGCTTGGAGGTGTCGGGCAGGTCGACGGCGAACACCGCGAAGAAGGCGACCAGGAAGATCAGCCCCCAGACGCCCAGCACCAGGATCCAATAGATGAGAGCCTGCAGGAACGAGCGTTTCGGGCGGGAGTCACGCCCGCGCCGCGGCGGCTGCGCATTGGCCATGGATAAAGTCGTCCTACCGGTCTCGAAGCCGCCCGCCGGCCCTATAGCTCAGGGTAACGGAACGCCAAACATGATTGACGGTGTATGAACGAGCGCCGCTGGACGCCCGGCCGTTAGGTTTCCCTGGGGTGAATGCCAGCGGCTGTAACGCCGAACGGGTCTGCATTTACGCATACCCGGATCGAACAAATAGCTGTTGCGCCGCCGATCTTAACACCGTTATCTTAGCATTGCTCAGTTCGAAGTGCGCCTAGGGAGGGGATACCCGAGGCGACCAAACGCGGCGGACCGGGCCGGTACTCAAATCCTTGAACACCGACAACTCCCCGAACGCTGGAGGGCTCAATGAAGCTCCAAATTCTTGCGGCCTGCGCCGCCCTCGTCACCTTCTCCGCCGGCTCCGCCCTGGCGGGTGACCCGATCACCGCCAAGCTCGCCTCGCCGGTCGCCGAGAAGACCAAGTTCATCGCCGGCGGCGCCATGTTCAACTGCGAAGCCGACGCCTGCGTCGCCCTGGCCCCGACCTCGCAAACCTTCGCCGGCTCGACCTGCAAGGCCATCGCCGACAAGGTCGGCGTGATCGCCTCGTTCGAAGGCCGCAAGGCGCTGGACGCCGACAAGCTGGCCAGCTGCAACGCCAAGGCCATCGCCAAGAACGGCGCCGCCGGCACGCAGCTCGCCAAGCAGTAAGCAACAGTCTCCCAGCAGCTCGTACCTTGAGCTTCTGTCGCACTGGCCCGCCGGGAGACCGGCGGGCCATCTTTTTGTCTGGAGTCCGCCTACTGCGCAGGCGGGCCGCGCACGTCGCGGCGTCTAGGCAGGGCTGACATCGTCAGCTTTGATTTCCTTGGGTTCCCGTTGCGGAACCCCCGGGCGCCTCGGTTGCGGCGCACAACATCGCATGCTAGTAGGCGCGCGGCTTTGGGCCGGGGGCAATTTCGAGCTCCAGGACCGATGTGCTTTTTTCAAGCGCTTTCAAGCCTTTAGTCGCAGCGGATCGGTCCGTTTGCGGCACGTGAAACGCGACCCGGGCGGATAATAGTGGCGGACGACACCTCTCTATCGAATGTGGGCTCGCGGTACGCCCAAGCCCTGTTCGATCTTGCGAGCGATCAGAAGCAGGTGGCGGCCGTCGAAGCCGATCTCAACTCGCTGAAGAAGGCGCTGGCGGACTCCAAGGACCTGCGCGTCCTGCTGGCCTCGCCCACGTTCAGCTCCGAGGACAAGGCCAAGGGCCTGGTCGGCGTGGGCGCCAAGGCCAAGTTCAACATGACGACGCTGAAGTTCCTGGGCCTGCTGGCCGCGAACGGTCGCGCCGCCGCCCTGCCCGACGTCATCGCCGCCTTCGCCAAGCTGTCGGCCGCCGCCCGCGGCGCCGTCTCGGCCGAGGTGACCACCGCCATCGCCCTCTCGGCCGCCCAGGCCAAGGGCGTCCAGGCCGCGCTCCGCCAGGCGCTCGGCAAGGATCCTGAAATCACGACCCGCGTCGATCCGGCCCTCCTGGGCGGGATCAAGGTCAAGGTCGGTTCCCGTCTGTTCGACGCTTCGCTGCGCTCGAAGCTCGACTCCCTGAAATTCGCCCTGAAGAGAGCGT
>Ga0255338_1001270_pt1 | contig 49935 bp, 48 predicted proteins | sample MeOH1_35cm_T4_19_FD_203715 | JGI IMG/M metagenome (GOLD analysis project Ga0255338, IMG submission 203715) | Sandy soil microbial communities from University of British Columbia, Vancouver, Canada - MeOH1_35cm_T4_195 | ecosystem: Engineered > Artificial ecosystem > Sand microcosm > Unclassified ...
TTGCCAAGCTGCTATACCATCGCATCGACAAACCATTCAAAGGTGAGCTATGACTGTCCGGCGAACGCTGATACATGGCCACACTGACGTCAAAAAAGTGTCCGGAGAACGCTGATACTCGCCCCCTCACTCCTCACTCCTCGCGCTTCACTCAGGCTTCGCGCCGGGCGGTTCGATCGGCGCTATTCAGGCTTCGCGCCCGACGCCTTGACGACCTTGTCCCACTTCCTGAGCTCGGTCTTGATGTACTCGCCGAATTGCTCCGGCGTGCTGCCGACGATCTCGAATCCGACGCTCTCCAGCCGCTGCTTCACGTCGGGCTGCGCCAGTGCTCGGAGAATCTCGCCGTGCAGACGCGTGACGATCGCCCTGGGCGTCTTCGCAGACGCGAGCACGCCATACCACGCCGTCGCCGCGAAACCGGGGAAGCCGGACTCCGCGATCGTCGGCACATCGGGCACCGCGGGCGAACGTTTCGCTCCCGTTACCGCGAGAGGCTTCAGCCGCCCAGCCTTCACGTGCGGCATCACGGAGGACATGCCGCTGAACATGAGCTGTATCTGTCCGCCGACCACGTCGATCACCGCCTGGCCGCTGCCCTTGTAAGGCACGTGCTGCAGGTCGATGCCGGCCATCTGGTTGAGCATCACGCCGGTCAGGTGCCCAACGCTCGCCACGCTCGCGGAGCCGAAATTGAGCTTGCCCGGATGCGACTTCGCGTAGGCGATGAGCTCTTTCATGCTTTTCACCGGCAGCGACGGATGCGCCACCAGGATGTTCGGCGACTCCGCAAGCAGCGTCACCGGCGCGAAGCTTTTCACCGGATCGAAAGGCAGCTTCTGATAGAGGTGCGGCCCGATCGCGAGGTTTGCGATATAGCCCAGCACGATGGTGTAGCCGTCGGGCGGCGCTTCCGCGACGATCTGCATGCCGATGTTGCCGTTGCCGCCGGAGCGATTGTCGACGACCACCTGGTGGCCCATCGCGTCCGACATCTTGATGCTGATGCTGCGCGCGAGCGTGTCGGTGCTCCCGCCCGGCGCGAAAGGCACGACGAAGCGGATCGGCCGCGTCGGATAGGCATCGGCGGCGTGCGCCGACGTCGCAACCGCCGCGACGGCGAAGGCCGCAGCATGCAGCAGCTTCAACGCACGGATCACGATGCCTTGCTGCGCAGCGGGTCTTCGTCGTTGCGCCAGCGCTCCCACGCCTTCGCCTGGTCTTCGCGCACGGCGTCGTTGTCCATCAGGCTGTTGAGCAGCCGTGTAGCGTCGGACTCGTAGCCGCCTTTGCGTTTCTTCGGCTCCCAGCGCGTGCCGGCCGGAAATACGGGGGATTTAGGAAAGCGTTGCCATTTCATGAGCGTACCTTGCGCATAATGCGGCCCGCACTTGCGGGCAGCCGAAGAATTATACGCTCGGGGGTAAGGCGTGAGGGGCGATCGCGCTGCGCGGTGACTTGAATCAAAGCCGCGGCGCAAGCGCCGCCGCTCCTTACTCCTTACTCCTTACCCCTTCTCCTCACCGCCGCGCTACGCGCGGCTAGAACTTGAACGCGACGCCCACGGTGCCGAGATCGACGTCCTCGCGGCCGGTGGTGAACTTCATCTGGTAACGGTCCCAGTCGAGGCGCAGATCCACCGTGCGCGACAGCGCATAAGTAAGCCCGAGCCCATAGCTGAAGCCGAGCCCGTGATCGCGACCCGTGGCGAATCCCGGTGCGCCTGCGCCGCCTGTCTTGGTCCATCCATAGATTGCGCCGACCTTGCCGTTCAGGCCGAGCGACTGGCCGAGCGGTATCGTGCCGACGAGGCTTAAGTTGAGCCCCTGCCCCCATGTGTCGCCGCCCGCGCGCTCGGCGTTGCCGAGATAGACGAGGGATTCAATGCAACGTGCGTGCCGCGCGATCTTCTGCAGCGCGAAAAAAAACGGCGCCGAAGCGCCGTTCCCGTGAAGCGCGCGATGCGCTATTTCTTCGCCGCCGGAGGCACGGCGACGAGCTCGCCGCGCTGCCTGAGCAGCGGAGCAATGGTCTTCGCATCCATCACGTACGTCCACTTCGACAGCGCGCGCTCGCGCGCGAGGCGTTCCTGCAGCCGCTTCAGCGTCTCCGCATATTCCTTGTCGCGACGCTCCTTGTCCGCGGGCTTCTCGTCTTTTTCCGGCGTGCGCGTTTGCGGCGGCTCGCCTTCGACGTTGCCGTTGAGGAAATAACCGCCTGCCTTGCGCGGCGTGATGCGGAAAGTGTACGTCACGCGATCGAACGTTTCAGCCGTGACGGTGACGGGCTTGTCGCCCGCTTCGGGCTGCGTGGTCGCAACGTCTTCGAAAGTCCAGCTCGAAAGCTGGTTCGCAGCGCTCACGGCAGCGCTCGCATCGAGATTGCCGCCGCCCGCCGCGAACTTCCACTGCCCCCATTCTTCGTCGCGCGTGATCTTCCAGCCCGCGGCATTGTCGCCGGCACCGAGGGTCTTCACGCGATCGGCCTTGAAGAACGTCTTGTCGAGCCACTTCGCCGGATCGGCCGCGAGCTTCTCCAGCGGATCGGACACGACCGCGACGCTCTGCGCGCCGGCGACCTGCACGTAGCGGCCTGCAGGCACGCCGTTCACGGCGTTGGGCAGCGGATTGCCGGGGTCTTTCTTCAGCACCACCTTGCCGACCGTCAATGTCGCGAGCGTCTTGCCCGCGGCATCCTTCATCTCCACGCGCGTGCCGGTCTGCTTCGCCTGCTCGTCCTTCACGTCTGCGGAGGGCTTCTCGGGCGGCGGCGCAAGCGCCACGCGCGGCAGCAGGCTCGCGCCTATCTCTTCGGACTGCACGACCTTCAGCTCGATCAGCTTGATCACCGCGTCGCTGATCTCCTGGAAGTTCGCCGGATAATCGCCGCGCTCCTGCACCACCCAGCGGTTGTCCTTGCGCGCCAGCGTCGCGACGTGGCGCGCGTCGCGCAGCTGTATGTACGCGACGTCGGCGAGCTTGAGATTCGGCAGCAGCCGCGCGCCGATCTTCGCACCGGTCGAGCGGTAAGCGGCGATGTCCTGCCAGAACAGCGCGAGGCCCACGCCGCCCAGCACCACCAGCGCGAGAACGAGGATGAGGAACTGCTTGCGATTCATCGCTGGACCCTCCGCCGTTTCGTCGCCGCGAGACCGAGGCCGACGAGCGCCACCAGCACCGGCACGAGCGCGATGTTGAACACCTTGGTCCAGAACATCAGCGTATCGGTCTCGGTGCGCAGGTTCTTGCGCAGCTCCTTCAGCTCCTGGCGCGTCTCCACGGCCTTCTTGCGGAAGTTCTCGATTTCCGCCTGCTGCTCGGGCGTCAATATCGTGCCCTGCGCGCCGGCCTGGCCCTTCTGCAGCGACTGCAGCTTCTCCTGCGTCTTCTGCAGGCTGTCTTCGAGCTGCTTGATCTTGCCGAGATAGGCCTGCTGCGCTTCCGCTTCCATGCGCTGGATCACGGTGAGCGGCTTGGTGAACGAAGCACGGCTGCGCAGGCTGATGAGCGCCGGGTCGCCGGAGAGCTGCTCGACGTAGCCTTGCGCGAAGGCGAGATTGCCGTTGCGCGGCACGACCAGCTTCTGGCCGAAAATCTCCTGCACTTCGACCGCGGCGCCGTCCGTCAGCATGTCGACGTCGGCGACGAGGATCACCGAGTTGTCCGCGGCCGCCTCCTTGAGGTGAGCCGCCGGCTTGGGCGCAGCCTTCTCGTCTTCCTTCTTCGCATCGCGCGGACGCAGCGGCTCGGGTGCGCCGTTCGGGAACGCGCTCCTGAACTTGCCGCTGAGGCGGATCGCCAGCGGCTCTTCCTTGCCGCTCGGCTGGAAGCCGCGCGTCGAAGGCTCGCCCGACAGCGTCGCGATGATGAGATCCACCGGCATCGCGTTCTTCGACGTATGCGCGAGCACCGTCTCGGTCAGCCCTTGCGCCGGCTTGCCGCTGAACGAGCCGCCGAACGGGACCAGCAGCGTACCGACCTGGCTCGTGACCACGTCCTCCTGGTTGAGCGCATCGTTGTTGAGCGACAGCAGCGTGGGCAGCAGCCGCGGGCCTTCGCCGCTCGCGAACGTGAGGTCGGCCATCACCTTGTTCATGTTGACGTCTATGCCCCACGCCTTGAACAGGTTGTAGAGCGACGACTGTCCCGCCTGCGAGCCGCCGAACGGGTTCTGCATGTCCGGCTGCTGATCGAAGTACGCGTACGGATCGACGAAGGCGATGAGCTTGCCGCCGCGCAGCACGAACTGGTCGATGGCGTATTCCGCCTGCTCGCTGATGTTGCGCGGGTGGATGACGAGCAGCACCTTGATGTCGTCGTCGATCCTGGTCGCGTCCATCTCGACCTTGCGCACGTCGAAGCTGCGCTTGAGCTCATTGGCGAGCACCCACGGCTCCGTCGGCTGCTGCTTGACCATCGGATTGAGCGGCCGCCCCAGCACCGGCAGATTGCTCATCACGCCGACCACCGGCTTCTTCGCCGCCGACACCTGCGAGATGGCGCGCGTGATGTCGTACTCGAGCAGGCGCTCGCGGTCCGGCGCGAGCACCGGTATCGCGGCTTTCTGGTCGAGCTGCGACACCGAGAGGCCGAGGTAGAACTTCTCGCCGGTGTTGGTCTGCTGGCCTTCGATGTTGTCGAGCTGGGCGGACTCCTCGGCATCGGAGTCGGGCTGCGGATCGTATTTCTCGATCACCACCTTGCCGCCGGATGCCGAGCGGTACTCGCGCAGCAGGTCTTCCACGCGGTTGGCGAAAGTCTTCACCGCGACCGGCACGGTGTTGCCGCCCTGCGTGTAATAGAAGCGCACGGTCACCGGCGCTTCGAGCTTGGACAGGATGGCGCGCGTGCCCTGCGAGAGCGTGTACACGCTGCCCTGGGTCAAGTCCGCGCGCACGTTGAACACGCTGATGATGAAGTTCGCAGCGATCAGGATGACGGCGAGCGCAATGACGCCGCCCGCCGAGTAGAGCAATGTTTCGACGTTCTTCTTCATGAGTGTTATCCCGCCCGCTGGTTACGGATGATGACGCCGGTGGTGAACAGCGCGAACGCCATCAGCGAGGCAAAGAACACGAGGTCCCGCACGTCCAGCACACCGCGCTGGAAGCCTTCGAAGTGGGTCATCACGGAAAACGCCGCGATGATCTGCACCACCACCGGGTTCGCCCAGCGCGTGAGCAGATCGGTCACCGGCGTGTAGCCGGCGAGGATGAGGAACAGGCAGATCATCACCGACAGGATGAAGCTGATCACCTGGTTGCGCGTCAGCGCGGAGGTCATGCAGCTGATCGCGAGATAGGCGCCGGAGAGCAGCAGGCTGCCGACGTAGCCCGCCATGATCACGCCGTTGTCGGGATTGCCGAGGTAATTCACCGTCAGCACCACCGGAAAGGTGAGCGCGAGCGCCAGCGCGAGGAAGGCCCACGAGGCGAGAAACTTCGCGACGATCGCCTGCCAGGTCGTCACCGGCATGGTGAGCAGCAGCTCCATCGTGCCGAGACGGCGCTCCTCGGACCACAGCCGCATGCCGACGGCCGGCACGAGGAACAGGTACAGCCAGGGATGCCAGGTGAAGAACGAGACGAGAGAAGCTTCGCCGCGCTCGAAAAAATTGCCGACCGTGTAGGTGAAAAAACCGGTCAGCAGCAGAAAGATCACCAGGAAGACATATGCAATGGGGGAGGTGAAATAACCGCCCAGCTCGCGCTTCATCATGGTGACGATGTTGTGCCAGGTATTCATGCTGCCGCCTCCACGCTCTTCGTTTCTTCGCCTTGTTTTACGGTGTCGGGCAGCGTGATCGCGCGGAACACTTCGTCGAGCCGGCCCTCTTCGGTGTGCATCTCCTCGAGCTCCCACGACTGCGCGCCTGCGAACTCCGCGATCGCACGCGTGATGCTGCCGGTGTGGCCGCGCTGGGGATACACGCGTGCGTCGGCGAACGCCCCGCTGCCCGCCATCGCCTCGGTGCGCGCGACGCCGGGCAGATTGCGCAGCTCCGCGGCGAGCTGGTCCGCGCTGATGCCGGTCGCGCGCACGTGCACGGCGCCCGCGTACTCGGAACGCGCCTTCAGGTCGGCCGGCGTGCCGTTGGCGACGATGCGGCCGCGATCGATGATGATGACGCGGCTGCACACGGCTTCGACTTCTTCCAGGATGTGCGTGGAGAAAACGATAGCCTTGTCCCGGCCCATGCGCTTGATGAGGTTGCGCACTTCGTGCTTCTGGTTGGGATCGAGCCCGTCGGTGGGCTCGTCGAGAATGAGGATCGCAGGATCGTGTATCAGCGACTGCGCGAGGCAGGTGCGGTGCTTGTAGCCCTTGGAGAGCGTGTCGATCGTCTGGTAGAGCACGTTCTCGAGGAAGCACAGCTCGACGGCGTGATGCACGGCGCGCTTCAGCGCATCGCCCTGCAGCCCGCGCAGCTCCGCGGAAAATTTGAGGAAACCGTACACCGTCATGTCGGCATAGCCGGGCGCGTTCTCCGGCAGGTAGCCGATGAGACGCTTGGCCGGTATCGGCTGCTCGACGATGTCGTGGCCGCCGACGGCGATGCGCCCGGCGGTCGGCGGAATGAAGCCCGTCACCATGCGCATGGTGGTCGACTTGCCGGCCCCGTTGGGCCCCAGGAAACCGAGCACCTCGCCGCGCTCGACGGCGAACGAGATGTCGTTGACGGCGAGCTTGGGCCCGAAGGCCTTGCTCAAGTTCTCAACTTTGATCACTGAACTTCCTCCACGGCCGGCGCGCCCCGCAGCGCCGACATTCATTTTTCGCCTGCCGGCTTAAACCGGCCTTAAACGCCGGCGCCGCGGCTCTGCCGGCGTTCTCCGGCAGGCACGGCGGCCATTCTTCGCTTCGCGATATCGGGCACGGAGCATTGATATTCAAGGGCTGCCGGGAATGCTTGCCAGGACGCCGCCCGCTTGCCGCCTCGTTATGACTCCCGCCTCGAGCCGGGCCTTCTGCCTTTCTTCGCGGTGGACAGCGACGGCCTTCGAGCACGCCGCCGCAGCAGTCCGGATGTGTCCTTCCCGCTCGCTCGTGGCGATTGGTGCCGACAGTCTGACTCGAACAGACGACCTACCGCTTACAAGGCGGTTGCTCTACCAGCTGAGCTATGCCGGCAAGGCGCTGAATTATAAAGCGCGGCACCCGAATGACCAAATGATTGCGGCAGGCAGCCGTCCGCAGGTCCGCCGCTTGCCCCGCTTCCACCCACCCGCCTGCCCGTACGGCCGGGACGCCGTCCGGGCGAGCGGGCTCGCTGATTGCTAACGCTCTGTGCGGTCCGGAATCCGGCCGCTATTCCAGGGGGTCCCGCGGCACGCTGCGGGGCTGAAGTCACGTCAGAGGAGTGCGAAGAATACCAATATGGACATCTATCCCGTCATTCTGTCCGGCGGCGCCGGCACCCGTTTATGGCCTTTGTCGCGCGAGGCCATGCCCAAACAATTCCTGCGTCTCATGTCCGACCGCAGCCTGCTCCAGGACACGCTGCTGCGCGTGCAGGGACTCGATCGCGTCCGCGCCCCGATCGTGGTCGCCAACCAGGAGCACCGCTTCATGGTGGCGGAGCACCTGCGAACGATAGACGTCACGCCCCACACCCTGTTCCTCGAGCCGGTCGCCCGCAATACCGCGCCGGCCCTCGCCGCGGCGGCGTGGCGGATCGTCAGCGACGATCCGGACGGGCTGATGCTCGTGCTGCCCTCGGATCATTACATCCCTGACGGCGCCGCTTTCCGGCGCGGAGTCGATGACGCGGTGAGCGCCGCGGCGAAGGGCTATCTCGTCACGTTCGGCATCGCGCCGCGGTGGCCGGAAACCGGCTATGGCTACATCGAGAAGGGCGACGCGCTGGACGGCTGCGGCTCCTGCCACGGCGTTTCGCACTTTCTCGAGAAACCGAACGAGGAGAACGCGACCCGCTTCGTGGCCTCGGGCCGGTATTACTGGAACAGCGGCATGTTCCTGTTCGGCGCGCGCAAGTACCTGGATGAGCTGGAGCGCCTGCAGCCGCTGATGGTGAAAGCGTGCTGCAGCGCCGTCGACGGCGCGCAGCGCGACATGGACTTCATGCGCCTCTCGGCCGAAGCGTTCGCGCTGAGCCCGTCCATCTCGGTCGATTACGCCGTGCTCGAGCACACGAGCGACGCCGCAGTGCTGCCGGTGGATTACGAGTGGACCGACCTGGGCTCGTGGAAGGCGCTGTGGGACATCGGCGCGAAGGACCCGGCCGGCAACGTCATGCGCGGCGACGTGCAGGTGGACGGCGTGACCGATACCTACATCTGCGCCGAGCACCGCCTCGTCACCGCGATCGGCGTGAAAGATCTGGTGGTGGTGGAGACGCCCGACGCCGTGCTGGTCGCGCACCGCGACGAGGTGCAGCGCGTGCGCCAGCTGGTGGATGAGATGAAGGCGCGCAAGCGCCGCGAGCCGCTCACGCACCGTCGCGTGTACCGGCCGTGGGGCAGCTACGAGAGCGTGGACGAAGGCGGCCGCTTCCAGGTGAAGCACATCACCGTCAACCCGGGCTGCAAGCTTTCCTCGCAGATGCACCACCACCGCGCGGAGCACTGGGTCGTGGTGAGCGGGACCGCGAAAGTGACGCGCGGCGACGAGGAAGTGCTGCTCACCGAGAACCAGTCGACCTACATCCCGCTCGGCGTGTGCCATCGCCTGGAGAACCCCGGCCGGATACCGCTGCAGCTGATCGAGGTTCAGTCCGGCGCCTATCTCGGGGAGGACGACATCGTGCGCTTCGAGGACATCTACAACCGGGTCTGACGCCATCCGAGCGCTGCGCCGCCTGCGCATCCCCGAGGCGCGCGGCGCATCGCCCAACCACCGCACGATTCAGGCATTCCCATGTTCGCTTCCGCGAATTCGACGACCCCTCTGCTGCGGAGCCAGGTGTCGTTCCTGTCGTTTCTCCGCGCCACCCTCGATCCGCTGCTCATCATCGGCTGTCTTGTGGCAGCCGTCGCCTTCAACGGCGAAGGCTTCTACAACCGCTACGTGGTGCTGGCGCTGATCGTCTTCTCGCTCACTTTTCCCGGCAACGTCTCGCTCGCGACGAGCACCACCGCGCTGCTCAAGGAAATCGTGATGGGCTGGGCGCTGATCGTCATGATCCTGGTGTTCCTGGGATATGCGACGCAGTACCTCGATGCCTTTCCGCGCGAGGTGCTCGTATCGTGGGCCGCGGCGGTGCCCGTCGTATTGTTCGCGGCTCACCGCTCGATCCCGATTCTCCTGCCCAAGATCCTCGCCATCGAAGGCGTGCGCACCGCCGTGATCGCGAGCACCAACGACCTCGGCCTGCGCCTTGCGCAGCAGTTCCAGGCCAAGCCGTATCTCGGCGTGTCGTTCGCGGGCTTTTTCGACGACCGCGGACCGGAGCGCATCGGCACTGAGGCGGCGAGCCGGCTGCTCGGCACCATCGCCGACCTGCCGGCATACGTGAAGCGCAACCGCATCGACGCCATCTTCATCACGCTGCCGATGGCGTCGCAGCCGCGCATCCTGAAGCTCCTCGACGGGCTGTCGGACACCACGGCGTCGATCTACTTCGTGCCGGACATCTTCGTGGTAGACCTGATCCAGGCGCGCGTCGACAACATCGCCAACATACCGGTCGTCGCCGTGTGCGAGTCGCCGTTCTACGGCGTGAACGGGATGATCAAGCGACTTTCGGACATCGTGCTCGCGACGCTGATCGTGGTGATGATCTCGCCCATCATGCTCGCGATCGCCGCTGCGGTTAAATGGACCTCGCCCGGTCCGGTGCTGTTCAAGCAGCGACGCTACGGCGCGGACGGCAAGGAAATCATGGTCTACAAGTTCCGCTCCATGACGGTGTGCGAGGACGGCGCGGAAGTGAGGCAGGCGCAGAAGAACGACGCCCGTGTCACGCCGCTCGGCGCTTTCCTGCGGCGCACCTCGCTCGACGAGCTGCCGCAGTTCATCAACGTGCTGCAGGGACGCATGAGCATCGTGGGCCCGCGGCCGCATGCCGTCGCGCACAACGAGCTCTATCGCAAGCTCATCAAGGGCTACATGGTGCGGCACAAGGTGAAGCCCGGCATCACCGGATGGGCGCAGGTCAACGGCTATCGCGGAGAAACCGAGACGCTGGAGAAAATGCAGCGCCGCATCGAGTACGACCTCGATTACCTGCGCAGCTGGTCGCTGCGGCTGGACCTCTACATCATTTTCAAGACGGTGTTCGTGGTGCTGAAGAGCGAGAATGCCTATTGAGCCTTTTCGCTTTTCCCGGCCTTGCTAGCGCAACCGGCGCACGGTCAGCACGTGTCCGCCCAATTCGTACGTGAGACGCGACGCGCACGATTTCAGAAAGCGTGCGTGCTTCGCCGCGGCAGCCGCCGTCAGGCGCCCGATCGGTCCGGTGATCGCCGCCACGCCGACGAGCGCGCGATTCCGGCCGAATACGGGCGCCGCGACGCTGGCGACCACGGGATCGCGCTCGCCGAATGTCGCATGGTATCCAGCGCGCCGGATCGCCTCGTAAGGCTCGCCCGGCTCGCCTGAATACGCGAGCAGCACTCTTCCCGGCGCGCCCTTCTCGAGCGGCAGCACTTCCCCGAGGCGCGCGTGATAGCGGATCGGCTGCGATCCGTCCACGCGCACCACGCAGACGCGCGTGTCGCCCTCCCGGACATAGAACGCCGCGCTCTCCCGCGTCTTGCGCGCGAGCTCGCGCAGCACGGGCTCGATGACGACCGCTTCATCGAAGCCGCGGTGATAGCGCGTCCCGAGCCAGCCCGCCGCAGGCCCGAGACGCCATGAACCTCCCGGAAGCCGCACGAGATAGCGCGCAGCGCTCAGCGTGCGCGCGATGCGCAACGCCGTCGTCTTGTGCAGGCCGGTGCGCCGGGCGAGCTCGCCCAGCGCGAGCCCGGCTTCTCCCGGCTTGAAGGCGTCGAGAATGTCGAGCGCGCGCGCAACCGCCGTGACGCGCGACGCTCCGCTGGTGGACGCGGCCATCGTTTCATTGTACGAAACACCGTTGTCCGCCACAACGCGCGCGCCTACAGTTGCGAAACCCTGTTCTGGAGCTTGTCGAATGAGCCCGACCCCTATTCCGGACGTGCGGCGCAACTACCCTCGCCTGAGCGCCGAGCTGGTGCGCGAAGCGGCAACGTTGCCGGCCGCCATACTGGCCGACGTGTACGGCCGGCGGGGCACTTTGAGCGGGCGCATCGCCGCGCTCGCTCCGACGATGAAGGTTGCCGGCCCCGCGCTCACCGTCGAAGTGCGCCCCGGCGACAACCTCATGATCCATGCCGCGCTCGCCATCGCGAAGCCCGGCGACGTGATCATCGTCGACGGCAAGGGCGATCGGACTTGCGCGCTGATCGGTGAAATCATGGTGAGCCAGGCGATCGCCATCGGCGTCGCCGGCATGGTGCTCGATGCCGCCGTACGCGACGTGGAGGCGTTGAGAGAAAAAGGCTTCCCCGTGTTCTCGTTCGGAGCGAATCCGTGCGGTCCGACGAAGCGCGTCCCAGGCCGCGTCAATCATCCGATCTCTGTGGGCGGCATTGCCGTGAATCCGGGCGATCTCGTCCTCGGCGACGCCGACGGCGTCGTTGTGATCGAGCGCGAGCGCGTGGCCGAAATGATCGCGCTCGGACGAAAGAAGGTGGCCGACGAGCGAAAACGCCTCGACGGCATCGCCCGGCGCGAGCAGCTCACGCCCGGATGGCTCGCCCCGTCTCTCGAGGAAGCCGGCGTCGTTATCGAAACGGAGTCTCGGTGAGCCCCGCTGTGCCCAAACCGGTCATCCTCATCACCGGCGCGGATCTCGCGCCGGAGGCGCAGGCGATGCTCACGGCCTTCGACCTCGTCTATGCCGGGCGCACACCGGCCGAGGAAGACCTCGTCAGGCTCTGCGAAGCGCATCAGCCGGTCGCTATCATCGTACGTTACGGCAGGATCACCGAGCGCGTCATCGGCGCATGCACCCGGCTGCAGGTCATCTCCAAGCACGGCAGCGGAATCGACACCATCGACGTCAAGGCGGCGAACGCGCGCGGCGTCGCGGTGAAGGCCGCAACCGGAGCGAATGCGGCGGCCGTTGCCGAGCATACGTGGGCCCTGATACTCGCGTGCGCGAAATCGGTCGTCGACTTGAGCGCGAGAATGCGCGAGGGCTATTGGGACAAGGCGACCCACAAGAGCCCCGAACTGGACGGCAGGACGCTCGGTCTTGTCGGTCTCGGCGCCATCGGCGCACGCGTCGCGGCGGTCGGGCTCGCGATGGGCTTGCGCGTCCTCGCCCACGATCCATTCGTGAAAGCGGCGCCTTCCGGCATCAACCTGTGCGGCCTGCGAGAAGTATTGCGGGATAGCGACATCGTTTCGCTGCATTGCCCGCTTAACGCGGAGAATGCCAGGCTGCTCGACCGCGAGGCCTTTGCTCTCATGCGCACCGGCGCCATTCTCGTCAACACGGCGCGCGGCGGGCTCATCGACGAGGATGCCCTCGTCGAGGCGCTGGAGAGCGGCAAGCTGATGGCCGCGGGCCTCGACACTTTCGCCGCCGAACCGCTGTCGCCGGACCATCGCCTGCGCGGCGTTCCGCGCCTCATCCTCACGCCGCACGTGGGCGGCGTGAGCGGCACCGCCTACACGAAAATGGGCGTCGCCGCCGCGCGCAACACGCTTGAAACGCTCGATGCGCAGCTCAGCCTCTCCGCTCCATAGATAACGAGGAAAGCCATGAAACTCTCAGTCCGATGTACCGTTGCCGCCGTGTGTCTTGGCCTGCCGTGCGCGGGCACGGCGCTCGCCCAGAACGGTTATCCCGCAAAGCCGATTCGCTTCGTCGTCCCCTTTCCGCCGGGCGGCGGCACCGACATCCTGTCGCGCCTCGTAACGAACAAGCTGACGGAGCGCCTGGGGTGGCAGATCGTGGTGGACAACAAGCCGGGCGCAGGCGGCAACATCGGCCTCGATCTCGCCGCGAAGTCTGCGCCGGACGGCTACACCCTGGCGATGGGCCAGACGAGCAATCTTGCGATCAACCCGACGCTGTACAGCAAGCTGCCGTACGATCCGCTCAAAGACTTCGCTCCCATCACGCTCGTGTCCAGCGTGCCGCTCGCGATCACGGTGGCCGCCAAGTCGCAGCACGCCACGCTCGCGAGCCTGATCGCTGCGGCGAAGGCGAAACCGGACCAGCTCGTCTTCGCATCGCCGGGCAACGGCACCGTCGCCCACCTGGCGGGCGAGATGCTCCAGCACGCGGCCGGCGTGAAATTCATCCACGTGCCGTACAAGGGCGCGTCCCAGGCGATACCCGATCTCATCGGCGGCCGCGTCAACTTCTATATGTCGTCGCTCGAAACCGCGATGCCGCAGGTGAAAGGCGGCAACATCCGGGCGATCGCGCTCACTTCCCTCAAGCGCTCGCCGTCGCTGCCCGATGTGCCAACGGTCGCGGAAGCCGGCTACAAAGGCTTCGAAGCAAGCACCTGGTTCGGCGTGCTCGCGCCAGCCGGCACTCCGGAAGCGATCGTCGCCCGGCTCAACCACGAAATCACGAAGATGCTTCAGCTGCCCGACGTGCGGGAAAAGATGGTCGACGGCGGCGGCGACATTCAGACCGGCCCCGCGGCCTTCTCGGCCGTGCTCAAGAGCGATCTGCCGAAATGGGCGCGGATCGTGAAGCAATCGGGCGCAAAGGTGGATTGAACGGCCAAGCGCGACGCCCGCGTCACCGCGAGCCAGAAGGCGGGAGGCGCTTTGCGATGAGGAGTGCGAACGGCGCTGCCGTTCGCTTCGTTTCACGAGTCACTTCTCAGCAGCCACGCAGCTCAAAAGCTCGCGCTCGAAGCGCGCAAGCACCGCGTCCTTGTGGAGGTGCTGCTCGGCATACCGCCGCGCCGCGCTGCCCAGCGCACGCCGCGCGATCGCATGGCGCTCCAGCTCGCCCAGCGCCTCGACGAATGCTTCGGTGTTGCCGGGAGGCGTCACCACGCCGCACTGGTTCACCACTTTCGCGAGGCCGGTGCCGGCATGCGCCGTGGCGACGACGGGGCGGCCGCTCGCGAGCATGCCGGTGAGCTTCGACGGCATGACGAGATCGGCTGCGTCCGCGCGCTGCGGCAGGAGATGGATGTCCGCCACGTTGAGCAGGGCGTTGAGCTTCTCGGCCGGCTGCAGCGGCAGCCATCGCACGTTCGGCAATCCGGCTGCGCGCGCTTCGAGCGCGGCCCGCGCAGCGCCTTCGCCGCATAACAGGAAGAGCAGATTCCGGTTGTTGCGGAGCGCATTCGCCGCGTCGACGACGATCTCTAGCCCCTGTTTCCGTCCCATGTTGCCGGAATACAGCGCAACGCACGTTTCGGGCGCGATGCCGAGCTCGGCGCGCATGCGGCTGGGTCCCGTAAGCGGATGGATGTCGGTGCAGTCCACCCAGTTGGGGAAAAGCACGGCGCGCTCCTGCCGCACACCTTTGCGGGGAAGCTGCGCCATCATTTTTTCCGAGATGGTCGAGACGCGGTCGAATGCGCTCATGACGGCGCGCTCCACCGCCCGCACCGGTCTCGCGAGGCGCGCCGGCAGCAGGCCGAGCGACACGGCGGCGTCGAACTCGAAATCCTGCACGTGCAGCCACGCTTTCGCGCCGCACACGCGCGCGAGCATCCAGGCCGCAGGCGCACAAAACATCGTCGGCTCCACGGCAAACACCACATGCGGACGCCACAGCGCAGCCGCGGCAACAAGAGGCGCGCTGGCTGCAGCAAAGCTCGCGAGATGAGCGATACGCCGCGCCCCCGACTGGCGCCGCGGTACCCACAGCGGGCAGCGCTGCACGCGCACGCCGTTGCGGTATTCGGTGCGATAGACGTGCGCGGAATAGCCTTGCGGAACGCGCCACTCCGGGTAATAAGGCGGCGCGGTAATCACGCGCACGTCGTGGCCGCGTTGCGCCAGCCATTCGCACAGCTCGCCGGTGTACTTGCCGATCCCGGTGAGCTCGGGCGCGTAATTGATGCCATGCACCAGCAAGCGCAGCCGCGGGGCCGCCTCGCGCCCTTGTGCGACGGATTCATCGTCCACGATGCGCGCGACGCTGCGGCGAAGCTCGGGAAGCGGCTGCATGACGGGAGACTCGTGCATTGAAGTGTCCGAAGCCGGCCATGACGGCCGGCGGGGTCCGGCAGCGACCATGCGAAACCTGTGCCAGATTGCCGCCTGCACCGGGGCATGCGCCTTGCTGGCCTTGGCGCGCCGGGCTGAAACCGGCAAGCCGAGCGTCGAGAAGCCGATGCTGAAAGCCTGGAAACGCGGCGCGCCCGCCCGTGCGCCGGCCCGCTCATCACAGCCGCCAACGGCACGACGATTGCATCGAGAGCGCTCCAATGAACCCGACCGGTTGTCCCGGCCATGGAATTCACGACCAACGCAGACCCTTACCTGAAGCCCGCGTTCTCGCTGCGCGACCGCCTGACGCGCCTGCTGTGGAACGTGGTGCAGGCGACGCTCTTCCGCTTCTCGCCGCGGCCGCTGCACGCGTGGCGCGCCTGGCTGCTGCGCTGCTTCGGCGCGAAGCTCGGCGCCGGCTGTCACATCTATCCCGGCGCGCGCATCTGGGCGCCGTGGAACCTCGTGTGCGAAAGCGTCGTGTGCATCGGCGACGAAGCCATCGTTTACAACCCCGGCCGGCTGTACATAGGGACGCATGCGATCGTGTCGCAGCAGGCTTACCTGTGCGGCGCGACGCACGATTACCGCGACCCGGGATTCCCGATGATATGGGCCCCCATCACCATAGGCCGCTACGCGTGGATCTGCGCGCGGGCCACGGTGCAGTCCGGAGTGACGGTCGGCGAGGGCGCAGTGCTGGGCCTCGGTTCCGTGACGGCGCGCAACCTCGAGCCGTGGACGGTGTACGCGGGCGTGCCGGCACAGAAGATCAAAGCGAGACCGCGAACGGATGACAGCAGAAACGAGAACAGAGCGCACCCTGTCGAGCGCGAGCAATGAATACATCTGGGACGTCGCCGGCGAAGCCGGGTCACATCCGTACCTCCTGCCGGCGGTAACGGCCGAGCTGCAGCGCCTTCGGGCGCGCTGTGTGCTCGACCTCGGCTGCGGCAACGGCACCTTCACCGCGCAGCTCCTCAAGGCCGGCTACGACATCACCGGCATGGATCACAGCAGCTCAGGCATCGCGCTGGCGCAACGCGAGTACCCGCGCATTCCCTTCGCGCGCCACGACCTTCACGATGAGTTGCCCGCTGCGCATGCCGGGAAATACGACGCGGTGGTGGCCGTCGAAGTCATCGAGCACCTGCTGTTGCCGCGCCGGCTGATGGCGGCAGCAACAGCCGCGTTGCGCCCGGGCGGCGCGCTGGTGATCACCACGCCCTATCACGGATACCTGAAGAATCTCGCGCTCGCCATGACCGGCAAGTTCGACGAGCACTGGGCGCCGCTGCGCGATTACGGCCACGTAAAGTTCTTCTCTCGGCGCACGCTCACGCAGTTGTTCGAGGAATTCGGCTACAGGGACATCGCCTTCCGCACGGCGGGTCGCGTTCCGCCGCTCGCCAAATCGATGGTAGTCAGCGGAATCAAGCCGGCATGATCTCGGTACTCGTGCTCACCCGGAACGAGGAGAAGAATCTTCCGGGTTGCCTCGACTCGGTGGCATGGTGCGACGACGTGCACGTGTACGACTCGCATTCGGACGATCGCACCGTCGCGATCGCCGAGGCGCGCGGCGCACACGTGACCCAACGCCCTTTCGACAACTGGGCCGCGCACCAGAACTGGGGGCTCGCCAACCTGCCGTTCCGGCACCCCTGGGTGTTCTACATCGACGCGGACGAGCGCATGACGCCCAAGCTGGTGGCCGCGTGCCACGAGGCGGTGCGTGACCCCGGAGACAACGTCGCGTTTCGCGTGCAGCGGCGCGATTTCTTCATGGGCACGTGGCTCAAGCATGCGCAGAACACGGCGTACTACCAGCGGCTGTTCCGACCGGAGAAGATGCGCTACGAGCGGCTGGTGAATCCGGTGTCGGTGCCCGACGGACCGGCCGGCGACGTGGCCGGCTATCTCGATCACTACCCTTTCAGCAAGGGCATCAGCGACTGGCTTGCGCGCCACAACTCGTACAGCACGCTGGAGGCACGACAGATCCTGTTGAATCGCGCAGCGGGCGGGCAGTTCAGCGTGCGCGCGGCCTTCTTCGACAGCGACTTCAACGTAAAGCGCTACCACCAGAAGGAGCTGTTCTATCGTATGCCGGCGCGGCCGCTGCTGAAGTTCCTTTTCCTGTACATCGCGAAGCGCGGCTTCCTCGACGGCTACGCAGGCTTCACCTATTCGGCGCTGCAGTGCATTTACGACTACATGATCGTCCTGAAGACGCGCGAGCTGCAACAGCAGGCGCACCGGGCGACGGCCGAGCCCGCGTAGCCAGGAAAGAGCAATAAACGCAGAGGACACGAAAGCGGGCTTCGCCGCGCCCCCCGGAACGGTTTTTGCTCCACAGCCGCTCCCAACGGGATCAAACATGAAGATCTTGCACGTCATCTCCTCCGTGGATCTGCGCGGCGGCGGCCCGATCGAGGGCGTCCGGCAACTCGCGGCGGCGCACGCGCGCGCGGGCCACGCCAGCGAGGTCGCGTGCATCGACGGCCCCGACGAAGCGCGCGGCCACGATTTCCCTTTCCCCGTTCATCGCCTGGGACCGGCGCGCACGCATTACCGCTACAGCCCGCATCTGCTGCCGTGGCTGCGCGAGCACGCGCCGCGCTACGACGCCGTCGTGGTGAACGGCCTGTGGCAATACGGCAGCTACGCGACATGGCGCGCGTGCCGGCAGACGGGCACGCCGTACTTCGTGTTCACGCATGGCATGCTGGACCCGTGGTTCAAGCGCACTTACCCGGCGAAACACCTGAAGAAGTGGCTGTTCTGGCCCTGGAGCGACTACCGCGTGCTGCGCGACGCGCGCGCAGTGCTGTTCACCTGCGAGGAAGAGCGGCTGCTCGCGCGGCAATCGTTCTGGCTCTATCGCTGCAACGAAGTCGTCGTGAACTTCGGCACGGCGGCTCCGCCGGACAACGCGGAAGGGCAGCTCGAGACCTTCCTCGCGCGCTTTCCCAGGCTGAAGGGCAGGCAAATACTGCTGTTCCTGAGCCGTATCCATGAGAAGAAAGGCTGCGATCTAGTGCTGCATGCGTTCGCGGCAGCCGCTGCGGCCCGACCGGCGCTGCGTCTCGTAATGGCCGGGCCCGAGCAGGAAGGTTATGGCGCGGCGTTGCGCGCGCTCGCCGCCCGCCTCGGCATCGCGGAGCGCATCACCTGGACCGGCATGCTCTCGGGCAGCGAGAAGTGGGGCGCATACCGCGCGGCCGACGCCTTCATCCTGCCGTCTCACCAGGAAAACTTCGGCATCGTGGTGGCCGAAGCGCTCGCGTGCGGCGTGCCGGTGCTGATCTCCAACAAGGTGAACATCTGGCGGGAAGTAGCGGCCGACGGCGCGGGACTCGTGGCCGAGGACGATCGCGCAGGCGCGACCGCGCTGCTCGGTCAATGGCTCGACCTCGAACCCGACCGCCGCGCGCGCATGTCATCGAACGCGCTGCGCTGCTTTGCAGAGCGCTTCGAAATCGACCGTGCGGCGGCGAGCGTCGCGCGCGCGATCAGCGATCGCCTGTCCCCGTGGAAGGAAGCTGCGTGAGGCGCCGGGATGACCGGCCCGCGCGCGAACGGGATCCGCAATGAGCGTAGGAGATTCGCGATGAGCGTAGGCTGCATCAACTGCGGCACACCGGCGCGCAGCCTCGGTCCGCTGCCCGACTCGAACCTGTTCGCGGGACGCGCACTGCCCGACACGCTGCCGGGCGGCGAGCTGTACCGCTGCCCGCAATGCCGACTCGGCTTCCGCCATCCGCGCCTGCCGAAAGCCCGGCTCGACGCCTTGTATGCGGCCGGGTCCGAAGCAAGCTGGACGTGGGAAGCGAGCGACCGCACCGACTGGATGCTCGCGGCGCAAACCTTGCGCGATCTGCTGCCCGGTCCTGCGCGCGTGCTCGACATCGGGTGCTTCGACGGCACCTTCCTCGCGTCGCTTGGGCCCGACGTCGAGAAGTGCGGCATCGAGATCATGCCATCGGCGGCACAATCGGCGCGGACGAAGGGCATACGCGTGGTCGCGGCAGACTTCGCAGGCCTCGCGCCAGCGCCGGCCGCTTACGACGCCATCACCGCCTTCGACGTCATCGAGCACGTCGAGGATCCGCTCGCATTCCTGTCCCTGCTCGCGAGCGCGTTGCGGCCCGGCGGCGTGATCGTGATATCGACCGGGAATCTCGATGCATGGAGCTGGGCGCTCATGCGCAGCAGTTACTGGTACTGCGCCATACCGGAACACATCTCGTTCCTGAGCGAGAGCTGGTTCCGTCACGCGACGAAGACGCTGGGACTCACGCTCGAGCGCGTGGTGCGCTATCCGCACGAGAAAGCGCCGCTCAGGCGGCGCATGTTCGAAACGGCGGCGAACTTCACCTACCTCATGGCGCCGTCCGCGATCGCCGCGTTGCGCCGCCGCGGTGTGGGCAACATCAGCCGCGATCTCGCCCCCGAGTTGAACGGCGACTACCCGCCCGGCTGGCTTACCGCGAGAGACCATCTCATCGTGACGATCGCCGCCCGGCCGCCGTCGTCGCCTGCATAGCGATCCACGCCTCGGCCATTTGCGCGCCGACGGCTTCCGGCGCGCGCAGGCGGAAGTAGCGGTCGAAGTTGCCCTGCAGCCGCTGATAGTCGTCGCGCAGCGCACGCACGCGCAGCGGCAGATCGCTCAGGCTGTCGTACGTCGCGCCCACCGGCACCGGGTGCAGCACCTGGTACCGGAACAGCGGGAACGCGGGGCACAACGCGAGCGTGCCGCAGCTGATCGCGTCCACCAGCACGCCGCTGTGGCGCAGCTGATAGAACTCCTCGGCAGCGAGCACCACGATGACGTGGCACGAGCGCAGGTAATCGAAGTATTGAACGCGATCGAACGTGTCGCGCAGGATGACCCGCTCGCGCACATCGCCCGGCAGTGCATCGATCTGGTCCCGGTTCCAATAGCCCACGGCGGTCGCGATGCCCGGCTCAGCGACGAGACGGCGCACGGCCTCGCTCAATACCTCGATGCCGCCCTTGTCATGGCGAAAGTAGCCCACGAAGCCGACCGTGAACCCTCTCTGCGGATCGCCCCGCGTCGCGCGCCCCGCACGGCGGTCGGGCACGGCGAAGTACGGCGTGAGCAGTCGCATGTCGCCCGTGCGCTCGCACAGCGCGCGCGCGACGTTCCCGCCGTCGAGCAGCAGGACCGGGAAATCGAGGCGCCGCAACACGTCGAAGCACACCTTGCTCACGCCGCTCAACCGCGGCGCGAGATTGTCGTTGATGTTCAGTATGACCCGCCGGCGCAGGGGAAAGATGAAGGGCACCAGCAGGACAAAAAGCCAGTTCGTGAACTCGCGCACGATGACGACGCGGCCCTGTGCCGCACCCGCGAGGATCTGCGCGAGCAGCGCGACGTGATTCGCGAGCAGCGTGACGGGCTTCTTGATCCAGCCGGGCCAGTAGATGTGGTAGCGCGTCGTCGGCCATTTCGCAATCTTGACGCGTCGTCCTTCGAGCTCGACCGTCTCGAGAAAGGAGTAGGCCTGGTGTATGTCGCTGGTGCGCTCTATCCCCAGACGCCGCAGCACTTTCGCGCGCAGGGCGGCGGACTTGCTCTGATGGTTCTGCAATTCGGGTGGCCTTCATGAGTTCGGCGAATCGGTACGGGCCTTGCTTAAGGTGCGCGCCACCGGCTGCGTATCGGCGCGCGCTTTCGACCGTCGCGCTCCGGGCTGCCTGCAGCGATGGCTCTCTTGTCGATGACCCACCTAAAAGTCCAGACAGTGCGTGCAACCTCGATGCCCATGAAAATTCTGTCCCGCATACTTGCGGCTGCGCTGGGCTTTGCCTGCGCACACGCCGATGCGGCCTTGTCGATCGAGCGGCCGGTGGCGACGTTCGATCGCGCCTCCGTTCACAGCGCGGACGGCGCGCAGAAGATCCGCCAGACGGGCAATCTCGGCGGCGTCGCGGGCTATGTTGAATACGACGTCAACATCGACGAAGCGGGCTGGTTCGAGCTCTTCATCACCGGCAACGGCTGGGAAACCGAATTTTTCGTCGATCCCCGCGGCGACGATCCCGCCCGCGCCGCGTACTACCAGCCCACGAGCTGGGGACATTCGAACGGCGTGGACAAGGTCGGCAACTTCTGGCTGAGCAAGGGCCGCCACACCATACGGCTGCAGCGTACTTTCTGGACGGGCTTCCAGGGCATCACCAGTCTGTCGCTGCGCGCGTCCAACGGCAGCGTCGCGAGCAGCACGCGCGTCACCATGACCTCGCGCGAGAGCTCGCACCGCGTCGGCGAGTGCGGCGAGCTGGAAGTGTTGTACGGCCCGCGCAAAACCCCGGGCGTGCTGCCGGTCCATTGGCTCAACATCGAGTCCCCGACGCTGCGCAGCTCGCTCGTGCAGCTACCGCCGACCGGCCGGCTGGAGAAGATGCGCCTGCCGGTGCCGTGCACGACGGAGGGCAACTTCCAGTTCTACTTCAACGGCGGCCCCGAGAACATCACCAACCGCGATCTCCAGCCGATCGGCTGGGAAGTCATAGACACGCGCAAGACGCCGCCTGCGGGGACGGCGCCGCAGCGCGAGCTCGTCTTCGAGATCGATGCCGCTGTCACCCCGCCGGATTATGCGGCCGGTGAAACGAATGTGGTGAAGGGAAAAGCGGGCACGTACCGCGAATCGGCGGACAGCGGCTGGCTCGATTACCAGAACGCACGCATCAAGGGCGGTGAGCCGAGCTGGTTCGCCTACACGCTGAAGGGCATCGCCAGGCAGCAGCTGTACATGGTCGAGATCGATTACCCGGACGATGCCGACCGCACTTTCGCCATCGCGCTGCGCGAAGCCGATCCGCTGTCCTATCCCGTCGCCGGCGGGGTCGACAGCGGCGGCTTCTATCCGCTCAGCAACACCATGCAGACGCAGACTCTGCTGTTCTGGCCGCGCGCCGAGCAGCCGCGCATCGTATTCATGCCGGCGCGCAACGGCAAGCGGGCCGCCGCAGCGAAGGTGCGCGTCTACCGCGTCAGCAGTCCGCTGCCGCCGCTCGTTGCCGCAACCGGGGACACGCGGCGATACATCAACTGGTACGAAGAGGGCAGCAACTTCACGAGCATGTACGGCGCGCCGCGCACCGACGCCGCGGGCTCGCGCGCCGCCCTCGAGCGGTGGGCGAGCGCGGTGAGCTATATGGGCGGCAATGAGCTGTGGCCCACGGTGGTGATCTACAGCTTCGCGCTTTACCCGTCCGCGTACAACAAGGCATTTTCCCGGCCCTGGGACCACGACCTCGTGCGCCAGCTGCTGCTCATTGCAGAAAAGCACCGGATGAAGGTCGTCCCGGAGCTGCATCCGCGTGCAGACGAGCTCGCGTGGCCGTATCGCGGCGCACCGGCGCCCGAACCGGAGCTGCTCGTGTCCCAGACCGGGCAGACCCACAAGGATCTGCCGCCCTTCTACAACCCGTTGCTGCCGGCGAACCAGGACTGGTACGTGGGCATGATCGGAGAGCTCGCAGACCACTATCGCGACTCGCCGGCGCTCGGCGGTGTGAGCCTGCGCCTCATGCAATGGAAGAATCCCGCGCTACACAACTTCCACTCGCTCGACTGGGGCTACGACGACGCCACCATACGTCTGTTCGAGAAAGACACCGGCATGCACATTCCGGTGGATGCCGCAGACCCGCAGCGGTTCCGGGCGAGACATCGCTGGCTGATGATGAATGCTCGCGAGCGCTGGATAGACTGGCGCTGTGCGAAAATCGCCGCGCTGATCACCCGCATCCGCGACCGCGTCCGCCGCGCGCGACCCGACCTCAAGGTCCACATCCCCGTGTTCTCGATGACGGAGGCCGGAAGCACCTACAACAGCGGCACTGCGTGGCTGCGCGAGGCCGGCATCGACGCGAAACGGCTCGCGAAAATCGACGGCGTCGTGCTCGTCAACGCGTACTACGGATACGGCCGCCGGTCCGACGCGGCGACCAATGCGCTGCTCCACGGCCATTTGCGCAATCCTGCAGTGCTGCAGGCACTGTCCGCGCCCGGCAAGCCTTCCGGAGCGCTGCCGAACGCAAATTATTTCGAGGCCACCGAAGCGATCGTGCCGCCGGAGAAGCTGGGCTTCCCGGCCACGACGCGCAAGACCTGGATGGGAGCGGTGGTCAACCCGGCAGGCAGAAATTACCTGGAGCGCTACGCGCTGTTGCTCGGGCAGACCGACGCGCCGTTGCTGGGCGACGGCGGCAACACTTACACCCTGGGGCAGCCCGCACTGCGGGATTTTCTCAACGTGTATCGACGGCTGCCCGCAGCGCCTTTCACCCCGCGACAGGACGCGCGCGACCCGGTCGCCGTGTGGGAGCTCGAAAAGGGAGGCGAATACTGGTTCTACGCCGTCAACACCAGGGCGCAACCTGCGCAGCTCGCGTTGCAGCTGAGCGGAAGCGCAGCGCTTGCCCCGGTGGGCGGCGATACGCCGGTAGACGTCAAGAACAACGAGCTGCGAATAACGCTCGCGCCGTACGAGCTGCGCGCCTTTCGCACCCGCGATGCCGCGCGTATAACAGGGGTCCGCGCGAACTGAGCCGTCACTGGTACGCCGTTTGCATAGCGGCGACCGTTATGACGAATGACTATACCGTTGGCGTGCATCCGGCGCGGTCAAGTCTATGGCAGAAGTTGCTCCGCGTGGAGCGGATTCCTGATATCCACGCGGTCTATGGCTTCTTCCATGGCTTGCGGCCGGGCCGGCACCCGCTCCGGGTCGTCAGCTGGCCTTCGACCCGCTACCACGTGTTCTGGCCGTCGTTCGCGAAGCGGGCGATCCCCGTCCTGAATCACCTGCTCATGGCGCCCAGGCTGCTCGCCGCGTGGGGCAACAACGGACTGGTGATGGTGCGCGAATTCGACAATCTGTGGGTTCTCCTGCTCCTGCCCGTGCTGCTCGCCATGCGCTCGCGCACGCTGCTCAACATCAATCAGAATTTTTCTCCACCGCTCGGGCGCGGCATCCGAGGCGGCGCGCTGCGCGTGCTGGTGCGGCTCGGGTTCAACTTCCTCTGGCTCGACGGCGAAGCGGGAAGGGCAGACGTCGCGCGCGCCTACCCGGGAATCCGCCTGATCACCGCATTGTTTCCGGTCACGCCGGCGCCGCACGGCGTTCGCCGGCAGCGCGACGCGGACCGGCCCTATGTCGTCGGCTTCGTCGGCTACTTCAGGGCCGAGAAAGGCGGAGTGGCCGGCGTCGTCGAAGCCGCGAGCGCGCTCGCCGGCATGCAGGGCGTGCAGGTGAAGATAGGCTTCTGGAACGACGCGCAGCGCGAGCAGGCCGCGAGCGCGACCGAAGCCGGCATCGAGCTCGCGAATACCTACGAACCGGCGCAGTACCACCAGTTCATTGCCGCGTGCGACGCCGTCGTCATACTCGCCGAAAGAAGCGGCTACTACTACCGCCACAGCGGCATCCTGATGGACTGCATCAACCGGGGCACGATACCGATTTGCCCGCGGTATCCGGTCTTCGAGTCCATCGTGAGCCGCCCGGTGCCGGTAGGCGCGACCTACGGCGACATCGCCGAACTGCCCTCCGTCGTCGAAGCGGTGATGCGCGACCACGAGCGTCTGTGCGCGGGCTTCGTGCGACATGTCGCGCTGCGCTCGCCGCGCCACGTGACGATCGCGATCGAGCAGTTCATGGCGCCGCTCCCGGACTGCCGGATCGTGCGCACGTTCGAGAACAAGGAAGAAGAAACGTGATCTCCGTACTGATACTCACCCGCAACGAGGAAAGCGACCTGCCGCAATGCCTGCAATCGGTGACGTGGTGCGACGACGTTCACGTCTTCGATTCGGTCAGCAGCGACCGCACTGCCGCGATCGCGGAGAGCGCCGGCGCACGGGTGACGCAGCGCGCGTTCGACAACTTCGCCGCGCAACGCAACGCGGCGCTCGAGCAGTTGCCGTTCAAGTACAAGTGGGTGCTGATCCTGGACGCCGATGAGCGCATTCCGCGCGATCTTGCGGCCGAGATGCATCTTTTCGTCGGCGAGGCGCCGGACCGCGTCTGCGCAGCGCGACTGCGGCGGCGCGATTTCCTCTACGGAACGTGGCTCAAGCACGCCCAGCTGTCGCCCTACTACATCCGCCTCGTGCGCCGCGGGCGGGTGCGCTACGAACGCGAGGTAAACGAGGTCCTGAAGGTCGACGGCGCGATCGTCGATCTCCACCAGCCGTTCGACCATTACCCGTTCTCCAAGGGCATGACGCACTGGATCGCCAAGCACAACGTCTACTCCACGATGGAAGCCGAGCAGCTCCTGAAGCAGCGGCAGGGAGAGATCAAAGGCTCGCTGCGGCGCGCGTTGTTCGATCGCGATTTCAATGAGCGGCGCGTGCACCAGAAGCAGATCTTCTATCGCATGCCGCTTCGTCCGCTGGTGCGCTTCCTCTACAGCTACTTCGTGCGCGGCGGCGTGCTCGACGGCAAGGCCGGGCTCACGTACGCCCTGCTGCAGGGCTTCTACGAATATTTCATCGTGCTGAAGACGAGCGAGCTGGCAGCGCAGCCGCCGCTGCAGCAGCCCGTCGCCAGTGTGATGACTGCCGCGGGAACCGAGCCGACATGATGGGTGCGAGCACCCGGCATCGAAACCAATACCGGCTCATATCAGGGAGAAGATGATGCAAAGACGCATCAAGCGGCTCCTTCGCAAGACCTACAGCTCGATCGATCCGATCAACATCGCGCTCTACCGGCTGCTGCACCCGCATGCCGGTCCGATACCGCCGGCCGACAACCGCTGGCGCGTGGGCAGCCGCAGCATCCCGAGCTTTATAAGCGCCGGCCGCAATTGTTTCGAGCCCATCGTGCACGCCATGGACCGGTACGGCCTGCCGCGCGCGCCGCGCTGCCCCGTGCTCGACTTCGGGTGCGGCGCAGGCCGGGTGCTGCAGTACTTCCGTCCGCTCGGCTTCGCGCTGTTCGGCTGCGATGTGGACGAATCCGCGATCGGCTACCTGAAGCGGGTGTATCCGGACGTCACCGCGCACGTGACCGGCTACGCCCCGCCGCTGCCGTACGAGGACGGGCAGTTTGCGCACGTGTTTTCGGTGTCGGTGTGGACGCATCTGCCGCCGCAACTGCAGGAACCGTGGCTGAAGGAGATGAAACGCATATTGCGGCCCGGCGGCCTCGCCCTGCTCACGACCATAGGGCCGTACGGCTATCGCAAGGGCACGCATCTGCAGGCGGTGCGCTTCTCCTACGACGAGCTGATGCGGACCGGCTTTCAATACAGCGAGTACGGCGTCCCCAATGCCTCTCCCGGCGCCGGCCCCTCGTACGGCGCCGCCTATCACACGCCCGAGTTCGTCCGCACGCACTGGAGCCGCGTCATGCCGGTGCTCGACGTCCAGGAGGGCGTCATCGACGATCTGAACGACCTCGTAGTCCTGTGCAACGAGTGAGAAGTGCCGCTGCGCGCTAGCGCACGACGGCAAGTCGCGGTCGCGAGGGGCTCAACCTGGCGTGCCATTCGGCAATCGCGGCAGCGGCCTGCTGCGCCATCACGCGATTGCCGAGCGCGTTCGGATGGAGGCCGTCGAGGAAAGCGTGGAGGCCGCCTGCGGCCTCCATCGCGGACGCGGTGAGCACGAGCGGGATGCCGATCTCGTCGGTCGTCTCGTACAGCCGCCGCTTGCCGTAGCGCGTCAGCTCGTCATCCGGCTCGTAGCCCTTCGGCTGCTCGACGAACAGCACGAACAGCTCGGCGCCCTGGGAGCGCACCAGGCGCGCAATGCGCTCCAGCGTCGCCATCGTGCGCACGACATCGTCGCGATCGTGGTGATAAAGCACTTCCCCGGGGTCGCGAAGCTTCAGGCGCGTCGACAGGCGCGGCAACACGTAGCGCACCACCAGCTCCTGCAGCGCGAGCAGCGGCGGGCGCTCGGGAAACGAAGCGTGGTTGCCGACCACCTCGGAACCGGCTTTTTCCTGAAACAGATCGTGCGTGGCCACCTGCAGCACGACTGCGTGACTGCCGTACGTGCCGTGCTTCGCGAGCCAGCCCTCTTCGTTCTCCAGCGCCCAGCCGCCGGCCGAGATGTTGAGCACCTCGTAGCGCGTTCCGTCGCCCTGCCCCTCGAGCAGCGCCTGCAGCTGGTAAGGATAGGTCAGCGCCTGGTCGGTGGAAGTGCTGCCGAACGTGATCGAATCTCCCACGCACAGCACGCGCAGCACGCCGGGCTGCGGACGCGGCGACGCCGGCTCGCTGCGCATGCCCCATTCGTTGTACGCGACGCGCTTGCCGAAGCGCTTGAGCTGCTGCGACGGAATCACCCGGTAGCCGTAGTCCGTCTTCTCGTACAGCAGCGGACGCCCCAGCCCCATGCAGCGGGCAGTGATTTCCAGCGTCACCAGCAGGCCGGCGAGCGCGGCGAGGCTTATCCACATGCGTCGGCTTCCGCGTCGCACGACCCGACCTCGCGAGCCGACGCCATGCCGCTACGCAGCCTCGGCCGCGCGCGCGGGTGATGCGCCCGGCTGGCGTGCCCGCTCCAGCGCCACCATGCAGATGACGGCGATGCCGACGGCGATCGGCAGGCGCGTAGGCCCGCTGAACGGGCTCATGAACAGATGCCACAGGTCGTACGTGAGGAACAGCAGAAATATCGGCAGGTAGCCGTCGGGGCGGCGCTGCAGCGAAACGTGGAAGTTGGTCGCTATCAGCCGCAGCCCGTAATAGATGAAGAACATCGCCGCCAGCACACCCCCCTCGATCCACGCCTGCAGCGCCTGCGAGTGGGCGGTGAACACCTTCACGCGCGCGCTGTCGCCGTAACCCCGGCCCTCTTCCGCCACCTGTTCCTGGAACAGGCTCACCAGCCGCGGATCGGTCGGCCACGATCCGTAGCCGACGATGGGCGACTCCACGACGCCCCGGACCGCCACGATGAGGCCCGCCTCACGCCCGACGTTGGAGCCTTCGCGCCGATGACCGAACTCTTCTTCCGTTGCGTAAAGCCCGGCCGCCAGTATGGCGGCGGCAATCATGCAGGCCGAGAGGAGCTTGAGCAGCTGGAAGCCGGTGAGGCCTTCCGGATTGCTGGCGCGTACCCACAGCACCGCAGCAATGAGCAGGCAGATCGCCCCGAGTATCCGGAAGTCCATGAAGATGTTCCACACGCCGAGCGCCGCAAAAGCGATGCAGGCGAGCTTGACCGGCAGGAAATAGCACAGGCACGCAAGCAGATACGCGATCGGCGTGGCATAGCCGAATTTCCACCCGGGGGCGCTCATGATCGGCACGCCGCGCACGGCGAGCTGCACGATGCCGCCGATGCCCATCCCCAGCACGAACCACCAGAGGTTGCGCCTGTCGCGCGCGACGACGATGGCAAGCGCCATTAAATCGAGCGCAAGCACGATCACGCGCGCCCAGCCGCGCAGGAACTGGCCCGGGTCCGTGTCGCGATAGATGTCGGAGATGATGTAACCGGCGAGCATCAGCACGGCCGTCTGCACGAACACGCCGAATTCGGATATGTCGAGGAGCGAGCGGTCGCGGCCGAACAGCATCACGAACAGAGCGACCTGGATCAGCAGCAGCTCGCCGAGGTAGAACTCGCCTATGAGGTTCACGGCGCGGGCGCTGGCGATGCCGCATGCCAGAGACATGAGCGCGAGCCAGCCGATGCGCAGATCGATGCTGCCGAACGTCGCGATCCACGGCGCGCGGCGGATTCCGGCGCGCGCGCTCATGACGCACGCTCCGTATCGAGACCGTCGCGCTTGCGCATGAAGATGAGCAGCACCGTGCCCATCGCGTCGGGCAGAAACCGGAAACCGAGCAGCGTCATTCGCCACAGCAGCTCGGAGTTGCCGCCATAGCCGGGCTCGGGATTGTGGGTGTAGGTGAAATGCTCGAAGCGGTCCGGCGGGAACAGCCGCTGCAAGGCGCCGCGCGTGTTCATGTGATATTCCGTGGGGAACACGTCCTGGTGCCGGCGGTGGGGCTGCAGCACGCGCAGGATGGAGTGGTGCCACGCGTAGGGTATGGCGTTCGCGCATATGCCGACGTATCCCCACTTGTTGGGAGTGCGCGCGCAGATGTAGCCCCCGGGCTTGAGCACCCGCGTCAACTCGAGCGCCGTCTCCGACGGCGTGGCAATGTGCTCGAAGACGAAGTCCGCGACGACGAGATCGAAGCTTTCGTTCTCGAACGGCAAAGGCGCTTTCTCGGCGACCACCACTGCCTCGTCGACGTCCGAATTCTCGTGCACCGCCGGATCGATGTCGGCGGCGATCACCTTCCTGACCTTGCCGCGCAGGCGGCAGAGCTCGCGACGGTAAGGCACGTCGTCATCGAGATGCGCACCGCGTCCGGCGCCGAAATTGAGCACCGTCATGTCGGGGCGCAGAAGCGCGGCGATACGGGAATAGAACTCGACCGTCCCGTCGACCCGCGTGAAGCCGCCGCACGCCGACTCGGGAAAAAGCTTGGTTTTGGGCGATGCATAGCTAGCGTACATGTCGTTCTCCTCGCTCAGCGTGTCTCAACGCACCAGCAGATTGCGCGCATGGCGCAGCGGATTGACGCGCGCCGTGAGCCAGCGCAGGCGCTCCTCCAGCGGGGAGTACACCCTGACTCCCTTGCGCTGCAGCTTGCGCCGTATGCCCTGGCGGTATTCCTCCAGCCGCTGCCGGTAATTCTGCGATCCCGTGATCGTGGCCCCGTAAATCCGGAATTCGCCCAGGACGCGGCCCACCGGCACGAAGCGCGCGCCCGCGAGCGCCATGTCGACCAGCAGCTCGCCGTCCCACGCAATGCGGTTCTCGACGTTGAAGCCGCCGGCCGCATCAAAGGCCCGTCTACGGAAGAAAGTCGCCTGCTGACCGATCATGCAGGTTCCGGCGGCGTAATTGGCGAGATGGAAATGATCGGCGGCGCGCTTGCGCAAATGAGGCCGCCCATGCTCGTCGATCAGGCGTATCGCTCCGCACAGCACGTCGGCGTCGGGATGCGCGGCGAAGTACTCCACGACGTGGCGCAGCGCGCCCGGCACATAGCGGTCGTCGGCGTTGAGATAGCCGAGGATCGGCGCGCGCGTTGCCGCGAATCCCTTGTTGAGGCCGTCGGCCGGACCGTCGTCGGGCGCCTCGATCAGCGTGCCGATGCGGTCGCGGTAGCGCTGCAGGATGTCGCGGCTGCCGTCGCTGGAGCCCGGGTCGGCCACGACGTACTCCACGCCTGCACAATCCTGCTCGATCACCGAGCGCAGGCATTCCTCGAGGTAAGGCCCCTTGTTGTAGGAAATCGTGACTATCGAAATTGCCGGTTCCATCGTCTTCCTGTCCTGTTGTTGCGCGCCGCGGCGCGCCGTCACGGCGCGGCCTTCGGGCGGTACAGCCGCCAGTAGTTCGCCAGCGTCGTGAGCCCCATCACCAGCCGCGCCTGCGCCGCACCGATCACGCCCAGCGTGGGCAGCAATATCACTGCGGCGACGACGCCCATGCCGCCGCCGGCGAGATTGGCGATCGAGACGTAGCGCGCCTCGTTGTGGCCGAGCAGCAGATAGTACGGGGCGACGTTCAGCGAGAGCACGAAGTACGCCACCGTGAGCCACAACAGGATGTGGCTGCTGTTCGACGCGAAATCCTGCCCCATCCACAAGGCCAGGATGAACGGCCCGAACACCATCAGGCCGACACCCAGGATGAGAGAAATCGCCACGTTCACCGTGACGCCGTAATTGCGCAGCCGCGCCAGCGCGCGCCCGTCCTCGGTGTGCAGCTTGCGGCTGATGAGCGGAAATAGAAACGCCATGGCGGCCGCCGGCAGCGCGTGGATCTGCTGCGCAAGCTGCGTGCACACCGCGTAGTAGCCCACCGCCTTCGCCCCGATCAGCGCTCCGATCAGCAGCCGGTCGGCGTGCACGAACAGCAGGCCGCCGATGCCGGAGAGCCAGCTCCACCAGCCGAAGCCGAGCACGGTGCGCAGCATGGCGCGGTTGCTGAAGTCGATGCGCAGCACGCTGCCGCCGAGCAGGCGGCCCAGCGTCCATCCTTTCGCGAGGCTGGAGGCGGCTAGACATGAGCCCGAAGCAACGAGCACTGCATAAAGATCGTGCGTGACCCAGGCGACGGCCATGGAAGCGAGCACAGCCGTGACCTTGAAAGCGATCTCGAGCCGCGCCGCCGTGCCGAACCGCTCGAGCCCGCGCAACCCGCACGCAAAGACGCCGTCGATCTGCATCACCAGCAGGTTGATCGCGGCGAACACGAGGGCGAAAGTCACCTGCCTGTGCTCGCCCATTTTTTCGAACACGTGGGTCGCGAGCAGCGGCGCGGTAAACATGACAATGCCGGCAACGACTGCCGTACCGGCGGTCGCGAGTCCGAGCGTGCTGCGGATCACCTGCACGGCTTCGGCGCGGTCGTTGCGTCCGATTGCGCTCGAGACGAACTTGATGGTCGCCGCGCCCATGCCGAGGCTGCCGGCAGTGCCTATGCCGGCAATGGCCGTGGTGAGCATCAACAGGCCGAAATCCGCCGTTCCGAGGCTGCGCACCAGCACCGGCGTCGCGGCGAACATCAGCAGCGGATAGAAGACATACTCGGCGGTGCTCCACGTGGCGTTCCTGAGATGCGGGCTTGCCTGCCTGAGCAATGCCGCTGCCGCTTTCACGGCTCAGCGCATCCGCTTGAGAAAATCGCGGTATGCGAGCGCGATGCCCTCGGAGAGCGGCACGCGCGCGCGCCAGCCCATGGCGGCAAGCCGCGACACATCGAGCAGCTTGCGCGGCGTTCCGTCGGGCCTGGAGCTGTCGAATACGAGCTCGCCTTCGTAGCCGATCACGTCGCGCACCGTTTCCGCGAGCTCCCGTATCGTGACGTCTTCGCCGCAGCCGACGTTATACAGCGGCACGCGATCGTTGCCGTTCACGAGCCGGTCGTTGCGCTCCATCATGAAGACGCAGGCATCGGCAAGCTCGTCGGAGAGCAGGAACTCGCGCCGCGGCGTTCCGCTGCCCCACACCATCACCGATTTCGCGCCCTCTGCCTTCGCCTCGTGGATGCGCCGGATCAGCGCCGGCAGCACGTGGGAATTCTCGGGATGGTAGTTGTCGCCGATGCCGTAAAGATTGGTGGGCATGGCGCACAGGTAGCGGGCCTGGAACTGCCGGTTGTACGACTCGCACAGCTTGATTCCGGCGATCTTGGCGACGGCGTACGGCTCGTTGGTCTGCTCCAGCGGCCCGGTCAGCAGGTAATCCTCGCGGATCGGCTGCGGGCAGTCGCGCGGATAGATGCAGCTCGAGCCGAGAAAGAGCATGCGCTTCACGCCGGCCTCGTGCGCAGCCTGGACGAGATTCGTCTCGATCACGAGATTCTGGTAAATGAAGTCGGCGCGATACACGTTGTTCGCGTGTATGCCGCCGACCTTCGCCGCCGCGATGAACACGTAATCGGGGCGCTCGCGCCCGACGAACTCGCGCACCGCCGCCTGGTCGATCAGGTCGAGCTCCTCGTGCGTGCGCGTGACGAGATTGCGGTAGCCGCCCTGCTCCAGCCGCCGCACCAGCGCGGACCCGACCATGCCGCGGTGGCCCGCGACATAGATTTTCGAGTCGCGCGTGATGGCTTCACTCATGGTACTCGTTCGCCCTGAAGCCGTGCGCCTTCACCAGAGAATCGCGGCGCGCGAGGTTGTAGTCCTCGCGGACCATCTCGGCCACGAGCTCTTCGAATTTGACTTTCGGCGTCCAGCCGAGCCTGGTGCGCGCCCTGGTCGGATCGCCGAGCAGCGTCTCCACCTCGGTGGGACGGAAATAGCGCGGATCGACGCGCACCACGATGTCGCCCGGCACGAGGTCGCCATGACCGTCGTCCGCCACCGACTTCACGATGCCGACTTCCTGCTCGTTCTCGCCCTGCCATTCGAGCTGCATGCCGAGCTCGTAGGCCGCCGCGTCGACGAACTGGCGCACGCTGTACTGCTCGCCGGTCGCAATGACGAAGTCCTCCGGCTGGTCCTGCTGCAGCATGAGCCATTGCATTTCGACGTAATCGCGCGCATGGCCCCAGTCGCGCAGGGAATTGAGGTTGCCGAGGTACAGGCAGTCCTGGAGCCCGAGCTTGATGCGCGCGATGGCGCGCGTGATCTTGCGCGTGACGAAGGTTTCTCCTCGCACCGGCGACTCGTGGTTGAACAGGATGCCGTTGCACGCGTACATGCCGTACGCTTCCCGGTAGTTCACGGTAATCCAGTAGGCATAGAGCTTCGCCACGGCGTACGGGCTGCGCGGATAGAACGGCGTCGTCTCGCGCTGCGGGATCTCCTGCACCTTGCCGTACAGCTCGGAAGTGGACGCCTGGTAGAAGCGGCAGGTCTTCTCGAGGCCGAGAATGCGCATGGCTTCGAGCACCCGCAGCGTGCCGAGCGCGTCGGAGTTCGCGGTGTATTCGGGCTCTTCGAACGACACCGCGACGTGGCTTTGTGCGGCGAGGTTGTAGATCTCGTCCGGGCGGACCTGCTGAATGATGCGGATCAGGCTCGACGAGTCGGTCATGTCGCCGTAATGCAGCATGAAGCGGCGCGATTGCTGGTGCGGGTCTTCGTACAGATGATCGATGCGATCGGTGTTGAAGAGCGAGCTGCGGCGCTTCACTCCATGCACTTCGTATCCCTTGCCGAGGAGGAATTCCGCGAGGTACGAGCCGTCCTGCCCCGTGATGCCGGTGATCAATGCTTTCCTGGCCATGCGTTGCCGTCCCTGTTGATGTTGAATTGCCGCCGTCGGGCGGCGTCGCAGACTATCCCTGTGCCGGGGTTCCGAACTTTCCGATAAGGCGCGCTGCCTGCTCGGGCGGCATTGCAGCCAGCATTCCGTCGATGAACTGCTTCTGCAGCGCATACGAAGCTTCGGCGTTGCGCGAAATCGTCGACACGCGCACCAGGATGCCGTCGGGCACCGTGCCCGTGAGCCCGTACTTCAGCCGCGCGAGGTTCTGTTCCACCGCGCCGCGCACGACCGTGTCGCCCACGGCGATCCAGTAGGTGATCGGCTCGACGCGCTGCCCCTGAGTGGCGACCATGCGCATGATCGGTATGCGGCCCGCCAGCGTATCCAGCGCGCCCGCGACCATGTCGGTAATCTGGAAGCCCTGCATCGGGTAGCACACCTCGGGCTTGTGGACCTGCGTGGCCTTGCTCTGGTCTCCGCCGTACGCCACCGCCAGCATGACGCGGTCGCCGTTGCCGTTCACATAAGTGCGCGACACGGTCTGGGTGTAGATCTTGTCGAGCTCGGCCTGCACGTCGGGACTCACGGTGATCGGCGCGAACGTGTTGTCGATGCGCCAGCCGCCGAAGCTCTTCGGTATTGCGGTCTCGAGATCGAGCGTCGGACGCTGCTGCGCCATACGCTCGGTGGGCTTCATCGCCACGGCGAGGCCAGCGCCGGCGAGCAGGATCAGCGCCAGTATCAGATGGCGGGGGCTGAACCAGGCGGCCTTGCGGTTGGTCGCTGTCATGGTCTATGCGGGTTTCGCGGGCGTGCTCCTGCGCCCGCCCGTGAGGAGCCCGAGCAGCGCATGCAGGCCGAACAGCAGGAAAAGCGACACGAGGAACAGCATGATCCCGGAGAAGCCGTGCAGAAAACCCTGCGCCGCCTCGTCGCCCATGTAATACGTGATGAGCACCAGCGTAATCACGCGCACGACGTTCGCCGCGAAGGCAATCGGCCAGATCGCGAGCAGCATCAGGGCGGCGCGCAGCCAGTTGCCGTCCCAGGTGATGTAGAGGAACAGCAGACCCATCGCGGTCAGGCTGTACATCGAGTTCAGGCCGGAGCAGGCGTCGGCGACGAGCAGCTGGTACTGCCCGATGCTCAGGATCACGCCGGTGCGCGCGATCGGGTAGCCCGCGTGATAGAGCGCATTCTCCGCGAGCACGGACACGAGCTGCTTGAGCGACCCGGTCGCGGCATCGACGACGACGCCCGGCAGCGGCACGAGGAACATCAGGTAGAGCAGCGGAAACCACATCAGCCGCACGCCGCGCCAGCCGTAGATGAAGAGCAGCACGCCGGTCAGCACCGGCACCTGCGAGAACGCTTCGAAGTAGACGAACTCCAGCGCGCGCCCGAGCACGTAGAACACGAGCCCGATCGCGATCGCAACGCTGCCCGCGACCGTCGCGCCGCGCTCCGGCAGAGCCGCGAGCGCGTCGCGCTGCCGCCACACGAGCCAGGCGATGACTGCCAGGATGAGCGGCCCGTGCGCGTTGTGCTCCTCGTTCCACGCGCCGTGAGCCAGCGTCACGTACGTCGGCACGTAGAGCACGAGCAGCGCAGCAGCGACCGGCAGCCAGCGCAGCCACGGCGCGCCCGCCTTGTTCACGGCGAGCGCATCGAACACTGTCGCCATGGTCAGAATTCGTTCAGCACGGTGCCCACGATTTCCGCGCTGCGCACCGCATCGGCGAGAGCCCGCGCCTCGGAGATGCGCGTGACGTTCTTGCGCACCACCATCAGCGCCGCGTGGCAGCGCAGCGCCGCCGTGTGCGCATCGGAATGCTCGGCCGCAGCCGGCGTATCGACCAGGATGGCATCGTAGTCGTTGCGCAGGTGCTCGAGCAGGCGCGAAAACGTCGAGCGTTCGAGCAGCTCGACCGGGTTCGGCGGTATGGGCCCTGCCGGCAGCACCGACAGATTGGAGAGCTGAGGCAGACGCTGGATCGCGCTCTCGTCGTCGCGACCGGCGAGTACCGTCGAGAGCCCGCTCGAATCCGGCAGCTGGAACAGCTGGTGCTGGCGCGGCCGGCGCATGTCGGCGTCGATGAGCAGCGTGCGCTCGCCGAGCTGAGAGAACGCCACGGCGAGGTTTGCCGCGAGATACGAGCGGCCGTCGCGATGGCGCGGGCTGATGATGGCCAGCGCCCGGCCGCTGCTCGCGCCTTCGAACCAGCGGAGCTTCAACTGCGTGCGCAGCGCGCGCAGCGCCTCGACGTCGCGCCCGTACGGACGGTAGGCGACGGACACTTCTTCGCTGATGCCGTCCTGCCCCGGCTCGAGATACGGATATTCGAACTGCTTCGCCAGCGCCTGACGCACGTCGCTTTCGCTGACGTAGTCGTAATCGACCGCGATCTGTCCGAAGCGGCGGCGATCGTCCTTCTGCGCGCGCAGCACGCGTTCGAGCTGCTCGGGCGTCAACTTGCCCGCCGCGAGCAGCAGCGCGCCGATACGCCGGTCGCCGGTCTCAGTCGCCAGAGGCGTTACGTTGCTCTTCATGTACATTCTGGGTGTGCTCATGTTTCGGGCATCCATAAGTTGACGGGACCATCGCTTGGCGCCGGGTGCCGGATCAGGCCGGCTTCGGCCGCCCGTATCCGAGCAGCCGGTAGCCGCCGGTCATGGCCGGCAGCAGGTTGCGGCCCGGCCGCGAGCGGCCGTCCATGACGCCGAGCACCGGCAGCGCGAGCTCGGCCCCTATGTCTTCGCCCGTGCGCACGCGGCGGTCGAAGACCTCGAAAGCGAATGCGAGATTGAGGCCCACGATCAGCCCGGCGATCAGGCCGACCAGCAGGTTGCGGAACACTTTCGGCGAGGACGGCTCGGCCGGCTCCACCGCGGGGTTCAGCATCGCGACGTTGGTGTTGCTGGTGCGGCTTGCGAGCGTGGTGGACGTGTAACGAGCCTGGGCTGCGTCGTACCCCTTCTGCGCGCTGTCGACGTCCGCGCGCAGCACGGCCGCCGCGTCGCGGTTGCCCTTGAGCTGCAGCATCTTCTCCTTCTGGTCGGCCACGGCCCTGTTGAGCTGCTCCACGCGCTGGGCGTGAATGCTGGAGAGCGTGCTCATGCCGCCCACCGCGTACTTGATCTCCTGGTCGAGCTTCTGACGCAGCGCGTCGGCCTCGGCTTTCTGCTTCTGGTACTGCGGGTGGTTGTGGCCGATGATGGCCGAGCTTTCCTTCAGCTTCGCCTCGGAGCGCAGCAGGTCGGATTTGAGCGACTGGATCAGCGGATTGGCGAGCACGTCGGGAATTTCGTCCGGCGCGCGGCCCGCCTTCGCATACTCGGCGGCCTTGCGCTCGCGCGTTCCCGAGTCGCGTGCATCTGCCTGAGCCGCGGCGAGCTGCGAATAGAGCTCCTCCAGCCGGCTGTTCTCGACGTCGAGGCGCTCGTCGGTGATGACGATGCCGTACTTCTGCTGATGCTCGGCAAGGCGCGCCTGCGCGCGCTCGAGATTGGCGCGCAGGTTCTTCAGCTGCTCGTCGAAGAACGTGGACGTCTGGCGGAACGGGTCGAGAGTGAGCGCGAGCGTCACGTCCATGTAGGCGCGGGCGAACGCGTTGGCGACCAGCGCCGAGAAGCGCGAGTCCTGCGCCGTGAACTGGATGTCGATGAGATTGCTGTCACGCCGCGCTTTCACGTCGGTGTTGAGCAGCAGCCGGTCCGCCCACCAGTCCTTGATCGAGCCTTTGCCCTCGGTCTGGTCCTCGAACTGCTGCTTCGCGATCGGGCTTTCCGTGAGCCGGGTGCCGCTCACCACGTCGAGCGCCACGCGATGGCTGCGGATCACCTCGAGCTGCGTGGACATCAGAGGCGGTGGCAGTATGTTGCCGGTAATGGCATCCGTCGCCTTGGAGTCGACGACCACCGTTGCCGTGGCGGTGTACTGCTTGGGCATGAGGATGTTCACCGCGATCGCCGCCAGCAGGCCGACGGCGAGCGACGCAAACACGATCCATTTCCGCGCACGGATGATCAACAGCAATTGATACAGGCTCATGGGGTTGCTCTCGCTTTGATTGTGATGCGCTCGCTCTAGAACCAGCTCTGGCGCACGTAGATGACGTCATCCTGCTTGACGAGGTCGTTCAGGTTGGTGTTGACGCGCTGCACCTGGTCGCTGTCGTCGCGGCGCGTAATGCCGATGTCGCGGTCGGTGCCGCGCGGCGTGAGCCCGCCGGCCGTCGCGAGCGCCTGCATCACGGTCATCTTGCGCTCGAGGCGATAGACGCCCGGCCGCGCGACCTCGCCGTACACGTAGAACACCGGCGGACGCTGCACATAGACGATATCGCCGTTGCTCACCTGCAGATCGGGCGACAGGTCGCCTTTGAGGAACAGCTCGGGCAGGTCGACTTCGACTTTCTTGTAGCCGTTGCCGTCTTTCTTCATGACCGTCACCGTGTCGGAGCCGGTGCTGCCGCCCGCCATCGCGAGCAGGTCGGTAAGCTTGGTCGACGACTCTTCCAGCGGGTACTTGCCGGGCTTCGTGACCTGGCCGAGCACCGGCACTTGCCGGCTGCGCAACTGCACCAGGAAGACGTTCACCTGCGGCTGCACGACGTAGCCGCCTTTCTTAAGGCCTTCCGCGATGGTGTTTTCCGCCTGCGCCGGCGTCATGCCGGCTACGCGCACCGTGCCGAGCAGGGGGAAGGTGATCGTGCCCGCCTCCGAGATGCGCGCCTCGGTCGTCATGTCGGGGTTCTGGAACACGGTGATCTTCAGGACGTCGCCGACGCCGAGCACCGTGTTGGTCTGGCTCGCGTCGGACGCGGACTGCGCGGCCGGCGCGGCTGCGGGTCGTGCAGCCGGTTTGCCGGGCGCACCGGCACCCATTCCGGACAGCGGCAACAGCAAGGCAAGCAGTGCGACAGTTACAGCAAGCAAACGCTTCATGGTAGGCCTCCTACGCTTGTTCGTTTGATGGAGTCGGCGCCGCGCGACCTCGCACGACGCAATGCAATCACTTCAGTCCCGAGAGTCCCTTGTCGATCGACGAGGCATCGTTCTTCGCCGCCTCCGCAGGCTTCACCGCCTGCGCTTTCGCGGCGGGTTGACCCTCAGGCTGCTGCGCCTGCGCCTGGGGTGCGGCCTTCGCGTACTCTCCGACGTACTCGACTTTCGAGGCGGTGCGCAGGCGCTTCAGCTCCTCATTGGCCTGCTCGCCGCGCTTCTGGGTAAGCAGCGCCTGCGCAATATAGGGAGCGGCTTCGGGCTCGCTCATCGGCAATTCCTGCCAGCCCGTGAGCTGCACGACCAGCGCGCGATTGCCCGCGGGATAGAACATGACATCGCCCTGCTTCATGCTGGCGAGCTTGGGCAGGAGGTTGCGCGGCAGCTGCTCGGAGGCCTTCATCGAGAAGCTCATGCTGAACTTGATGCCTTTCTCGCGCAGCCATGCGGTCACGTCGTTCATGTTCTGATTCTTCGCGAGCTGCGCCTGCAGGGCTTTCATCTGCTCTTCGCTTTCCACCGCGGCGAGCACCTCCTGGAAGCGGTAGAGACGGCGCTTGCCGAAGATCTCGGGATGGTCGGCGTAGTACTTCTTGATCTCCTCGCTGGTCGGCATGGTGTTCTCCGACAGCGTGCGCTCGATGTAGGCCTGCGCGAGGATCTGGCGGCGCGCGTTCTCCATCGCCGTCACCACGTTGGGATCGCGGTCGAGCTTGGCGTCGACGGCTTTCTGGACCAGCAATTGCTGATCGATCAGACGTTCCAGGACCTGGCGACCGGCGTCCTTGGGGTCCCCGGTATAAGCAGCGCCGCTCTGTGTGAGGGCCGTGTTGATCTGATGCACGGAGATTTCGTCGCCATTGACCTTCGCCGCGACTTGCGTAGCGGGTTTCTTGTCATCGCTCTTGCCACAACCGGCGATCAGGGCAGCAGCTAACAGTGCAGACCACAACACTCGACTCTTACTCATCCTCTTGTCCCTTGTTATGCGTGCGGCCCATTGCTGGCGGCGGCCGCAACACCCCGTTGGTCTTGGCAGGTCTGCAACACGACGCGCGTGCTCAACGTGCCCCGCCGTTTTTTTGCTCGCCACACCGGGAAGCATTTCGCGTACCCGGCGCAGCGGGTAAATACGACAGCAGTTGCAGCAGGGCGCAAACCGGCCCGGTTCGGATGCCGGTGCGCAACGAGACAAGGGATTGATGGCGTAGGCGTTTCGCCCGCGTGCGCGCGTCGCTGCGCGCGACGGCACAGCCAGGGCCGGAGGCGTAGTCGCTACGGGAAACGAAGGAACGCGCGGCCGCTAGAGGCGCGGAAGCGTGTAAAGCTGGGTAAAGCAGAAGCCGGTCGACCGGCGCACAAGGCGCAGGCCGACCGGGAGAGAAAATCTAGAACGCGTACTGCAGCGTCGCGGACAGGATGTTCACCTCGTAGTCCTGCCCCGCGATATTGGAATGGCGCTGCTCGCGCTGCGCCGAGAAATTCATGACCACGTGATCGATCGGCGGGGTGTAAACCGCGACGAGCCCGTAGGCATTGATGGTGTCGCGGCGGCTGCTGCCGCCGGCGACCAATCCGGTCGGATCGACGAACTCGCGCTGCTGGCGGCGCAGCGTGCCGAGCAGGGTGACCCTGTTGGTGACTGCCCAGGTCGGTGCGATGGTGAAAGTACGCGCCGTGCTGCTCGCCGTAATGACGTCGAACGCGGGCCCGAAGTCGCGGCTGTAATCGACGGTAACGCCGCTCTTGCCGGTGGGGCGCCAGTTGAACACCAGGCTGCCCGTGGTGCCGGAAGTCTCCGGCTGTCCGGGTTGTTGCGGATCCCGGCGCGTGCGGCCGAGACTGCCCTGGAAACGGGTGATCGCGGACGGCGAGTAGCCGACGACCGCGCTCACCGAATTCTGGTCGAAGTTGTTATTGAACGGCGCGCCGCGCACGGTGAACAGGTTCTTGTAGCGGGTTTCGAGGTTCGTGCCCTGAACGCCAACGTAGTTGCCGGCCCCGGTCACGTACTGCAGACCGTAGGTGCGCGTGCTGGTGTCGTTATCGCTCAGCCGGTTGCCCGGATCGCTGTTGCGCTGCTGGCCCTCGGTCGCGCCAAAATTAGCGCGCCAGTTGGCGTGGAACGGATAGTTCAGGTTGAAGAACTGCAGGTCCGAGGTGCGCACGTTGGCATTGCGTCCCAGCGTGGTGGCGAAGTTCGCGAGGTACTTGGAGCGCGAGGCGCCCATCTCGCCGTTGAGCCACTGGCCGAGTTCCCAGCGCCACAGGCCGCGCAGGTCTTCGCCGTCGAAATTGAGGCTGGAGTGCTTGTCGTATCGGTTCTGCGAGAGGTCCGCGCTGAACAGGAACTGCTGACGGCTCACCGGCACGATGACGGTTGCGCCCGCGTTGACCGTCGTAATCGTGTCGCCGCGGCTCGTGCTGCCGTCGGGCGCCCGTACCTCCACGCCGCTCGGCGCGCGAAACACGTTGCTGTCGTGCCGCAGGCCGACGCCTGCGCGCAGCTGAAGATTGTCCGAGCCGAATGCGGCCCATGCGCCCTGGCTCAGCAGCAGCGTGAGGCCTGCGCATGCTGCCCCGGCGTATCGTTGTTTCATACTCCCTTACTCCTCATATCCGGCCTGGTCGGCACCGGCCGGTCCGCAGACCGCAAGCGCGAGTATAGACGAAACCCCCGGTATGTCGCCCGCGCACTTTAAGTGTGCCGGACAGCTGTTTGTTTTTGCGGATTTTAGCACGCACCGTAAATCTTGCATGTTGCCGCCTCCATGGCCTGACAGCAGTTGAACGACGGATGCGGTCCACGCACACGGCAAGACCAGCCTGTCCCGTGAGGTCCGACTCGCGACCATCGCGACGCGGGAGCAAGCTGCACACCCGCTGGGCCGTGGCATGCATTCTGCTTCCCTCTTTCACATTTAATTCAGGCCCGCGGCGCTCGCTTCGGGAACAAGCGTTGCATCAATGCCGGTGACGCCCGGCTTTTTGGTCATTCAATCAACAGCACAGCTGTCCCGCCCGAACTGGACAGCAGCGAGAGGTGTGCAGGTGCGTAAACTCAGAAGACTCCCCTGGCGCTTGCCGAAACAACATGCGCCGACCGACCACGCGCCCGTAGAACGGGAAGAGCCGATCGAGCGCGAACGGCGCGAGCTCACCCAGCCGGTCGCTTACATCGCAGGTCGTTACGTGTACAGCCACGCCGACGACCGGCACGCCGCCGGACCCCGCCGCGGCATGCTCGCACGGCACCGCTGAGCGCGCGTGGCCTGACGTTAACGGCGTTGAGCGCATGCGGCGCTGCCCTCCGGACGGCCGGCGTGCGCGCAGGAGACTGAGTCATGTTGAAGTGGGCGTTGATCTTCTTCCTGATTTCCATCGTCGCCGGCATATTCGGCTTCACCGGGGTCGCCGCAGGTGCGGCGAGCATCGCGAAGATTCTCTTTTTCCTGTTCCTGCTGGTGGCCGTCGCGATCATCGTGTTCGCGATCATCGCGGGTAAAGCGTTGTTCTGAGTTCACTCACCGTAGACGGAGGCTGTACATGCTGAAACGCATCGTAGGACTGTTGGTACTTGCCGGATTCCTGGCCGGCTGCAACACCATGGCAGGCGCAGGCAAAGACATCGAGCGCGGCGGCGAGAAAATCCAGAGCGGCGCGGAGAAGGCGAAGGAAAAAATGTAACGAGCGTGAGGCATTGCAGCCCGGCCGCGAATGCGCGCCGGGCTTTGCGCGCTCTGGGGCGCGCTGCTACTTGATGATCTGGAGCTTGGGCCGCCCGCCCGGCGCAGGCGTCACGGGCGTATCGGGCGGGGGCGCAGCCTCGCTGGCGCCGTTGCCTTCCACCGCCGGTTCCGGCGGGAAAAACATACCCTGGCCGTTCTCGCGCGCGAAGATGCCCGCCACGGCGGACATCGGTATGGAGCATTCGCGGGAGACGCCGTTGAAGCGCGCCGCGAACTGGACCACGTCGTTCCCTATCGTGAGCTTGTGCACGGCATCGTAGCTCACGTTCAGCACGATCTCCCCGTCGCGCACGTATTCCTGCGGCACCCGCGTGTCGGCATCGACCTTCACCGAGAGGTACGGGGTGAGATTGCTGTCCGAGCACCACTCGTGGATGGCACGGACGAGATAGGGCTTGGTCGAGCGTTCCGCCATGTTACTTGCGCATCACCTTTTCCGATGCCGTCAGCGCGTCGATGAACGCGGGGCGGCTGAACAGGCGCTCCGCATACTTCATCAGCGGGGCGCATTGCTTGGGCAGCTGTATCCCGTAATGATCCAGCCGCCACAGGAGCGGTGCAATGGCCACGTCGAGCATCGAGAACTCGTCCCCCAGCATGAACTTCTGCTTGGTGAACACCGGGGCAATCTGCGTGAGATTGTCCCGGATCATCGCCCGCCCTTTCTCCGCCTGCTTGGGCGTGCCCTTCTCGATGCCCTCGATGTAGCTGAACATCTCCTGCTCGAATCTGAAGAGAAAGAGTCGTGCCCGCGCCCGCATGACCGGGTCGGCAGGCATCAGCTGGGGATGCGGAAAGCGGTCGTCGATGTACTCGTTGATGATGTTCGATTCGTACAGGATCAGATCGCGCTCGACCAGCACCGGTACCTGGTTGTACGGATTCATCACCGCCAGGTCTTCGGGCTTGTTGAACAGATCCACGTCGACGATCTGGAAATCCATGCCCTTTTCGTACAGCACGATGCGGCAGCGCTGGCTGAACGGACAGGTCGTGCCTGAATATAGAGTCATCATGATGAATGGGGCCTAGTGGACATCTTTCCAGAATTCTTTTTTGAGCATGTACGCGAGGACGAACAGCACCGACAGCGCGAGGAGGACATACATGCCGAGCGTCGCGCGGGTGCTCGCCGCCGGCTCGCTCATGTACGCCATGTAGTTCACCAGGTCGGCAACCATGCGGTCGTACTCGATGGGCGCCATGGCTCCCGGACGGTCGAGGACGAGCCTCGCCACCGTGCGCGTGTAGCCGGGCGCGGGCTCCTGGACTTCCTTCAAGAGCTGCACGCCCTGCAGCTGGTACAGCACGTGCGGCATGCCGACGTTCGGGAACACCGTGTTATTCCAGCCGGTAGGCCTGCTCGGATCGCGGTAGAAACTGCGCAAATAGGTGTAAAGCCAGTCCGCGCCGGAACCGGCATGCGAGGCGCGCGAACGCGCGATCACGGTGAGATCGGGAGGCGCGGCGCCGAACCACTGCTTGGCATCCTTCGGCTCCATGGCGATCTTCATCAGGTCGCCCACCTTGCCGTCGCCGAAGATCAGGTTGTCCTTGATCTGGGCGTCCGACAGCCCGATGTCGTGCAGCCGGTTGTAGCGCATGTAATTCGCGCTATGGCAGTTCAGGCAGTAATTGACGAAGGTGCGGGCACCGCGCTGCAGCGACGCGACATCATGGCTGTCTATGGGCGCGCGATCGAGCATGATCTCCGATTCCGCGGCGCCGCCGGCAGCGGGCACGGCGAGGAGAGCGGCAAGCAGTACGGTTTTGATATTCATAGTGTGCTTCCTCACCACGTCACGCGCGCGGGCTCGGGCCGCGTCTTGTCCATGCGCGAATACCAGGGCATCAACGCGAAGAATCCGAAATACAGCACGGTACAGAACTGCGCGATAAAGGTGCCGACGTCGGTGACCGGCAGCGTGCCGAAATAGCCGAGGACGAGGAACGCGAGGACGAAAACCGTGAGCACCGCCTTGTACAGCGTACCCTTGTAGCGTATCGACTTCACCGGGCTGCGATCGAGCCACGGCATGAAGAAGAAGATCATCACCGCGCCGCCCATCAGCGCAACGCCCCACACCTTCGCGTCGATCGCGAAGAACGCCGCGAGCAGCACGGCAACGACGGCCAGGGTCGCAATCCGCGCACGGCGCGTGGTCACGCTGCGCGCGACCAGTATGCCCATCGCGATGACGCCGGCGGCGAGCACCCATATGAAGTTTTCGGTGGTGGCGCGCAGTATCGAGTAGAAGGGCGTGAAGTACCACACCGGCGCGATATGCGACGGCGTCTTGAGCGGATCGGCCGGAATGAAGTTGTTGTACTCGAGGAAGTAGCCGCCGAACTCGGGCATGAAGAACAGGATCGCGCAGAACACGATGAGGAACACCACGACGCCCAGCATGTCCTTGACCGTGTAGTACGGATGGAACGGTATGCCGTCGACGGGATGGCCGTTCGCGTCCAGCGTCTTCTTGATTTCCACGCCGTCGGGATTGTTCGAGCCGACTTCGTGCAGCGCCAGGATGTGAGCGCCGACCAGCGCGACCAGGGCGAGCGGGATTGCGATCACGTGGAAAGCGAAGAACCGGTTCAGCGTCGCGTCCGACACGACATAGTCGCCGCGTATCCAGAGCGACAGATCCGGCCCGATCACGGGCAGCGCGTCGAACAGGTTGACGATCACCTGCGCGCCCCAGAACGACATCTGGCCCCACGGGAGAAGGTAGCCGAAGAACGCTTCGGCCATCAGCATGAGATAAATGATCATGCCGAAGATCCAGATCAGCTCGCGCGGCTGGCGGTACGAGCCGTACATCAGGCCGCGGAACATGTGCAGGTACACGACGATGAAGAAAGCCGAAGCGCCCGTCGAGTGCATGTAGCGGATCAGCCAGCCCCACGGCACATCGCGCATGATGTACTCGACCGAGGCGAAGGCGTCGGCCGCGCTCGGCTTGTAGTGCATCACGAGGAAAATACCGGTGACGATCTGCAATACGAGCACCAGCATCGCGAGCGAGCCGAAGTAGTACCAGAAGTTGAAGTTCTTTGGCGCGTAATACTCGGCGAGATGCTCGCGCCAGGCCGACATCAGCGGGAAGCGCGCGTCTATCCACGTCAACACGCCGTTGAAGGGCCCGGCGCCGGTCACCGGCTGCTTTTGCGTCGCGGCCATGCTTTACGCTCCCTTGGTGTCTTCGCCGATGACCAGCTTGGTGTCGCTCAGGAACTTGTAGGGCGGCACCACCAGGTTGTCCGGCGCGGGTTTGTTCTTGTAGACGCGGCCCGCGAGGTCGAAGAGCGACCCATGGCACGGGCAGTAAAAGCCGCCCTTCCAGTCCGCAGCGAACGGTTGAGGCTGGGCTTCGAACCGCTCGACGGGCGAGCAGCCCAGGTGAGTGCAGATGCCGACGAGGACCAGGTACTCCGGCTTCAGGGAGCGATATTCGTTCTTCGCATAGTCCGGCTGATGGCTGCGCGAGCTGTTCGGGTCGGCGACGCTTGCATCGCTTTCCTTCACGTCCTTCAGCATCTCCGGCGTGCGGCGCACGATCCAGACCGGCTTGCCGCGCCATTCGACGGTCAATTTCTGGCCGGGCTCGAGCGCGCTCAAGTCCACCTCCACGGGAGCGCCTGCCGCTTTGGCGCGTTCCGACGGCAACATGCTCGCGACGAACGGTACGGCGACCGCGGCAGTGGCTACGCCACCCGCAACGCCGGTCGCTGCGACGAGAAACCGCCGCTTGCCTTCATCTGGTCGTTGTTCAGACATGCGTGTATGTCCTAGCTTCGTGCGAAAAAAACCGCCATTTTACACAAATGAGCCGGAAAAAGCGAAATGAAATGCTGAAAAAACAATAATGATCAGCAGCTTACGGCCGATCGTGCAGGTTGGAATCCGGCCTTACACCGGATTGGCGATATCGACGAAGTGGTGCTCGAGGCCGAAGCGCGCCGCAAGATGCTCCCCGAGCGCTTCGACGCCGTAGCGCTCGGTGGCGTGATGGCCGGCGGCAACGAAAGCAACGCCGGTCTCGCGTGCCGCGTGAAACGTCTGCTCCGACGCCTCGCCGCTCAGGTACACGTCCACGCCGAGCGTGGCCGCCTCGTCGAAATAGCCTTGCGCAGCGCCGGTGCACCACGCGATGCGGCTTACGCTGCGCTCCGGCTCTCCGACGATCAGCGGCTCACGGTCAAGACGCGATGCCACATGCGCCGCGAATGCGTCGAGGCGCAGCGGCCGCTCAAGGACGCCGTACGCGCCTATGTTCTGCTCGCCGAAACGGCCGTCGACAGCGATGCCGAGGCGGCGCGCGAGCATGGCGTTATTGCCGATGTCGGGATGCGCGTCGAGCGGCAGATGGTATGCGAGCAGGTTGATGCCGTGCGCAAGCAGTGTCGCGATACGCCGGCGCCGCATGCCGGTGATGCGCGGGTCTTCGCCTTTCCAGAAATATCCGTGATGCACCAGCACGGCATCGGCGCGGGCCGACACTGCGGCGTCGAGCAGATCGGCCGATGCGGTGACACCGGTGACGATGACGCCAACATGGTCGCGCCCTTCCACCTGCAGTCCGTTTGGGCAATAATCGCGGAACGTCGCGGCGGCGAGGAATGCGTCGAGGTATGCGACGAGATCGTTGCGAAGCATAACGCTGCTGCTCCCGAAAAAAGCGATTCTACAGGACCCGTTTCCGGGCCCGGCCCCACACCCCAGACCATGATGCGTAAGCTCTGGCTCACGTTTGCGCAGACTGCGACAGTCTGCGTGGCCATCCTCTTCGTCGTGTCGACGCTGCGGCCGGATCTGTTGCCGTGGAGCACGCGCGGCAGCGTGGTGACCGTGCGCGAGCACGATCCCGTCGACCAGAGCGGCAAGCGCATGGGCTCTTTCAGCGAGGCGGCCAACAAGGCCATGCCCGCCGTGGTGAACATCTACACCACCAAGGAAGTGAAGCAGCAGCGCCAGCCTTTCATGGACGACCCGGTGTTCCGCTATTTCTTCGGCGAGCAGCCGGAATCGCGCTCACAGCGCAGCACCAATCTCGGCTCGGGCGTGATCGTGAGCGACAAAGGCTATGTCCTCACCAACAGCCATGTCGTCGAAGCCGCCGACGAGATCGAAGTGGCGCTCGCGGATACGCGCCGGGCGAAAGCACGCATCGTGGGAACCGATCCGGACACCGACCTCGCCGTGCTGAAAATTGATCTTCCCAAGCTTCCCGCCATCACGCTGGGCCAGTCGGACAACGTGCGTGTGGGCGACGTCGTGCTCGCCATCGGCAATCCGTTCGGCGTGGGCCAGACCGTTACGCTCGGCATCGTAAGCGCGCTGGGCCGCAGCCACCTCGGCATCAATACGTTCGAGAACTTCATCCAGACCGACGCAGCAATCAATCCCGGCAACTCCGGCGGCGCGCTGGTGGACGTGAACGGCAACCTGATCGGCGTGAACACCGCGATCTACTCGCGCACGCCGGGCGGGGCATCGCTCGGCATAGGCTTCGCGATACCGGTAAGCACGGCAAAGCAGGTGCTGGAGCAGATCGTGGAGACCGGCTCGGTCACGCGCGGATGGATGGGCGTGGGCGTGCAGGACATGACGCGCGAGCTCGCCGAGTCGTTCAAGCTCCCCGACATCCGCGGCGCGCTGATCACCGAAGTGTTCCGCGGCACGCCGGCCGACAAGTCGGGGCTGCGTGTCGGCGACATCCTGATCGCCGTCGAAGGCAGGCCGGTGGTCGATTCCGCCGGCATGCTCAATCTCGTGGCAGAGCTTGCGCCCGGCTCACCGGCGACCCTGCGCATCGTGCGGGATCAGAAAGAGATGGACCTGCGCGCCGTGATCGGGCGGCGGCCGAAACAGCAGGCGCGGCGCGAATAGCTCGCGCGAAGCGAACGCCGCCGCTCAGGGCGGCAGCTGCCCGGTGCTGTCTGCTGCGGCCCGCCGGCCAATCATGCGGGCGACCACTATCCCCGCTTCGTACAGCACGCACAACGGCACCGCGAGCAGCACCTGGGACAGCACGTCGGGGGGTGTCACGACCGCGGCGATGACGAAAGAGCCGACGATGAAGTAGGGCCGGAAGCTCTTCAGCTGCTCTATGCTCACCATTCCCATGCGCACCAGCACGATGACGGCGACCGGCACTTCGAACGTCACGCCGAACGCGAGGAACAACGTGAGCACGAAGTTGAGATAGTTCTCGATGTCCGGGGCGACCGAGATGCTCTTTGGCGCAATCGAGTTCACGAACTTGAACACCACGCCGAAGACGAAGAAATAGCAGAACGCAATGCCCACGATGAACAGGATGGTGCTCGCAATCACGAGCGGGAGCACGAGCTTCTTTTCATGGAGGTACAGCCCGGGCGCAACGAAAGCCCACACCTGGTACAGCACGTACGGGAGCGCAATGACGAACGCCACCATCACTGCCACTTTCACCGGGATCAGGAAGGGCGTCACCACGCCGGTCGCGATCATGTGCGAGCCTTCGGGAAGCGCGCGCATCATCGGCAGCGCGAGAAAGTCGTAGAGCTGCGAGGCCCAGGGAAACAGGCAGAGGAAGACAATGCCGATGGCGATGAGCGAGCGCAGCAGCCGGTCGCGCAGCTCCATCAGGTGCGAGATGAAGGTCTCTTCGCTCATACCCCTGCCGCGGCGCGCATCACGCCCGCTTTTCGTCGTGTGGCGGCGCGCTCGTCGGATTGCCGAGGTCCAGCGGCAGCTGCTCGGTGCCGGTTGCAGCCGTTTCGGCCGCCGGCGGCGCCGCCGGCGGCGTTGCCGCGGCGTCCATCGATGCCTCGCGCGTGATCTTGTTGAGCTCTTCTTCCGCGCTGCGTACTTCCTGCGTGACGCTGGTCTCGATAGAGCGCGCCGTCTGCTCCATCTCCGACTGGAGCTTCCGCAGCTCTTCCAGCTGCATCTCGCGCGTGATGTCCGCCTTGACGTCGTTCACGTAGCGCTGCATGCGGCCGAACAGGTGGCCCAGCGTGCGCGCGACTTTCGGCAGGCGCTCGGGGCCGATGACGACCAGCGCCACGACGGCGATGACCATCAGCTCGGAAAACCCGATGTCGAACATTTCAGGCCGTGAGGAGTGAGGAGTAAGGGGGTAAGTCTCAGCGTTCGCCGGACAGCCATGTCTCAGCGTTCGCCGGACACTTCTTGTTAAGGTTAAGCATTTGAGATTGCGAGACCATGACTAAAAATCGTCGATTCAGAGACGGCGCCAGG
>Ga0255338_1001271_pt1 | contig 49881 bp, 40 predicted proteins | sample MeOH1_35cm_T4_19_FD_203715 | JGI IMG/M metagenome (GOLD analysis project Ga0255338, IMG submission 203715) | Sandy soil microbial communities from University of British Columbia, Vancouver, Canada - MeOH1_35cm_T4_195 | ecosystem: Engineered > Artificial ecosystem > Sand microcosm > Unclassified ...
CGGGGCGGGCGCACCACGTGAGGAGGAAGGCCCCGCAGTCCATGCGGCGGCCCTGTTCACGGACGGCGCGAAAATCATCATTGCGCCGCAGGCGCTGCCCGGCGCGAAGACGCATGATCAGACGACAGTCAGCCGCTTGCGGCCCTTGCGGCGGCGGGCGGCGAGGACCTTGCGGCCGCCACGGGTGGCCTTGCGGGCACGAAAACCGATCTTGCGGGCGCGTTTCTTGCGGTGCGGGCGGAATGTAGGTTTCATAGTTTTATGGCAAAAAGAGGGAGAGGTTCCGGGAGGGGCGGGGGGGTGTCAAGCGAGAGGTTTTGCCCCTAAAACAGGCCGGCGCAAGCCCCGGGCGCCCCCTTCGCCAAGGCTTCCGCCGTCGCTGAAGCTAGGGCGGACAGGTCGGAGCCTTTGTTAAGGGATAAATCCATGGTCATGCCGGCAAGGTAGCACCACCCGGGGTTCCGGGCAGTTACTTTCTCGCCTCGGGTTTCGACTGTGAACAGCCTGCGCACAAATAGTTTTTGCGTTCGGGCGCGGCCACCGTGACCTTGGGCGCATGGCCGAGTCATGCCGTCAACCGACCCGTTCTCCGGACAGCCCACCCACCTCGAAGGCGCCCGCCTCCCCGGGGCGGAAGGCTGGGCCGCTGTTCTGGACGGTCACCGGCAACGACTTCGGGCGCTCGAACAGCTGGGCGAAAAAGCAGCCCAATGCGGTATCCGAGCAGATCAAGACCGCGCTCTCGTCCTCGTCCGCGAAGACGAAGTAAGCCTGCTGGAGTCCACGGGCGGCGACTGGGCGGCCCTGGGCGAGGCGATCCGGGCGTTCCGGCGGCACCTGCCCCTCATCCCGTTCGAGACTTTCGGCTTCAGCTCGGAGGCGGAGGACCCGTTCGAGGCGGACAGCCCCCGGCTGCGGCGGATCGGCGGCGGCGTGGAGGCGCTGGCCTTCGTGGATCCCCGGTATTCGGTCTACAAGTTCTTCCTGTTCCGCGAGGGCGGCGACGTGGGGGCGACGTTCGCGTTCGCCCGCGGCGAGACCGGCCTCCTCCAGGCGACGGCCGTGCCCGGCAGCTACCGGCGGCTGTTCGAGAAGCTGAAGCTCACACACCAATTCGGCATTCCCACCGAGATCACCGGCATCACCCCCGAGGGCATCGTCGTGGCGAAGCAGACCTTCGGGCGTATGCTGCCGGAAAAGACCGACGTCTCGGGACTCGACCCGGAACGGCTCATCCCCATTCCCTCGCGCTTCCTGCGCGCCGACCGCGACCACCCTCGGCTGGCCTTTCTCGACGGCGTGCCGTGGTTGGTGGCCGACACCCACGACCGCAATGTCGTCGAGGCGGAGGACGGCACGCGGCGGGTGATCGACCTCGTGGCGGCGCCGCTGCCGCCGGAATGGCTCGGACAGCTGCCCCTCTTCCGCGACTGGATCGAGCGCGCGCGCCGGGATCCCCGCGCGGAGATTTTCGCCGCCGTGAATGACGACGAGCTATAAAAAAGCCGCGACGGACAGTCGCGGCGAAGAGAGGCGCAAGGCCCGCCTCAGCCCTTCTTGTCGCTGGCGATGAAGGCAAGGACGTTGGCGGCCTGCTGGTCGGTCACGCCAGTGTCCTTGTAGACGATCTTGCCGCCCTTGATCACATAGCACTCGCGCGAGGCGAACATCGTGGCGGACTGGCCGAAGGCCTTCACAACCTTCTTGTCGGTGTCGGCGATCAGCGGGAAGGGAAAGTGATTCACCTCCTTGAACTCCTTTTGCTTTTCCACGGTGTCCAGGCTGACGCCGATGACGGCCGCGCCCTGCTTGGTGAGGTCCGTGCTGGCATCGCGCAGCGAGCAGCCCTGCTTGGTGCAGCCGCCAGTGAGGGCCTTGGGGTAAAACCAGACGACGGTGTAGGCGTTGGCCTTGTAGACATCACCTAGGTTCAGGGTGGTGCCGGCATCGGTCACGCCGCTGACGAGCGGGGCGGCATCGCCGACCTTGAGGGATTCAGCGGAGAGCTTGGCGAAAAAACCGAGGAGGGAGGCGAACATAAGGAGGAGGCGGAGGGGTTTCATGGCCGGCCAGCCTAGCCACGGCCGAGCAATTGGCAAATTATCACGACATTCGCCGCGGGCGACACAAGCCGGCCCGGCCGGTTCCGCCGGCGGGAGCTAAAAATTTCGAAAATCCCCGCCGGCGGAACTCCGTCAGCCGTCCCGGTGTTTGATGAATCGTCAACTGCGCCGACCAGCGCACAGACGCAACCAAACCAAAACAGAACATGACTACCCGCCATATCATCCCCTCCCTGCTGCTCGCTTCCGCCCTTGCGCTCGGGGCCGGCGCTGTCCGCGCCGATGACGCCCTGCCCGCCACGCCGACGGAGCCGGCGGCCGTCAACGTGGGCCTGCTCGGACAGGTTTACGGCACCCTGTCCTACGGCTACATCAACCTCGATGCCACGTCGGTCCACGCCGACAACTACCGCCTCGCGGTCAACCAACCGCTGGCCTTCGGGCTCGACGGCCTGCTGAGCTATGACTTCACGCACGCGGGCGATTTTGCCGGAGCTCCCGCCCGACAGCACACGTTCACCGGCGCCCTCCGCGCCTTCAGCACCTCCTACAACTGGGGCAAGCCCTACGTGGAGGCCGGCATTGGGTTTACCACGGCCCGGTATGCCAACGACGGTGACGATTCCTACCTCTGGGAAGTCGCGGGCGGCGTGGAATTCCAAGTGGCGCCCGCCACCACGGTCACGCCCTACGTCCAGTATGGGGACACCCCCGACCTGCCCGGTGCAGGCCGGTGGAAATTTGGCGTGAAAGCCAACCACTGGGTCAGCAGCACCGCGGCGGTGACCGCCGGGATCGAGCGGGATGACGACCAGAACACGATGTTCACCATCGGCACGAACTTCCGCTTCTAGGCTTCTGCCCCCCGGGGCAGAGTGTGTGCACGGGCCGCGGCGCAGGGGTGCGCCGCGGCTCTCTTTTTCCGGGGCGCCGGCTCATTCCCGTTGCAGGGCGCGCGCCACCCAGGCCGAGGCGAGCTGGGTCGCCACGACCGACAGGGTGAAGAGGTAAAGGCCGACGCCGATGCGGAGGTTGGCCACCGCGGCGGACTTCATCGCGACGATCAGGATGGCCACCACGAACACGTCGAGCATGGACCATTTGCCGAGCGACTCCACCCACCCGTGGAGCCGGCGCACCCGGGCGAGGTCGTGGATGCGCTCCAGCCAGATGATGCCGAGCAGGGCGAGCTTGGCGCAGGGGAAGACGAGCGTGAACAGGGTCAGCACCGTGAAGAGAAAGTACTCCCCCTCGTGGAAGAGCGTGAGGATGCCGCCCACGACCGACACCGCGCTGCCAAACACCCAGAACTTGGTGACGTGGAAAAAGGGGAAGAATATGCCGGTGCCAAACAGGAGAAACGCCGTCACGATCAGGACGGGGATCAGGCGGTGCGAGAGCGGGCCCGGGGTCATGGTCCGCCTCAGATATAGTACATCTCGGAGGGATGCTTGGCGGCGATCCGGTCCAGGGTGTAGCTCTTGACCTTCTCGATCAGGGTGGCGCGGACCTCGCCCCAGACCTCCTTCAGGCGGCGACCGCTGTGGCCCTGGAAATTCCCGCTCAGGCCGAGGCATTCGCCCTCGGCGGCCATCATGATGTCGTAGAGCGAGATTTCCTCCGGCGGCCGGCTGAGCTTGTAGCCGCCGAGGTTGCCGCGCCGGCTGGTGATCAGGCCGTGGTCGCGCAGCTTGCCCAGAATCTGCGCGAGGAAGTTGGCGGGCACGGCTTCCGTGTGGGCGAGATGCTCGATCTGGGCGAGGTTGCCCGAGCTGTGCAGGCGGGCCAATTCAGCCATCACGCGGCAGGCGTAGTCGATTTTGACGGAGATCTTCATGGGCGGGTCAGATGGCGTAGTCGGTGTGCTCGGGCCGGACCACCTCGGTCGGGGGCAGGAGCATGCCCGCGCCGACGGTGGCGTTGGTCCCCTGCTCGATGAGGATGAACGAACCCGTGAGCCGGTTGGTGGCGTAGCCGTCGAAGAACAGGGGCTTGGCGGTGCGGATGCGAATCTCGCCCAGGTCGTTCACGGCCAGCTCGGCCGGGGCGGGTTGGGATTCCAGCGAGACCATGTCGAGCCGGTGCTCGATCTCGGTCACCACCGCCTGCACGGTGCTGGTGGTGTGCTTGAGGAAGTACTTCTTGCCCCGCTGGAGCGGCCGTGGGTGCATCCAGCAAATCTTGGCGTGTAGCTCGGTGCTGCCGCCGGGCAGGTCATCGACGCCCACCAGCAGGCTGCCCCGGCTGACATCGATGTCGTGCTCCAGCACCAGCGAGACGGATTGCGGGCAGAAGGCCTCGGGCACCGGGCCGTCGAACGTGTGGATTTCCTTCACCGTCGAGACCACGCCGCCGGGCAGGGCCATGATCTTCTGGCCGGTGCGCACCACGCCGCCGGCGATCTGGCCGCTGAAGCCGCGGAAATCGTGCAAGCGCGGGTCGGTCGGGTTGTTCGGGCGGTTGACCCACTGGACAGGCAGGCGGAGGGCGCTGAGGTTCCAGTCGCTGGCGATGTGCACGGTCTCGAGGTGGCCGAGCAGCGTGGGGCCCGCATACCAGGGCGTGTGCGACGAGGGCGTGACGACGTTGTCGCCGTTGAGCGCGCTCAGCGGGATGAACTTCACGTCCTTGATGTCGAGGCGCGGCAGGAATTCCTCGAACTGCTCGCGGATCTCGTTGAAACGCGCCTCGCTCCAGCCCACGAGGTCCATCTTGTTGACGGCGACGACGAGGTGCGGGATGCGGAGGAGCGACGCGATGGCGGTGTGGCGGCGGCTCTGCTCGATCACGCCGAGGCGGGCGTCGACGAGCACGATGGACAGGTTGGCCGTCGAGGCGCCCGTGACCATGTTGCGCGTGTACTGGACGTGGCCCGGGGTGTCGGCGATGATGAACTTGCGCCGCGGTGTCGCGAAGTAGCGGTAGGCGACGTCGATCGTGATGCCCTGCTCGCGCTCGGCGCGCAGGCCGTCGGTGAGGTTGGCGAGGTTGATCTGCCCGCCGCCGGTGATGTCGGCCGAGCGCTCGAGGGCCTCGATCTGGTCCTCCATGAGCGACTTTGAGTCATAGAGCAGGCGGCCGATCAGCGTCGACTTGCCGTCGTCGACGCTGCCGCAGGTGTTGAGGCGCAGGATGTCGACGACCGGCACGGGAGCGCGGGAGGTGGAGGAGGGAGAGGTGGCGACCACGGACATGAAAGAGTTGGGGGGCTGGCGTGATTTAGAAATAGCCCGCCTTCTTGCGGTCTTCCATGGCGGCCTCGGACGCCTTGTCGTCGGCGCGGGAACCGCGCTCGGTGACGCGGGCGGCGGCGATCTCGGCGATGATGTCGTCGTAGCTGTCGGCGGGCGACTCGACCAGGCCGGTGCTGATGATGTCGCCGATGGTGCGGACCCGGACGACGAGTTCGCGGACCTCCTCGGTCGGCCGGGGCGGGAGCAGGTCGCTGACCGGCAGCCACTGGCCGCCGCGCCGGACGCATCGGCGCTTGTGGCTGAAATAGATCGAGGGGACCTCGAGCTGCTCGCGCCGGATGTATTCCCACACGTCCATCTCCGTCCAGTTGCTGAGCGGGAACACGCGCATATTCTCCCCGGCGTTCAACCGGCCGTTGTAGAGGTTCCAGATCTCGGGGCGCTGGTTCTTGGGGTCCCACTGGCCGAAACTGTCGCGGAAACTGAAGAAGCGCTCCTTGGCGCGCGCCTTCTCCTCGTCGCGACGGGCGCCGCCAATGAGGCAGTCGAAGCGGAATTCCTCCACGGCGGCCAGCAGCGTGGGAATCTGGAGCTTGTTGCGGCTGATCTCGCCGGGCGCGGGGACGGCAATGCCCCGGGCGATGGCGTCCTCGACCTTGCGGACGATGAGCCGACCGCCGAGCTGGGCGGCGCGCTTGTCGCGGAAGGCGTTCAGCTCCGGGAAGTGGTGCCCCGTGTCGACGTTGAGGAAGGGCATCGGGATGTCCGACGGGCGGAAGGCCTTTTCTGCGAGGCGCAGGAGGCAGATGGAATCCTTGCCGCCGGAGAAGAGCAGGGTCGGGCGCTCGAATTCGCCAGCCACCTCGCGCATGATGTGAATGGCCTCGGTCTCCAGATGGGCGAGGTGATCAAGATGGTAGCTCTTCATAGCGCGGCGGCGGTCAGGGCGGCATCCTTGCCCCAGGCGGCGTGCAGGCCGCACTCGCGTTTCTCGTCGGCCTTGGCCGGGTCAAAGTAATCCCACTCATTCGGCAGGCCATGCTGGGCGAGGTAGGCCTCCATCTGCGCGTCGGTCCAGTGAAACACCGGGCTGACCTTGAGCGCGCCGAAGTTCGCGTCGTGCGACACAAGGTCAAGGCCGGCGCGGTTCGGGTTCTGCACCTTGCGCAGAGCGGTGATCCAGACGGTCGGGGCCAGCTCCTTCATGCCGCGCTGGAAGGGCTCCAGCTTCATCACGGCGCTGAACTGCTTCAATCCCGCCTCGTCGTCGAGCGAGGGGATGGGGCCGTGGACCGCGTCGCGGTGCGCGGGCGTCATTTTTGGCAAAAACGGCTTCAGGTTCAGCTTGAGCTGTAGGCGCAATTGCTCGGCGTGCTTGTAGGTCGCCGGGCGGTTGTAACCGTGGTCGACCCAGAGCACGGGGATGTCGGCCTGCGCCTGCGTGGCGAGGTGGAGCACGACGGCCTCATAGGGACGGAAGTTGGTGGAGACGATGGCGCGGCCGCCGGCCTGGGCGAGGGCCCAGCGGACGACCTCGAGCGGCGACCGGGTCGCGAGCTCGGCGTTGGCGCGGGAGATTTGTTCGGGAGTCATGACGCGTTAGGAAGTGGCGGCGGGTTGCGGAGTGGTCGCGCGCAGGGCGGCCGCCTCGGGCAGCAGCACGCGGGTGGCAAAGTCGCCGAAGCGCTCGCCGGTGATCCGCTCGTGCTTCCAGCGGGTGAGCAACGGGCGCAGCTCGGCCTCCAGGTCGGCCTCCTTGATGGTGTCCTTGAAGACCTGGTTGAGGCGCGTGCCGGCGATGTCGCCGCCGAGCCAGAGCTGGTATTTGCCCGGGGCCTTGCCGACGAAGCCGAGCTCGGCCATATAGGGCCGGGCGCAGCCGTTGGGGCAGCCGGTGGTGCGGATGATGATCTCCTCGCCGGCCACACCCACCTCGGCGGCGAGCTTTTCAACGCGGTTGATCAGGCCGGGCAGGGCGCGCTCGGACTCGGCGAGCCCGAGCCCGCAGGTGGGCAGGGAGGGGCAGGCCATCGAGGCGGCGTGGAGGATCGAGGCCTGGTTCTCCGTCTTCACACCGTGGGTGGCGAGGAGCGTGGTGAGTGGGGCGCGGTCCGCGTCGGGAATGTTGGCGAGGATGACATTCTGGTTGGCGCTGAGCCGGAACTCGACGCGCGGAAACTGCTCCGCGACGGAGCGGAGCGCCGACTTCATCGCGTGACCCGCGACATCCTTGATGCGGCCGGTCTGGACGAAGAGCGTGAGGAAATTGGAGCCGTCCACGGCACGGTGCCAGCCATAGCTGTCGCCCGTGGTGGTGAACTCGAAGCGGCGGACGCCGCTGAGCCGGGCGGAGATGCGGCGGTTGATCTCGGCCACCAGCCACTCGACCCCGCGCTCCTGCACGACGTATTTCAGGCGGGCGTGCTTGCGGTTGGCGCGGTCGCCGAAGTCGCGGTGGATGGTCAGCACGGCGCGGGCGACCTCCACAACCTGCTCGCGCGGGATGAAGCCGACCACGTCGGCGAGGCGCGTGTAGGTCTGGTCGTTGCTGTGGCTGCGGCCCATGCCGCCGCCGACCGCAAGATTGTAGCCAAGGAGCTGCTCGCCCTCGATGACGGCAATGAAGCCGAGGTCGTTGGTGAAAACGTCCATGTCGTTCGAGGGCGGGATGACGAAGGAGGTCTTGAACTTGCGGGGCAGGTAGGTCTGGCCGTAGAGCGGATCCGTGAAGCCGGTGTTCGCGGGGTCGTCGAGGTTGAGCTGGACGTTGTCGACCCAGATGGCGTGGTAGGCCGGGGTCCGGGGCGCGAGGGCCGCAACGACCAGCAGGCTGTCAGCGAAGACCTGGGCGCGGGCCACGCTGGTCGCGGGAGTGGGCGAGACCGTGATGTTGCGGTTGACGTCACCGCAAGCGGCGAGGGTGGAGAGAAGGGAGTCATTGATTCGTTTGATCAGGGGACCGAGGCCGGCCTTCACAACCCCGTGGAATTGGAGGCTCTGGCGGGTGGTGATGCGGAGGGTGTTGTTGCCGTATTGGGTGGCGAGGTCGTCGAAGGTGATCCATTGCGCCGGCGTCATCACGCCGCCGGGGATCCGGCCGCGGATCATCACCAGCCACTTCTTGCCGGTCTTGCGCAGGTCGCGGTCATCCTGTTGGTAGATGCCGTGAAACTTGATGAACTGCTCGTCATCCTCGGAGAATTTTTCCGCGGCCGGATCGGCCAGGGTGGCCGCGATGTTGCCCGCCAGCGTGGGAATGCGCTGCTTCAGGACCTCGTTCTTGGAAGGCGGAGCGGGTGGTTTTTCAGACATGACGTAGAGAAGGCTTGCCCTTGTGCCCCAGTGGGTAAAGGTTAAAAGAAGTCATATTGACTAATGAAGTCATGTTAGCCACAAACACAAACAAATCAAAGGGTTTTGTCTGGTTCGTCGGCGCCGGACCCGGGGCCGCCGACCTGATAACCGTGCGGGGCTTGAAACTCCTGCAGGGGGCGGAGGCGGTTGTCTATGATGAACTGGCCAATGAGGAGTTGCTGAAAAACTGCCCGGCGGGGTGCGCGATGCATGCCGTGGGCAAGCGGGCGGGCAAACACAGCACCTCACAGGGCGACATCAACACGCTGACGGTAGCGCTGGCGGCCGCGGGCAAAAAAGTGGTCCGCTTGAAGGGGGGTGATCCCCTGGTTTTCGGCCGGGCGGGCGAGGAAATCGAGGCGCTCCGCGCCGCCGGGCTGCCCTATGCGATCGTGCCCGGGGTCACGGCGGCGACGGCCGCGGCCGGAGTGGCGGGCCTTCCGTTGACCCATCGCGATTATTCCTCGGCCGTGGTTTTCGTGACCGGCCACCAGTGCGCCGCCAACACCAACGCCCTCGATTGGGGTGCGCTCGCCCGGTTGCGCGCCACGCTCTGTTTCTACATGGGGGTGCGACGCCTGCCGGAAATCGCGCACAACCTGCTGCAGCACGGCATGCCCGTGGACCTGCCGCTCGCCCTCATCAGCGAAGCCACGCTGCCGGGCCAACGGATCGTCATCACGACCCTCGGCGAGGCGGAAAAGATATCCGCCGACCAGATCGGCCAGCCCGCGCTGGTGGTGATCGGCGAAGTGGTGCGGCTGGCGGAATTCGCCGCGCAGGTGCCGGAAATTGCAGGTCGAGCCCAGCCCTTGTAGGGCTGCCGCTGGTCGGCAGGCCGGGGCCCGGCGGCAAGCGCCGGCCCTACAGATCAACCCATCGCCGCCCGCCACCGGTCAGTGAGGATATCCACCAGCAAGGGATGTTCGCCAACCAGGCCGGTCATCGTGGTCTGCAGGGTGCCGCCGCTCGACGCCTCGGCCTCCCGGCAGATCGCGGCCACGTCGCCCCGGGTGCCGGCATGGCGGCCCGGGAGGAGAAACTGCATGGCGATGGTCACCTTGCCGCGGTTCCAGCCCGGTAAACGGAGCAGGGCGGCCAGCAGCGGATCGCAAAAATCATAGGCCGGGCCCGTGCGGCGCTCCATGCTTGCGGCCGCGACGGTGATGTCCGGCCCCAGCAGCGCGCCGAGCTGCCGGGCAAGTTCATTGCGCACCTCCGTGACGGCTCGCACCGGACTGCCGTGGTCCACCAGCGCCACCCGGTGCGGGACGGGCCCGGCGGCTCGCACCTGGTCGGCGAGGATCCGCGCCAGCCGGTCGTCCCCGGCCTGATAGAGTGGCGCGGCCAGCCGCAGGCTCACGGCCGGATACTGGGTGCGCAAATGGCCGAGTCGTGCCGGCACGTATTCCGTCAGGGCCGCGCTCGGGCCGAAGAACAGGGGCACAACCAGAAAATCGGCGGTCCCGGCGGCGAGCCGACGCTCCAGGGCGGGCTCCAGGATCTCCGCGCATTGGCCGTTCTGCTTTTCCGCGGGGATGGCGCTCGAGTGCAGCAGGGAAACGGGTTCGACCCGCCGGCCGATGCGCCCGCCGAGGCTGGCCGCCAGGGCCCGCAGGGCGAGGGTGGCGGCCGGTTCGAGCGAGCCGTTGTCGAGCAGGAGGGTGAGGGGGGCGGGCATAAAAAAGGGGCGCACACGCGGTGCGCCCCGACAATCACAATCTGCGGCGGCCCGTCACTCCAGGCCGGTGACGTTGACGTCGTTGTTGTACTCGACGGTGAACTTCACGGTCAGCTCGCGCTTCTCGCCGGGCTTGAGATCGAGCGTCCACTTAAGCGTGCCCTCGTCGGTGGGCTTGACGTCCTTGGCGTCGGGCGAGAGGAGCTTCACGACCACCTTCTCGTTGCGGGACAGCGGCACCTGGTCGGCGACGATCACGCGCTCGCTGGTCTTCTTGTTGTTCTGGACCGTGATGAGGTACTCGTAGGTGATGCGCTTGCCGGAGTTCGTGAGGCCGGTGTCCTCGGTGAACTTGTTCACGCGCTTGTGCTTGATGGCGATGCCGTCGTCCACGCCGAGGGCGAGGTCGAATTTCTCGCCGCTCATGACGGTGCGCAGGCCGCTGGTGGCGACGAAGGTGCCGTCGAGGAAGACGTTCATCGCGCCGGCGAGCAGCGGGAAGTCGGAGCTGTTGACGACCTTGGATGTCAGGAAGGCGGCGGTCTGGCGCTTGGGCACGGCCAGGTATTCCGGCGCAGCCTTGAGGCTGGCGGAGGTGATCGGCACCTTCTGCGGCGAGTTGTCGCTCGGCACGCTGGAGGTGACGGCGATCTTGAATGAGGCGCTGGTGGCGCCGGCCTCGATCGTGGCGGTGGCGAAAGCGGCGTCCTTTTCCTCCACTTCGCCCCCGGCTCCGGCGTTGGTGGTGAGCGACTGCATGTTCACGGCCGCGGGGGCGGGCATCGCGCGGCGTTCCATGTCGGCACGGCGGGAGAACTCTTCGCGGGCGGCCTTCGCGCGCACCAGCTCCGGATTGTAGACGTCAAGCGTCCACACGGTCAGCACGGGGGCCGCGCCGCCGAGCGAGGGGCGGGCGGTCGAGAGGGTGAGGCCGACATCCTTCCAGTCCTCGCCGGTGCGCTGGCGGACGATGCCGTAGTATTCAAGCTGCACGAGTCGCTCGCTGCTGGACACGCGGGCGTCGTAGCTCGGCGCCCACGAGGCGCTGGGGACGGTGTAGGCGAGGGCGACGTCGAGGCTGCCGGCCGAGGCGGCGGCAACACGGACGGTCACGGTCTTGAAGGCCTTGCCGCCGGCGCCGCGCAGCTCGTTGAGCTGGTTCTGCACGGTGTTGATCCGGTTCTGCAGGTCCTCGCGCTGCTCGTCGAGGGCGGCGCGCTCGGTGGTCAGCTTGCCCTTCTGCTCGGTGAGATAGGCGAGGGCGGCGGTGAACTGGTTGAGGTCGGGCCGGGGCACATCCTTGGCGGGCGGGGCGAAGAGCGCGCCCTCCATCCGTTCAAGCGTGGCGGACGAGGCGTTGAGGAGGGATTGGCGGTCCTCGATGCCGCGCGACTCCTTGCCCAGGACGCGGAGCTGGTCCTCGAGCTCCTTCACGCGGGCATTGGGGGTGTAGTCAACGAAGGTCTGCTTGGCGCTGACGTCGAGGATGGTGGCCGCGGCGGAGCCCTTGCCGCTGACCTGCAACGACTGCTCGTTGAGCGCCTGTGGCAGATTGGCGAACACCAGCTCGGTGGTGCCGCCGGTGAGCTGCACCGTGGCGGTGCGGGTGACGACGGCCCGGTCCTGATAGACCGTGACGGCGGAGATGCGGGAGTCGACGGGCGCGGCGCTCAGGCGCAACGCGGCGGCCAACAGGGTGAGGGACAGGACGAGGCGGGTGGTTTTCATGGAAGAGGTGGTTGGGACTGGATGATGGACTAGACGTGCCGGGAAACCGTTTCTTAGACGGATTCCTCACCAGGCGTCGGAACGGAAGGGAGCGGCCGGCAGGCCGGCGGCGTTGACCAGCGAAACAGCGGGCGCGTTGGTGTAGGCATAGCGGACCGCGACGGGCTCGGGCACGGCCGGGGCGCTGACGAGCACCGCGGTGCCGTCGATCTTCGCCGTGGCGGGTTGAAAGACCCGGTCGGCCCCGGCAACCTCAAAGCCGGTGATCTCGGGGGTCGTGCTCTTCAGGCCGTCGGCGGCACTGAACCGCACGCGCAGGGCGGACCCTTCGCGCGCCACCGACTGGAGAACCGGGCCCGACCACACGATGGACCGCTGGTTGTAGATCCGGTGCAGGGCGATCAAGGCCAGCCGTTCGCCGACGGGACGCTTGTTGGTCGGGTGCAGGTTGTCGGGCTCGTCGTTGTCGATGATGACGGCGACGGCCGCGCCCGGCACATGCAGGGCGGATTCCTGCGCCTCGCGGAGCTGCGCCCAGCTGCGGCCGGCGGCCTTGCCGTTGTCCGAGTAGTTGGGGAGCTGCACGACGAGGAACGGAAAATCGCCCAGCGGCCAGGCGGCGCGCCACGACTGGATCATGGCCGGCAGCAACTCGGCGTACTCGTCGTGGCGGCCGACGTTGGATTCGCCCTGGTACCAGAACGCCCCGCGCAGGGCGTAGGGGACGAACGGGGCGATCATGCCGTTGAAGAGCCGGGCCGGGGCGAAGCCGGAGCCGGGGCCCATCGGCGGGCGCGGCCACGCCATGGTGATCGGCGTGCCCTTGGTGCGGAAATCCTCCTGGGCCTTCTGCCAGGCGGCCTCGAGGCCCGGCTGGGCGGCATAGCGCTCGGGCCACGTCTTCATGGCCTCCTGCCACCGGCGGTCCAGCGCCGGCCAGCCGCGCGAGGTGCGCAGCACCGGCTCGGGAATCCACGACTCGATGGCCGTGCCGCCCCACGAGGCGTTGATGATGCCGACGGGCACCGTGAGCTTTTCGGCGACGGACTGCGCGAAGAAATAACCCACGCCCGTAAAGCCGCCGAGCGTGTCGGGGCCGGCGACCTGCCAGCCGCTGTGCTTCACGCGGCCCGCGGGCAGATCCGCGCCGACATGGTCGACGCGCAGGTGCCGGATGAGCGGGTTGGCGGGTTTCGCCTTCTCCTCGGCGTAGCCACGCGTGCCGTTCATGGCCCACTCCATGTTGGACTGGCCCGACGCGAGCCATACCTCGCCGACCACGACATCGCGCAGCGTCACGCTGAGGTTGCCCCGGGTCACGACCAGGTCGGTCCCGGTGGCGGTCGCCGGCAGGGGATCCAGGTCGGCGCGCCACATCCCGGACGGGTTGACGCGGGTTTCCTTGGTCTGGCCGCCGTATGTGATGGTCACGTTGGCGCCGGGTTGGTCATCCCAGCCCCACACCGGCACAGCGACATCGCGCTGGAGCACCGCATGGTCGGTGAAGGGCGGGGCCAGTTCGAGCGCAGGGAGAACCGGGAGGGCGATGAGGGTGAGCAGGAGGGCGAGGTTGGGGCGGCGCAGGGGATTCATGGGGTGGAGGGGCAGTCAACGCCCATTCCGTTACGCTCGCAATCCACATTTGCTTCCCCTGTCGCGCGCTGTTTCCTCGGTTGTATCATGCGCCACCCCAGCGTTTGCTTTTGGTTGAAACCCGCGCTCACCCTCGCCGCCGTCATGAGCCTGCACGCCACTCCTCCGCCAACCAACTACGACGAGGCGCGCGTCCCGCCCTACACCCTGCCGGAAGTCTTGCGCCTAACGGATGGCAAGACGGTGACCGAGGCCGCGACTTGGCGGGAGCGCCGCCGGCCCGAGTTGCTCGCGCTCTTCGCCGAACAGGTTTACGGCCGCACGCCAGTGGGCCGGCCCGCCGGGATGCACTGGCAGACCACTGCCGTCGATCACGCCGCCCTCGGCGGCCGGGCGACGCGGAAGGAGATCACGGTCTGGGTCACGCCGGGCACGGTGGGTCCGCATTTTCGCCTCTTGGTTTATCAGCCCAACAATCCACCCGCGCCCCCGGCTGTTTTCCTCGGTTTGAATTTCAACGGCAATCACACGGTCCACGCCGACCCGGGCATCGCGCTGCCGGACTCCTGGGTGCCGAATCAGGAGAAGGCGGGCGTGACAGATCACCGGGCGAGCGCCGCTCAGCGCGGCGCGGAAACCGCGAAGTGGCAGGTTGAGACGGTTGTCGCGCGCGGCTACGCCACGGCGACCATCTATTGCGGTGATCTTTGTCCCGATCATCCGGACGGACTGGCGCGCCACATCGCCGCCGGGTTCGGTGGCGCGCCCGGCACCGAGGAACGCCCGGCCGACGCCTGGGGTGCGGTCGGCGTGTGGGCCTGGGGGCTCAGCCGCGCGCTCGACGTGCTGGAGGAGGATCCCAGCCTCGATGCGCGGCGCGTGGCGGTGCACGGTCACTCGCGGCTCGGCAAGGCCGCGCTCTGGGCGGCCGCGCAGGACGAGCGGTTCGCCTTGGTGATGTCCAACGAGTCGGGTTGTGGCGGTGCGGCACTGAGCAAGCGCGTCTTTGGCGAGACGGTGGGCGACATCAACCGCCGCTTTCCACACTGGTTCGCGCGTAATTTCCGGCGCTTCGATGAAAACGAGGCGGCGCTGCCGGTGGACCAGCACGAGTTGCTGGCTTTGATGGCACCGCGACCGCTCTACGTGGCCTCGGCCGAGGAGGATCGCTGGGCGGATCCGCGGGGCGAGTTCCTCGCGGCGCAGGCCGCCGGCACCGCGTATGGTCTTTTCGGCCGGAAGGGCGTTGGTGACGGCGGGATGCCGGCGACCGGCGTCCCGACCGGGGACGCGGTGCGGTACCACATACGCCCCGGCCCGCACGACATCACGGCCTACGACTGGGCGCAGTATCTCGACTTCGCCGACCGCTGGCTGCAGCCGCGCTAAAACAGCCATGCCCGCGCTTGCCGGCCAGGTTGTCATGGTCACCGGAGCCTCCGCCGGCATCGGCGAGGCCACGGCCCGGCGGCTGGTGCGCGGCGGGGCCAAGGTGGTCATCACGGCCCGGCGGCAGGATCGGCTCGACGCCTTGGCGCGAGAGCTCGACCCCACCGGGGCGAACGTCCTGACCGTGGCCGGCGACATCACAAGCGAGGCCGACCGGCGCCAGCTGGTCGCGGCGACGCTGGCGAAATTCAGCCGGATCGACGGCCTCGTGAACAACGCCGGCTACGGCACGCGCGGCCCGGTCGAGCTCGTCCCGGTGGAACTCATCCGGAAAAACTACGAGACGAACATCTTTTCCCTCATCGCGCTGACGCAGCTCGTCGTGCCGCACCTGAGGGCTCAGGGCAGCGGCTGCATCGTCAACATCGGCTCGGTGGCTGGCAAGATCGCCCGGCCGCTGTCCAGCATCTACGACTCCACCAAGCATGCGCTCGAGGCGATCACCGACGGGCTGCGCGGCGAGTTGAAGCCCTTCGGCGTGCGCGTGACGCTCATCCGCCCGGGTTTCATCACCACGGAGTTCATCGACGCGGCCAACGCGGTGTCGGCCGACGTGATCGCGAATGCCGGTCCGTATGCGACCTACTACAAGGCCTACCATGAGGGCACGAAGACGCTGCGGCTGGTCGCCGGCGAGCCCGACGATATCGCCCGGCTCGTGGAGAAGGCGCTCACCCGCCGTCACCCCGCCCCGCGCTACAGCGGGCCCTTCCACGCCAAGATTTTCCTGCTCCTGAAATGGCTGCTGCCGGATCGGATCCTGGGCTGGGTGGTCAGACTGAAGCCAGGTAAGCCGTGAGGCTGAGGGCGAACTTCGGGCCGAAGCCGGGGACCTCGGCGATCTGGTCGGAGGACGCGGCGCGCAGTTTTTCGATCGAGCCGAAATGTCCGAGAAGGGCGGCCTTCCGTTTTTCGCCGAGGCCGGGAAAGTCGTCGAGGATGCTTTCCTTGATCTTCCGCGAGCGGAGATCGGCGTTGTAGGTGTTGGCGAAACGGTGCGCCTCGTCGCGAAGCCGCTGGAGCAGGTTCAACCCCGGGTGACCGGGCGGCAGGTTGAGCGGGGCGCGGGCGTCGGGAAAGATGATCGTTTCCTGCTTCTTCGCGAGGCCGATGAGCGCGGGCGGCGGGCACTCGAGCGCGACGAAGGCCTTGAGCGCGGCGGCGATCTGCCCGCGGCCGCCGTCGATGACGACGAGGTCGGGGAAGAGCTTCTTCTCCGCGAGCAGGCGGCGGTAACGACGGCCGACCACCTCCTCCATCGCCTTGAAGTCGTCGTTGCCGATGAAGCTCTTGATCGAATAGCGCCGGTACTGGTCCTTGTCCGGCCGGCCTTCGGTGAAATGCACCATCGAGGCGACGACGAAGGTGCCGCTGATGTGCGAGATGTCGAAGCACTCCATGTGCACCGGGGGCGACTCGAGCCCGAGCGCCTCCGACAACGCGCGCAGCGCCTCGGCGTTGGGCCGGAGCTGGGTGAGGTCGCGGGTGAACTTGCGCGTGCGCGCCAGGGTGCGCTCGAGGGCCAGCACGACGTCGCGCAGCTCGGCGGCCTTCTCGTATTCCTGCTTGGCGGACCGCGCCGCCATCTCGTCGCGCAGCGCCTTGAGCCACTCGCGCGACTTGCCGTCGAGGAACGCGCAGGCCTGGTCGACGCGGGCGCGGTAGTCGGCGGGGGTGACCTCGTTGGGCCAGCCGGAGAGCTCGGCCCGCACATCATCATAGAGCCGGTAGCGGCCGTCGGGCAGCTGCACGGGCCGCGCGTCGCCGAGGAGCACGCCGAATTGCTTGCGCATGGACGCGAGCGTGCGCCGCAGCAGGCCGGAGTGGGCGAACGGGCCGAAGTAGCGGGAGCGGTCCTCCTTGCGGAAACGGGTCAGGGTGAACCGCGGCAGGGCGTCCTCCGTGCCGAGGCGGACGAGCAGGAAGCGCTTGTCGTCGGTGAAGTCGGTGTTGTATTTCGGCCGCCACTGCTTGATCAGCTTGCCCTCGAGGAGCAGGGCCTCGGGCTCGGACTTCACCTCGATGATGTCGAGGTCGGCGATCATCTCGATCAGGGTGCGGATCTTGGGCTGGTGGCGCAGGGCGCGGGCCCGGCCGGGCTGGAAATAGGAGGAGACGCGCTTTTTCAGGCTCTTGGCCTTGCCGACGTAGATGATGCGGCCCAGCCGGTCCTTCATCAGGTAAACCCCGGGGCTTTCCGGCAGGGCGCGGACTTTCTCCTTGAGGTCGGGGGGCATTGCCGGACAGGGAGCACGAAACGGCGCAAATGTCAGCCCTCGGCTGGGGGTTTGGCGGGCCGATCGCCCGCAGGCTGGCATTTTGCCCGAAAGGGGCTAGGTTGATCGCTGTTGGTCCAGTAAATGGCACATCTTCCGGCACACAGTGATACTTCGCGCAACGGCGCGACTACAACCTCCCTACGCTACGAGCTCCTCACCTTCGGTGACGAGCTGCTGCTTGGGTTGACGGCGAATGCCCACCTCACGTGGATCGGGTCCGAGCTCGGCCGGCGCGGGGTGCTGCTCCAGCGCAACGTCACCGTGACGGACGAGGCCGACGCCATCGCGGCGCAATTCCGCGAGAGCTGGGCGCGGGCCGACGTGGTCATCACCACCGGCGGGCTGGGGCCGACCTGCGACGACCGCACCCGCGAGGTGCTGGCCGAGGTGCTCGGCCAGAAGCTGGTCTTCGAGCCCAAGATCGAGCAGGCCATCCGCGACCGTTTCGCCCGGTTCCAGCGCGTGCCCACGGCCAACAATCTCAAGCAGGCCTGGCGGTTCGAGCGCGGCGACGTGTTGCCCAACGGCAACGGCACGGCCCCGGGCCTCTGGGTCGAGCAGGACGGCAAGATCCTCATCATGCTGCCCGGCCCGCCCAACGAATTGCAGCCGATGTTCACCGAGCAGGTGATCCCGCGCCTGGCCGCGCTCGGCCGGATTTCCGACCAGGAGGCCTACATCCAGATCCGCTCGATCGGGGTGGGCGAGTCGTCGCTTGAGACGATGTTTCAGTGCACGTTCAGCCGGAACCCCGGGCTCGGCATCGCCTTTTGCGCGCACCAGGGCCAGGTCGACTGTCGCATCAGCTCGCCCGACGGGCGCTACGGCCGGGAGAAACTGCACGCCATCGCCAGCGAGTGCGCCGCGCTGCTTGGGGACAACCTCATGTGCTTCGGGCACGACAGCCTCGCGCAGGTCGTGGCCGACCAGCTCAAGCTGCAGGGCCGGACCCTCGCCGTGGCGGAAGCCAGCACCGGCGGCCTGTTGTCCAATGCCTTCGCGGACCTCTGCGGCGCATGCAAGTTTTTCCAGGGCGGCATCGTCAGCACCAGCAACGAGTCCAAGATGCTCATGCTGGAGTGCCCGGAGTGCCTGCTGAAGCAGCACGGGGCGGTCAGCCCCGAGTGCGCCGTGGCCATGGCCAGCGGCGTGGCCGAGAAGCTGGGGGCCGACTACGGGCTGGCCATCACCGGATTCTCGGGACCCTGCGCCGGCGAGGGGGAGAACCCCGTGGGCGGCATCTATATCGGCCTGCATGCCCCCGGCGGCGACTGGGCGAAGCAGCTGAACTATCCCGGCCCGCGCCGGGCGGTGAAGCAGCGCGCAGTGAACGACGCCATCGACTGGCTCCGCCGCGAGGTCATGAAGGAATCGCGCCGCATCGCGGCTCCGCAGGCGAACTGAGGGGCGCGGCCCCTGCCGGAAAAAATCTGCGTGCGCTTTGGCGGGTTTCGTGGGCAAATCCCCGCCCGATGCCGGCCCCCACCCACGCCTTCACCTTTGTCTGCGGTCCCGACGACTTTCTCGTCAACCGCGTGGGCAAGGAGCGGTTCGAGGAACTGGCGGCCGAGGCGCAGGCGGACGATTTCTCGCGCGAGATCGTCAACGGCTTCGCCGGCAACGTGGACGAGGTCGAGACGGCGGTGAACCGTTTCCGCGACGCGGTGCAGACCATGCCGATGTTCGGCGGCAAGCGGGTGGTGTGGCTGAAGGACGTGAGCTTCCTCGCCGATTCCGTGACCGGGCGCGCCGAGGGCACGCTGCAGCAGGTCGCGGCCCTGCAGGAGCTGCTGGAGAAGGTGAATCCCGCCGAGGTCTCCGTGGTGATCACGGCCGCGCCGGTGGACCGCCGCCGGAGCTTTGCCAAGTGGTGCGAGGCCAACGCCGACTTCACGCTCGCCGGCGGCGACGGCGACAACGCCGCCGAGGCGCTGGCCGGGATCGCGCTGGCTGAGGCGAAGGAATGCGGCGCGACCTTCGGCGAGGGGGCGGTGGAGATTTTGCTGACCAAGGTCGGCGCCAACACGCGTCTGCTCACCGAGGAGGTGCGCAAGCTGGCCACCTATGCGGGGCCAGGGGCCGAGATCACCGAGGCGCAGGTGATCGAGCTGACGCCGAACCAGGCCGAGGGCGATTTCTTCGAGTCGGCCGACCGCTTTTTCGCCGGCGACCTGCCGGGTACGCTGCACGCGCTGGAGAAGCACTTCTTCGCCGGCGGCGACGCCCGCCCCGTGCTCTCGTCGCTGCAGAACCGCAACCGCATCCTCATCCAAGCCCGCGTGCTGATCGATAACGGCGAACTGCGCGCGCCGGGCCCCTACGGCTTCGACAAGGCGGCGTGGGCCCGGGCGCAGTCGGCCTACGCGAAGCACTTCGGCAGCGACACCGAGAAGAGCTCCTACAACCTTTTCACCCAGAACCAGTGGTATGCCGGCAAGCTTGTCAGCACCGGCCGGCTGCCGGCCCTGCGCCGCCTGATCGACAACCAGCAGGAGTTCATCGCGGCCTTTGAGGAGATCATCCGCCGGCCCGACGAGCAGGAGACCGTGCTCCGCGACATGGCCGTGCGGTGCCTGACCTGAGTCCGGGGGGCCGTGACGCGGTTTTCCATTGGCAAGCCGGGGGCGGAAGCCAACGCTTCGGGCGCCGTGAAGCCGACCAATTCCCCCGCCGAATCCATCCCCAACGTGCTGGCTGAACGCTACGCGTCGGCCGCCATGCAGGAGATCTGGTCGGCGCACGGCCGCATTCTGCTCGAGCGCGATTTTTGGATCGCCGTTATGAAGGCCCAGCGCGACCTCGGCGTCGCCATTCCTGCCGAGGCGATCAAGGACTACGAGCGTGTGCGCACCGACGTGAATCTTGACCGCATCAAGGAGCGCGAGCGCGTCACCCTGCACGACGTGAAGGCGCGGATTGAGGAATTTTCCGACCTGGCCCAGCGCCAGTTCATCCACCTCGGGCTCACCAGCCGCGACCTCACGGAGAACGTCGAGCAGCTGCAGGTCGCCCGGGCGCTGCAGCTGGTGCGGCTCAAGGCCGCCGCCGCGCTCCACCTGCTGGCGCGCCGCGCCGCGGAGTACCGCGACGTGATGATCACCGGCCGCACGCACAACGTGCCCGCGCAGCCGACCACCCTCGGCAAGCGCCTCGCGATGTTCGGCCAGGAAATGCTGCTCGCCCACGCCCGGCTCGACGAACTCATCGCCCGCTACCCGGTGCGCGGCCTCAAGGGCGCGGTCGGCACGCAGCTCGACCAGCTCACGCTGCTCGGGGGCGACACCGACAAGGTGGACCAGCTCGAGGGCCGCATCCTCAAGCATCTCGGTTTCAAGGCCTCGCTCGCCGCCGTCGGCCAGGTCTACCCGCGCAGCCTCGACTTCGACGTGGTCAGCGCACTGCACCAGGCGGGGGCGGCGGCGGCCAGTTGCGCCACCACCCTCCGGCTCATGGCCGGGGCGGGCCTGCTCACCGAGGGTTTCCAGGAAGGTCAGACCGGCTCGTCCTCGATGCCGCACAAGATGAACACGCGCAATTGCGAGCGCGTCTGCGGCTTCTCCACCATCCTCTCCGGCTACGTCACGATGACCGCCGGCCTCGCCGGCCACCAGTGGAACGAGGGCGACGTGTCCTGCTCGGTCGTGCGCCGCATCGCGCTACCCGACGCCTTTTTCGCCATCGATGGCCTGTTCGAGACCTATCTCACCGTGCTGCGGCAACTGGAGGCGTTTCCCGCCGCGATCGCGGCCGAGAACGAGCGCAACCTGCCGTTCCTCGCCACGACCACGATCCTGATGGAGGCGGTGAAAAACGGCGCCGGACGCGAGACCGCCCACGAGGCGATCAAGGAACATGCCGTCGCGGCGGCCAAGGCCCTGCGCTCCGGCGGCGATGCCGACCTGCTGGCCCGGCTGGCCGGCGAGAAGCGGATCGGCCTCGGCAAAAAGAAGCTCACCGAGGTGCTGGCCCAGAGCGAGCGCTTCGTCGGCGCCGCACCGCACCAAGTGGACGCCTTTGTCGCCGCGGTCGGGCCGCTGGTGAAGAAGACCAAGGGCGCGGCCGACTACCGTCCGGGCAAGCTGCTCTGAGGCCGGGCGTTCCGGCGAAAATATTTTTCCGGGTCCGGCCGGAACCGCGGCCGGTTTTCCGCGAACCGGGCGCCCGCGGCGCCGGGTGTGAAGCGCGAATCTCGGGCCGGCGGGAGATTTGATTTGCCAGTCCCGGGGGCGGGGGCTTTTTTCACCGTTCGCGTTCATTTTATATCCCAGCTTTAACCACACCACCACCATGGCAGAATTAGTAGGAAATTGTCTCATCGGGCAGACCGGCGGACCGACCGCCGTCATCAATGCCAGCGTCGCCGGCGTTGTCTCCGAAGCCCTTAACCATGCCTGCATTGAGGAAGTCTACGGCTCGCTCAATGGCGTGCTCGGTCTCCTCGGCGAGGACCTCGTCGATCTCGCCGCCGAGTCGCAGCAGGCGATCCGCGGCCTCCGCTTCACCCCGGGCGCGGCCCTCGGCTCCTGCCGGTCCAAGCTGAAGAAGCCCGCCGAGTTCGAGCGCGTGCTCGAGGTCTTCAAGGCCCACAACATCCGCTATTATTTCCATGTCGGCGACGCCGACTCGCAGGAGAATGCCGCCAAGATCGCCGAGCTCGCCGCCGCGCAGAGCTACGAGCTCCGCGTCATCGGCATCCCGAAGACGATCGAGAACGACATCTCCGCCACCGACCACTGCCCCGGCTACGGCAGCGCGATCAAGTACATCGGCGCCACGGTCAAGGAACTCGCGCTCGACGCCGAGGCCATCGGCCAGAGCGACCTTGTCACCCTCGTTGAGGTCATGGGCCGCAACACCGGCTGGCTCGCCGCCGGCGCCTCGCTGGCCAAGCGCCGCGACCACCCGAACGATCCCCCGCACCTCGTCTATCTCCCCGAGATCCCCTTCACCAACGAGAAGTTCCTCGATGATGTCCGCCGCGTCCTCAAGCGCGAGAAGCACTGCGTCGTGGTCGTGGGCGAGGGCCTCGTGGACAAGGACGGCAACTACGTCGCCGTCGAGACCAGCTCCAACGACGCGGCCGGCCACACCCAGCTCGGCGGCGTCGGCGAACTCCTGAAGGACCTCGTCGAGCAGCAGCTCGGCGTGAAGGCCCGCGTTGCGCGCCTCGGCATCACCCAGCGCTCGGCCGCCCACCTCGCCTCCAAGACCGATGCCGACGAGGCGTTCCTCGCCGGCCAGGCCGCGGTGAAGGCCGCCGTCAATGGCGAGACCGCCAAGCTCGTCACGCTCGTGCGCGGCGACGGCGAGCTCTACACCTGCGAGACCGGCCTCTCCAACCTGAGCGATGTCGTCGGCAACTTGAAGAAGCTGCCCCGCGAGTGGATCAACGAGGATGGCATCAGCCTGAACTTCCAGTTCTTCCGCTACGCCACCCCGCTCATCCAGGGCGAGGTCACAGTGCCCTACGACAACGGCCTCCCGGCGTACGCCAAGCTCACCCGCGAGAGCGTGGACAAAACGCTCCCGGGCTTCGAGGGCTGAACCTCGGCCAGTTGAAATTCTCAGAGCCGGTCATTGCGACCGGCTCTTTTTATTTCCACGGCGGGGTCGCCGTGGCTCCATTCAGAAAACTGGAGCGCGGGCGACCCCCCCCGCGATAGTTCTACTTCTTGAACTGGTAGCCCTTTTCCTTGGCCTGGGACTCGAGCACCTGAAAGGCGTTGAGCTCCAGCACCCCGTCCTTGCCTTCCATTGATTTGAGTTTCTCGGCGACCTCGGCGTCGCGCTTGGCCACGAGCGAGGCGAGCTCGCTTTGCAGGACGCGCCGCTCCTCGATTTTTTTCGCGATCAGTTCCTGACGGGCCGCCGGGGCCATCGCCTGCAGTTTCGGGTCGAGCTTGGCCTCGTCGAGTTTGTCCAAGCGCTCGCGGCCGTTCATGACCTCGACCACGAGGTCGCCCCGGCCGGCGGTGACCGCGCCGGTCTCGCCCTTGCCGAAGTAGGAGGAGCGGTCGGCCATCGCCTCGGCGGACAGGCTGGCCAGCACCGCCTTGTTGGCGGCGGCGCTCGCCTGTTCGCTCTTGGAACCGTAGAGGATGATGGTGGTGTCGAGCTGCAGGTTGATGCGCTTGATCTCCTGGTCGTAGGGGGTGTCGATCCGGACGGAGCCGCCGTCCTGCAGGATGGCCGCGTAGGTGCCGTTGGTCAGGGAGGCGATCTCCCGCCAGATCTCCTCGGTGCCGTCGAGCCGGCCGCACTGCAGGGTGTTGATCAGGATGCCGCGCTCGTTCGCGAGCCGGCAGGTCTTCTGGTATTTGACGTCGTCCTGGTAGTCCATGTGCGGCGGGGCGTCGCCGACGAGAAAGACCACGCGCAACACCTCCGGGTCGGTGCTCCACTGGAGGTCGCGCACGGCCTGGTGCAGCGCCTCGTTGACGGATTCCGGGGTGTCGCCGCCGCCCTCGGCGGCGAAGGCGTAGAGGTGGGTGTAGACCTCGTCGAGGTTGTTGGTCAGGCCATACACCTTGGTGACATAGGCGTCGCGCCGGTCGCGGTAGCCCACGAGGCCGAAGCGGATCTCGGGGGTGGGGTCGGCGGACTTGAGCTTGTTGGCGATGGCCCAGATTTTCTGCTTCGCGCCGGCGATCATGCCGCTCATCGAGCCGGTGGTATCGAGGACGAAGACGACCTCCATGCGGGGCCGGGTCGGGCGGCGGGTGGTTTCATGGGCGGACAGACCGGAGAAGGCACAGGCGGCCGCGAGGGCGCCGACGAGAAGGGTTTTGAGTTGCATGGGGGTATTACGAACGGAGCCTGCAATCCTTAGCGCTCCTCGCGGGAACAAAGTGCCCCGGGCCCCGCGGATTTGCCTTTGTCTTGGCCGGCGGGCCGACGCACGCTGCCGTCCACCCCATGAAAGCCCCCGCGCTGAAACTCCTCGCCGGTCTCGCGGCCGGTCTCGCGGCCGGCCTCGCCCTGACCGCCTTCGCCGCCGAAACGCCCGCTCCGAAGTGGATCCCGCTCTTCAACGGCACCAACCTCGATGGCTGGACCGTGAAGATCGCGAAGCACCCGCTTGGCGACAACTTTGCCGACACCTTCCGCGTCGAGGACGGCGTGATCAAGGTGGCCTACGACAAATACGGGAAATTCGACGAACAGTTCGGCCATCTCTTCACCAACCTGCCGTATTCGCACTACGTCCTCCGGCTGGAATATCGTTTCACCGGCACGCCGGTGGCGGATTCGCCGTCCTGGGCGAAATTCAACAGCGGGGTGATGATCCACTCCCAATCCCCGCTGACCATGACGGTGGAGCAGCCCTGGCCCGCGAGTCTGGAGGTCCAGTTTCTCTGCACCGGCACCACGGCCGGGCGGCAGACCGGCAACGCCTGCACGCCGGGCACCAACCTGGAAAGGGGCGGCAAACTCACGACGGATCACATCATCGAGGCCACCGGCAAGCTGTCCGCTCCCGACGAGTGGGTGGCGGTCGAGGTGGAGGTGCACGGCAACCGGGAGGTCGTCCATCGCATCAATGGCGTGGAGGTCCTTCGCTACCAGCATCCCCAACTCGATCCGCGGGAAACCAGCGCGCAACGCCTGCTGGCGCTGGGCGCGCCACTGGAGCTCAGCTCCGGCCACATTGCCCTGCAGGCGGAGTCCCAACCCGTGTGGTTCCGCCACATCGAGCTGAGGGTGCTGGAAGAGTGAAGGGCCCAGGGAGCCGGGGCGAAAAGTTCCACGAAATAATTCACCACGTCCCCGCATCCGGCCTTGTCAGCCCGCCCGGGGGCTTCAACGGTCGCGGGCCCATGAAACGACTTTTCCCCTTCAGCTATCTCGTTCCGGTCCTCGCGGTCCTCGTCCTAACGGGCTGCCCCAAGCAACCCGCCCAAACCCAGGCCAAAGCACCGGCCATCGAGTCGGTGGACCAGAAGGTGAGCTATGGCATCGGCTACAACATGGGCACCGGGTTGGGTCGCGATGACGCGCTCAAGGTGGACGTGGCGGCCCTGGTGGCCGGCATCAACGACGGCTTGGCCAAGGCCAAGACCCGGGTGCCCGAGGCGGAACTCGAGGCGGCCTTCACCGCGCTGCAGCAGAAAATGGCCGCGACGGCCGCCGCCAACGCGGAAAAGCAGCTGGCGGCCGGCAAGGAATATCTCGCCAAAAACAAGGCGAAGCCCGGCGTGACCGAGACCGCCTCAGGCCTCCAATACGAGGTGCTGGTGAAGGGGACCGGGCCGAAACCCAAGGCAACCGACACCGTGAAAGTCCATTACCATGGCACGTTGATCGACGGGACCGTCTTCGACAGCTCCGTCGAGCGCAAGGAGCCGGTCGAGTTTGCCGTGACGGGAGTGATCCAGGGCTGGATCGAGGCCCTGCAGCTCATGTCCGTCGGCGACAAGTGGAAACTCACCATCCCGCCGGCCATTGCCTACGGGGACCGGCCGAAGGGCGGCATTCCGGCGAACTCCGTGTTGGTCTTCGAGGTGGAGTTGCTGGAAATCAAGTAGCGCCGGCTGGACAGCAAGAAGGGCCGCCTACCCCTAGACGGCCCCTCAATACTAGCACACGCCGGCAGTATGGCGAAGTGCGTGGATAAAGGAAATGGGGTGAGTGCCGTATATGGGCGGAGGGAGGAATAGCCACATGGCCCGCGGCGGCTGACCCGAAAAGAGCAAGGCCGCCCACCCCTGGACGGCCTTCTTTTTACCTAACCCTGCGATGATTATGCTTCTGGTGTGACGGGCGGACAATGGGGTGAATCCCGTATAATAGGGACTGGCTCAGCACCCCGGCGGTGGTTGCAACCGGTTGCAACCGACTGATCCCGTGCGCGTCGCGGCCTAGGTCGGCGGCATCTGGTAGCCGGGGGTGGATTTGGAAAGCGCGATCTCCTCGTCGCTCATGAGTTCGGGCACACCCTCGAACAGCGGCGACGACAGGTAGCGTTCGCCGGTATCGGGCAACATGGCGAGGATGACGGAACCCGCCGGGGCTTTTTCGGCGACCTGCATGGCGACGGCGAAGGTGGAGCCGCCGGAGATGCCGGTGAAAATACCCTCGCGCTGGGCGAGCTTCCGCGACCACTCGATGCCGGCGGGCCCGGCGATCGGGATGAGCTCATCATAGAACTTACGGTCGAGCCCCTCCTGCAGGACGTGCGGGATGAAGTCGGGCGTCCAACCCTGGATCGGGTGCGGGGTCCAGGCCGGGTGGCTGGCGGCCGGGCTGTGGTCCGCCCCGCGGGCCTGCGCCGTGCCGCTGCCGACGAGCGGCGCGTTGGCGGGCTCGGTCAGGACAATCTTCACCTTGGGCAGCTCCTGGCGCAGGACGCGGCCGACGCCGGTGAAGGTGCCGCCGGTGCCGTAGCCCGTGACAAAGTAGTCGAGGCGCTTGCCCTTGAAGTCGGCCACGATCTCGCGGCCGGTGGTGTTCTCGTGGATCGTCGCGTTGGCGGCGGTCTCGAACTGGCGGGCGAAGAACCAGCCGTTGGCGTCGGCGAGTTCCCTCGCCTTGTTGTACATGCCCAAGCCCTTGGCCGCGCGCGGGGTGAGGACAACCTTGGCGCCGAGGAAGCGCATGAGCTTGCGCCGCTCGATGGAAAAGCTGTCGGCCATGGTGATCACGAGCGGATAGCCCTTGGCGGCGCAGACCATGGCGAGGCCGATACCGGTGTTGCCGCTGGTGGCCTCGACGACGGTCTGGCCCGGCTTGAGCGCGCCGCTGCGCTCAGCCTCCTCGATGATGCTGATGGCGAGGCGGTCCTTGACCGAGGCGGCGGGATTGAAGAACTCGGCCTTCACGTAGACCGTCACATGCTTCGGGGCGAGGTGGTTGATGCGGATGCACGGCGTGTTGCCGACGGTGTCGACGACGCTGTCGTAAAGGCGGCCCTGGCCGCTGGTCTTGCGTGGGGTGGAGCTCATAAGGACGGCATACCTACTTATTTATTTCCGTCAGGCAAGCGCCGCGCAGGTCATCAATCCGGGCGATCGCGGATAGGCGGAATGACGGATTGGTCGGACTGCGGGCGCCAAGGCTCCGACGAGCCGGGCCATTATAACCGGGGAATCGTCAGGCCGCCATCGACCATGATCACCTGTCCCGTGCTGAATGGCATGTCGCCACGTGCCAGCGAGGCCACGGCCTTGCCGACGTCCTCGGGATAGCCCCAGCGGGGTTGGACGCAGAGACCGCTGGCGATGAGCTTGTCATACTTTTCCGTAACGCCCGCGGTCATGTCAGTCTTGATGACGCCGGGACGCACTTCATAGACGGGGATGCCGTCGGGGCCGAGGCGAGTGGCGAAAAGCTGTGAGAGCATGCTCAGGCCGGCCTTGGCGATGCAGTATTCACCGCGGTTGATCGAGACCACCGTCGCAGAGATCGAGGTGATGTTGACGATGCTGGCGGCGAATTTCGGGTCGGCCTTCCTCGCCGCGACCATGTCGCGGGCGAAAGCCTGCGTGAGGAAGAACACGCCGCGCAGGTTCGTGTTCACCACATGGTCGTAGCTCTCCTCGGAGGTCTCGAGCAAGTCGGCGCGGACCTTCGGAGCGACGCCAGCGTTGTTGACCAATAAGTTGAGAGCTGAGGGCTGAGAGCTGAGAGCTGAATGCTTCGCGACGAAGTCGCGAGTGGCAGCAATGACGGCGGCACGACCTTCGGTGCTGCCCACATCGCCGCGGGCGTAGCCGACACGGACGCCATGTTTCCGCAAGGCGGCGAGGGGTTCGGCGACGGCTGATTCCTCGCGCACGCCGTTGATGACGAGGCCCCATTTCTCGGCGGCGAGCTTCTCGGCGATGCCGAAGCCGATGCCGCGCGAACCACCAGTGACGAGAGCTACTTTGTTCATTGTAGAATTTGTTTTAACGCAAAGGTACGAAGGCGAGGAGGGGATTGGGTGCTTTGCACCTTGGTGCCTTTGCGTTTAATTCAGGGTTACTTGAGGGCGGGGACATCCACCCAGGCACGTTTGGCCCAGCTGGCCAGGCCGAGTTCGGCCAGTTGCACGCCCTTGGCGCCCTCGTGCAAGGACCACGGGAAGGGCGAGCCGGTGACGACGTGCTTGAGGAAGAGCTCCCACTCGACCTTGAAGGCGTTGTCATAGGGACCCTGATCGGGGACGCGCACCCAGCCGTCCTTGTACTTGATGGGACTGTCGACATCCGGGTTCCAGACGCAGCGCGGTGTGGCGGCTAGCGACTGGGCCTTGCAATCGCGCAGGCCGGCGACGGCGGAACCATGGGTGCCGTCCACCTGCAGCGTGAGGAGGTCGTCACGGTCCACGCGAACATCCCACGAGGAGTTGAAGTGGCAGATGACACCGTTCACGAGCTCGAAGGTCGCATAGGCGGAGTCGTCCGCGGTGCACTTGTAGGGCTTACCGTTCTCGTCCCAGCGGGTGGGGATGTGTGTGGCGCCTAGGCAGGTGAGGGACTTCACTTCGCCGAAGAGGTTCTGGATGACGTACTGCCAGTGGCAGAGCATGTCCACGATGATGCCGCCGTCGTCCTCCTTGCGGTAGTTCCACGAGGGACGCTGGAGTTTCTCGAACTCGCCGGTGAACACCCAGTAGCCAAACTCGCCGCGGACGGAGAGGATTTTGCCGAAGAAGCCGGTGTCGATGAGGTATTTCAGCTTGAGCAGGCCGGGGAGCCAGAGCTTGTCCTGCACGACGCCATTCTTGAGGCCGGCGGCGGTGACCTCCTTGGCGAGGGCGAGGGCCTCGGCGGAAGTAGTGGCCGTGGGCTTCTCGCAGTAAATGTGCTTCCGGGCCGCGATGGCCTTGCGGACACCAACCGGGCGCTGGCCGGTGAGGGTGGCGTCGAAGTAGATGTGGTTTTCCGGCTTGGCCAGCTCGGTGTCGAGATTGGTCGAGACCCGCGAGACGCCGGTGCGGGCGGCGAGGGCCTTCAGCTTGGCCTCGCTGCGGCCGACCAGCACGGGATCGGGCATGATGACCTCATCGTCGGAGAGCTTCACGCCGCCCTGGTCGATGATGGCCTTGATGGAGCGGATGAGGTGCTGGTTGGTGCCCATGCGTCCCGTGACGCCGTTCATGATGATGCCGATTTTGTGGGTTTTCATTTAAGGAGGAGCGGTAAGCAAAAAGCGGTAAGTTTTATGCTGGATGCAGGGGTGGTTGATTGGCAATGGCTCGGTGCTTTTAGCTTAACGCTTAAAGCTGCGCGCATCAGACGAAGTCCTTGTAGGCCTGGACGATTTTCTTAAGATACTCGTCTTGGTCGGTGGCCCAGAGGCGCGTGGAGAAGACCTCGACCTCGTTAAAGCCCTTGAAGCCGGTGGCCTCGACCCACGCGCGGATCTGGCGGAGGGGAATGCAGCCCTCGCCCATGAGGCCGCGGTCATTGAGCAGGTCCACGGTGGGCGTGCGCCAGTCGCAGACGTGGTAGGCGAAGAGGGCCTTGAGCCGGCCGCAGCGGGCGATCTCGGTTTCCAGCGCCGGGTCCCACCACAGGTGATACACATCGACCGCGACGCCGACGTGAGGCGACTTGAGCTGCTCGACCATGTCGTTGGCCTGGCCGAGGGTGTTCACCGCCGAGCGGCTGTCCGCATACATCGGGTGGAGCGGCTCGATGGCGAGCTTCACGCCCGCCGCCTGGCACTCGGGCAGGAGCGCGGCAATGCCGTCCTGGATCTGCCTGCGGGATTCCGTGAGCGGCTGGCCGGGGACGGCCCCGCAGACGAGGACGATGAGCGGTGCACCGATGGCGTGCGCCTCGGCGATGGCGCGGCGGTTGTCATCGAGGGCGGACAGGCGCTCGGCGGCGGTCCTGCCGGGGAAGAAGCCGCCGCGGCAGAGGGACACGACGGACAGGCCGTGGTCGCGGATCATTTTCCCGGTCTTCGCGAGGTCGCGGCCCACGAGGGTGTCGCGCCAGACGGTGATGCCCTTCACGCCCGCGGCGGCAAACTTCGCCGCGGATGTCTCGATCGCCCACGGCTTGGTGGTGATCGTGTGAATGCAAAGTTTGTCGAGAGAAGCAGGGTACATGCGGAATATTTGTTCAACCACGGAGACACAGAGGGCACAGCGTTGGGCAGAACATGGGGCAGGTTTGGGCTCGGTGTTCGCTGTGACTCTGTGGTTCAATCCTCAGGTCTTCAGGCAGCCAAAGAAGGTGTAGTACGTTTTGTTCTCAATGATGCGCTGGAGGGTAAGGGCGGCCTCGCGGAGATGGTAGTCGCCCCACATGCAGGCCTCGCCGCACGGCACCTTCCGGCCGGGCGGGATGTAGTCCCACCCGTTCGGGCGGTGATAGACGGTATGGAGCAGGAGGCCGTGGTGCTTGGGATCGAGGCCAAGGTAGGCGTCGCTGAGCAGCGTACGCATCGTGGTGAGGCCGGCCTGCCAGTAGATCTTCCCCTCGGGCGTGGTCTCGCCGAGGTAACGGCCGAGGCGGAGCAGGCCCTGCACGCCGATGGCGGCGGCGGAGCTGTCCACGGGCTCGTGGTCGTTGAAGGGCTCGGCATTGCGCGCGCGCCAGTCGCCCAGCCGGTGCAGGTTCGGTGCGCCGCCATCCCAGTACGGGATGCCGTCGAGCGGGGTGTGGGCGATGAACCAGTCGCAGGTGGCGCGGGCGGCCTTCAGGAGGAGGCACTCCCACTTGGCGCGGCCGCCGAGCGGCACGAGGTCGGCATCGGGCACGGTCTTCAGGAACTCCAGTTCCTCGGCGAAGCCGACCATGGCCCACGACAGGCCGCGGGTCCAGGTGGTGAAGCCGGAGAAGCCCTGCTGGGAATTGGGGCAGCGGAAGCGCCCGTCCACCGTATTGAAGATCGCCTCGTGCGTCGTGCGGCCGCGCTCGGCGGGCACGTCGTAGCTGTCGCGGCCCTCGCCGTAGTAGATCGAGTATTTCGCCGTCGCCTCCATGTGCTGGAGGGCGCGGTCGAGGAGGTTGTGCGCGGCGTCGTTCTCGCCCATGAGCCGGTGGCCGAGCCGGTGGGCGACGGCGACGATGCGGCACGAGCGGATGGTGTCGACAAAGAGGGAGTGGGGGCCGTTGAAGGAGTAGATGTAGCCTCCTTCGCCAAGGCTACGGAGGCCAGGGCCGCCACCGTTTGAGCCGCCGTGATTGATGCGTGACCAACGAGATGCCTGGACGGCGCCGGAGACCTTGAGCGCCAGCTCGCAGAACTCGACCTGGTCGGCGGGGAGTTTCCCCTCGCGCTGGAGCCGGAGCCAGTTGCCGTAGGTGCTGAGGTTGTTGAAGCCGTGGTCGTGCACGCCGATGTGCGAGACGTGCGAGGCCATGCGCTCGACGGTGAGCTTGCGCGCCTGGTCGGCGAAGCGCAGCTCGCCGGTGGCATCGAACTGGAGGAAGGCGGAGCCGTAGTTGAAGCCCTCCGTCCACTCGGTCCAGCCGCGGGCGGTGTACTTGCCGGCGGCGGTAAAGACGGGCGAGCCCTTGGCCGGGTCGTATTCGCGGAAGATCAGGTCGATCTTCCGTCCGGAGAGCTCCCAGAACTTCTGGAGCGCGGGCGAGAGGGTTGAGGCTGAGAGCTGTTCGTCAATGCGCATGGGGGGCGGGGAAAGTGGAGAATTGAACCACAGAGGCACAGAGGGCGCTGAGGTCGGGTTGCAGCAAAAGGGATTTCTCTGTGAACTCAGTGTCTCCGTGGTTGGTTTGGATGGGGTCAGTAGCGCTTGTCCTTGCGGAGGTGCAAAATCACGAACTCGGATTCAGCCAGAGACTCGTAGGAGTGTTGCTGGATGGCGTCGAACTGGATGCTCTCGCCGGCACCGAGCTCGACGGTTTCATGGGGGAGGGTGAGGCGGATGCGGCCGGCGGTGACCCAGCAGACTTCGGTGTCGTCGTGGTGGATCTCGGGGCGGTTGACCCGGGCGCCCTTGGGGGCGGAGCCAAGGTGCGCGACGACGTTGGCGTACTTGACCTGGCGGAACTTGAAGTCACCCGAACGGTAGGTTTTTTCCGCCGTGCGGTGCGCCAGGTCGGATTCGCACATGGCGAGCAGGTCGGTGGCGCTGAGGCCGAAGGCGCGGGCGAGCCGGTAGAGGGTGTCGAGCTCGGCCGATTGCTGGTTGCGCTCGAGCTTGGAGATCACGCCCACGGAGACGCCGGAGGCCTCGGAGAGGGCGGCCAAGGTCAGCCCGTGCTGGTCGCGCAGGGTGCGCAGCACGGAAAAGTCGAACTTGGGGGCAGCGGGGGGCATGTTTCGCTGCCGGACAAAAACAGGCCATTTATAGGCGTCAACGAAATAACATGCCCGGGGAGGCCCAAGTCCGGCCGTCCGGGGAATCAGGTCAGTTCCGACAGCCGGGTGGCGCGGGCGCGGAGCGGCACGAGGTCGTCCAGGTTGACCGGCTGGTTGCGCTTGATGGACTCGACCCCGGCGATGCCGACCAGAATGGACGCGGCGCCCTGCTCGTGGCCGGCGAAGCGGCCCCACGGGTCGGTGGCCGGCGCGTCGGGCGCGTAGAAGGAGCGGCAGAGGATCTCGTCGGCCCCGCCGTGCGCGCCGGCCTGCGCCGGCACGGGGACCACGTAGCTCGGCTGAAAGTGGGGGAAGACCTTGATCCACTCGCCCTCGGCCTCGGCGCCGGGCTTCTCGTCGAGCTTGAAGTCCTTGGGGCGCACGGCGCGGTTCATGTGCGTGCCGATGAACTCGTGGTACTCGATCCGGCCGCGGTCGCCGTTGAAGCAGACGCGCATGCCCTCGCGGGGCGAGTAGCAGATGAGCGAGTAGGTGAGCACCTCGCCCGTGCGGTAGCGGACGTTGAGCGACATCTGGTCGGGGATGTCGATGCCGTCGCGAAAGACATTCTGGTCGCGCAGGTAGCCGGAGTCGGCCTCGCCGGCCCGGTAGAGCTTCCGGAAGGGCTCGCTCTCGTCGAGGTCGAGGTAGAACGGGTCGGCCTTCGCCTCGGGGTGGCCGGTGTAGCGCGGGTATTTCGTCAGCGCGCCGTCGCCGCGGGCCTCGGCGTTCTGCCGGCCGTAGAAGACGAGGTCGCCGTAGGCGAAGACCTGCGCGGGGATGGCGTCGAGCCACCAGTTGACGAGGTCGAAATGGTGCGTGCTCTTGTGGACGAGCAACGTGCCGGAGTCGGCGGCGTGGGAGTGCCAGCGGCGGAAATAATCGGCGCCGTGGTTGGTATCGAGGAGGTACTCGAGGTTGACCGAGCGGACCTTGCCGATGATGCCGCTGGCGATGAGCTCCTTCACCTTGGTGCGGAACGGGGCCCAGCGGTAGTTGAAGGCCACGCGGACGCGGCGGCCGGTGGCGCGCTGCGCCTCGAGGATCGCGCGGCACTTCGCGGCGTCGATCGTCAGCGGCTTCTCCGTGATGACGTCGCAGCCGGCATGCAGGGCCCGGACGATGTAGTCATGGTGCGTGGAATCGATGGAGCAGACGAAGACCGTGTCGGGTTTTTCCTTCCGCAGCATCTCATCGAACTGCGCGGCGGGATAGGCGGGGACGGCGCGATAGGCCCACACGCCGGCAAGCATCTCGTTGTAGTAGGCCATGCGGGCCGGGCTGAGGTCGCAGATCGCGACCAGCTCGTTGGCGTCACGATAGGTGGTGACGAGCGGCTCGATGAAGCTGATGGCGCGGCCGCCGGTGCCGACGAAGGCGAAGCGTTTTTTGGTCATGGAAGGGAGAGGCGGCGGAGGGGCGTCAGGGTCACGGGCCCGAGCAGGCCGGAGGGCGTGAGCGGCCAGCCCGCGGCGTCGAAGGGCTTGTAGTCGATGTTCACAAAGTTGATTTCGCGCATGATCTTCCAGTCCACCTTGCGGCGGTCGAGGTCGCGGATGCGGTTGGCGGCGAGGTTGGTGACGTCGAGCTCGAGCACATTCCGACCGGTCTTCAGGTAGGCGCCGACGCGCTGGCGGAAGGGCAGGCTCCACGCGGTGCCGACCTCATGGCCGTTCAGGCGCACGCGGGCGCTCTCGCGCACGTCGCCAAGATCGAGCAGCCAGTCATCGCCTTTACCGGCCGCCGTCAGGGTGAAGACGAGCTGGTAACGGGCGGTGCCGCCGAAGGCCTGCGCCGGTTCGCCGCCGAGGTCGGTCCAGGATTTCAGTTCGCCGGTCTTGAAGGGCGGCGGCAGTTCCGGTCCGCCCGCGAGGAACGTAACCTGCCATTCACCCGCCAGCGGCAGCGGGGGGGCAAGGGGCGCGGTCCAGGTCCAGGCCGGGATGGCCTCGACCGCGGCGGACTCGTAAGTGTGCAGCAGCAATGATTCGCCCGGGGCCAGCTGCAGGTAAACCTGCGGCTTTTCCCCGGGGCCCAAGGGGGCGGAGCCGGAGCGGCCGGTGAGCGGGTCCGTCAGGGTGGCGGCCCGGGCCGGCGTGCCGAGCCCGAGCCAGCCGTCGAAGGGCTGGGCCGTGAGGTTGGTGAAGAAGTAGTCACGGCCCGTGGCATGCGCCCGGCGGATGTATTCGAGACCGGTGGCGGCGACGGGCTCGCGCACCGCGCCGCGCTGCTGGAGGGTTTCGACGATATTGCCCACGCTGGCGCCGCTCCGCGCGATCCCGTCACGGATTGAGCGGAACTGCGCCCGGCGTTCCTCGAGCTTGCCGAGCCCGGGCACGTCCTCGGGCGCGGCGTCGTAGAGCACCGCCCCGCCGCCCTGCTGGAGCACAAGCAGCTTGGAAAGCGTTTCCACCGGCATGTGCTTTGTCGCCGGGATCACGACGGCGCGATAGCGGCCGCCGCCCGGGGTGACGAGGGACCCGCCCTCGACGCGCGTGTGCTGCAACTGGTCGTCGGATAGGTAGTCGATGCTGTAACCGGCCTTAATCAGGTCCCTGGCCACGCGCTCAAAGGCGGAGCCGTTGAGCCAGGTCCGGTCGTGCACGCCGTATTGCTTCATCAGCCCGTCGGCGACGTGGAGGACATCGTGAAACGGCCAGTAGAGCAGCACATCATTGTCGGGCCGGCCGGCCTGCAGCACGGCCTGCACGCGGGTGACGTAGGCGTTCAGTGCGGCGAAGTCGCCCCACCATGTGTTCTGCGGGTTGAACTGCGTCGAGGCGTAGAAAAGCCAGCCGGGCCAAGCGGCGTCGGGCGGCGAATAGACCGTGCCGTGGTAGAGGATATGGTTGATGCCGGTGGTGAACAACCGGTCGATCTCGGGCTTGGTGAACGAGAGCGCGACCTGCCAGTGCTCGCGCAGCCACGTGCAGGTCTCGCTGGAGGCGAGTGGATGACCCATGACATGCGCGGCCGACGACGCCATGCGGAGCACGAGCGGGTCGGGGAGGTCGCGGTTCGAGGTCCACTCGCGCCGCAGGCCGGGAATGGGGAAGGGGGTCGAGCCGAAGGTCTCGGTCTCGGGAATGTCGACGGCGCCATAGAGGTCGAGGAGGTTGGCCGGGGCGCCGTGCGACTGGTTGCGCACGATGAAGCCGTGTTCATGCGACCAGCGGATCCACGCCTGCAGGTAATCGAGGTGCAGTTTTGCCAGCGTGGCGCGGTAATCGCCCTTCAGCCGGGCGAGCTGCGCGGGTTCGAGCGGTTTTTGGCCCATGAGCTCGGCGGCGTGTTCCTGCAGGTCGTAGCCATTCAGCTCCGCGAAGGCGTTGTTCAGCTCGGGCGTCCAGGCGGATTCATAATACTCGAAGGAGTCGTGGAACTGGGCGCGCACGAGCCCGGCGGGAAAATCCGCAAAGGCTGTCGTGAACGGCGCGAGGTAACGGCCGAGGGCGGCGGGGGAGTAGGGATCGACGACGAGGCCCTCGGCGCCGGGAGCGGCGCGCTTGACCTTCATGTTCGTGGGCGTGCCCGCCAGGGTGCCGCCGGACAGCACGAGTTTCTGCGAACCGTCCGCGGGCTCGACCCAGGGTCCGCCAAAGGGCCAGCCGGTGCCAGTGGCCATGTCGACGCCGAGGCCGAGGCGCCGCGCCTCGCGGCCGGTGTGGGCGAGCAGGGCCATCCAGCGCGGGGAGAGGAACCCGACATAGCGGTTCTCCACGCCCTTCGCGCCGTAGATCGGGGTGATCTCCACCCCGCCCAGGCCCGCCGCGGCGAATTGCTCAAGCTGGCGCGTGAGGCCGGCCTCGTCCACCGCACTGCCGGGCCACCACCAGCGCGTCCAGGGCTTGGTGGTGTCGGGCGCCGCCGGGGCGGAGCCGGCCGCGCGCCCGGGCATAACGGCAAGGGGCAGGGCGAGGCCGAGGAACAGGGCAAGCGCGGGGCGGAGTCTCATGCAGGGTGGGGCGTGAGCTTCGTGTATCCATGGAAGAGAAGCAGATCAAGCGGGCCGGTGCGCCATTTGCTCGGACTGTCAAGACCGCGGGGACAATGACGCGCCGGTCCGCCGGGCTAGTTTGGCCCACTCAGCCACCCGATCTACCCCCGCACGGGAACAACCCTGGCCGTTCGCTGCGCCCGGTCGTTGCCCCGCCCCAATTATTTCCGTCCCCATGACCGTCATCCCTTCGCCCGCCCGCGTCGCCATCATCGGCGTGTCCGGCTACGGCAGCATCCATCTGCAACTGGCGCGGGAAAGCCAGGCGCGCGGTGAAGTCCGGATCACCGCGGCGGCCATCATCAACCCGCAGGAGGAGACCGCCACCATCGCGGAATTATCCGCGCAGGGCGCCGAGATCTTCACGGACTACACGGAGATGTTCCGCCGGCATGCGGGCCGGATCGACCTTTGCTTGATCCCCACCGGCATCCACTGGCATGCGCGCATGACCATCGCGGCGCTGGAAGCCGGCGCGAACGTGCTGGTGGAGAAGCCGCTGGCAGGTTCCGTGGGGGAGGTGGAAGAGATCCGCCGCGCGGAAAAGCGCACCGGCCGGTTCGTGGCGGTTGGCTTCCAGTCCTTCTACGAGCCCGCCACGGTCTGGCTGAAACAGGAGCTGCAGCGCGGGGTCATCGGCGACATCCGGTCCGTGCGCTTCCTCGGCGTGTGGCCGAGGCCGCGGGGCTATTTCACGCGCAACAACTGGGCCGGCCGGCTGAAGGTGGACGGCGTGGCGGTCATGGACTCCCCGCTCAACAACGCCTTCGCCCACTTTGTCATGCTCAGCCTGTTCCTCGTCGGCGCCGAGCAGACGGCGGGCGCGCCGACGCTGGAGGGCGTGGAGCTGATGCGGGCGCATGACATCGAGAGCTTTGACACCGCCGTCGTCCGGTCGCTGACCGCCAACGGGGTGAAGATGTGGCTCGGCGCGAGCCACGCCTGCCGCGAGCCGGTCGAGCCCGAGATCGTCATCACCGGCCGGCAGGGCCAGGCCGGCTGGCGCTACGAATCCGACGCCTGGTGGCGGGCGGCCGACGGGGCCGCGAAACAGTACACCCTGCTCGACATCACCGGCGCCCGGCGGGCCATGTTCTGCGCCGCACTGCAGCGCCTGCATGATCCCGCCGTCCGGATCTGCACCAGCGAGCTGGCCGGCCTGCACACGACGCTGATCGAGGCGATCCACCGCCAGGCCCGCGTCGAGAGCGTGCCGCGGGACCGGGTCCACTGGTCGGACCTGAACGGCGATGCCTCGCAGGTGCCCGAGATCGAGGGCCTGGCCGAGGCGATGCGCCGCTCGTACGGGGCGGAGCAATCGCTGGCGGCCAGCGGTTTCAGTCTCGCCGCCCCGGTGGGCGGGGGTTGAATCCGGGCGCGGCACCCCCACCGGGCCCGCACCCCACATGCGTCAAACAACGTCCGCGCCCCTGCTGCGGCTGGAGGGCATCAAGAAAAACTACGGGGCCGTGCGCGCCCTGCAGGGCGTGGATTTCGAGCTGCAGGCCGGCGAGGTGCATGCGCTGCTGGGGGAGAACGGCGCGGGGAAATCGACGCTGATCAACCTCATCACCGGGGCGCGGCGGCCCGACGCGGGCACGCTCACCCTGGCCGGCCGACCCCTGCCCGGCCTCGACCCGGCCGCAGCGCGTGCGCTGGGCATCGCCTGCGTGCACCAGCAGCCGGCGCTGTTTGCCGAGCTGAGCGTGGCGGAAAACATCGGGCTGCGGCTGGAGGCCGGCGGGGCGTGGCGGCGCGTGGACTGGCCGCGGCGCGAGGCCCGGGCCGCGGAATTGCTGCAGCGGATCGGCGCGGAATTTCCCGCCAGCCGCACCGTGCGGGAATTGTCCATGCCGGAGCAGCAGCTGGTGGAAATCGCCTGCGCGCTGGGCGTCGGCGCGCGGATCGTCATCATGGACGAGCCGACCTCCTCGCTCACGCGGCGCGAGCAGGAGCAGCTCTACGGGATTGTGCGCGGCCTGCGGGCCGCGGGCACGGGAGTCATCTACATTTCCCACCGGCTGGAGGAGATCTTTGCCTTGGCGGACCGGGTGACCGTGCTGCGGGACGGCGTGAGCGTCGGGACTCACGCGGTCGCCGCGGTCACCGAGCCGGAACTGATCCGGCTGATGGTCGGCCGTGAGGTGTCCCAGCTTTATCCCCCGGCCGAGTCGGCGCCGGGAGCGGCCGTGCTGGAGCTGCGTGGGGTGGGGTGCCGCGCCGCCGGGATGCATGGCGTCAGCTGCACGGTGCACGCCGGGGAGGTTTTCGGGCTCGCGGGTCTCGTCGGGGCCGGGCGCACGGAGCTGGCCCGCACGCTCTTCGGGCTCACGCCGGCCGACGCGGGGGAAATTTTGTTGCACGGACGGCGCATCCACCCGCGCTCGCCGCCGGAGGCGGTGGCGCTCGGCATCGCCTATGTGCCGGAGGATCGCCGCCGCCACGGCATCGTCCTGGAAATGCCGGTCGCCCACAACCTGACCATGGCGGTCCATCCCCGCCTGTTCCCCGGCGCGTGGCTGCGGTTCGGGGCGGAACAGGCGCTCGCGCGCGAATCCCTCCGCGACCTGGCCGTGAAATGCCCCGGGCCAGACGCCTTGGGTGGCAGCCTGAGTGGCGGCAACCAGCAGAAGGTTTCCCTCGCCCGCTGGCTCGCCACCCGGCCAAAGCTGCTCATCCTCGACGAGCCGACGCAGGGCGTGGATGTCGGGGCCAAGAGCGAGATCCACCGGATTATCCGCCGGCTGGCCCGGGACGGCCTGGCGGTCATCATGATCTCGAGCGATTTGCCGGAGGTGCTGGGCATGAGCGACCGGATCGGCGTCATGCGCGGGGGCACGCTGGCGGCGGTGCTTCCCGGAAAATCCGATCCGCACACGGTCATGGCCGCCGCGCTGGGCCAGTCGTCATGAACCGCTATTTCCGCGAGATCTCCGTCACGGCCGCGCTGGGCCTCGTGCTACTGGCGATGGCCGTGTTCGCGCCGGGATTCTTCCAGCCGCAGCCGCTGCTCTCGCTCGTCACGCGCGAGGCGCCGACGCTGGTGGTCGCCTGCGGCATGGCGCTGGTCATCATCAGCCGGCAGATCGACATCTCGGTCGGTTCCCAATTCTCGGTGTGCAGCATCTGCGCCGGGGTGCTCGCCGCGCGCGGTTGGCCGCTGGCCGTGGTGGGCCCGGCCGCGGCCGCCCTCGGCGCGCTGCTCGGCGCGTTCAACGGCGTGCTTGTCGCGGGACTGCGACTGCCGTCGATCGTCGTGACCCTGGCGACCATGGTCATGCTGCGGCAGGGCCTGAACCTTGTGCAGCAGGGGGCCTTTGTGAACCTGCCGGATCGCGTGCAGTGGTTCGGCCTCAGCCAGGCGGCCGGGCAATGGACCCTCGTGGGCGCCGCGCTGGTGCTGCTGGTGATCTTCGGCCTGGCCATGCGCCAGCTGGCGACCGGGCGCTGGGTTTATGCGGTGGGCACGGACGACGAGGCCGCGCGGTTGGCGGGCATCCGGCCCCAGCTCGTGACGTTTCTGGTGTTTGTGCTCATGGGCCTGCTGGCCGGGGTCGCTGCGACCATGAACATTGTCCAGTCGCCGCAGGTGCAACCGGCGGTCGGCTCCGGCCTGGAGCTGAAGGTCATCGCCGCCGTCGTCGTGGGCGGCGTGGCGATCTCGGGCGGGCGCGGTAACGTGTGGGGCGCCTTCGCCGGCCTGCTCCTGCTGGCCTGCGTCTCCCCCGCGCTCACACACCTCCACGTCGAGGCTTATTGGGAAAAGACCATCCAGGGCGCCATCATTTTGCTCGCCGTCGTCGCGGACGGCCTGCGGCAGCGCAAGCGCGGGGAGGGGCAGGCATGAGTGCGGACGAACACCCGCCCGCGTGGAGGAAACTCCTGTTCAGCTACGAGTCGTTGCTGCTCGTCGTGCTCGTGGCGGAGTGGTTCTTCTTCTACCGCTACGGCACCACGACCAACCGGCGGGGCGTGCTCGTGGGCTTCGGCACGCTCGACCGGCAGTTCGACATCCTGCGGCATTCCTGCGAGATCGGCCTGCTCGCCCTGGCCCTGACACCGGTGATCCTGACCGCCGGCATCGACCTGTCCGTCGGCTCGCTGCTCGGGCTGTGCGCGATCACCTTCGGCATGCTCTGGCACGACGGCGGGCTGTCCATCCCGGTCGCTGCGGCCCTGACGCTTGGGGTGGGCGCCCTCGGCGGCGGCCTCAACGCCGGCCTCATCACCATCCTGAGACTGCCGCCACTCATCGTGACGCTGGGCACCTATTCCCTGTTCCGTGGCTTGGCGGAGGCAATCACGCACGGGGCGGTGACCTACACGGATTTTCCCGCGAGCTTTCTCTACCTGGGACAGGAACGGTGGCTCGGGCTGCCGACGCAGGCGTGGCTATTCCTGCTCGCGGCGGTGGTAGTGTGGGTGTTGGTGCACCGCACGACCTTCGGGCGCTCGTTCCGCGTCATCGGCTTTTCGCCGGAGGGCGCCCGTTATGCGGGCCTGCCGGTCGGGCGGCGCACGGCGCTGGTCTATGTGCTGGCCGGCCTGATCGCCGCGCTGGCCGCGCTCATCTACACGGCCCGGCTCGGCCAGGCCAAGGCCGACGCGGGCACCGGCTATGAGTTGTTTGCCATCACCGCGGTCGTGCTCGGCGGCACCAGCATCTTCGGTGGTCGCGGCAGCATCACCGGCACGCTGCTGGGCGTGGCGGCCATCGCCGTGTTGAAGAATGGCCTGGCGTGCCTCCCCGCCGTCATCCGGCTGAATGCCGCCGAGGAGATGTCCGGCATGCTGACCGGGGCGTTGCTCCTGCTCGCCCTGACGGGGAGCATCCTGCCAAAAATCTTGTCTACCCTCCGCACCCGCCGCCAAGCTGGCTGACCCCCAACCCCCTTTCTGCATGAACCCCATCGCCCGCCGCCTCGCCGCCGCCCTCGGCTTGCTGCTCAGCCTCACCCCGGCCCTCGCCGCCGATGCCCGGCTCATGATCACCATGATGCCCAAGGCCAAGGGCAACGCGTACTTCATCTCCTGCAAGGCCGGCGCCGACCGGGCCGCCAAGGAACTGGGCGTCGAGCTGCTCTTTGACGGCCCCACCGACAGCAACGCCGCCAAGCAGAATGAGATCGTCGAGAACTGGATCACGCTCGGGGTCGATGTCATCACCGTGGCGGCCGAGAACAAGGAGGGCATCTCGACCGCGCTTCGCAAGGCCCAGAAACAGGGCATCAAGGTCCTCACCTACGACGCCGACGCGCTGCCCGACGCGCGCTCCTTTTTTGTCAACCAGGCCACGCCGCAGGGCATCGCCTACGGCCTGCTGGACGAGGCCGCGCGCCTGTGCGGCGAGGAGGGCGAGTTCGCCATCATCACTGCCACGCTTACCGCCGGCAACCAGCGCGAGTGGCTGAAGCACATGGACGTCCGCCTCGCCGAGAAATACCCGAAGCTGAAGCTCGTCGCCGTCCGGCCGAGCGACGATCTCAAGGACAAGGCGCAATCCGAGGCCACGGCGCTGATGAGCGCGAATCCCAATCTGAAGCTCATCATGGCGATTTGCACCCCCGGCACCCCCGGCGCCGCCGAGGCCGTGAAGCAGGCGGGCAAGACCGGCAAGGTGAAGGTGATCGGCCTCGGCCTGCCGAACGAGAACAAGCGCTACGTGCACGAGGGCGTCACGGAAAGCGTCATGCTCTGGAACACCGAGGACCTCGGCTACCTGACGGTTTATGCGGCCGCGGCGCTGGCCAAGGACGAGCTCAAGCCCGGGGCCACCCAGTTCAAGGCCGGCACGCTCGGCGCCTTTGAAATCAGGGGCGACAATATCCTCTTGGGTAAGCCCTACATCTTCAACAAGGCCAACATCGACCGCTTTGATTTCTAAGGGGCGGGGGATCCGCATCCTGCTGGATCGGACCGTTTTGCCCGATGGAAACTCGGACTGTCTGAAACAAGGCTCCGTTGTGTCTGGTATTTGAGGGGGTTCTCGTGGGGACCGTAGGCATTACCCCCCCCCGATCCGTCACCTCGCACCCCAACCCCCTGGCATACGAGTGGTCCGCGTTTCCGCGCACTCCATTATGTTTTCATCAAACCACCTGACACCAACCCAACCATGACCCCGCTCACCATGAATCCACCCCGAGTCCGGCGTTTCCTGACGCCCCTGCTGGCATTGACGCTGGCCATCCCTGCCTGGGCGCAGCTGGCCACCACAAAAGAAGAACCCAAGGCGGAAACGGCCCCGGTGCCCGCCACCACCACCGAGAAATCCAAGGCCAAGGACGAGGTGCTCCAGCTCGACCCCTTCACGGTCACCGCCGATAACGTCGGCTACCAGGCGACCAACACGATGTCCGGCACACGCCTCAACACGAAGCTCGAAGACCTGGCTTCCTCCATCACCGTCATCACGAAGCAGCAGTTGCTCGACACGGCGGCCGTGGACATCAACGACATCTTCTCCAACGAGGGCAACACCGAGGGCACGTACCAGTTCACCGCCTTCACCAATGACCGCGGCAACATCGTGGACGATGTCAGCCAGCGGCCCGAGACCGCCAACCGCGTGCGCGGCCTCGGCCAGGCCAACCTGGCGTCCGACGGCTTCGCCCGGTCCAACCAGATCCCCGTCGACACCTACAACATCGACTCCGTGGAGATCAGCCGTGGCCCGAATTCCAACATCTTCGGCCTCGGCGAATCCTCCGGCACGGTCAACCTCATCCGCGGCCGGGCCAACATCACCCGCGACATCACGGGCACCTCGGTGCGCATCGACGACCGGGGCAGCCAGCGCGCCACTCTCGACATCAACCGGGTCCTCTGGAAGGACCGGGCGGCCCTGCGCATCGCCGCGCTCTACGATGACGCGGCCTTCATCCGCAAGCCCTCCTACGACAAGACCAACCGCCTGACCGTCTCACTGACGCTGAAGCCGTTTGAGAACACGACGATCCGCGTTTCCTACGAGAGCTACCACAATTCCAACAGCCGCCCGAATTCCACCACGCCCCGCGACACCATCTCCTACTGGCGGGCGGCGGGCAGCCCCGTCTGGGACCCCACCTTCAGCAACAACACCGGCGGCTGGCGCCTGCTCGGCGGCACCACCTACACGGCGGTGACCTCGGCGCAGGAGGCCGCCCAGCTCCCGCCCGGCATCAACCCGCAGTTCACCAACTTCTGGAACCGCCCCAGTCTCTACGTTAATCCCGACGGCACCATCGGGCGTTACGAGGTCAACCGCACTTCAACCACCGCCAGTCCCGGCGGCGCGAACACCCAGCTCCGCTACATGCAGATGGGCACGCTCATCCAGCGCGGCGGCGGTGCCTTTGGCACGGTCAGCCTCCCCCTGTACGTCCAGCCCGGCGTCAGCGACAAGACGATCTATGACTGGGGTGACGTGAACTACGCCGCGCCGAACTTCCAGAAGCGGAAGGCCGACATCTACCAGTTCGAGCTGGAGCAGTGGCTGCTCAACAACCAGCGACACAAGCTTGCCCTGCAGCTCGGCGCCCTCCGCGAGGACATCTCGGTCGAAAGCCGCGCCTACATCGGGGCCAGCGATGGCGCCCCGGCCAACATCTTTGTTGATATCAATGAGAAGTATCTCGACGGCACACCCAACCCCTATTTCCTGCGGCCCTACTTTGCCGGCTCGGAAATGCAGACCTTCAAGCGGCCCGAGATGAACGACAACCTCCGGGCCACGCTCGCCTATCAGCTCGACCTGAGCCAGGAAGCCGGCCTCCTCAAGTGGCTCGGCCGGCACAACCTCGCCGCCTACGGTGAATTTCGGCAGAACATCATTCCCCAGAACGCCAACGGTCTCCGGTATCGCGACCAGATCGTCGCCCCCGAGTCCTGGTGGACGGCGGCCAACATCGCCAACATCCCCGGAGCCGGCGCCGAGAACCGCTTCTTCACCCGCTATTACTCGGGCGATGCGGTCAACCAGCCCGGCCAGGTCATCGATTACGCGGGCTCGGCCCCGACGAAGCTCTACGGCGCCCAGACCATGCGTTATTACAACGGCGTCACCCAGCAGTGGGTCAACGAGGAGGTCATCGTGGGCAACGCCTACTTCGCCCTTGGCAACCAGAAGACCCAGATCCGCACGCGCGGCCTCGTCTGGCAGGGCTACCTCGCCGACAACCGCATCATCCCCACGCTCGGTTGGCGCCGGGACCGGGTGCGCTCGGTGAACAATCAGGCCACCCCGCTGCGGCCGGACGGCTTTATCGATGAGAACTCCCTGTTCATCTTCCCCGAAAACTACATCTCAAACTCCGGCCCGACCAACACCCGCGGCGTGGTCCTCGTGCCGTTCAGCGGCTGGTCCGCCATCGACGGCCGCGCCGAAGGCGGCAGCAAGTTCTTCGAGGCGCTGCGCTCCTTCCGTCTCCACTACAACGATTCGGACAGCTTCCAGCCCGCGCCGACCGCCTACAACGTGTTCGGCGAGGTCCTCCCCAACCCGACCGGCACGGGCAAGGATTACGGCTTCTCCTTCAGTGCGCTGGAGGGCAAGCTCTACGTCCGCTTCAACAAATATAAGACCGACCAAGTGGCGGCCCGCAACGGCGCGACCGCCGTCATCGGCACCCGGCCCCTCCGGCTCGACTTCGATCTCAGTGGCGACACGGCCGTATTTGGCGCGGCCGGGGGAGACCCCTTTGACATGGAGGACACCGTCTATGGCTGGGTTTCCGCCATCAATCCCGGTCTCACCCTCTCGCAGTATGCCACACAGGTCTACGGCATCATGAACACCACCCAGGCCTACGTGGACAGCCTCAAGAACAAGGTGCTATCGGACATCAACAACGTGCAGTCGAAGGGCACGGAGCTGGAGATCTACTACAACCCGACCAAATACCTCACCTTCAAGGGCACCATCACCCAGCAGCAGGCCATCGACACGAGCATCTCGCCCAACATCCAGCGCTACATTGACTCGCGCTACCAAACCTGGACCACGACCCGCGTGCCCACGACGCTCCTGCCCGACGGCAGCCAGCTGCCCAACGCCGGCCGCCTCTGGTGGGAAGTCGGTGGATCCACGTCGCAGCTGGCTCCGACGGCCGACGCCGGCGCCAACGCCCCACGCAACTTCTACGCGGTCAATGTGGACGCCCCCTATGCCCTCGCCGTCACCAACTCCGGCAAGCCTCGGCCGCAAACCCGGGAATGGCGCGCCAATCTGACGACGAATTACAAGCTCGCCGGCCTCGGCACCGACAACAAGTGGCTCAAGAACATGTCGGTCGGGGGCACGGTGCGCTGGGAAGACCAGGCCACGATCGGCTTCCTCGCCGGTCCGGCCAGCGCCGACGGTGCGGTGCGCCGCCTGGATGGTTCCAAGCCGGTCTACGACAAGGCCCGCTACTACGCCGACGCGATGGTCAGCTACAACATGAAGATGTTCAACGACCGCATCAGCGCCCGCTTCCAGCTCAACATCCGCAACGTGCTGGAGAACGGCCGCCTGCAGGTGGTCGGCGTCAACCCCGACGGCACGCCCTGGAACTACCGCATCATCGACCCGCGGCAGTTCATCCTCACGGCGTCCTTCGACCTCTGAGGTCCCGGCCCGCTTCAGGTTTCAAGCCCCTCCGGTCCCCACCGGAGGGGCTTTTGCTTAACTCCTCGACCCACCCCGTAACAAGCGCGTTGCCGCTGACGTCATCAAACCCATGAAGACCAGACGGATCCTCGCCGCCGTTGCGTTCTTGCTCGCCGCCGCGCTGGCGCTGGCGGCCGACCAGGAGGACAAGCCCGTCACGGGGTTCCAGTTCGAGCTGCTGCCGCGCGCGTTTCAGAAGAAGCCGCTCGTCGATGTGCACGTCATCACCGAGATGACCGCAGCCGGCCGCGCCCAGCCCGCGCCCACCGCCGCCCAGCCCGCCTATTTCCTCACGCGGCCGGCCGGCCAGCTCACGCTCGGGCAGGGCGCGCCGGCCAACGAGAAGCCCGCCGACGTGGCCCGGCTGGAGGAAATGATGACCGCCTCCCTCGCGGTGTCGCATTACCTCCCGGCCAAGGACGGCCACGAACCCAAGCTCGTCATCATCTATTCCTGGGGCTCCCATTCCGCCCCCCTCGGCCAGGATGATCCCTCCTACAGCGAGCAAACGGCGGACGACGGCACCACCACCCAGACCACGGACACGGGCGAATCCCAGGAAACGCTGATCCGGGAGATGATCGAGCGCGCCAAGCTCGTCGGCGGCGACAAGTTTGCCGCCGAGCTCATCAAGGCGATCAACCAGGAGGCGGCCATGCGGCGCGCCACGCCCGAGAACAGCCTCGACGTGCTCGCCAGCCCGCTGGGCCCGGTCAGCTTCGGGATGATGAGCCCGATGGAGCAGTTCCGGAACCGCAACCCGAAGACCATGGGCATGCTGGAGGACATCGGCGGCAGCATCTACTTCGTGATCGCCTCGGCCTACGACGCGGCCTCGGTCGCCGCCAACAAGCGCGTGCTGCTCTGGCGCACCAAGATGACCACGCGGGCCACCGGGCTGAACCTCGCCGAGTCCATGCCCTCGCTCATCGTCACCGCCGGGCCGTATTTCGGGAAGGACATGGCGGAGAGCGAAAGCGTCCGCCGCCGGCTCAGCCGCGACGGCACGGTCGAGCTCTATCCGCTCAAGATCATCGGGGTGGAGGAGAATGCCGGCCCGGCCGAGCCCGCGAAAACCCCGGAGCCACCGAAGCAGAAGTGAGGGGAACGGGCCGCCGCGAACTGTCCGAGGGCGGGACCGATGCCGGGGTTGAATTACCCGGGCCGAACTGCATCCTCCTCCCTGCGCCGTCCCCCCGCCGGCGCCGGCCGACTCACCCTCACCCCGCATTCCCATGAATTTTGGCAGCCTGCACCCCCTCGATGTCCTGGTGGTCGTCGCCTACCTCGTGGCGGTGGTCTGGATCGGGCGCCGGGCCTCCGGCGGCACCCAGAATGAGGACGGTTTCTTCCTGGCGGGCCGCAAGCTGGGCAAGCTCTACCAGTTCTTCCTGAATTTCGGCAACGCCACCGAGCCGCAGGGCGCGGTGAGCACGGCCAGCTTTGTCTACCAGCAGGGCGCGCCGGGCGCGTGGCTGTCGTTCCAAACCGTGTTCATGAACCCCTACTTCTGGTTCATGAACGTCTGGTTTCGCCGCGTGCGGCTGACCACCGTCTCCGACCTGTTCGAGGACCGCTACGCGAGCAAGGGGCTCAGCCTGTTCTACGCCACGTTCCAGATCCTCGTGGCCTGCGTGTTCCTCGGCTTCGGCAACGTCACGGCCTACAAGATCGCCTCCTCCCTGGTCGTGAAGCAGGAGGTGCAGTGGACGGCGGCGGACCGTGCGGCCGTCGAGGGTTACCGCGAGCTCAAGTCGCTGGAGAAGCAGGTCGCCACCGCGCCGCTGGCCCCCGAGGTGCAGCTGCGGCTGGACACCCTGCGCGACCGCAACGCCCGCGGCGAGCTGCACAGCTACGTGACCGTGCTGAACGACCTCCTGTTCTACGCCGTGTTCACCCTCGTGGTCGGCACCTACATCGTGCTCGGGGGCATGGCCGCCGCCGCGGTCAACGAGGGCCTGCAAAGCGTGCTCATCATTGTCTTCTCCCTGCTGCTGATTCCCACCGGGCTGCACGCCATCGGCGGCTGGTCGGCCCTCGCGACGAAGGTGCCGAAGGAGATGTTCAACCTCTTCGGCGCGGCGGGCGGGGCGCAGTTCACCGTGTGGAGCCTCGTCGGCATCCTGCTGGTGAGCATCGTGCAGAACGGCGGGCTCAGCCACAACATGGGCATCTGCGGCTCGGCCAAGAACGAGTTTGCCGCGCGCTCCGGCGTCTCCGGCACCTACCTGAAGCGGTTCATGATCATCCTCTGGGCCTTTGCCGGCCTCATCGCGGTCGCGATGTTCGGCGTGGGCGGACTGTCGGACCCCGACGCCGTGTGGGGCTCGATGTCGAACCAGCTGCTCGGCCCCGGCCTCGTCGGGCTGATGCTTGCCGGCGTGCTGGCCGGGACCATGTCCACGCTGGCGGCCAAGGCGCTCGCCATCTCCTCGCTCTTCGTGCGCAACGTCTACCGCCAGATCTGGCCCGACATCACGCAAAAGCAGGGCGTCTTCTACGCCCGCTGCACCATCGGCGTCGTGCTCGTGCTCGGCACGGTGGCGGCGACCCTGATGGGGAGCTTCTACGACATCGTGAACGTCGTGCTCACGGTGAACATCCCGTTCGGGGCGACGGTGCTGCTCACCTACTGGTGGCGACGCGTCACCGCCCCGGCCGTCTGGATGTGCGTGATTCTGTCCACGCTCACGATATTGGTTATCCCGTGGACGGCCTCCAAGTTTCCCGTCCTGGCCCAGAATGTGGAACTGGCCCAGACGAGCACCAAGCCCGGCACCGGGGTGTATTTCTCGAAGGTCGTCCACCGCGACCCGGATAATCTCGCCAGCCCCTACATCGCGGCCCCCACGCGCACCAACCGCTTCAACCTCGAGGCCTGGCTGCTGGGCCGGGTCGGGGTGGATGTCGTCGCCCTCTCGCCGACGCAGCGGTTCACCCTGCAATTTTTCTTCGATGCGCTGTTCCCGTTCGCCGTGCTGATCGTGGTCAGCCTGTTCACCCGGCCGACCGACCCGGCGCGGGTCGCGTTCTTCTACGGCAAGATGAAAACCCCCGTCGGAGCAACGCCCGAGCTGGAGGCGGCCGCGATGGAGGAGACCCGCCTCAACCCGACACGATTCGACCACACGAAGCTCCTGCCTTGGTCCAACTGGGAATTCTGCAAATGGGGCCGCATCGACACCATTGGCTTTCTCGGCTGCTGCACGCTCTCCGCGGGCATCGTCGGCTTGTTCCTCTTCCTGCTGAACCTCGCGAGCGGCAGCTAGGACGTTTCTGCATGATTCCCCCGCGTGTCCGCCGCTTGTTTGCGCTCACCGCCGGTCTGCTGCTGGCGGCCGCGGTCGCCCGGCCCGCCGCGCCGGTCCGGAGCTACCGGTTCGAGGCCGGTCCAGCCAAGGCGGGTGTGCAGCAGGTGGCGGCGGACGATGTCTACCGCCCGGAGCGGGGCTACGGGTTTGAGCCCGGCATGGAAATCAAGTCCGTCCGCGGCGGGGTGGTGGGCACGCCGGCCCTGTATTTCACGACCGACCTGCCCGAGGGCAACTGGCGGGTGAAGGTGACCCTCCGCGGCGCGCCCGGCGGCGGGACGGTGGCGGTCAAGGCCGAGTTGCGCCGCCTGATGCTCGGGCCGGTACCGCTGGCCGAAAA
>Ga0255338_1001272_pt1 | contig 49858 bp, 44 predicted proteins | sample MeOH1_35cm_T4_19_FD_203715 | JGI IMG/M metagenome (GOLD analysis project Ga0255338, IMG submission 203715) | Sandy soil microbial communities from University of British Columbia, Vancouver, Canada - MeOH1_35cm_T4_195 | ecosystem: Engineered > Artificial ecosystem > Sand microcosm > Unclassified ...
CCCTGGAACCCTTCCGCCTCGACCCATCCCGGTGTCTGACCACCTACACCATCGAGACCGAAACCGAACCCCCTCCTGACATCGCTGCCGCCCTGGCGGAGAGCCGCTGGGCCGCGGGGTGCGACGCCTGCCAGGAGGCCTGCCCCTGGAACCGGGTCCCGATCTGGGGCGACCCGGCCCTCTGGGGCGGCCCCAGCCCCCTCCACACCCGTTCTGCGGAGGATCTGCCCCGGGGCGCGGCCCAGTGGCGGAAGCTCACCCGGCGGACCGCCTTGAGGCGGGTGAGGGACCGCCACTGGCGGGCCACCCTGGCCCGAATCCTCGATTCTTGATTTTTCATTGGAACTGTTGGGCTTTTTTCCATACAAACAAATATCACTTCTAAATATGTGAATTAATTGGTTTTATTTTTACATAATTCAATCAGGACACCTAAATGACAGGGTTCCACCGAGATGGATGTGTCTCGCATTTCAGTTGAAGGGCAGTGGGACTAGGACCATCCTAACCGTGTTCTGCTCATATGAGGCGAGGTGATCATGAATCCGTTTGGCCTTGTAGCCCTGTCTGTACTTGTGGCCATATCGGTCGGCTGCAAGAACCCTTACACGGACTTCTACCAATCACGCCAACAAGTGATTGGGAATGATCGGTTCGTCCAGCCACAAGGAGATCCAGCCATCTACGGCTACTCTGGCAACTTGGATAAAGACAATAGAGCAATGAAAGAGAATGGGTTCGATTTGGTCGGTTATTCGTCCTTCTCTGGTGGGGGAGCCGGAGCGACAAAAGAAAATTTACTCGCGCAGGCCCGAACAGTCGGTGCCTCTGTCGTCATGGTAAAGAGCCAATACGCTGGTTCCTTTACATCCGCGATGCCCTACACCACAACCTCCCCTGGACAGGTAATCACAACAAACTCATATGGAACTGCTAATGCCTATGGGACCGGAGGGTCCGCCTATGGCAGTTACCAAGGGTCCAGTTCTACATATGTCCCAGGTACAACGACAACACAGATCATTCCCTACACAGTCCAAAGGTATGACTACCTTGCAACCTATTGGGCCAAAATTCGAAATGTCCGATTCGGAGCGTTCTACCTCAACTTAACGCCCGAACTGAGTAGGCAGTTCCAAAGGAATACAGGAGTCGTGATTGACCTTCTCATGAAGGGAACCCCCGCCTTCTATGCAAACGTCCTGGTTGGGGATGTCATCATCAAAGCAGATGATGAGAGTGTCACTGACGTTCAGAGCTTTACTAGGTTCCTGGCAAGAAACCCCGGAAAGCGTGTGACATTGACGATCCTGCGTGGCTCCGAGCAAAAAACCATCACAGTGGATCTGAATAGCTGAGCCGGAAGTAAAGAGCTGCAGGAAGCGGCCAATAAGATGTTCGCGTGAGCGTGGTCCCTTTTCCGCACGTTCAACCAAATCCTTCACTCGTCCCAACGGACAGATTCGGTGGCAGGCCTCCAAGACCTGGAGCGGCGCGTCATTCGGTAACCTTTTTGATTACCGCGTTTTAGGAAAATCTTCCCACCTGCTGTCGATACAAGGTAAATTGTTGAGGGTGCTGAGGTTTAGGATTCATCCTGGACCTCTCATCGAAACTTCCATATAAACGAACTTCCGGCCAAAGGTGGCCGCCCCGATTTTGAGGAGGCCCCTCGGATGCCCATGAAGCACTGGACGGTCCAGGACGCCGCGACCCTGTACGGCGTGAAGGAGTGGGGCAATGGCTACTTCGGCATCAACGCCAAGGGCCATCTGGAAATCACGCCCACCAAGGACGAGTCCCTCAGTTGCGACATCTATGAGATCGTCCAGCATCTGAAGAAGAAGGGCATCCGCACGCCGGTGAACCTCCGTTTCCCGCAGGTGCTGGACCATCGGGTGGTCGAAGTCAACGAGGCCTTCCGCCGCGCCATCATCGAGTTCGGCTACGAGGGCAGCTACCAGGGCGTCTATCCGGTGAAGACCAACCAGACGAAGGAAGTGGTCGAAGAGATCGTCCGCTCCGGCAACAAGTACCACTACGGCCTGGAGGCGGGCTCCAAGCCCGAACTCATGATCGCCCTGAGCCTGGACCTGCATCCCGAGGCACTGGTGCTCTGCAACGGCTACAAGGACGAGTCCTTCATCCGCATGGCCCTGCTGGCCCGCAAGGCCGGGCGCAAGGTGGTCATCACCGTGGAGAAGATGACCGAGCTGCCGCTGATCCTGAAGGTGGCCAAGGAGCTGAAGGTCGAGCCCCTCATCGGGCTCCGGGCCAAGCTCAACGCCCAGGGCAGCGGCAAGTGGGAGACCAGCGCCGGTGACCACGCCAAGTTCGGCCTCACCACCCGGGAGATCCTGGACGCCATCGAGGTGCTGGAAAAGCGCGACCTGCTGGACAGCGTCATCGAGCTGCACTTCCACATCGGCAGCCAGATCACGGACATCCGCAAGATCAAGTCGGCCATGAAGGAAGCCACCCGCATCTACGCCAAGCTCCGCAAGATGGGCCTGCCCATCCGCTACCTCAACGTGGGCGGGGGCCTCGGCGTGGACTACGACGGCAGCAAGACCACCTTCAGCAGCTCCATGAACTACACCATCGCCGAGTACGCCGCGGACGTGGTCTACACCACCAAGGACATCTGCGCCCAGGAGCAGGTGCCCATGCCGGACCTGCTCAGCGAGTCGGGCCGCGCCATCGTGGCCTATCATGAGGTCGTCGTGGTGGACATCATCGGCCTCATCGACACCACCCACACCAAGTACAGTGTGACGCTCACGGGCAATGAGCCCCAGATCCTCAAGGAGCTGGCCTACACCCGGGACAACATCTCGGTGAAGAACTTCGCCGAGATGTATCACGACGCCATCACCCAGAAGGATGAGCTGCTCACCCTCTTCAACCTGGGCTACCTGGGTCTGGAGGACCGCAGCAAGGGCGAGACCCTGTTCTGGGAGGTCTGCCGCAAGCTGTCCCGCATCCTCACCAGCAAGAGCCTGAAGTACATTCCCGAGGAGTTCCAGGACCTCAACAAGAGCCTGGCGGACAAGCTGATCGCCAACTTCAGCATCTTCCAGTCCATGCCCGACCACTGGGCCATCGAGCAGCTCTTCCCGGTCATGCCCATTCATCGGCTGAAGGAGAAGCCCGCCCTATCGGCCACCCTCTGCGACATCACCTGCGACAGCGACGGGAAGATGGAGAAGTTCATCGACCTGAAAGATGTGCGGGACGAACTCCCGTTCCACGAACCTCGCAGCGGCGAGGCCTATTACGTGGCTTTCTTCCTCACGGGCGCCTACCAGGACATCCTGGGCATGCGGCACAACCTCTTCGGCGCGCCCAACGAGGCCCACATCGTGGTGCACGAAGACGACACGTTCAAGGTGCAGCACCTCGTCAAGGGTGACACGGTGGATCACGTGCTCCGCAGTGTCCACTACGATCCCGACGTGCTCATCCAGGGCCCCCAGACCAAGCGGAAACCCAGCGCCAAGAGCGACGCCGCCGAGGCCCTGCGGGCGCTGCTCACCGAAGAGCGGAAGCTGCACACCTATCTGGAAATATAGCTATCAGCTATCAATAGGGGATCTTGTCGGGCTTGGCCTCCCAGGCGCGGAAGATTTCCAGGGCTTCGTCGCGCAGCAGCTGGGTGGCGGGCAGGCTCCGTTCGCCGAGGGGCAATGCCACTTCGCGGTAGAGCCACTCGTCGTCGAACTGGATGGCCGCGGCGTCAGACCGGCCGTTGGCATACCAGATTCGATCCAATCGGGCCCAGTAGATGGCCCCCAGGCACATGGGGCAGGGTTCGCAGCTCGTGTAGATCTCGCAGCCCGGGAGCTGGAAGGTGCCGAGCTTCCCGCAGGCCTGCCGGATGGCCACCACCTCCGCATGGGCCGTGGGGTCGTGGCCGGACGTCACGCGGTTCCAGCCTTCACCCAGGATCTCGCCATCCTTCACGATCACCGCGCCGAACGGACCACCCTCGTTGTCCGCCATGTGGACGCGGGAGAGCTCGATGGCGCGCCGCATGAAGCGCAGGGAATGCTCATCTGTCCGCATGGAGTGTCCCCGGGAGATGGTTCCGCCCCATTCTCCCACCGCTCAGATATCCCAGCGCGGATCGGGCCTCTGCTTCCACAGCCAGATGATGTAGTCCACATTCTTCGGCCCAGCGCCTAGGGCCTTGAGCCGCATCATGTTCTGGGCACGATGGTGCTGGGTATGCAGGCAGACCTGGGTCAGCGCCTCGGCCACGGACACCAGGCAGGGCGGATCCGGGAACCAGGGCACCCGCACGATGCGGGCCAGGGAGGCCTCGTCGAGGCCCCGGCCCAGAGCGCGGAAGGTCTCATGGTTGCCCTGGCAACACCTTTTCAATTCCTCGAAACCCTGAATGGGGCAGGCCTCTGGCACCTCGGTTTCGCCCTTGAGGACGCCCAGGAAAGCCTTCTGCACGTCCACCAGGTGGCCGGTCCTCGTCCGCAACTCGGGATCTTCCCGGAATTCCGACTTGCCCCAGGCGTGGAAGAACATCGCGTCGGCCCAGGCCTGGTGGCTGAGCAGATCCTTGAGCAGGCCGGTCATGGGCACCCCCCGGGGAATGGCCGATCATAGCGAAAGAACCCTACCGCAGGTCATCCTCCCGTCCGGCGCCCAACCGGCGGAGAATGGGGACCAGACCATCACCATTCCAACAGGGGGCGCGATATGGACATCCAGCGCATCGGCATCGTCGGTTGCGGACTCATGGGCTCAGGCATCGCGCAGTGCGCCGCGGAGGCTGGTTGCGAGGTGTGGGTGAAGGAGGTGGACGAGTCCCTGCTCACCAAGGGGCTGAGCCGGATCAAGGGCAACTGGGAGCGCGCCGTGGCCAAGGGGAAGATCACGGAGGAGCAGAGAACCGCCTTCACCGGACGGCTCCACGGCACCCTCGCCTTCGCCGCGATGTCCGGTTGCGATCTGGTGGTGGAGGCCGTCCCGGAACGCATGGACCTCAAGCTCGAGACCTTCACCGAACTGGACAAGGTCATGGCTCCGGGCGCCCTCCTCTGCACCAACACCTCCAGCCTCACCGTCGCCCACCTCAGCCCCGTCCTGTCACCGGGCCGCCTACCCCGGCTGGCGGGCCTGCACTTCTTCAACCCCGTGCCCGCCATGCCCCTGGTCGAAATCGTCCGCACCCTCGCCACCGACGAGGACACCCTGGCCGCCCTGAAGGCCTTCGTCCAGCGGCTCGGGAAGACCGCCGTGCTGGCGCCAGACGCCCCGGGCTTCGTGGTGAACCGGCTCCTGGTGCCCTACCTGCTGGACGCCCTGCGCTGCGCCGAGCAGAAGCTGGCCACGGTGGAGGACATCGACACGGCCATGAAGCTGGGCTGCGGCCACCCCATGGGCCCCCTGCACCTCAGCGACTTCATCGGCCTTGACACCATGCAGAGCGTGGCCGAGGTCCTGTTCGAAGCCTTCGGAGAACCCCGCTTCAAGGCCCCCCCGGTCCTGCGCCAGCTCGTGGCCGCCGGCCGCCTGGGCCGCAAATCCGGCGCCGGCTTCTACCGTTGGGAGGGCGAGAAGCGCCTGGAGGCCCTCCCGCTCTGATCCACCTGTTGTAGTCTGACGGCCATGCTGGACCTGCTGCTGATCCCCGCCGCGCTCCTCCTGGCCTTCGCCCTGCTCGCCGTCCGGCGGGGAGACCACCGGCTCCACGGGCACCTCATGATGGCCACCTTCACCGTGGTCTTTCTGCGGGTCATCCTCCACCCCAGGAGCCTGGGCCGGCTGCACCTCGCCCTGTGGCTGGCGGTCCTGGCCGCCGCCGGCTCGACCCTGCTCCTGGGCCGTGCGGCCCTGGCCTGGCGGGAGGGGCGCAGCGCCCGGTCCGGGATCCCGCGCATCCACCGCGCTTCAGGTGCCTTCACCCTCGCGCTGGCGGCCCTCACACTGGCTGTATGGTTCCTGAGGGATCGGCGGTAGGAGGAGGCGCCTGGTCGAACTCAACCTGATCACCAGGGGTCCTGAACGGTCTTCCCCGCCTCCGCATGCCGCAGAGCCTTGAGCCCGATGTCGTGGCGCACCTGCATGCCGGGCCACTGGATCTGTGGCAGGGCGGCCTCGATGGCGGTGCGGGCCGCGGCAAGATCCGGCGCGGAAGTCGCCAGGTTCATCACGCGGCCGCCGTTCGTCAGCCACTGCCCATCCTGCTTCCGCGTTCCGGCGTGGATGACGGTCACGGCGGGCGTCCCGATCTGGATGGGCACCCCCTTCTTCGCCCCTTCGGGGTAGTCCTCCGCCGCCAGCACCACGGTGATGGCCGTGTGGGGCTTGAGCTTCAGGTCGCGGGCCACCAGGCGTCCTTCGGCCACCTCCAGGAGCAGGGCGGCCAGGTCCTCGTCCAGCAGCTGCATGAGCACCTGGGTTTCGGGGTCGCCGAAGCGGACGTTGTACTCCAGCAGCTCCGGGCCAGCCGCCGTCCACATGACCCCCAGGAACAGCACGCCCCGGGCCGTGAGGCCATCCTTCTGGAGCCCGCGCACCGTGGGCTCCACCAGCTCGGTCCTCATGCGTGCCACATCCTCCGGCCGGAGGAAGGGGATGGGCCCGAAGGCGCCCATCCCGCCGGTGTTGGGCCCGCGGTCGCCCTCGAAGATGCGCTTGTGGTCCTGGCAGGCGGGCAGCATCGCGAACGCGGCGTGGTCGGCGTCCACGTCCACCAGCACATGCAGCGACAGTTCCATACCCACCAGCGGTTCCTCGAACACCACCGTCTTGCTGGCCTCCCCGAACTGACCGGCCATGAAGGCCCGGAACGTATCCAGGGCCTCACCTTCGGTCCCGGCCAGCACCACGCCCTTGCCCGCCGCCAAGCCGTCGGCCTTGAGCACGATGGGATAGCCGTGCGGCCAGGCGTGGATGAGGGCCTCGCCCTCCGCGAGGTCCGTCACCGTATGGCTGGCGGCGCAGGGGATGCCGTGCCGTTCCATGAAGGCTTTGGCCACGGCCTTGCTGCCCTCCAGCCGCGCTGTGGCGGCGTCGTGGCCGAAGACCGGGATGCCCAGGGCCCGCACGGCGTCGGCCACCCCAGCCACCAGAGGCACCTCGGGCCCCGCCACCACCAGATCGGGGCGGTTCATCGCACACCAGGCGGCCACGGCAGCGGGATGCTCCAGGTCCAGCGATACACAGGTACCCAACTCCGCCAGTCCATCGCTGCCTGGCGCCGAAATCATTTCCAGGTCTGCCGAGGAGGCCTTCAGCTTCAGTGCCAGCGCATATTCCCGGCCGCCGGAACCGAGGAGCAGGATCTTCATGGGGACCTCCGACCCATCAGTATCGCAAATCCTTTGGGCGGACAAAGGAGGAAGGCACGGCCTCTGGGGGCACTCCTATCCCTGCCTCAATCGAGCCCCATTTTATGGACTACCGCCTTGAATCTGGAGTCTTCCCGGATGGCATCAAAGGCAGACACATCGTTGATCCATACGAGTGAGGGATCTCGTTGTTCATAGGCGATTTCCAGCCATTGCAAAGCCTTCTCGCGATTTCCAAGCTCCGCGTAAGTTCGGGCCAATTCCTGCGCGGTCCCTTGACCTCGGGCTCCACTACGTTCAGAAAAACGAAGAAACGTTTCCAGGACCCCCACTCGACCCCTTGTATTGAACCCTCTCCATAAGTCCTGCACATCCTTGGCCGTATAGACCTTCAGCCTCGTCTCGTTCTCCATGAATCCGTTAAGATCCCCGTTCTCGTAACAGGCCCAGCCCGCCACACCCCTGACAAAATCGGAGTCAGGGTTCATCGCCAACGCAATGTTCGCTTCTTTGACTGCCTCGCCAGGCTGCCTCATGAATATGTAGGCGATGGCCAACGCGCTCCGGGACCCTGGAGTGTATCCAAAGAGCTCCCGCGCCTGCTTCATCTGGTCCAGCCCTTCCTTCTTTCGTCCCTTGACGAAGAGAAGCCATCCCAGGGCATCATGGGCTTCGGGGAAGTTGGGGTCTAGTTGCAGGGCTTTCCGGAAGTGCGCTTCAGCGCCCACCCAATCCCAGTCAAAATAGAACTTGGCGAAACCAAGTGCCGTATGGGCATCGCCCAACGATGGATCTAAGGCCAATGCACGATTGGCAGCCTCCCGCCCCTTGGCAACTTCTTCCGCGCTGGCCTGATCGGTGAACACGGAATGGAGCAGGTAGAAGCGGGCTAATCCCGCGTAGGGTGGGGCATAGTCCGGGTCCAGGCCGATGGCTTGGCTGTAGGCCGCCTCGACCTTGGGGGAGAAATCCAAGCCCCCATGGTGCTCCAAGTACAAACCACGCAAGTAGGTGTCATAGGCTTCCGGTTTGGGCTTATGGCGTTGCACTTGCACCTGGGCCCCAGGCCGGAGGTGGCTGCGGATGTCCAGGGCCACCTGAGTCTGGAGGGATTGGAGGGCCCGCTCATCTGAATCGTAGCTCTCACCCCAAAGGTGTCGCCCATCGCGCCGCACCAGGTTGATGAGCAGGTGGTAGCGGCCCCCGTCCCGGACGAGGGAACCTTGGACGAGCACATCCACATTGAGCTTTCGCGCAAGCTCCTTCAGGGGAAGGGCGGAGTTCGCATACAGCGCGAGAGAACCCCGAGAAGTCACACGTAGGTCCCGGAGTTTAACCAATTCCGTGGTCAATTCATCGGTGAGACCTGCGGGGATGTAAGCCTTGGAAGGATCGCCCGTCAGGTCATGAAGGGGCAGGACTGCAAGGGTGTCGATACGGGCCGGCTCGGCGCTCCAGTGAGCCCATACGAAGGCCCCGCCAAGGGCGGTGGCGATAGCCAGCCCGGAAACCCACAGGAGCCCCCGACGGCGGGCCCCTACCTTTCCCTTAGGCCAAATCTCCGGCTTACGAGCTTCCAGGGATTCGTTCAGAGCGAAAGGGAAGACGAGCGCCGGATCCGGGATGAGTTCAGATGTTTCCGGGTCCCCCTTGGTGATTTCCCCGACGAACCGGTAGCCGCGCTTTGGCAGGGTCTCAATGTAGGTCGGGCGATCCGCGGAATCTCCAAGGGCCAGGCGGAGCTTGCGCACGGCCGTATTCAGCCCGTCGTCGAAGTCCACGAAGGTCCCCTTGGGCCAGAGCGCCGCACGAACTTCCTCCCGGCTCACCACCTGCCCAGGCCGCTCCAGCATCAGGCAGAGCAACTGAAAGGGCAGTTCCTGGAGGGGGACCCTGAGGCCTTCCTTGAGAAGCTCCCCCGAATCAGGATCCACTTCGAAAGGCTCGAAGCTGATCCGACTACGGGTTGACGGTCCGGCCTCACCCATACCGTCCTCGGTTCCCAGGGAGGATGACCTGCCCGCTGGAGAATCATAAATATAGCTCATGCAATCATGTTCGGCGATATGAAAAATAATACATTCATCATTCGGTAAGAATTCATTGCCAGTCCGGTTCCTGTCCATGGAGTCGGCGGGCGGATGCCCCAGCCTGAGCCTTCACCCGCCTCCACCGATGTGGAGGTTTCCTGGAGGTCGCGATGCGAGTCTTCGTGCTTTCCCTTCTCACCCTGGTCGGGCCGGTCCTGGCAGCCGAGGACTACCGGGCCATGGCTCAGGTAATCCAGGCCTCCTGGGGCATTTCGCCCAGTCTCGCCGTGGCCTGCAACTACGATAGCAACCGCGAGTCGGTGCAGCGGCTGGCCAACGCCTTCGGCGGCGCATGCCACGTCACCGTCGTCGACATCCGCAACCCTGATCATGCCGGCCGGGCCCAGGGCATCCTGATCCGGCTGCGACCAGACCTCATGGTACTCATGGCGACTGACCCATGTGTGCGGGATGGATCGTTTACGGCCACCAAGCTGGTTCACGGCCTGCGCACGGCCGGCATCCCCTCGGCTGGTACCAGTTCCGCCGCTCTGAAACAGGGGGCCCTGTTCGCCATCGGCGAGGGAACCGCCGGAGCATTACTGGTCAACGAAGGTCAGGTGGGCACGATTGGTCCACCGAAAGAACTCATGGATCAGCTCATCGAGCTTCGCAAGCGCTCCCAAGCGGGGGCCACGGACCTGGAGCGCCCTGTCCATGTCCGAGTGATCAGCCTGAAATAGGTAAGTCACGGCCTCTAACGGGGCGGCCATCGGCTCGCCCCCCACAGGTGCCCCTCCACCCAGCCATGGCTCGGCTAACCCCAGATCCGTGGCCGGGAGGAGACGCCTTCCGCATATTGGTCGGCGTTCCCCGCCCGTCGGATCGCCGCTCCGGGCCCCTAACCACCCACTGCCGGGGCCAGGTCCCCGACCACCTTTCCACCGGAGGCAACATGAACCGCATCTCGACTTCCCTCGTTGTGGCCGTGGCGGCCTTCGCCGGCCTGGCCCTCCACGCGGAGGACTTCCAGCCGTTGATGAAGACCACCCAGGCCACTTGGCCCGAGAAGCAGCACATCGGGGTGATCTGCGACTATGGCGCCAGCCGCGCCGAGGTGATGGCCCTGGCCAAGGCCGCGGGCGAGGGCGCCCTCATCACCGTGGCGGACACCCGCCAGGCCGGGCAGGCGAATGCCGCCGCCCACCTCATCGCCAACCAGCGGGCCGACTACCTGGTGCTGCTGCCTGGGGACCGGACGTTCCGGGATGGTACCTTCGCTGCGTCCCTGGCCATCACCCAGCTTGGCAAGCGGGGTGTGCCCGCCATCGGCACCACCGCCGTGGCCCTGAAACAAGGAGCGGTGTTCAGCATCGGTGACGGCACCAAGGGTGAGCTGCTCACCACGGACCGCCTCATCGGCACCGTGGATGTGATCCTGCCCAGCCGCGCCATGACCGAGAAGGGCACGCTGGTGCTCCGCGAGGAGGGCATGGCCACCATCGCGGTCCTCGCCGCCGAATGACCCGTTCCGCACCCAGGAAAGGCCCGGCCTCGCCGGGCCTTTCCGTCTCAGAGTGTGTTTTAGAATTCGCACGGGCCGCGCTGGGAGCGCCGGGCGAGCATGGCTAGGGTCTGTTTTCAAAGTGGGGTGTGGCCGCGCAAGGGGCGCCGCCCAAGCGAGGCCAGGAAAGCGACGAAAGCGATAGCGGCACTATCGACGAGGAGCTTGACGCAGCCCCGCGCCGGGCGCCGCCCCTTGCCGGTTCCGCCCTCTGCTCGGCGATCCGCCGAGCAGGAGCAGGCCCCAGGCGGGGCCTGCGATAGGGAGAGGGGGACGTCGCCCAGCCGCACCCCTGGCTGCGTTGGCGGCCTCGAACGATGTCCCGCATCGCCCTTCGGCCTCCGCCTTGCCATGAGCGCGGCTGGACGACGTCGCGGCTCGCATCCACTTTGAAAACAGACCCTAGGACAGGGCCCGCAGGCATGGTGGTTCCATGTTTAGGGCCCTGGACGACGCCAGGCGACGCCCGCCGCCCCAGCCCGGAGGGACGGTGGCCAGCCGCGCGCCCAGCTGCGTCATGGCGCTTGAACGATGTCCCGCATCGCCCTGCGCGCGCTTCCTTGCTGGATCACGCGGCTGGCCGCCGTCGCGGCTCGCGGGAATTCTAAAAACACACTCTCAGAGCCACTCTCCGAATTGCTCCCGGTAGGTCCTGCTGAGGGTGAGCCGGGTGCCGTCGCGCATGATCACCATCAGGTCCCCGCCGGTCCAGGGCTGGAATTCCTTGATGCAGTCGAGGTTCACGATGGCGGAGCGGTGGATGCGCCGGAACTGGGCCGGGTCCAGCCGCGCCAGGAGGCCCGACATGGTCTGGCGGAGGAGGTGGGAGGTGCCCTCCACGTGCAGGCGGACGTAGTTGTCCTCGGCCTCGATCCATTGCAGGGCGCTTGTCTTGACCAGCATGTGCCGATCCCCCTGGCGGACCAGGAGGCGATCCACCCAGGGGCGCTCCTGGCGCAGGCTGGCCAGCAGAGCCTCCAGGTCCGGCACCTTCTCCGGACCCGCCCGGAGGCACCAACGGCGGGCGCGATCCAGGGCCTGGTGGAAGCGCTCAGGCGAGAAGGGCTTCAACAGATAGTCCAGGGCGTGGACCTCGAAGGCCTTGAGCGCGTGCTGATCGTAGGCCGTGACGAAGAGCGTGGGCGGCATGCGCTCCGCGCCCACGGCTTCCACCACCCCGAAGCCATCCAGCTCAGGCATCTGGATGTCCAGGAAGACCAGATCCGGCCTCAGATCCTCGATGGCTTTCACCGCCGCGAGCCCATCCGCGCACTCGCCCACCAGCTCGATGTCCGTCGAGCGGCGCAGGAGGTCGCGGATGCGCTGGCGGGCCAGCGCCTCGTCATCCACCACCAGCGCCCGGAGGTTCAAGGCGCCACTCCATCGGCGGAAGCGAGAGGCAACCGCAGCGTCACCAGGGTGCCCCGGCCCGGGACACCCAGCAGATCCAGCTGGCACTGTCCCTTGAAGATGAGGCCCAGCCGGGCCCGGACGATGCCAAGCCCGGTTCCTTCGCGGCTGGACCGGAACCCCTCGCCATCATCCTGCACTTCCAGGGTCAGCCACTCGGAATCCCGCGAGGCACGTAGCCGGAGTGTCCCGCCTTGGGGCCGGTCCGAAAGGCCATGCTTCAAGGCGTTCTCCACCAGGGGCTGGAGGATGAAGCTGGGCACTCGCAGCTCTTGCAGTTCCGCAGGAACTTCCATCTCCACCCGGAGACGATCCTGGAAACGCACCTGTTCGATGGCGAGGTAGGCCCGGATGAAAGCGAGTTCCTTGCGCAGGGGCACCATCTGGTCTGGCGGGGCCTCCAGGGTCATCCGGAGGAAGTCTCCCAGTCGGCTGATCATGTCGTCGGCCCCGTCCGGGTTCGCGTGGACGAGGGCGGAGATGGAGTTGAGGGTGTTGAAGAGGAAGTGCGGCTGGAGCTGCATGCGCAGGGCTACGTTCTGGGCCTCGGCAAACCGGGCTTCCAGCTTGGCGGCCTCGACTTCCCGGGCCTTGTACTTCCGGTAGATGCGCAGGCCGTGGAAGGCCCCCACCACCGCCCACATGAAAAGGAGGTTCATGTGGAAGTAGGCCCGGTAGAACCGTGGCAGGCCCTTGCGGAGCTGCACCCGGTCGAAGGCCTTGCTCCAGTCACCCGAATCCACCACAAGGGAGATGAGGTAGGCCACGAAGAGCCCCAGTGTCGCCACAAGGACACTGACCAGCAGGTGGAGGAGCCAGGCCCGCCAATGGGACCAGGCGAACGATTCGATGGGATGCCGGTCGGCCAGCCAGATGAGGAAAAGGCCCAGCAGGCCCCAGATCCCGTTCTGGAGCAGGTTCATCACGAAGAGGCGGAGGACCGGCGCGGCGGGGTACATGACCATGTCCCACGTGGCCATGTAGAGGCCCAGCAGGCCCCAGATGCCCCAGTACCAGCGCCACTTCCCGAGTGAGGGCTCCATGTCACAAGCCTAGATGCATGAGGAAGTTCCCGCCAGCGGCCTGGGGCAGGCCGAGGGAAATCGGGGGCGGTCTGCTCCGGAATCGGGAGTAGGATGGGCCCGCCGGGAGGTCACCATGGCCACGATCACCCTGAACGGGAATCCCCTCCACACCAGCGGCGATCTGCCCCCCGTCGGCTCCGCCACCCCCGCCTTCACCCTCACCCGCACGGATCTCCGCGAGCTCGCCAGCGTGGATCTGGAAGGCAAACGCGTGCTGCTGAGCATCTTCCCCAGCCTGGATACCTCGACCTGCGCCGAGAGCGTGCGGAAGTTCAACGCCCTGACGGCGGACCTGAGCGACACCGTGCTGTTGTGCGTGTCCATGGACCTGCCCTTCGCCCAGGACCTCTTCTGCGGCTCGAAGGGCATGGAGCGCGTCGTCCCCGTCTCCACCTTCCGCCATCCCGAGTTCGGCGCCCATTTCGGGGTCACCCTCATCGATGGGCCCCTGCGGGGCCTCCTCGCCAGGGCTGTGGTGGCCCTGGACGAGAACGGCACCATCATCCACACAGAGCTGGTGCCGGAGCTGACCCATGAACCCGACTACGACCTGGCCGTCCACGCCATCCGGAGCCACCACCATCCGTGTCCTGAAGATGCGATGGAGAGCACGGAATAGGCGAAATCGCGCGATGCGCGATTTCGCCTTGGTGAAGTGATTCAGGGCTGCTTCGCCATCAGCCTCGCCCGGGTGTAGGGGATCAGCCCGCCGGCGTCCATGATCCCCTTGCGGGCGGCGGGGAGCTTGACCTGGTCGTAGACCTTGCCCGTGGTCTTGTTGAGCACCTGGTCTACCGTGATGTCCAGGTCATCACCCTCGCTGGCCTCGAGGCCGGGACAGATCGCCACCTGCAGGCCCAGGTTGATGCTGTTCTGGAGGAAGATGCGCGAGATGCTCTTGGCCACCACGGCGACCTCGTAGCCCTTCAGTGTGGAGCAAGCCTGCTCGCGGCTGGAGCCGCAACCGAAGTTCTCGCCGCCCACGATGATGGAGCCGGCCGGAAAGGCCTTGGTCTTGAGCTGGGCGTTGAACTCCGTCCGGTCGAAGAAGGCGAACTGGGGGGTTTCAGTGGGGAGCACCGTGGCCATGAAGCGGCCGGGATAGATGTCATCGGTGCTGATGTCATTGCCGAGCTTGATGATGACCTTGGACATGGTTCAGCCCTTTCTCGGATCGGTGATGACGCCCGTGATCGCGGAGGCCGCCGCCACCACGGGGCTGCAGAGGTAGACTTCGCCCGTGGGATTGCCCATGCGGCCCTTGAAGTTGCGGTTGGTGGTGCTGAGCGCTTTTTCGTGGTCGCCCAGAGCGCCTTCATGGACGCCCAGGCAGGGACCGCAGCCGGAGTTCATCACCACGGCGCCGGCCTTCATCAGATCGAGGACATAACCCTTGTCCAGAGCCTGGGCGAAGATCTTGCTTGAGGCCGGGAACACCAGCATGCGCGTGCCCTGCGCCACCTTCTTGCCCCGCAGGATGTCGGCGGCGGCGGCCAGATCGTCCAAGCGCCCATTCGTGCAGCTGCCGATGACGATCTGCTGGATCCGCGTGCCCACCACGTCACCGATGGGCTTCACGTTGTCCACCATGTGGGGGCAGGCGATCTGAGGCACCAGCTTGGTCACGTCGATCTCCACAGTCTGGACGTAGCTGGCGTCCAGGTCGGGCGTGACGCAGGGGATAGGATCGGTGACGCCTGCCTCCTCCCGCAGGTAGCGCAGGGTCTCCGCATCTCCGGGAACGATGCCCGAGGTGGCGCCGGCCTCCACGCTCATGTTGCAGATGGCGATGCGGCCACTGGTGCTCATCTTCCGGATGGTCTCGCCGTGGAACTCCAGCACCTTGTAGTTGGCCCCCTGGGCCGTGAGCTTCCCGATGAGGTGGAGGACGAGGTCCTTGGGCCCCACAAAGGGCGGGAACTCGCCTCTCACCACCACCTTGATGGTGGCGGGCACCTCGATGTTCACAGCGATGCCCAGGCTCCACACCGAGGCCATCTCCGTGGCGCCGATGCCGAAGCTGAAGGCGCCCAGGGCTCCGTGGCTGGTGGTGTGGGAGTCGGTGCCCACCACCACGAAGCCCGGCCGGACATAGCCGTACTCCGGCAGGATCTGGTGGCAGATACCACCCACGTCGCCGCGGATGTCGTGGAACTTCGTGATGCCGTGCTCCGCCACGAAGCCGCGGATCTTCTTCTGGTTGGTGGCCGTCTTGGGCGATTCCGCCGGCACCCGGTGATCGAAGATGATGGCGATCCGTGAGGGGTCCCACACCTTGGCGGTCAATCCGGTACCTTCGTACACCTCGTGGAACTGGTTGATCACCAGCGCCGCGTTCTCGTGGGACATGGCGAGGTCCACCCGTGGTTCGACCACATCCCCAACTTTCACGGAGGCCTGTCCAGCTGCGCGGGCCAGCATTTTTTCAACGACCGTCATGCCCATACATGCCTCCTCAGATCACACTTTTGGTTTTCAGTTCAGCCAGATCGGATTCGCCGAGCCCCAGGTGGCCGTAGACCTCGGCATTATGCTCTCCCAGCAGCGGCGGCGGCGCATCCACGGAACCGGGAGTCTTCTCGAACAGGGCAGTCAATCCGAAGACCTCAATCTCGCCCACACCTTCCACATGGAGCTTGCGCAGCACCTCCCGGTGCTGGATCTGCGGCTGCCGCAGGGCCTCCTCCAGCCCCAGGATCTCCCCACTCGGAACGTCCTTCGCATTCAGTTCCCTCACCCAGGAACCGGTAGGTTTATGGGCCAGCCGCGCCTCGAGCAGCGGAGTCAGAACCTTGCGGTTCTTCTTGCGGGTATCCCGTTCCTGGAAGCGGGGATCCGTCTTCAGCTCGGGGACCTCCAGCACGTCGCAGACGGCCTCCCACTGCTCCTGCTTGTTGGCCGCGATGTTGATGTGGCCGTCCTGGGTGCGGAAGGTGCCGCTGGGGGCTGCCGTGAAGTTATCGTTGCCCATGAGCACGGGCTGCTCGCCACCGATGAGCAGATTCGCCGCCACCCAGCCCATGAGGGGCATGATGCTGTCCAGCAGGGCGATGTCGATGGCCTGCCCCTGCCCCGTGCGTTCCCGGTGGAAGAGGGCAGCCATCACGGCGAAGGCTGCGTTCAGTCCACCGACCGTATCGCAGACAGGGAAGCCCGTGCGCAGGGGGCTCAGGCGCTCGTCGCCGTTCACGGCCATCTCGCCCGACAGGCCCTGGATGATCTGGTCATAGGCGGGCTTGAGGGCGTCCGGCCCCGTCTGGCCGAAGCCGGATATGGCGCAGTAGATGAGCCGCGGATTGATCTCGGCCAGCGATTTGTACCCCAGGCCGAGCCTCTCCATGACACCCGGGCGGAAGTTCTCCACCACCACGTCCGCGTCCTTCACCAGGCGGCGGAACAGCTCCTTGCCCTCGAGAGACTTGGTGTTCAGCGTGATGGACTTCTTGTTGCAGTTCTGGGCCAGGAAGCTGGTGCCCATGAGCTTCTTGTTCAGCTCAGGCACGATGCCCAGCTTGCGGGCCAGGTCGCCGTCCTTGGGATTCTCCACCTTGATGACCTCCGCGCCGAGGAGGGCCAGATGCAGGGTAGTGAAGGGTCCGGAGAGGACGTTGGTGAGGTCGAGGACCTTGATGCCTTCGAGAATCTTCCTGCTCATGGCGTCACCTTCGCAGCGATGGGGCCCGTCTTGTACACGCAGCCGGGGAGCTCACGGCCGAGGTGCCTGGCCACATCTCTGGTGACGTCGATGAGCGACGCCAGATCGATGTCCATGCGCTGCCCGGTCCGCTGGAGGCCGTGGACCAGGTCTTCCGTGGCCACGTTGCCCGCCGCCACCTTGGTGAAGGGGCAGCCGCCCAGCCCGCCGAAGCTGGTCTCGATGGCTTTTGCTCCGGCCTCCATGGCGGCGTGGACGCTGGCCATGCCCAGGCCGTAGGTGTTGTGGATGTGGGCCGTCACCTCGGCGGCTGGATCGAGTTCCAGCACCTTCTGCACATAACGGCGGACCTGGGCCGGATGCGCGTGGCCGGCTGTGTCCGCGAGGCTGATGGAGGTCAACCCAGCCTCCAGGTAGGCGGCCACGATGCCCAGGACGCGATCCTCGGGGATGGATCCCTCGAAGCCGCAGCCGAAGGCGCTCTGTACGCTCACCTGCACCTTCCGTCCAACCTGCTTCGCCGCCAGGGCCGTGGCGATGATGCGGCGTTGCGCCTCCTCGGTGCCCATGCCGGTGTTCTTCCGGCTGTGGGTTTCCGAGGCGGACACGCCCATGCAGATGAGCGGCACGCCCACTTCCAGGGCCCGCTCCAGTCCCTTCTCGTTGAGCACCAGGCCGGATAGCAGGGCGCGGTGCTCCTCCTTCACAAGGATGCGGAACAAGTCATCCGTGTCCGCCATCTGGGGCACCTTGTCGCCCCGCACGAAGGAGCCCACCTGGACGATATCCACGCCCGAATCCGCCACGCGGCGGATCCAGTCAAGCTTCACCTCCGTCGGCACCACGGCGGCTTCGACCTGGAGGCCGTCGCGGGGGCCGACTTCGTGGACGAGGATCTGGTTCATGGAAAACCTTTAGTGATTAACCGCAGATGACGCAGATTTCGCAGATGGGGTCTCGAATGTTTTTATCTGCGCCATCTGTGTCATCTGCGGTTTCAATTTAAAGCTTTCTCGCAATCGCTTCGCCCATCTCAAGGGTCGAGGCGCTGCCTCCCATGTCGTAGGTGCGGACCTGGCCTTCGGCGATGACCGCGGCCACGGCCTTCTCCAGGCGGGTGCCCTTCTCGGTCTCGCCCAGCCAGTCGAGCATCATCTTCGCGGCGAGGATGGTGGCGATGGGGTTCACCTTGTACTGGCCGGCGTACTTGGGCGCGCTGCCATGGCTGGGTTCGAAGACCGCCAGCTTGTCGCCGATGTTGCCCGAGCAGCCGAAGCCGAGGCCGCCCACCATCTGGGCCGCCAGGTCGCTGACGATGTCCCCAAAGAGGTTCGTGGCCACCATCACGCCATAGTTCTTCGGGTTCTTCAGCATCCACATGGTGATCGCATCCACGTTGGCGTCGTCCATGGCGATGCCCGGATACTCCTTGGCGATGCGCTTGCCGGTCTCCAGGAACATGCCCTCGGTGGCACGTACCACGTTGGCCTTGTGGATGACTGTGACCTTGGGGTAGCCGAAGGTCTTCGCATACTCGAAGGCCCCGCGGATGATGCGGTCGCAGCCCTTCACCGTGTTGATCTTGCAGGTGATGGCGAACTGGTCCCCCGGCAGGTCCGCGAAGTGGCCGAAGGGCTTGCTGAGCCGCTTCAGGCTGTCTTTCAGCTCATCGGGCACGGGGCTGAATTCGACGCCGGAATAGAGGTCCTCCGTGTTCTCGCGGAAGATCACCATGTCGATGCCTTCCTTGTAGTTCAGGGGGTTGCCCGGATAGGCCTTGCAGGGCCGCAGGCAGGTGTAGAGGTCGAACATCTGCCGCATGCGGACGATGGGACTGCGGTAGATGAGGCCCTTGCCCTTCAGCCCAGGCACCAGCTCCGCCTCGGCATCCTTCACGGGTTTGGAGGTGATGGCGCCGAACATGGCGGCGTGGCTGTTCTTGAGCAGGTCGATGGTGCGCTGGGGGAAGGATTCGCCTTCCTTGCACCAGAACTCCCAGCCGATATCGCCATGGGTGTAGGTGGCGTCGAACTTCAGCGCATCGAGGCAGATCTTGGCAGCCTCCATGACTTCGACGCCGACGCCGTCACCGGGCAACCAAGCGATGTTGTATTGGCTCATGATCGGCTCCTGCGGGAAGGGGTCTTGCCCAGGCGCAAGGCCGCACCGGGACCGCCCAATCATGACCTCCCCGTTAAGTTTGAGCTCCGATCGCCATCACAATTCCCAGCGAAAACCTGGGTTTCGACTCTCCGGACCTACAGATCGTCAAAATCTACTTGCAGGCCAGCCAGCTGGCGCCGGTGCGGACTTCCGCCGCCAGCTTCACGCCAAGGGGGCCCAGGTCGTCAGCGCCTTCCATGGCCTCCTTCAGCAGGGCCGAGGCACGCTCCACTTCCTCCGGCGGCGCTTCCATGAGCAGTTCGTCATGGACCTGGAGCAGCAGGCGCGCCTGGAGGCCCGCGGCCTGGAGGCTGCGATGCAGGCGCACCATGGCCCGGCGCATGAGATCCGCGGCGGTGCCCTGCACGATGGTGTTCACGGCCTCGCGCAGGCCCTGGGCCTGGAACTGCTTGTTGGGGCTCTCCAGCTCGGGGATGCGGCGGATGCGGCCCCAATGGGTGCGCACCAGGCCCTCGGCCAGGGCCTTCTCCTTGGCGCCATCGATCCAGGCGGCCACCCTGGGCATGCGCTCGAAGTACCGCTCGATGAAGGCCTTGGCCTCCTTCTGGCTGACACCGATGTTGGCGGCGAGAGCGAAGGCCCCCTGGCCGTAGAGCAGGCCGAAGTTCACGGCCTTGGAGGCACTGCGCTGCTCCGAGGTGACCTGGTCCATGGGCACGTTGAAGACCTCGGAGGCCGTCCGACGGTGGATGTCCTCGCCGGCTTCGAAGGCGCCCAGCAGCACGGGATCCTGGGCCAGGGCCGCCACGACCCGCAGCTCGATCTGGCTGTAGTCCGCATCCAGCAACACCCAGCCTGGTTCAGGCACGAAGGCCCCCCGGATGGCGCGGCCTTCCTCAGTGCGGATGGGGATGTTCTGGAGGTTGGGATCACTGGAGGCCAGCCGTCCCGAGGCGACGGCCGCCTGATGCAGGCGCGTGTGCACCCGCCCGGTGACGGGGTTCACCATCTGGGGCAGCGCCTCCACGTACGTGCCCAGCAGCTTCACCATCTGCCGGTGGCGCAGCAGCTCGCTGGCGATCTCGGCGCCCTGCTTCTCCGCCAGCTCCTGGAGCACGTCCTCGTCCGTGCTGGGTGCCTTGGTCTTGCCAGTGTATTTCACGGGCTTGTAGCCCAGCTTGCCGAAGAGGATGGCGCCCAGCTGGGTAGGGCTGTTCAGGTTGAAGGGCTCGCCGGCGAGTTCGAGCACACGGGCTTCCGCCCGCTTCCGCTCACCGTGCATGCGCACGGCGAGTTGGGAAAGGACATCGAGGTCAAGCCGCACACCATGGCCTTCGAGGGCTGCCAGGACATCCACGAGGGGGAGATCCACCTCTTCGTAGAGCCGCTTCAGCCGGTCATCCGTGAGCTTCGCGCGCAGCTTGTCGCAGAGCTGGAGGGCCAGGTCCGCGTCCTCGGCGGCGTACTGCACGGCCTGCTCGAACTCAGCCTCGTCGAAGCGCTTCTGGGCCTTGCCCTTCCCCACCACCTCCTCGAAGGCGATGGGCTTCACGTCCAGCAGGCGTACCGAGAGGTCGTCCAGGTTGTGGCGGACGCCGCTCTCCAGCAGGAAGCTCAGCACCATGCTGTCATCCGCCAACCCCGCCACTGGCAGGCCGTGACGGGCCAGCACCTGGAGGTCGTACTTGAGGTTCTGGCCGCACTTGCCCACGGCGGGGTCCGCGAATAGCGGAGCAAGAACGCGTCGAGCTTCCGCGAATGGCACGTTTCGGGGATCCAGATGGGGCGCCAGCTCCGCAAAGAAGGTCGCCGCGTCCCCGCGCAAGTCCAGCATGGATGTGGGCAGGCCGCTGTCTGGCAGCAGCCCAGGTAGGGAACCCTCCGTGTCCGCCGTGGCCGGCTTCAGGTGCGCCAGGGGCACGTAGAGGCCCTCATTGGGCGCCCAGGCCAGGCTCAGACCTACGATGTGACCTCGCGTGGGGTCGATGCTGGTGGTTTCCGTATCCAGGCCGAAGCGGCCCGCTTTGCGGCAGGCGGCCACGGCAGCCTCCAGATCCGCCAGGGTGGCCGCGGCCCGGTACTTCCGCGCGCTGCCCGCCTCCTGGGCACTCTGGGTGAACTCCTTGGTGAGGGTCTGGAAGCCCAAGGCCTTGAAGGTCTCCCGAGCCTTGGCCTCATCCACCCCGGGATAGACCAGGTCCTTCGGATGCAGAGGCAGCGTCAGATCCGTGACCACGGTGACGAGGCGCTTCGTGAGCTCCAGCCATTCGGCCGCTGTCTCGAGGCCTTCCCGCTGCTTGGGCTTGAGGTCCGCCTTCGCGGCGATCACACCTTCCAGACTTCCATGCGCCTCCAGCAGCAGGGCCGCGCCCTTCTCGCCGATGCCGGGAACCCCCTTCACGTTGTCGGACGCGTCCCCCACCAGACTCAGGAAATCCACCACCTGCTCGGGCCACACGCCCATGCGGGCCTTCACGCCCTCGCGGTCGTGCCAGATCTCGCCATCCTTGGTGTTCAGCACCTGGATGTGGAGGTCATCGTCCACGAGCTGCAGCAGGTCCTTGTCCGGGCTGACGATGACCGCCGGCAGGCCATGGGCCGCCGATTCCCGGGCCAGCGTGCCCATCACGTCGTCCGCCTCGTAGCCCGACAGCTCCACGATGGGGATGTTCAGGGCCTCCACCAGCTGCCGGATCATGGGGATCTGTGGGCGCAGATCCTCGGGCATCTCCGCCCGGTTGGCCTTGTACTCGGGATAGAGCTCATGCCGGAAGGTGGGCCCGGGCATGTCGAACACGCAGGCGATGTGCGTCGGCTGGTGCTTCTCCAGCAGCTGGAGCACCAGCCGCGTGAAGGTGTAGGCGGCGCCGTTCTTCAGCCGCGGATTGGCGAAGTAGCTTCTAAAAATAAAAGCGAAGGTATCGATGAGATAAAGGCGGTCTTCGGACATGCCTCCAGTGTCTCAGAACCCACCTCGTTCCAGCGTGTCCAGGAACTCCCCGCATCGGGTGGTCTGGATAGCCTCTTGACAGCACGAACGATCGTTCTATTTTTGAATGACCGACCGGGAGCTTCCCATGCCCTCCTCAAGCGCCAGCCCTGCCATCCCCCTCACCCCCGGGAAGGGTATCCTCACCCGGCAGGCCATCCTGCAGGAGGCCATGGACCTGGCCTCCGTAAACGGGCTGGAAGGGCTCACCATCGGCTCCCTCGCGGTGGCGACGGGTATGAGCAAGAGCGGCCTCTTCGCCCATTTTGGGTCCAAGGAGGAACTCCAACTGGCCACCGTCCAGGCCGCCAGGGCGGCTTTCCAGGAACGAGTCTTCCTGCCCGCCCTTAAGGCGCCTCGTGGCCTCAAGCGCCTCTGTGCCGTCATCGCGGCCTGGCTGGACTACGCCGAGCGAGAGATGTTCCGCGGCGGATGCTTCTTCGCCGCGGTGTCCGTGGAATTCGACGGCCGCCCCGGTCCAGTCAGGGACCTCGTGGCGGCCTGCATGATGGACTGGAGGGGTTCCCTCACCCGCCTGGCCCGGGAAGCCAAGGACATGGGCGAGCTGTCTCGTGGCGCGGATCCGGAGCAGTTAGCCTTCGAGTTCGATGCGCTGTCCATGGGCGCCAACGGAACCTACCAGCTCCACCGGGATCACCGCGCCTTCGCCATGGCGCGGCGCGCCGTCAAGGAGCGGCTCAAGACCTTCAGCGCGCCCGGCGCGCGCTTCTCACCGCTGTGAGGACGCCATGAACCAGCGAGCCGCCCTTCCCTACAAGTTCCGTGCGCTACGGCTCGGTTTCCGGGTGCTTCGGGCCGCATCGCCCAGCCTCGCGCTACGCTGGGCCGAACGGCTCTTCTGCACGCCCCGTCGGCACCGGGAGCCGGAACCGGAGCTGGCCGCCCTTCGCCGGGGCCGTGCCTTCCACTTCCAATCGAATGGCCTGCGCCTGCAAGCGCACGCCTGGGGCGAAGGCCCAGCGGTGCTGCTCCTCCACGGCTGGGAGGGCCGCGGCGCCCAGTTCCACGCCTTCATCGATCCCCTGGTGGAGGCGGGCTTCTCAGCCATCAGCTTTGACCAGGCCGGCCATGGACGTTCCCAGGGCCGCCAGGCCGGGCCGTTGATCTGGGCACAAGCTGTAGAGGCCCTTATCGACGAGATCGGCCCCATCCACGGAATCGTGGCCCATTCGCTGGGCGCGGCCGGCGCGGCCATTGCCATGGATCGCGGCGCGTATGTACCGCTCGCGGTCTTCATCGCGCCGCCCGCGGAGCCGGATCCCTTCTATGGTGGGCTCCTTTCGGCACTTGGTCTCCCTGAGAAGGAGCATCCGGCCGCCTTCGAGGCCTTCGCGGCACGTCTCGGCGTCCCCTGGAACAGGGTGCGTCTGCGCAGCCTCGCGCCGCGACTCTCCGCACCGCTGCTGGTGATCCATGACCGCGGGGACCGGGAAGTTCCCTGGTCCAGCGGTGCGGCCATCGCATCAGCCTGGCCCGCGGCACGCCTCCACAGCACGGAGGGCCTGGGCCATCGCCGGATCCTCCGTGATGCCGCCGTGGTGGAGCGATCTGTGGCCTTCCTGAGCCAAGGCGCGAATGCCGCGATCCTTCCCTTCCACGGAGATGGACCCCACGCCCTGGAATGGCACCTCTTTCGCCGCGATCTCCGGACGGCCTAGCGCAGTCCGTAGGCCCGGCGCAGGATCGCCTCCCACCAGGCCGCAGGCAGCAGGGCCTTCAGCTTGCCCATCCAGAAGGCGTCCCGGCCGATGACCACGCGCCGCGGAGGACGCTCGGCCACCAGGGCCTTCAGGATCTTCCGGGCGCAGCGTGCGGGATCCATGGCGAAGCGCTCGCCCTGGTGCTTCCGCACCGCCAGGTAGCGGGCGAGGATGGCCTCGTAGCGCGTGCCGCGGGCCCGCTCGGGCAGGTCACCCCAGGCCTTCGTCAGAGTTTCCCTGAACTCCGTGCGGATGGCGCCGGGCTCCACCAGCACCACGGCCACCTCCCGGCCGATCTCCAGCCGCAGGCTTTCCGCCAGGGCCACCACCGCGTGCTTGGAGGCGTTGTAGGGGCCCGCCAGGGGGATGGACAGGCGCCCCAGCATGGAGGCCACCTGGAGGATCCGCGCGCCGGGTTCCCGCCGCAGCAGGGGCAGGAAGGCATTCGTCACTTGGTGGAGGCCGATGACATTGGTCTCGAATTGCGCGCGGAGTTCCTCCGCGCGCAAGAGTTCAAGAGGCCCTACCTGGCCGTAGCCGGCATTGTTGACCAGGGCCTTCAGGCGCAGGTCCGTGCAGGCGAGAGCGGCCGCCTCGATGCTCGCCCCATCGGTCACATCGAGTGGAAGCACACGAAGATCGTCGCCCGCGGGAAGATCCGCCAGCATCTCCACCTGCCGCGCCGTGGCCACCACGCCCCAGCCCGCCTCCCGGCAGAGCGGCACCAGGGCCCGCCCGATGCCCGTCGAACACCCCGTGATGAGGATCCAGTTACGCATGCAGCCATCTTTTCACACACTGCAAAACGGGGCGCGAATGCGCCCCGTTTTGCAGTTGCCGCCTTCGGCGGGAAAACTACTTCTTTTTTGCGGGGGCCTTGGCGGCGGTTTTGGCCTCAATCTTCATCGCCACTTGCTTGTAGGTGACGGTCACCTTGTCGCCGACCTTGAGGGCTTCCTTCCCGGCGGTGCCACCGTCGGTGTAGAAGCGCCAGGCTTCCTTGCCGAGGTCCAGGGTGAAGCTGTCGGGGGCCACTTCCTTCACGGTGCCGGTCTTCTGGTAGCTGGCAGCCGCAGCGGCCCAGCCCAGGGCGGCGCCCAGGATGGCCGTGGCCGATAGGACGGCGAAAGACTTCATGCGCATAAGGCTCTCCTTGGAAAAGGTGCCCCAAGGCTAGCAGGCCCGTTTGAAAGGGCAAGGACTACACGAGGGCCAGCAGTCCCACCAACCAGAAGCTCAGGTCCACGCTCAGTTCGAAGCGGTGTTTGCCGGTGGTGAACCGCTCGTGGTAGAGCCACAGATACAACACCGGGTAGGCGGCGCAGACCACCAGTACCAGCGCCACGGCCAGGGGATGCCCATGCTGGCGGTTGTCGAAGGTGAGCCAGAGGGTGCCGGCCAGGAGGATTCCCAGCAGCCCCACCAGCACCGCCTTGGTGGCCGACTTGCCCATGAGGATCGGCAAGGTCTCCTTCCCGACGATCTGGTCGTTCTGCATGTCCCGGATCTCGTAGATCACCGTGCGGACAAAGGCCAGGACACCCACCAGGAAGACAGCCGCGAAAGCGCGGAGGTCCCAGATCCGGCCCTCCTGCCAGACGGGCATGATGACGGCCACCGTGGCCAGAGCCAGGGCCACCACCACATCCTTGGAGCCCGGGATGTTCCGCAGGCTGAAGATGCGGCCGCCCACCTGGAAGCGCCGCTTGTAGCCCGCGCCCACCAGGGAGGCGCCCGCCGCCACGGCCAGGGCCTTCAGGCCCAGCGTGGCCGAGAGTCCCAGGGTGAGGGCCAGGGCCGCCAAGCCCGCGGCCAGCAGGACCCTGCGGTTGCGCTCCAGGAACCGCGCCCGGGCCGGGCCCTTGGCGCCGACCCCCAGCGGGTCCAGGAAGGGGGTCAGCAGGTACATGGCCAGCACGTAGGTTCCCGCCAGGAGCGGATAGCGCCATCCCAGGGGGAGGCCCAGCCACTTGTGCACGCCGAGGGTCATGAAGGCCGCGCCCGTGGCCAGCAGCGACGAGCTGCCGAAGGCCGCCTGGAGGAAACTGCGCCAGCGGCTGGGACCGTCGCCCAGCTGCTCCAGCACATCTACCACTTCATCCACCAGCCAGGTGGGGGTGGAAGCGCCCGCGAGGACGCCCACAGTCTCGCGGCCCGTAAACGCCTTCAGATCCAGTTCCGCCGCCGTCTCCACGTACTGCACGGGCTTGCCGTAGTGATGGGCCAGCTCGGCCAGGTGCTTGGTGTTGCTGGAGGCCTTGCCACCCACCACGATGACCGTGTCCACGGTGCGGGCCAGCTCCTTGGCCTCGTCCTGCCGCATCCAGGTGTCCTCGCAGATGGTGTTCTCGAACACGGCGTCCACCGCGCGGGTCCGGAGGTAGTCGGTGATGGCGTGGTAGTCCTTCACGGTGAAGGTGGTCTGGGCCACCACCAGCACCTTCTTGAGCTGTTCGTCCGTCAGGGTCTCGGCCTCGGCCATGCTCGACACGATGATGCTGCCGCTGTCCGCGAAGCTGCGGTGGGCCACGCTTTCCGCATGGCCGTGGCTGCCCAGGATCACCGTGAAGTAGCCCTTGGGGCTCCACTTCTTGATCTTGTGGTGGACCTTGGCCACCTCAGGACAGGTGGCGTTCACGATCTTCAGCTCACCCTTGGCCTGGCGCTCCTTGAGTCCCCGCAGGTCCTGGATGGGGATGCCGTGGGCGCGGATCACCACCGTGCCGTTCTGCACTTGGCCGGGCGCCTCCGCCACAGCCACGCCACGCCTGCCGATGAGTTCCAGCGCCTGGGGATTGTGGATGAGCGGTCCCAGCGTCTGCACGGGGCGGCCATCATTGCGCACCGACGCCTCCAGCACCGCGTCCATGGCGCGCTTGACGCCCCAGCAGAAGCCCGCGGTCTTGGCGACGATCACTTTCATGGGTGCTCCACAATCCTGACTGGTTTAGTCGGATTACCTATCATAGCGCTCGGACCATGCGTACGCACGGTTCGAGATGGGGAAAGAGACCGATCGGGTACTCTGGCTCAGACCACGCGACTTTCACCTCCTCCTGGGACCTTCCCCCATGGATCTCGACCCCCTCGACAAGGATCGGCGCCTGAAGGAGGACATCCGGCTCCTCGGGCGCCTGCTCGGGGACACGGTCCGGGAGCAGGAGGGCGAGGAGACCTTCCAGCTCATCGAACGAATCCGGCAGAGCGGGGTCAGGTTCCGCCGTGCCGCGGATGCCACGGCCGGCGATGCGCTCAAGGCGACCCTGAGAGACCTCAGCCCTGGCCTCGCCATCCGGGTGGTCCGGGCCTTCAGCTACTTCTCCCAGCTGGCCAACCTGGCGGAGGACCAGCATCACCTCCGCCGCTCCCGGGCGCACCGCATGGAGGACACCGAACCCCGGCCCAGCTCCCTGGACCACGCCCTGGACCGGGCCGCCGAGGCGGGGCTGGACGCCGTCGCCTTGCGCACCTTCTTTGCTGGCGCCCAGGTCCGTCCCGTGCTCACCGCCCACCCCACCGAGGTGCAGCGCAAGAGCATCCTCAACGCCCAGATGGGGATCGCCCGGCTTCTGGACGAGCGGGACCGCCATGCCGCAACGCCCAGGGAGACGGCCCTCCGGGCTGAGCACCTGCAGCGGCAGGTGCAGCTGCTGTGGCAGACCCGGATGCTGCGCCCCCAGCGGCCCGCGGTCGCCGATGAGGTGGCCAGCGCCCTCTCCACCTTCGACCGCACCTTCCTGCGGGAAGTCCCGGCCCTCTATGCGGATCTGGAGGATCGCCTGGGCGAAGATCCCGCCTGGGGCGACCAGGAGTTGCCGCCCTTTCTCCAGATCGGCAGCTGGATCGGCGGCGACCGCGATGGCAATCCCTTCGTCACCGCCGAAGTGCTCCAGCAGACCCTGCGGACCCAGTCGCGCACCATCCTCAGCCACCTGCTGCGTGAGACCCGCACCCTCGCGGAGGAGCTCTCCCTCAGCCTGCAGGTGTCCCAGGCCTCCCAGGAGCTGCTCGAGCTGGCGGATCGCTCCCCGGACCACGCTGCCCGCCATGCGGACGAGGCCTACCGGCGGGCCCTCTCCTTGATCTTCGACCGGCTGTCGGCTACGCAGCAGAACGAGCTGGCCTCCGGCGGCGGGCCGCTGCCCGGCTCCACCCAGCCGTACGCGTCCCCCACCGAGCTCCAGGCGGATCTGGACATCCTGGACCGCTCCCTGCGGTCCCACGGCGGACGATGGCTGGCCCGGGGACGCCTGCGGGAGCTGCGGCGGGCGGTGTCGGTGTTCGGCTTCCACCTCGCGCCCCTGGACCTGCGGCAGAGTTCCGACGTCCATGAACGGGTGGTGGCCGAGCTGCTGGAGGCCGTGCGGCCCGGCACCAAGTACTTGGGCCTGGCCGAAGCGGACCGGGTGGCCCTGCTGGTTGCCGAGCTGGAGAGCCCGCGTCCCCTAGCCTCGCCCTACCTGGCCTACAGCGGCGAGGCCCAGGGCGAGCTGACCCTGTTCCGCGCCGCTGCCGACGCCCAGCGCCGCCTGGGGGCCGAGGCGCTCCCCAGCTGCATCGTCAGCCACACGGAGGGTCTCTCCGACCTCCTGGAGGCCGCGGTGATGCTGCGGGAGGCCGGCCTCCTGCGGCCAGCCGAAGACCGCCTCGACCTCAACCTCATCCCCCTCTTCGAGACCATCGAGGACCTCCAGCGCTGCGGCGACATCCTGGATGGCCTGCTCGCCCTGCCCCTCTACCGCCGCCTGCTGGATCGCCGCGGCGGCGTGCAGGAAGTGATGCTGGGCTATTCGGACAGCAACAAGGACGGCGGCTTCCTGACCTCGCGCTGGGAGCTCTACAAGGCCGAGCTGCGCCTGGTGGAGGTCGCCGAACGGCATGGCATCCGCCTGCGGCTCTTCCACGGCCGGGGCGGTTCCGTGGGCCGGGGTGGCGGCCCCAGCTACGAGGCCATCCTGGCCCAGCCGCCCGGGGCCGTGCAGGGCCAGATCCGCCTCACCGAGCAAGGTGAGGTGATCGCCGCCAAGTACGGCCATCCTGCCGTGGGCCGTCGCAACCTCGAGGTGCTGGTGGCGGCCACCTTGGAGGCCAGCCTTCCGGATGCGGACGGCGCGGGCATGGATCCGCGCTTCCCGGAAGCCATGGACGCCTTGTCCGAGGAGGCCTGCCGGGCCTACCGCGACCTCGTCTACGGCACGGAGGGCTTCGAGCGGTTCTTCTGGGAATCCACCCCCATCGCCGAGATCGCCCGGCTCAACATCGGATCGCGCCCCGCGAGCCGGAAGGCGAGCCGGGCCATCACCGACCTCCGTGCCATCCCCTGGGTCTTCAGCTGGAGCCAGTGCCGCCTGATGCTGCCGGGCTGGTACGGCTTCGGCGCGGCGGTGGCGGCCTTCGAGCGGAAGCGCGGTGAGGCGGGCGTGGCCCTGCTGCGGGAGATGCACGCCCGCTGGCCCACGTTCCGCGACCTGCTCTCCAACATGGACATGGTGCTCGCCAAGGTGGACCTTGGGATCGCCTCCCGCTACGCAGACCTGGTGGACGATGCGGCCCTGCGGGACCGGATCTTTGAGCGCCTGCGGGGAGAATGCGAGGCCTCCATCCGCGCCCTGAAGGCCATCACCGGGCAGCACGAGTTGCTGGAGGACAATCCCTCCCTGAGGCGCTCCATCCAGCACCGCTTCCCCTACATCGACCCTCTGAACCACCTCCAGGTGGAGCTGCTGCGCCGCTACCGCGCCAGCGATAGCGACGATCTCACTGTGCGGAGCATCCTCCTGACCATCAACGGCATCGCCGCGGGCCTGCGGAACAGCGGGTGAAGCCTGGCTCGGGCCGGGAAACCTACTTCCGGGCCGGGACCTGGATCATGGGCGTGGCGCCACCCATGGGGGTGATGATCAGGTTGCCCTTGGCGCCGATGTCACGCAGGGCCTGGATGCGCTGGTATTCGATGATCTGGGGCGTCAGGCTCTGGCTCACGATCTGCTGGGCCCGGGCCTGGCCTTCAGCCTCGATGCGCTTGCGCTCGGCCTCCTGCTTCTCCTTCTGGAGCACGAAGGCCATCTTCTGGGCGTCCTGGTCAGCGCTGATCTTGTCGTTGATGGACTTGGTGATCTGGTCCGGCAGGATGACATTGCGGAGCAACATCTGTTCCAGGGTGATGCCCCTGGCCTCGAAGGCCGCCTTGAGCGTCTTCGACACCTGTTCCACGAACGCCTGGCGTTTGGAAGTGTAGAGCTCGGTGGCGGACAGGCTGGCGGCGGCGTCCCGCAGGCTGGCGCGGATCTCACTGCGCACGATCCGGTCCTCCACATCGGGTCCGATGGTCCGGTAGATCTCCGGCAGGCGAGCCTGCTGCAGCGAGTAGAAGATGGTGGCGTCCAGCTTCACGGTGAGGCCATCACTGGTGATGACCGAGATGGAATCATCACCCCGCTTCTGGCCCTCGTCGGCCACGGTCGACATGGTGTAGTTCCGGGTGCGGACTTCCATCTCCACCACCTGGGCGAAGGGGTTGATGAAATGGAGGCCCGAAGGCAGCGGCTCAGCGTTCACCTTGCCGAACAGCACCTGGATGCCCGCCTGCCCCGGCGGCACGATCACGGCCATGGAGGCCAGCAGGACGATCACACCCAGCCCCAGCCCCGCCCACTGCAGGATGGCCAAGCGGGCCGACAGGGGATACCCGACCTTGGTCTTCCATCGCCAGGCCAGGGCGCCGACGACGAACAGCAGAAGAGCTATGAGGACCACGGAATACCTCCAAGGGGCGGGTCAGGTTACCAGGCCAGCCTGCGCCGGCCTGGACAAAGGCAGGGCCCCCGCCTCGCGGCGGGGGCCCTGCCCTGTGCGCTGAGACCTCAGTCCTCGGCTACCGCGAAGGCGGGGGCCACGCCCACGTTCTCGCGGACAGGCTTGGTCTCCTCGGCGGTCCTCCAGCCCCAGGCGCCGATGACAGCCTTGAAGGTGAAGATGATCACGGCGAGGGCGCCGAGGCCGAAGAGGGTGTCGCCGGGCATGCGTAGCCAGGTGAAGGTGCGCATCAGCGGAGACTGCACCACTTCGGCGCTGCGGGCATACCAGGTGCCGTGGTTCAGGCTCTGGGCGACCTGGTAGAAGCCGCTGGGGATCAGCGACAGCGCCAGCATCAGGACCAGGCCCAGGTTCAGGCCCCAGAAGCCGTACTTCAGCCACTTCTCGTCCCAGGCCTTGTCCGGCGTCATGCCGCGCAGGGCGAAGAGCATGAGGGAGATCGCCAGGAACCCGTAGACCCCGAAGAGTGCGGCGTGGCTGTGGATGGGCGTGGTGTTCATACCCTGGCCGAAGTAGAGCACGGAGGGCGGGTTGATGAGCATGCCGAAAACACCGGCGCCCAGCAGGTTCCAGAAGCAGACCGCCGCGAAGAACTTGAAGGGCCACTCGTAGCCACTGCCCAGGGCACGGCCCGCCTTCAGGCTCATGGCGATTTCGTAGCCCACGATGGTGAGGGGCACGATCTCCAGGGCGCTGAACACGGAGCCCAGAGCCGAAATAGAGGCCGGGGAGCCGGTGAAGTAGAGGTGGTGGAAGGTGCCGATGACGCCGCTGCCCAGGAACAGGCCCATGGAGAGGCTCACCGCGCGCAGCGCGGTGCTTTCGCGCAGCAGGCCCATGCGGGTGGAGAGCAGCGCGATGGCGACGGTGGCAAAGACCTCGAAGAAGCCCTCGACCCAGAGGTGGACCACCCACCAGCGCCAGTATTCGGCCATGGCGAGGTGGGTTTCGCGGGTGTACATGAAGCCTGCGGAGTAGAAGAGCGGGATGGCGATGGCGGACAGCACGAAGAGCTTGAGCAGACCCAGGCGGCCCTTCTCGCCCTTCAGGGCGGGCAGCAGGGCACGCACCACCAGCACCAGCCAGATGACCATGCCCACCGTCAGCAGGATCTGCCAGAGGCGGCCCAGCTCGACGTATTCATAGCCCTGAGTGCCCAACATGAAGGAGCCGGACAGCTTGCCCACGATGGCCTGGTGGGCGCCCACGAGAGCCCCGACCACCACCACCACCAGGGCGGCGAGCAACCCGGCCACGCCCAGCCACTGGCCCTTAGGCTCCTTGGCACTGAGCTTGGGGCCCAGGTAGAGACCCGTGGCCAGCCAGCAGGTGGCGATCCAGAAGACGGCCAGTTGCAGGTGCCAGGTGCGGGAGGCTGCGTAAGGCAGGATGTGCGACAGGTCGATGCCGTAGAGGCCGTTGCCCTCCACCGCGTCATGGGCCGTCAGGACGCCCATGCCGACCTGCACCAAGAACAAGGCCATGGCCACGGCAAAGTAGATGGCCGACCAGCGCTGGCTGGGAGTCGCCGGGGCGGGCAGGATGGGCTTGGGATCGGGAAACGCCTCGGCTGGCTGGGTGGCGTGGTGCCAGACCATGAGACCCACACCCAGGATCAGCAGAATGATGGAGAGAATGCTCCAGAGGTGGCTGATGGGCGTGATGGTGTTGCCCACCAGGGGTTCCTGGGGCCAGTTCTGGGTGTAGCTGTGATCCGCGCCGGGACGACGGGCAGCGGCGGCCCAGGCCGTCCACAGCCAGAAATCGGCCACTCGCTCGCCCTCCTCCATGGTGGGGATCCACCGGGCAGGAATGGCCGCGCCCTTATCGCCTTCCACCGCCACCTTGGCCAGCTCGGTACGAGTCGCCAAATAGGCGGCGGCCTGGGCGGCACTCAGTGTCAGCGTGTTGGTGGATAATTCATACCTATTATTCTGAAATATAGTTACGGTGCTTGCCTTGGCATCCGCGATGGACACCCCCTGGGCCTTCACGCCATCAAGGGTGTGGGCGGCCCACTGGTGCAGAGCCTTGGCGGACCAGTCGGGCGCCAGGTAGGCCCCGTGCCCCCAGACAGATCCGATGTGCTGGCCACCGTGCCCCAAGTAGCTGACCTGGCCTTCGAGGATCTGCCCGGGGCCCACCAGCTGGGTGCCGTCCTCCGCCACGATCCGCTGCGGGATGGGGGGCGCATTCTGGGCGATCTGCCGCCCACCCAGTCCCAGCACGCCAAAGCCCGCGAGGAGCACCAGCAACACCAGCCACCACCTTGCCTTCATTGGAACCTCCGTACGTGCCCGCGCTGGGCGCCGGAAAGCAGTGTTCCACAATTCTCCATATTTAGGACCATTAATTCTTAATTGTGATCTTCGACACGCAGCCCCTGCCTGGGTCGGAAGCCTTGCGCGATCTGGCAAAACCTCTGGCCCCAGGAGGCGGATTCCAAGTACCTTGACCTTGGCACTCCGGATCTCTGAAAGGGAATTTCCGTCCTATGGCTCATCCCGCCCTTCTGCCCGTCGTCCTCACCTGCAACACGGACCTGCGCTTCATCGACCTGATCCAGGTGGTGGGCGCGGAGTTCCTGAAGCATCTGAGCTTCACCCAGGAAGACGGCGAACGCCTGTGGCTGGCGATCCAGGAAGGCATCGCCAACGCCATGCGCCATGGCAACAAGCTGGACCGGGACAAGCCCGTGAAGGTCACTTTCACCCCCAAGACCGACCGCTTCGAGATCCGCATCGAAGACCGGGGCCCCGGCGTGGACCTGGAGGCCCTGCCCGATCCGAACCTGCCTGAGAACCTCCTGAAGCCAGGTGGCCGAGGGGTGTTCTTCATGCGCCAAGTCATGGACGATGTGCATATGGAGCGCCATCCCGAGGGCTCCACCCTGGTGCTCGTGAAGGCCCGGAAGGTCCGCGAGCCGCATCCGTGACGGAGAAGCCCGTGGACTGGCGCCGCCGGGCCCTCTGGCTCTGCTGGATAACCATCGCCTACAACCTGGTGGAAGGCCTGGTGTCCATGGCTTTCGGTTGGGCGGACGATTCCGTGGCCCTCTTCGGCTTCGGCGCAGACAGCTTCATCGAGGTGGCCTCCGCGCTCCTGGTGCTATGGAAGCTGCTGGACCACGGCAACCTTGCGCGCGAGCGCAAGGCCACGCGCGGCATCGGCGGGCTGTTCCTCTTCCTGGCCCTGGGCATCGCGGGCGGAGCCATCCTCCAGCTCACGGCCCGGAGCCACCCGCCCACCACGGTACCGGGGCTCGTCATCGCGGCCCTGTCCCTCTCCTTCATGGCCTTCCTCTGGCGCGCCAAGCTGCGGACGGCCAAAGCCCTGGACAGCGCGACCGTGGAGGCCGACGCTGCGTGCAGCCTGGCCTGCATCCAACTCTCCGTCGTGCTGTTCCTGGGTAGCCTGCTGTTCCTGCTCGTCCCCGCCCTCTGGTGGGTGGATGCCGCGGCCGCCCTCGGTCTGGCGCTCCTCATCGGAAAAGAGGGCCTCGGCATGGTCCGCGCCGCGCAGAGCGCGTCCTTCACCGGCGGCTGCGGCTGCGGGCACTGATCAGCCGGATCTTCTCGCTGCTGATCAGGCGCGCGTCTTCTCGTTGATGAAGCCGCATTCGGCGGGCACGCGGATGTAGAACATGGACTGGCCTTCGGCCTCGATGAAAGCGATCAGGCGCTCCGCCTCTTCTTCCGTGGCCATGAAGGTCACTTCCACCGGCAGATCCCCCGCCAGTTCGATGAAGTGGTCCGCGTGGATGAGGCCATGGCGACCGAATCCCGCGATGGCTTTGAAGGCCGTGCCGCCCTTGAGGCCGAGCCGCCGCGCCTCTTTCAACAGCCACTCGTAGACCAGGACCCCGTGATGGGTCCGATCCTCCTGGACAAAGAAGGTCAGGTAGGTGCCCTTCATGGTTCCTCCTCAGGCCCTCGTGAACGCCTTCACCGTCAACAGCCCCAGCAGGGTCATGGAGAGGGAACCCGCCAGGTGGACGGCCATGTGGCCAGCGGCCCAACCATACTCCCCGCGGGTCAGGAGATGCACAGCTTCGGCGGAGAACGTCGAGAACGTGGTGAGTCCACCCAGGAAGCCTGTGATGATCAGGAGCCTCGCTTCAGGCGCCAGTCCCGGGTGCTGGGTGAACACGGCCACGGCCACGCCCACAAGGTAGCCCCCGAGCAGGTTCGCCGCCAGCGTTCCGAGGGGCAGGGACGGGAGGTAAGGATTCAGCAGTGCGCCCAGACCCCAGCGCAGCCACGCGCCCAGGGCCGCACCGACGCCCACCGCCAGAAACGAGTAGATAGCCATGCCCCATCATCTCACTTGGCCAGTTCACTCGCCTTCACGAAGCGCACCTGCCCCTTGCTGCGGGGCACCAGCTTCTCCAGGGCCTCCACGGTCTCGGGGTAGATGTGGCCGATGATGAGCACCGAACCATCCTTTTCCGCGAGCTTGAGGGCCCGGTCCCACTGCTTCTCCATCTCGGGAAACGCCTTGTCGTCGTCCAGGAAGACCTTCCGCTGGACCGCCGGAATGCCGAGTTCCACGGCCACGTCATAGGCCACGCTGTCCTTCTCCGTGCGGCTATCCACGAAGAAGAGCTTCCGGACCTTGAGCTCCTGGAGCACCCATCCCATGCGGGTGCGGTCCGGCGTGATGCGGCTGCCCATGTGGTTGTTCACGCCCGCGCGGTGGGGGATGCCGTCCAGGGCCAGCCGAACACGGCGGCGGATCTCGGGCTCCGGCAGGTTGTAGAGGATGGCGTTGGGGCCTGGATCACGGCCCGGCCCCGGGTAGCCGATGGGCTCCATGGGCAGGTGCAGCATCACCTCCTTGCCCAGACGGTGCGCGATGTCGGCGCTGTCGCGCGTGAACTCCTGATAGGGCAGCACCGCCACGCTGAAGGGTATGGGCAGGCTGCACAGCCGCGTCACCAGCTCCGGCTGCATGTAGCCGAGATCATCAATGACGAGGGCGAGGCGAGGCAGCGGGCGTGCCGGTTCCTCGCTCTGAGGCTTGACAGCCTCAGAGCCTGGCTTCGCCTTCGGCTCAGCAGATTTCTTCTCGGATTTTCGGGGTTCGGGGCTGGGCGCCTCTCGCTTGGCAGGTGCCTCGCGCCTGCCGCAGCCTTGCTGGCCGAGCATCACGCCCACGCCCAGGCCCAGGAGCAGGGTGAAGGTGGCCCAGCCCAGCAGGGCCAGGGTGGAGGTGCGTTTCCCCTTGCCTCGGGCCAAGCTAGGCGGCCTTGGCGGGGACGGGCGCGGCAGGCGCTGGAGCCTGGAGGGCCGCCAGCACCTTGGCCAGTGCGTCATCCGAGTCCGTCAACTTCAACACTTGGTCCGGCGCCACGCCCTGGCGGTCGAGCTTCTCGCCACCGAGCCCCACCCAGCGGCGGGACACCAGTTCCACAGCCCCACCCTGCTTCAGGGGGAAGCGGCTGCGCTCCACGCCCAACCCAGGGGTCTTCTCGCCGAACGTCTTTGCGCCGCCCTTCTTCAGGCACGAGGCCAGCACTTCAGGAAGACCCAGGGTCGAGCGCCCCATCAGGAGCGCCAAGCGGGCGAAGGGGGTGCCGGTTCCGGCCACAGCCACGCCCCGATCAGGTTTCCCCGCCTCCTGGAGGGTGCCGAAGGGTCCCTTGGCGCCCAGCAGGCCTGCCACGGCAACGGCTTCCTCGGCGGATCCCTTCACGCACTGGCGCAGATCCAGCACCAGGGTCTGGCCATGGTCCACCGCGGCCAACAGTTTCTTCAGTTCGCCGGAACGCCCGGGGTTCAGGTCCGGCAGGGACACCATCAGGGCGCCCGCCCCCTGCTTGAGGGTCACCGCAGCCTTAGGCAGCCGCTGCCGCTGCAGGGTCGTCTTGGTGAGATCACCCGTGGCGTTGTAGCGGTAGAGGTCCAGCGTCGATCCATCCGGCCCGGACAGGCGGCGCTCCAGGGCCCAGGCACTGAGCAGGCCGACCGAATCCCCGTCCACTTTGCGGATCACGTCGCCCGGCTGGATGCCCGCCTTGGCGGCAGGGCCACCGGGCGTCACCGCCAGCACCGTGGCGTAGATGCCACGCTTCAGGACCACGAGGCCGACCTCGGCGGGACCAGGATCCGGTAGGCGGAGGTCCTCTGCCGACAGGTAGGCGTTCATGGGGTGGGAGCGTTCGAGCACGGCCTGGATGCCGCCGGCCACGACCTTCTCCATGTCAGGAGGGTCCACGTAGTTCTGCTGCACCAGGGCCAGCACGTCCTGGATATCGGAGAGGCCCGCCAGGGGATCCTGGGGCGGAGCTTTGACCCCCGGTTTGGGTTGCGTTCTGGCCTGCTCGCCCTGCTGGATTACCGGCAGGGTAAAGGCGGCCACGAGGGGGAAGGAGAACACCGAGAGCCAGGTACGGGCATGCATGCAGACAGTCTACGTGGAAATGAGCTGTCAGCTGTCAGCTATCGGCGGTCATCAGAATCCCGGCACCCCTGGCCCGGGACGGCTTACCCCTGAGCGCTGCGGAACCAGTCGCTGCCAGACTGGAAGCCCTTCTGCTTGACGGCGGTCTGGGCATGGCGGGCCAGCGCCAAGTCGATGAGGCGCGTCAGCAGCTCGGCATAGGGCACGCCGCTGGCGGCCATCATCTTGGGATACATGGAGATGCTGGTGAAGCCGGGGATGAAGTTCAGCTCGTTGAGGAAGACCCGGCCGCTGAGCCGCTCCAGGAAGAAATCCACGCGGGCCATGCCGTAGCCATCCGAGGCTGCGAAGGCCTTGGCCGCCAGCTTCCGCACCAGGTCGGCCAGTTCCTCAGGGATGTTGGCGGGAATCTCTGTCCGGCTCTTGCCGTGGAGGTACTTGTCCTCGAAGGTGTAGAACTCGTCCGCCACGATCACCTCGCCCGGCTTCGACACCAGGGGCTCGTCGCCCCCCAGCACCGCCACCTCGATCTCCCGGACATCCAGTCCCTGCTCCACCAGCACCCGCCGATCGAAGGTGAAAGCCCGGCCCAGGGCCCCGGCCAGATCCTCGGCACGCTTCACCTTCTCCACGCCGATGCTGCTGCCCAGGTTGGCCGGTTTCACGAACAGGGGCAGGCCCAGCTTCGCGCATTCCGCAAGGCATACGGCCTGCTCGCGCTGCCAGCGTTCCTCGGTGAGCCCCACGTAGGGAACCACAGGCAGGCCTTCCGATTCCCAGAGACGCTTGGTGATCCACTTGTCCATGCCTGCGGCCATGGCCAGCAGGCCCGCCCCCGTGTAGGGCCGGTGCAGCAATTCCAGATAGCCCTGGATCTGGCCGTCCTCGCCGCCCGCCCCGTGCAGGGCATTGAAGAAGAGGTCCGGCAGCAGCGCCGCTTCGGCCCCCGTCTCCAAGGGCAGGAAGGGATGGCCGCTGTGCTCAGGCAGCTCACCGGCCGCCAGCCGGGCAAAGGGATCGCCCAGAACCGCCCACACGCCATTCCGGGCGATGCCCATGGGCCGCACCTGGAAACGGGCGGAATCCAGGTGCTCGGCGATGGCCCGGGCCGTGACGATGGAGACCTCGTGCTCGGGGGATTCCCCGCCAAAGAGAAGCCCGACGCTCAGTTTGTCGCTCATATCCCCACTCTAGCACCGGGACCAGGGACCCTCCCGGTCCGGGGACCGCGCCCCAGGCGACGGAAATCACATTTAGGAATAGTTGATTCTTTTAGTATGATAATTTTTCTTCCGGAGATCGAAACCATGAGTGAACTCCTCAACAACCGGGACCACCGGATCGCCACCCTCAAGGAGATCATCCTGCATCTGCACCGGGGGGAGGCCCCCGCCCAAGTGAGGGCGCGACTGGCCCACCTGGTGGGCGAGGTGGATGCCAATGAGATCGCCGCCATGGAGCAATCGCTCATGGCCGACGGCATGAGCCCCGAGGAGGTGAAGTCCATGTGCGACCTTCACGCCGAGGTTCTGCAGGACGCCGTGGCCAAGCCCCAGGCGCCCCAGGAGTTGCCAGCGGGCCATCCCGTGGATACCTTCCGCCGGGAGAACCGGGCCCTGGAGGGCGCCATCCGGACGGCCCGGGAGGGCGTGGGAGTGCTGGAATCCGTGGCCGACCAGACCTACCCCGCCGCCGAGCGCCTGACCGTGCTGGCGGCCTTCAACGCCCTGATGGATGTGGACAAGCACTACCAGCGCAAGGAGCACCTGGTCTTCTCCATCCTGGAGCGCCATGGCAACACGGGGCCCTCCAAGGTCATGTGGGCCAAGGATGACGAGGTGCGCGACCTCCTCAAGGGGGCCATCGAGGTGCTGCGGGAGGAGAACCTCAGCGGCGCCGAGCTGAAGATCCTCGCCCCCACGGTGCTGCGCCCCGCCCTGGCGGCGCTGGAGTCCATGGTCTACAAGGAGGAGACCATCCTCCTGCCCATGTGCCTGGGCCTGTTCACCGAGGAGGAGTGGGGCGAGGTCTGGCGGGACAGCCCCCGGTACGGCTGGTGCCTGGTGGAGCCCGCCACGGGCTACACGCCACCGGTGGCCACCCTGCCCGAGGCTCCCATCCAGCTGCCCGCGGCCTCGGCCGTGGCTTTTCCCAGCGGCTCCCTCAGCTTCCAGCAGCTCATCGGCATCTTCTCCAGTCTGCCCGTGGACATCACCTTCGTGGATGCCGGCGATCGCGTGGCCTTCTTCAGCGAGGGACCGGACCGCGTCTTCGCCCGCAGCCGCACCATCCTGGGCCGGGAGGTGAAGCACTGCCACCCGCCCAAGAGCATGGATATGGTCGAGCGCATCCTGAACGACTTCAAGCAGGGCCGCCAGACCGTGGCGGAGTTCTGGATCCAGATGCAGGGGAAGTTTGTCCATATCCGCTACTTCGCCGTGCGCGACGAGGCCGGGGCCTACCTCGGCACCCTGGAGGTCACCCAGGACCTCACCCGCCTCCGCGCCCTCGAGGGCGACCGCCGCCTCCTCCAGTACGACGAAGCCTGAGGCGCCCATGGCCATCACGCCTGAAACCCGCATCGGTGACTTCCTAGCGGCCCACCCGGACCAGCAGGAGGCCCTCATCACCCGCGTCCCCGAGTTCGCCAAGCTGCGCAACCCCGTCCTCCGCCGCACCGTGGCGAAGCTGGCCACCGTGGAACACGCAGCCCGCATGGCGGGCCTCCCCACGGCCGAGCTGGTGCGCTTCCTCCGGGAACTGGCCGGAGAGGCCGGCCCCGTGGAGGAGCGGACACCAACCCCGATGGAGGACACTCGCCCCGAGTGGGCGCGAGCCAGCTCCGTGCGGTCCACCCTGGATGCCGACGCCCTTCTGACCGCAGGCGGCCATCCCCTGGCCCGCGTCCGCCGGGCCTTGCTCACCCTGGCCCCCGGCGAGGCGATGCAGCTCCTGAGCCCCTTCCGCCCAGAGCCCCTGCTGGACCAGTTCCGCCAGGAGGGCACGCCCTGCTGGTGCGAGGTGGAAGGAGCGGGCCGCTTCCGAACCTGGATCCTCAAGCGCTGAAGCGTCCAGTGGACCTTTGACCCAGAACGCGGCTGGGTTGCGCTAGGCTGGTTCCCCATCCTCTTGGAGCTCTCGTGCGGTCGGCCATTTATCCAGGCTCCTTCGATCCCGTGACCCTCGGCCACTGGGACCTTATCCAGCGGGCCGCAAAGCTTGTAGACCGGCTCGTGGTGGCCGTGCTCCACAATCCCACCAAGTCTCCCGCCTTCAGCGTCGAGGAACGCGCCGCCATGCTGAAGGAGCTGACCGCGTCCCTGCCCCAGGTGGAGGTGACCACCTTCCACGGCCTCCTGGTGGACTTCGCCAAAGCCCAGAACGCCCAGTTCATCATCCGCGGCGTGCGGGCCTTCAGCGATTTCGAGTACGAGTTCCAGATGGCGCTCATGAACCGCAAGCTGGCCCCCGAGTTGGAAACCGTCTTCCTCATGCCCAAGGAGAAGTACAGCGCCGTGAGCAGCCGCTTCGTCCGGGAAATCGGCAGCATGGGCGGCAATCTGACAGACTTGGTTCCGGAGATGCTTCGGGAGCGGATCGCGGGGCGGCTGAAGAAAGAGTAGGGCCTCTGTCCCTAGCCGAGTATCCGTTCGACCTGCTTCACGTGCATCACCAGCGCACCGCGGCACCAGGGATACTTCGCCTTCAGCCGCTCGTGGAGCGCGTGGCCCGACTGCACCTCAGCGGTCCCCGTCAGCCGGAAGCCGATGGCGGGCCCGGCGGGACTGCGCTTATCGGCGATGATCATCTGGATCGAGGGATCCCGGGCGAGGTTCGCCTCCGTCATCCGGTAGCCTCCGGCGGGAAAAGCCAGGGTTTCATGGTCCAGGATTTCGAGATAGCTCTGCCACGTCGCCACTAGGTGGGGCCCGTCAGCTCCGTTCGTCACGAAGGCCGCGGAGCCTTCGGTCCCAAGCACAGCACGGACAGTCGCATCGAGCAGCATGGAACGCCTCCGGGTCAAAGGTAGCACCGGAGGCGTCCAGGGCCCTGTTCCCTCACTTGAAGTTCATGTGGACCGCCCGGACATCAGCGATCTTGCCGGCGGAGTGGCACAGGAAGCACTGCTCCTGCCGGACGAACTTGCCACCCGCTGTGACGCTGGCACGGCTGCCGTAGAAGGTGCCGCCGTTGGTCTGCATGTGGGAGATGGCCAAGGGGCTGTCGTGGCAGTTGGAACACGCCGCGACGTAGGGCGAGTTCACCAGGGTGGTGCCGGCGGCCGCCGTGGTGGCACCCGTGCTGGCGTTGTAGCTGAAACCTGAGCCGAAGACAAAGCCTGAGCCGAACGCGGCGGCGAAGGGTGACCAGTAGACTCCGGGGATAGGCTCCGTCCCCTTGATGATGACGTTCACCGGCGTGGGCACGGTGCCGGTGGCGACGGTGGTCCAGAGCAGGTCGGGCAGTTCACCGGCATTGGTGGACAGGCCGAAGTCATAGCTGCCGGGGATGTGGCAGGCCTCGCAGTTGTTCAGCACGCCCGGATAGGTGGTCTTCCAGTAGGTGGCGCCGCCCGAGGTCTCCCAGGAGAACTTGTTCACCCGCTTGGCAGCCCCGTGGATGGCGTGGACAAAGTCCTTCATGTTCACGCCCCACCCGCTGTTCACGCGCTGCCCGTTATGGCAGAACTCGCAAGTCTGGGGGTCGTTGCGCTGGCCCGCGTGGAAGGCTTTCGTGGTGAACACGCCCATGGCGCCATGGCAGTTGAGGCAGTTCGCGTTGGCCACGATGGTTCGGCGAGGGGTGTTCGCCGGCCCCGTGGTGGTGCTCCCGGCGTTGAGCGGGAAGCCGGCCGGCAGCGGGCCACTGATGACCTTCGAGACGTTGGGGGCCGGCACGCTCACGCCGCCCTGCCCGGTGCCCGCCGTGCCCGCGACCCGCGGGATGTATGGATAGTTCGGCACATTGGTCTGGGTCAGGGGCTGGGTGAGGGTCAGGCCGTAGGTATAGCCGATGCCGCCCGTGACCATGCCCGCAGTGGTGGGAATGACCACGCCCGTCATCGTGAGCGTGTAGTAGCCGTTGGCGTCTGGCGTGGCGCTGAGGGTGCCCTGGGCGGAGGCCGCGAGCGCTGCCCCGCCCATGTCAAGGCCATCGCCCCGCCAGATGTTCTTGAGGTAGGTGCTGGCCGTGGCGTTCCAATCCGCTGGATTGGCAATGCCATCCTGGGGCACTGAGAAGGCGATGTAGAAGCTGGGCCCTCCCACGAAGCTGTCCATCAGTTCGGTGACCATCCCGGCGGCATAGGTGTTGAAGACCACCGGCACGCCGTCCTTAAGGAACCGGAATGTGAAGACCGGCTTGGCGCTGGCGTTGAGGGTCACGCTCTTGAGATCCCAGGTCACCCGGCTGGCCCCCTGGGGCAGGTTGTCCACAAAGGCGGCCACCGAGGAGGCATTGGTGTTGTTGTTCGTCCCGCCCGTGTTCCAGATGTTGGCGGGATCCGGCGGCACCACGGGCAGGTGGGTCAGCTTGATACCCGCGGCGCCGTGGCAGCTTGAACAGTTGTTGTCCGCCAGCGCGGCCCCGCCTGGGTGATTGGCTCCGGTCGCCCAGTCGATGGCATCGTGGCATCCGCCGCAGGAGAAGCGGCTGGGCTGGTTGAACCAGTTGTCGCCCTGGGGGGTGGCCGGGCCTGCCGTGTGGCACTTCACGCAGTTGCGGTGGTCCTGGGGATACGTGACTTCATTGAAGGCGATGCCGCCGTAGGAATAGCCGGTCCGGGCCAGCAGCTCGCCCCGGTGGATCCGGTGGATGAAGGCGGGGAAGTCCCCCGAGGCATGGCCGGCCAGCTTCCCGGTCTCGCCGGAGACTGTGGTGGCGGTCAGCGTAGCTTCCGCCCGCCCGTACTTGCGCTGGTCGTTGTGGCAGATCACGCAGTAGCGGGTGTCCTGGCGGCCGGAGCCGTGGAACTCGAACTTGGCGTGGCAACTGAAGCAGGCGGAAACTTTGACAATCTCCCGCTGGGCGTCGGCGGCCCCGACCGCGGCCCCGGTGGCGGGAATGAAATCGTAGGCCGTGTTGGCGGGGTTCAGGATGGGCACGGCGACCACACCGCTGTTGGAGCCGTCCGAAGTATTGGTCCCCGTCCCCCGGGCGGTGCCGCCCACGAAGATGGTCAGCCGGTGCGTCTGGCTGGCATTGTAGCTGACGTCGCCCAGGTCCGCCTGGAGGTTGTTGCCGGAGTATGTGGCCGCGTCCAGCAGCGCCTGGGTCTGGGTGATGTCGCGGCGGAAGGTGTAGACGTAGGAACCATCGCCATTGTCCACCAGGGTCCCGATGTTGTCGGTGGTGGGCCGGGTGGGGGTCCAGGTGGTGGGCGCAGAGGCCGTGGGATTGGCCGTCACGATGTAGTTGACCCAGGTGCTCGGACTCCCGTTGGTCCCGGGCACCAGCTTCGCCAGCCCGAAGGCCATGTTGGCGTAGTTGGCGTAAGCCAACGTGGAGGCCTTGCTCGTGAAGCCGAGGCCCTTGACCGGCACGTTGTGGCCATCGGTCACCTTGAAGGCCACCACGGGTGGTGAACTGCTGCTGATGCTGGTGAGGGTGGCCTTGAGGGTCAGGGCGCCCCACTCATTGGCCGTGTAGGTGGTGGCATCAATGGCATAGGCGGGGCCGGGCGCGCCATTGATCCCGTTCGTGCCGTTGGTTCCGTTGAGGCCGTTCTGCCCCGAGGAACCCCGGCAGCCGGCGAGCGTCAGAATCAGGAAAGCCGCTGCGAACAGCGCCCAGAGTCCTTTCCGCGATGGGGATTTCATAGGGTTTCCTCCCCTAGGTGGCTGAGGTCATTGGGCAGGTTTGCGAATGGATTCAACACTTGGCGATAGACAGTCCTATCCCAGCCCGGGCCCCAGAGGGCCATCGAGAAACATTGATGCTCAATTTAGGCTCAATGGCAGCAGGCGGAAGCCCCCCGGGGCCCTTCCCGGGCCAAAAAGGTCTTTCAGCTCACTTCGGCCAGCCGCAGCCTCACCTGCTCCCGTCTGAGCCATTCGCCCTGGGCTTCGCTGAGGCCGAGGGCCAGGGCGCGCTCGGCGGCCTCGCGGCAGCGGGCGAGCAGGCGGCGATCCCGTACCAGATCCGCCACCTGGAACTGGGGCAGTCCGGCCTGGCGCACACCGAAGAACTCGCCTGGGCCGCGCAGCTCCAGGTCCCGCTGGGCGATGCGGAAGCCGTCCTGGGTCTCCACCAGCGTCTGGAGGCGCTCCGTCTCGGAACCGCTGATCATGAGGAAGTGGCTGCGGTGCGCGCCCCGGCCCACGCGCCCCCGCAGCTGGTGGAGCTGGCTGAGGCCGAAGCGCTCGGCGTGGTCCACCACCATCACGGTGGCGTTGGGCACGTCCACGCCCACCTCGATGACCGTGGTGGCCAGCAGGATCTTCGCCTGGCCCGAGATGAAGCGCCCCATGCGCGCGGCCATCTCGTCAGCCTTGAGGCGGCCGTGGACCACTTCAATGCCCTCGTCGGGGAAGAGCCCTCGGAGCAGGGCTTCCATCGCCTGGATGTCCCGAAGCTGTACTTTCCCCTCGTCGGAGGGATCGATGCTCGGGCTCACCACGAAGGCCTGGCGGCCCTCGGCCAGCTCGCGCCGCACCTGCTCCCAGGCCCGCTCGGCGAATTCGGGCTTGTGCAGTTTCGTGGTGATGGGCTGGCGCCCGGGAGGCAACTCGTCCAGCACGCTCTGGTCGAGGTCGCCGAAGACCGCCAGGGCCAGGGAGCGCGGGATGGGCGTGGCGCTCATCACCAGCCAGTGTGGATCGCCACCTTTCTCCTTCAGGGCCTCGCGCTGTTTTACGCCGAAGCGGTGCTGCTCGTCCACCACCACCAATTGGAGTTTGTGAAAGGTGACGGCCTCCTGGAACAGCGCGTGGGTGCCCACCACATAGCGGGCTTCGCCGCTGGCGATGCGGGCCAGGGCCGCCCGTTTCTCCGCCGCCTTCATGCCTCCCAGCAACAGCTGCAGGGAATCAGCGCGGCCGCCCAGGTAGCGCCGGAAGCTGGCGGCGTGCTGGCGGGCCAGCACTTCGGTGGGCACCAGCACGGCCCCCTGCCCGCCCGTTTCCGCGACCATGGCCATGGAGAGCAGCGCGACCAGTGTCTTGCCGCTGCCCACGTCGCCCTGGAGCAGCCGGTTCATCACCCGGCCCGAGGTGAGGTCGCCCACGATCTCCTTGAAGGCCCGCCGCTGGGCGCCGGTGAGGTGGAAGGGCAAGAAGGACCTCAGCCGCTCGCGCAGCTCCGGTGAGGTGGGCACCACCAGGCCCTTGCGCTTGAGACGCCCGGCGCGGCGCAGGGCCACTCCCAGGGAGAACGCGAACAGCTCCTCTGCCGCCAGCCGCTGGTGGGCGGGCGACGTGCATGAATCCAGCAGAGCGGAATCACTGTCGTCCGGCGGATCGTGCAGGAGACGGAAGGCCGTCATGCTGTCCGGCAGATCCTTCGCCAGTTCCAGGGGCAGCCACTCCTCCGCCGCGTGGGCCCGCTCCAGGGCTTCCTGCACCAGCTTCTGGCGCGCCCGGCCCGGGAGGGGACCCAGCTTGCGGTACAGGGGCAGGAACCGCCGGACCCAGCCGATGTCCTCACCCCGGCCCATCAACTCGAACTGCGGGCTCCGCATCTCCAGGCCATGGCGGCCCACGGAAAGCGGACCGAAGGCCAGCAAGCGGTCGCCCACCTTCAGGGCGCGGGCCAGATAGGGCTGGTTGAACCAGATGAGGCGCAGGCTGCCAGTGCCGTCCTCCAGCAGGGCTTCGGTGAGGGCCATGCGCTGCACCCGCGTGGTGCTCTGCCGCAGGTCGCGCAGGGTGCCCAGGACGGTGACGATCCCCGGTTCCGCGGGCTCCAGGCCCCGCAACTCCAGGCCGCCCAGGGGGCGCAGGCTGCCGCGGTCCACGAAGCGGTAGGGCAGGCTCCACAGCAGGTCCCGAAGCGAGTCGATCCCCGCCTCCTGCAGGGCCACCGCCCGTGCCGGTCCCAGGCCCCGAAGGACCGTGACCTTGGAAGAGAGGGGGAGCGGGGCGAAGGTCATAGCGGCTGTTTCAGCCTAGCCGCGCCTCCATGGACTCCACCACCTTCGCCACGAAGCGATCGCCGTACCAGGCGCCGTGACGGGGGTCCTCCAGTTTCTGGAGCCCCGCCATGAGGGCCGGCAACGCCTGAACCCCCTGATCCAGCAGTCCCCGGATCTGCATGCGGGTGCGGCCGGGGCCCTCCACGGGATGGTCCTCCGCCAGCCTCGCCAGGGCCCGGGCCAGCCATGGCAGCGCAGAGATGCCGCAGCCCGCCAGGGCGCCCCACCCCCCCTCGAGGAAGCCACCCCAGAGACTCCGGGCTTGGACGAGGGTGTCTTCATCCAGCAGGATCCGCTGGACGAAGAGGCCGGGCAGAGCGGCGGGCGGAAGCTGGGCCACGTTGCGATCGAGAGGGACCAGGTCCGAGAGGGAGCCCTCCGGCAGCTCCGCCAATACCCACAGCAGGCAGGCCTGTTCCCAGGGGTCCGGACCGAACCACAAGACCGGTTCCGCAGTGCCCCCCAGATCCTCAAGGACGAGCCGCGCTGGCACCTCGTCCGCAGGCAGGCCCCACCAGGCGACCCGCAGGCCCGGCAGCCGGGAGGCATCCGCCGTCCAGGGGCCCACCGCCGGGGAGTCGCGCCAGATGCGCACGGAACCGGGCAAGCCGGACCGCCGGTGCACCTCCGCAGAAGCGTCACCGCAGTGGAGATGGATCAGGCCGTCATGCGAAGCCATGGATCGCTCCGAGGTGGGGACCCCTCAGCATACGACCCGGGTCAATCCCTGCTCCCGGAGATTCTGTCGAGACAGTCAGCGCGCGGACGCAACGGCCTGGCGCGCCATGGCCTTCGCCAGGGCCTGCTCCAGATCCGCCCACAGGTCCCCGGGGCTCTCCAATCCCACGGAGAGGCGCATGAGGGATTGGGAGACGCCGCTGTGCTCGCGGGACTCGGCGTCCACGACGCGGTGGGTGAGGGCCGCCGGGTGCTGGATGAGCGTGTCCACACTGCCCAGGGACACCGCGGGCGTCATGAGCTTCACTTCGGCCATCACCACGGAGGCGGCCTCGAAGCCACCTTTCAACTCAAAGGCCATGAGGGAGCCGGGACCCTTCATCTGGCGGCCTAGGAGGCCCTTGGGATCCTGGCCCTGCAGGCCGGGGAAGTAGACGGCGGAGACCGCGGGGTGCTTGGCCAGGCGCTCGGCGATGACCTGGGCGCCCTCCTGCTGGGCGCGCACGCGCAGGGGCAGCGTGGGCAGGCCGCGGTGCAGCAGATAGGCCGCCAGCGGGTGCAGCACGTTGCCCGTGATGACGCGGACCTTGCGCAGCTCCGTGGCCCAGTCGTTGTTGGTGGCCACCAGGCCCGCCAGCACATCGCCGTGGCCGCCCAGGAACTTCGTGGCGCTGTGGAGGACCAGTGTCACGCCGTGCTTGATGGGGTTCTGGAGAATGGGCGTGGCGAAGGTGTTGTCCACCAGCACGGGCGCCTTGCCGGCCTGGCGCACCACATCGTCCAGATCCAGCAGGGCCAAGGTCGGGTTGGCGGGGGATTCCACGATGACCAGGGCCGTATCGGAGCGGATCGCGGCAGCGATGCCGTCGGCCTCGGCCCAGGTCACTTCGAGGCCAAGCATGCCCGAGGCCAGCAGGTGATCGGTGCCGCCATAGATGGGACGCACCGCCACGATATGGCCGCCGCGCTGCTTGGCTGCCATGAGGGAGGCGGTCACTGCCGCCATGCCAGAGCCGAAGGCCACGGCTTCCTCGGCACCCTCCAACTGCGCCAGGGCCTGCTCATAGCGGGCCACTGTCGGGTTGTAGAGCCGGGAGTAGACGGGACTTCCGATGGGCAGACCGCCCATGGCCATGGCCTCCAGGCTGCGGCCGCCCTCATCCAGGTCGTGGAGGGGGTAGGTGCTGCTCAGGTCGATGGGCATGGCATGGATGCCCTGCTCGTGGAGGATCTCGCGGCCGGCGTGGACGGCCTGGGTCTCGATCGACGTGGAGGCGATGGGCTTGGACATGGGGATACTCCTGTCCACAATGTAGGTTTCAAAGATTCGCCAATCTCTCGAATTTATTTCGTGAAACAATGGCATTCATGAACATGGACCGAATCGACTGCGATATTTTGACCCTTCTCCAGAAGGATGCCCGGTTGTCCAATAAGGAACTGGCCGCGGCCGTGGGTCTGGCGCCGTCCTCCTGTCTGGCCCGGGTGCAACGCCTGCGTTCCGAGGGCATCATCCGGGGCGCCCATGCAGAGGTGGATCCCCAGGCTCTGGGTGTCGGCCTCCAGGCCCTCATCGCCGTGCAGCTGCGCCAGCACAGCCGCGCCCAGGTGAAGGCCTTCTGGAAGCACGCCCTGGGGCTGCCCGAGGTGCTATCGGTCTTCCACGTGGCGGGCACCCACGACTTCCAGGTGCATGTAGCCGTGCGGGACGCCCACCACCTGCGCGACCTGGCCCTGGATGCCTTCACCACCCGTCCCGAGGTGGCCCACATCCAGACCAGCCTCATCTTCGAATGGGCCAAGGGCCAGGTGATGCCGAACTACCGGGCTTGAACCTCCGCAGGTTTGGCGAGCTGCGTCCCCCAGTGTGTGACAGCCTCCACCACCTGGCGGAAGCCCTGCCCCTTGCAGGTCAGCTCGTACTCCACCTTCACGGGCGTGGTCGGCAGGACACGCCGCACAAGCAGGCCCGTGCACTCCAGTTCCTTCAACCGGGCGGAAAGCACCTTCTCGCCGATGCCCTCCACCTTGGTGGCCAGCTCGTTGAACCGCAGCGGGCCCTCCTGGAGCATCCACAGGATCTGACCGGTCCAGGGTTTACCTAGCAGGTCGATGGCCATGCGGAAGCAACGGCAGCTGTCAGATTCGGGCATGTCCATGGCACAGTCCGCGGCCCGGGATGGGTCTCCATAAAACTATCCCAAAGAAAGTCACTTGACAAGGGTAAGTAGTCATCTCAATATTGCTTTCATAGGGAAATAGACTTCCCAAAAGAAAGCAAAAGCCGAGCCAACCCGGCTCCCGTATCCAACCGTCACCCGGGCCAAGGCCCGGCGGAGTGGCTCACCCAACCGCAGCCATTCAAGGAGTTCCCCATGCGCGCCATGCTCGCGCTGGCCCTTGGCCTGTCCCTCCAGGCCCAGGACGAGCCCTACCCCGAGATGGGCCCCCTGCCCACCCGCAACATGTTCACGCTGCTCCAGGCCCCCATGACCTACCAGCCCCAGGCGCCGCGGCCCATCGGCGAGGGGCGGTGGCAGGTCTCCCTCACCCATGTCCGGGCCAACGTCTTCGAGTTCTCCGACCTCATCAAGGACCATCCGCCCGCCTGGTTCCAGGGGCGGCACCGCATGGACCGGGCTTCCCTGGAGGCCTTGGCCGCCGAGTACCCCATCGCCCCCTTCGTCTTCTACTTCGACGAGGAGATCGCCCGAACCACCCTCCAGGTGCGCCGGGGGCTCACCGAGCGCACCGATGTCTGGATGGAACTGCCCATGGAGAGCCACGGTGGGGGCGATCTGGACGCACCCATCGAAACCTTCCACAAGACCTTCGGCTTTAGCCAATGGGGGCGCTCCGAGGTGGCCCGCAACCAGGCTGTCGTGGCCACCATCCGCTACGGACGGCTGGATTTCGTGCGGGAAGGCGCCCAGCCCACCCGCCT
>Ga0255338_1001273_pt1 | contig 49807 bp, 33 predicted proteins | sample MeOH1_35cm_T4_19_FD_203715 | JGI IMG/M metagenome (GOLD analysis project Ga0255338, IMG submission 203715) | Sandy soil microbial communities from University of British Columbia, Vancouver, Canada - MeOH1_35cm_T4_195 | ecosystem: Engineered > Artificial ecosystem > Sand microcosm > Unclassified ...
ATTGTTACCAGTAACAGGAACAACAATAGAAGTGGTGCTGCAACCGGTCAGGGTATTTGTAACAGTTAAACTGTAAGATCCGCTTTGATTAGCCTGAATGCTGCTTCCGGAGGAGCCACCCACAATATCTGGCCCAGACCAAGAATACGATAGGTTAGTATCCGTGAAAGTAGGAGCAATAGTAACAATTGTATTGGTACAAGAGAGGGGTTGTGCAGTGGCTGTTCCTGCAATAGGAACAGGAGAAGTAGTAGCGTTAGCTACAGAAACTGTAGTGTTTGTAACACATCCATTTGCAGTGTTTGTAACTACACATGAATAAGTTCCTGCCTGAGTAAAAGTAACAACGTTATTGGTTGTAGACGAAACCCCTGAAGCCGGACTCCACGAGTAAGTAATAGTTGTACCATTTGAAACAGTAAGAGTAGTGCCGTTAGTAGAAGGATTGCCATTACAGGTAATGCTAGGAGAAGTATTACTTAACGACACAATTGGCATGTTGCTGTCCGGTGTAATTGTTGCCACAGCGGCTGCTGCAGAGCACCCATTGGCGGCAGTTGCAATAACACTGTATGAACCACCGCCCTGAATTGCAGCAGTAGACTGATTGGCAGGGCTTATGAAAGTACCACCTGCGTTTGTCCAGCTATAGGAGGCCGCGCCGGTTGCATTGGCCGTTAAAACTGTAGTTGGAGTTGCACAAGTTAATGTTAATGTGTTTGGTGAAACGCTTACTCCTGTTGGAGGGTTGATGTCAGTAGTAACAGTAATGGTTTGCGAACCTGTACAACCGTTTGCTGTATTGGTAACAGTTACAATATAATTAGTAGTAATTGTCGGACTTACTGAAATTGATGAAGTACCAGCACCATTACTCCAGCTATATGTAAACGTACCGGCAGCGGGTGAAACAGTTGTTGTAATATTTGCAGAAGGTGTTGTACAATTAATCGTAGCATTGGATGCCGAAACCGTTAAAGGAGTATTGTCGGCGCTGATAACAAATGAAAGGCTATTGGTAGAACATCCGTTAACTGTGTTTGTTACAACAAGATTATAGGTTCCTGACAAACTTCCTGTAACTGCCGGGGTGTTAGAGGCTCCAACAATACCCGGCCCGCTCCATGCATAAGTAACACCACTTGAAGGGTTTGAAGTTACGCTTGTTGATTGCGTAAGATTTGTACAAGTTATTGTGCCTGTAGTAGCACTTGCGTTTACAATTGGATTGTTAGAAGAAGCGGTTACTGTGTAAACCAGTGAGCTTATACATCCAGTGGTTGGATGCGCTGAATTTAATGTATAAGTAGTAGCACTATTTACTGAAACGGTAGAACTGTTTACGCCACTCACAAAACCTCCTGATGAAGCCCATGTATATGTGCTTCCCGCAGGCGTAGCTGTGCCGGACAATGTAACAATGCTGCTAGAACCACAACCTGAAATCGCAGTTTGTGAAGAAGAGCTTAAGGTTGGTGTAACCAAATTAGAGGTAATATTAACGGTAGCTGGTGTTGTTGACGTACATCCATTGGTTGTGCTGGTTACAGCAAGTGAATACACACCTGTACCGGTTACGTTTACGTTAGCACCTGTTGATGATCCGGAAATAGCAGGCCCGCCCCATGCATAAGTTACACCACTTGATCCCGCGCTGGTAATTGTTACAAGTGTGTTTGTGCATGTTAAAGTAGGATTGTTAGTGATTGAAGGTGCGGTAGGCGCACCGGTTTGCGTTGCGATTGCTGTTGTTGCAGAGTTTGTACAGGAGTTAACAGTACTTGTTACAAGCAATGTATAGGTTCCTCCGCCATTAGCACCTGTAGATGAAAGAGTAGGAGTGCTTACAGTGGAACCTGCTGGCGGTACCCAGGTAAATGTAACGCCTGATGAGCTTGAACTTAAATTTACCGCCGTGTTTGTGCAGTTTACAACACCTGAATTAGATGCATTTGCTGCAGGCGGCGTCTGATTTACATTAGCCGCAATAACACTCGTTGATGAGCAACCGTTTGCAGAATTGTAAACCGTAACCGAATAATTACCAGAACCTGCACCTATCGCATTGGAAGAATTTGCGCCGGAACTTATTGAGCTTCCTGCAGGGGCAGTCCATGTGTAGTTATAACCGGCTAGAGCAGGAGTTGACAAATTAATTGTATTGGTGCTGCAAATAACGCTACCAGTAGTTGCCGGACTATTAGTTACCGTTTTATTTTCAGTTGCAGTGACTGTAGCAGTGCTAGAGCATCCGTTTGAAGTGTTAGTAATGGTTGCGATATAATTTCCTGCTGCATTTATAACCGGACTTGATGTTGTTGCTCCACTTACAATTCCAGGTCCGCTCCAGCTATAATTCATTCCTGCAGTTGCTGTTATAGCAGCATTTGAGTTAGGAGAACTACAGGTAATCAAGTTAGGCGTTAGTGTTGTTCCTGATGGAGCTGTCGTATTTATTACTACCGCAACAACTACCTGGCTAGAGGTACATCCACTACTTGTAACAGTTAAGCTGTAGTTTCCGGTTGCCCCAACTGTTGGATTGGCCGTAGCGCCTCCGGAAACAATACCCCCAGCCGGTCCGCTCCAGTTATAACTTCCGCCTCCACTGCCCGATAATACGGTTAATGTGTTAGCGCATGTAATAGATTGTGTTGAACCCGCGTTGGCAGTAGGCACAGGGTTTACAATGATATTATTTGTAACAGTTCTTCCGCATTGTGGAGTAATACCCACAGTATAGGTTACCGGAAAAGTACCAGCCCCTGAAACAGAAGGACAAAAGGAATTACTGCTAACGCCAGTGCCTAGAAAGACTCCCCCACTGGTGCCGGTAACTTGAGGTGTTAATGTAACGCAGCTTCCGTTAGCACATTGTGTTGGTAATGCAGTCCAGTTTGCATTATAAGGATTGGTAATAGATATAGTTCTTGTTGTTACTATTGAACATGCATTCTGACTATTGAATGAATAGGTAATTGTATAAATTCCCTGAGCCATTTGGTAGGTGTCCAGGAAAAGATCGCCAGTGTTCATGTTCAGCGAGGCTGTTGATGGGACAGCTGGCGATACAGTGTATCCCACAAGTCCTATTGCTGAGTTGGCCGGAATTGTAACTGTTTGGCAATTTCCTGCAGGTGTATTGTTCCAAACGCCAGAGGCAAGAGGGGTGCTGTTATAACAGCTTGAAACCGTATAATTAAAAGCTCCGGCAACGTTAATATTGCACAGGTTATAGCCATGAGCCTTTGTAGGATCCATAAAAAACAATGAAAAACTGTAACTACTGCTGCTTGGAATATATGTATAGCATGGAGCAGAGTTACATAAACTGGTGATCACACCCTGAGTTCCCTGTGAAACGGTTAAAGAATTATTGGTTTGAGAATTTGCATTGGTTAGGCTGAATTTTATTTGCATGCAGGGCGAGGTTCCATTGTTGCCTACTGCCCATTGGGTTGGACTAATATTAATTAGGTTAGTATATGTACAGGCAATGGTGGCTGACATTGGATTAAATGTATTCCCATCAAACACACCAAGGCTTGGTGTTAAACAACCCATCTGAGCCTTAGTGGTATAGGCTGATAGTGAAAGAACAAGCAGTAAAGTAATTTTGTAAATATTCTTCATGGCGTTATTCTTTTATTAAAGAGTTTTGATGTTCTGGTTTTAGAAACTGTTTATTGTTGGTTAGCCAAGAGTTTAATTGCTTAACATAAGCTTCCTTTGAAGCTGAGCTTTCAGCCTTTGGAACCGAGGCTGGAATACTTTCGTTGATGAGGTATGATCTAAGAGTTTCCTCATAACCATAGTAATTCGAAACAGTTGTTTTAGACGATTGCTTGTTTACCAAATCATCGTGTCTTTTTTTAAACTCTATATAGCGGGGATCATTCACAACCTCGCTTTTGTTTTGACTATTAACCTGACCATATGATAAATCACAGGTAAGGAATAATGCAAATAAAATAAACAAATTTTTCATCGACATATTTTTTTGTTTCGACGAAGATAATTAAATTTTCAACGTATTCAACAGCAACTCGTTCTAATGTTTTTTATCCATCTTCTTATAACAGATTAATACTGTATCTGAACATATCCTCTAATAATCGTATTGTCTTTATCTCCTAACTCAAGTATGTAAAAATAAGTACTGGTTGGTAATTTGCCTGAACCTGTTTTACCAGCCGCATTAGGGGATCCATCCCAGTTGTTCTTGTATGGATTTGAATTATAAACCGGATTGCCCCAGCGATTAAAGATTTGTATACTGGCATTAGGGTAAGATTCAAGTCCTTTAATATAGAATACGTCATTTAAGTTATCTCCGTTGGGTGTAAATATTTCGGGAATTTCAAGCCCCGCATTTACTTTAATAAAGATAGTATCACTGGCAATGCAGGACCCATTGGTAGTAATGAGCACAACAGAGTACGTACCACTTGTAGTGAATACATTAGAAGGATTAGTAGAGATAGAAGAATTACCATCACCAAATGTCCAGGAATATGTAGTAGCGCCTGTACTTTGGTTATTAAAGTTAACAGTAAGAGGGGCAGGACCAGTGGTAAAGTCGGCACTGGCAAGAGCGCTAACAGTGGTTTGAGTAATAGATATGGTTTCAGTTGTTTGACAACCGGTGATGTTATCGATAGCAACTACGGTATAAGTTCCGGCCTGATTAACTTCAGGAGTGGCAGTGTTAGAACCATTTGTAATACCAGAACCAGACCATGAATAAGAAATATTGGTGTTAGAAGAAACAACACTTAAAGAAGTAGTACCGCCACCACAAGGCAGGTTGCCAAGCGAAGAAGCAGTAATGGAAGGAGTAACCGTGTTATTCTGAACAGCAATGGTAGCAAAAGAAGAACAGTTGTTGGCATCGCTAACAGTAACAGTATAAATACCCGGAGTAGAAGTAGAAATTGTTTGAGTATTTGCTCCGGTACTCCAGCTGTAAGTAACACCAGCGGTAGACGATTGTGCATCAAGACTAACAGTAGAAGTATTAGGCTGACAGCTGATACCAATGGTAGAGCTTGAACTTACTGTTAAAGTAGGAACAGTATTGTTACCAGTAACAGGAACAACAATAGAAGTGGTGCTGCAACCGGTCAGGGTATTTGTAACAGTTAAACTGTAAGATCCGCTTTGATTAGCCTGAATGCTGCTTCCGGAGGAGCCACCCACAATACCTGGCCCAGACCAAGAATACGATAGGTTAGTATCCGTGAAAGTAGGAGCAATAGTAACAATTGTATTGGTACAAGAGAGGGGTTGTGCAGTGGCTGTTCCTGCAGGATCTGGAGCAACGGTAGCGTCGGTTACTGAAACGGTTGCACTTGAAGTACAGCCATTAATGTCACTGATAACAGCTGTGTATATGCCCGATGTTGTAAATGTTGCAATATTGGTGTTTGTAGCACCTGAAATACCTGAAGTTGGACTCCAGGTATATCCCTGAATTGCAACTGAAGATGTAATACTAATGGTTATAGTTGGAGCAGAATTAGAGCAAGTAATGCTTGGAGTAGCTTCGCTTATTGTGAATGTTGGAGCGGCACTGTTTGGCGAAATAGTTGCAATTGCGGATGCTGAACATCCGTTTGCAGCCAGGGCAATCATAGTATATGTTCCGGCAGCATCAACTGTAGCCTGATTTGCTGATGTTGTAAATGTTGGACCAGAACTAATCCAGGTATACGTACTTGCACCGGTTGCCGTTCCGTTAAGCGCAACCGTTGGATTACCACAAGTTAATGTTCCGTTTGATGGAGAAACGCTCACTCCTGTTGGAGGGTTAACATCGGCACTAATGGTGATGGTTTGCGAACCGGTACAACCGTTTGCTGTGTTGGTAACAGTTACAACATAATTAGTGGTAATTGTTGGAGTTTCAGTGATGGATGAAGAGTTAGCGCCTGTGCTCCATGTGTATGTAAAAGGACCGGAACCAGAAGGGTTGGTTGTAAGATTAACGCTTGGTGAATTACATGTTATTGTCGCATCAGGAGAAGCATTTGGGTTAACAGGTGCGTTGTCGGCAACAACTACGTTAGTTATTGGAAACGAGCATCCGGAAACTGTATTGGTAACAGTTACCGTATATGTGCCACCCTGATTAACTGTAACCGTTTCTGTACCATTGCCAGAAACAATTCCGGGGCCAGACCATGAATAGGTATTGTTGGTGGCAGGAGTGGCGCTTGCAACAACCTGAACAGATGCCTGAGAACAATATATGGTACCAGTATTTGCCACAGCAACGTTTAGTCCCGCGTTAGGATTAACGGTAAGACTGGAAACAGAGGAACAGCCATTTGCCGGATCAGTAGCGGTTAAAGTGTAGTTTCCAGGAGCACAAGCTGTCGCAGTTGCAGAATTAACGTTTCCGCATACATTTGGTCCGCTCCATGATATTGTTGCTGTTCCCGGACTTACTGTTGAGGTAATTTGTACTGTTGCCGGAGTACATGGAATAGTAGGATTTGATCCCATGGTAATTGAAGGCGATACAGTATTTGCTGAAATTTGAACGGTAGCAGGTGTTGAAGAAGTACAACCATTACTGTTGCTCGTAACAGAAAGCGAATATACACCGGTTCCATTAGCACTAACATTAGCTGTGGTAAATGTACCAACAATCGCCGGGCCACTCCATGTATAAGTTACACCGCTCGCAGGACTTCCGTTAATTGTCACAGTAGAATTGCTACAGGTAATGGTTGGAGTATTAATAATATTTGCGGTTGGATTGTTTGTTTGAGTTGTAATTGCTGTAGTTGCAGAATTTGTACAGGAGTTAACTGTACTAGTAATAAATATAGTGTAGGTGCCTCCACCGTTAGCACCTGTATTTGCGTTATTTGCAGAGGCTACTGATGATCCAGCAGGTGCAACCCACGTGTAAGTTACGTTACTTGAAGTTGAACTTAAATTGACAGCAGTATTTGTACAGTTTACCACGCCTGAATTAGATGCGTTTGCTGCTGGCGCAGTCGTGTTTTGTGTCACAGCAACTGTTCCTGTTGCAGTACAGTTGTTACTGGTATTGGTAACAGTATAAATGTAATTTCCTCCAAGGTTAACCGTTGCCGTAGCGTTGCCCGATCCTGCTGTAATTCCGGGGCCTGACCAGGTATAAGTTACAGGAGATGCGGTAGTAGAGGCTACCACAGTAGTAGAGGTAATCTGGCAGTTTAAGCTGCCGCTGGCAGATGCAGTAACTGCGGGAACTCCGGAGCTTTGTGTCACAGAAACCGATCCTGAGACAGAACATTGGTTAAAAGTGTTTGTTGCGGTGTAATCATAAGTTCCGCCAACGTTTACAGTTGCAGAGGCAGTATTAGCACCGCTAACAATTCCAGGACCTGTCCATGTATATGACACAGGAGTAGAAGTTGTAGATGCTATTGTTTGAACGGTTGTAGTTGTACAGTTAATACTTCCGCTAGCACTGGCTGCAACAGAAGGAAGGGTGTTGTTCTGAGTAACGGAAACAGAACCAACAGTCAAACACTGGTTTGAATTATTGGTAACAGTGTAATTATACGTTCCTCCCGCGTTAACCGTAGCGGATGCTGTTGTAGAACCGCCGGTTATGCCTGGACCAGTCCAGTTATAACTTACTGGTGTAGTTGTGGTGCTTGCAACAACAGTGGTGGAAGTTACCTGGCAATTTAAACTGCTGCTAGCAGAGGCTGCAACTGTGGGTGAGGTTGTATTCTGAATTACAGCTACTGTTCCTGTGGATGTACAGCTGTTGTTGGTGTTGGTTACAGTATATACATAATTCCCTCCCAAGTTAACTGTTGCGCTTGCGTTGCTAGAGCCACCTGTAATTCCTGGTCCCGACCAGGCATATGTTACAGGTGAAGCAGTGGTAGATGCTACTACGGTTGTAGAGGTGATCTGGCAGTTAAGACTGCTGCTTGCAGCTGCAGTTACGCTTGGCCCTGTCGTATTCTGAATAACAGCAAGGGAACCGTTAGTTGCGCAACCATTATTGGAATCGGTAACAGTATAATTATAAGTACCTCCGGAATTAACAGTTGCGGTGGCGCTTCCAGCACCTGAAGTAATTCCTGTTCCTGTCCAAGTATATGTAACCGGCGTAGTAGTTGTTGAAAGAACAACAGTGGTAGAAGTTACCTGGCAATTTAAGCTACTGCTTGCAGTTGCCGTAACAGTAGGAGCAACAGTGTTCGAAGTTATTGTAACTGTTGCTGATCTTTGGCAACCGTTATTATCAAATACCGTGGCTGTATAATTTCCTGCGCTTAGTCCTGTTGCAATGTTTGTTGCACTAACAACCGGATTCCAGGTATACGCTGTATAATTTGGAGTTCCGCCAGTTGGAGTTATTGTAGCTGAAGCTAATGAAGAACAGGTTACCTGTGTTTGGTTAACAGTTAAGGTAATGGCAGGCGGCTGCGAGATACTGATTGTGCGAGTTTGGCTGCAGGTATTAGCGCCTGTTACAGTAACAGTATGTGTACCCGGGGTTAAACCTGTGGCAGCACTTCCGGTTGCAGCACTCGGCAACCATGCATATGTATATGCGCCTAAACCTCCAGAAGTAGTTACTGTCGCGCTTCCATTATTAGCGCCGTTACAGGTAATACTTGAGGATGCTGTTATTGTTGGTGAAATCGGAACAGTCGTTAAGGCCCATATAGTTGCTGTTGGCTGAAAGTAACTTTGATTTGGAATAGCTCCAACAGCTCCAATACCCACGGTAACGCCTGGGTTTCCAGGACCGAATAAAGAACTCCATGGTCCTGCTGCATTTGTCCAATATTGTGCTTTAACGGTATCTGTGGCACAAAGTCCGGTAGTGTTTTCAATTCCCCTATAGCGGAAGGTTAAATTAGAAGTAACGGTGGCGCTTGAACGTATGTCCCAAAACCTGTCAATAGAATTAGAAGCCTGTGTCATTGAAGTTACTGGCGTTGGGAAAGGTAAATTTGCTGAGTTAGTGCTGAAAGTTGATACAGTTAGATTTGTATTACCTGCGGTAATCTTATTAAATTCAAATGGAATATAATCTGTGGCTACAGCATTAACTCCAAATGGAAAAACATAATTTCCTGTGGTGGTTGATGTAACCCATTTAATGAAGTTAAATTGATTTTCCGAATGAATATGACCTCCACCTGGGCGAATGATACCCGTAGTTTGAGGTTGGTTAATTACTATAAATATAGGATTGGCAGAAGTTCCGCCATTTAAGCGGATATACGCGCCGTTTAATACTAATGCATTGTTTTGGGAAACACCCAGGAATCCATTAAGAATCAGGCCAAATACACACAATAATTTACGCATGTAGAAAAAGTTTATTATTTAATTATATAGTAGTACCTTATATTGATTGTTAGTAAACCGTAATTTCTATTAATCAAGGGGTTGAGTTGCATCCAAGGGGAGTATAAAATGCGCGACATCCCTCTAAAATAATTATTCCGGTTTGGAATTTTCAGCAGCAACCTTCCTTCTGTCCTTATAATCCCCAGCGGTTTGAACCGGAATGGTGTCTTTTTTCACAGATTCTGTTTGACTTCTTGCAGATTTGTCTGATTTATCCGTATTCGTTGATTCGATAATATTAATTTCTTTTGCTTTGGCATTTCTCCCAGCCGCGTCCTGACTGAAAATCAACTCAGAATAAATTAATGCAAGGGTAAACAGTAGAAGTTTTTTCATGGAATTACTAATTTAATTTTTGCAGTAGCCTTATAAGTATGATTAACTTAATTGGAAACGCTGTTATTGATAATTTACAAAAATGGTGAATTCGCCGCAATTGGTATCAGTCGCACAATTACCTCCAATATCAACATTTGAGGTTCCGCCAAAATATTTTGAACGAATGTCGATGTTATACGTTCCGGCTGTTACAGTGAAGGTGGCCGAAACAGGAACGACCTGGAAAGAGTTTTGAAGATTTCCGTTCAATGTTTCATTACGATTCCAGCCTCCCAGCGCCAGTGCTGCGCCATTATTAAAAATGGCAATGTCAACTATGCTGTATGCAGTGGAAGTAGTTGATACGTTGCGGATGCCAATATCTCCTATTACAGATATTTGAGCGGTTTGGCCCGCAGGAACAACAATGCTAGTGGATAGACCCGGTTGGATTGCGAATATGGTTGAACTAACATTAAGTCGTGCGGCGGTTCCAAATAATTGAATCACTTGTTGTTGCTTCTTAAAACATAGCCAAACAGGTGAAGCTGGTGTTCCTGAATTATAATAATATCCGGCTCCACACGGCATACCAGTATTTGTGTTCCAAACCATTAAGCCGGTAGCTGGGGTAGGAATTGTTGCGGCATCAGTGTTACTTAACAAATTTACATTTGGAAATAGCACCCCTTTGTTTGTTGCCGAAACATCCAGCATGGCGCTGTTATTTGGGAGCGCACCGGTAGAATTGATCCCAACATTCTGTGAAAAGGAAATGCAAGAAAGAAGTAAAAAAGCAAATAATAATTGTTTAGACATAATGATTCTTTTTTGAAATTTACAAACAAATATATAAATTTTTCCAAACATGTATTTTGTCGCATAAATTTTAACTCTTATAACCTTATAATACTTATTCGGCGTTAATAATTATTTTTCTTAATCCATTTAGTGCCGCGTTTGCCGTCATAATTATATTTCTTTGCCTGTTATCGCCAAATTGCAGTTTAATTGCCAGTACTTTTTCCCTGGTTGCAACAGCTAACCAAACAAGTCCTACCGGTTTCTCCGGGGTTCCACCTCCGGGCCCAGCAATACCTGAAACGGCTATCGAATAATCCGAATCAAATTTTTTAAGCACATTGGTTGCCAGTTCTTCAACACATTCACGGCTTACCGCACCAACTGTTTCAAAAATGGTTTTATCAACCTCTAAAATTTTATGTTTAGCTTCATTGGTATAAGGCACAACAGATCCTTTTAATATTTCTGAAGCGCCGGGAATGGCGGTAAGCAGAGAAGTAATGTATCCCCCGGTGCAACTTTCGGCAAGTGAAAGGGTTTTTTTTCTTTCACGCAGTAAATCACTTACTATTTTTTCGAGCGTGGGAGTTTCTTCTCCATAATGTTCATACCCAAATATGTATTTACCAATTAGGGTTTTAAGATGATCAATTTCTCCATCAATTTTTTTCTTCAATGCCTGCTCGTTGTCTCCCGAGCCGGATAATCGCAGTCTTACCATACCGGGTTGAGGTAAATAGGCGAGTTTGATATTTTTATTTCCCAAAGAGTTTTCCCAAACTTCAATTAACTCTGCTAAAGCGCTTTCTCCAATTCCCTGGGTTAATACCGTGTTATGATATATATAAGGAAGCTTGTTGTCTTTCTGAATTTTAGGAATTACTAGTTCCGTCATCATTCCCTGCATTTCATAAGGTACGCCAGGCATACTCACAAAAACGGTATTGCCTTTTTTCATCCACGTCCCGGGTGCTGTTCCATTCTTATTTCTTAAAACAACGCATCCTTTAGGTACCAGCGCCTGATCCCGATTCAACTGGCTAACCTCTTTGTTGCGTTTGGTGAAAAAAGCGCTAACGTCAGCAAGAACATCTTTATCAAGAACAAGTTCTGTATTTAAAAATTTTGCAAATACTTTTTTAGTTATATCATCTTTGGTAGGGCCAAGCCCGCCGGTAATAAGCACCAGATCCGCACGTGTAGCCGCTGCCTCCAGCGCGTTTAAAATTGCCCAATCATTATCTCCCACACTAGCCATATGTATTACATGCACCCCAATAAGATTCAATTGCCTGGCAATCCATACGCTGTTTGTGTTTGTTATCTGGCCTATCAGTATTTCATCTCCTATGGTAAGAATTTCAGCTTTCATAAATATTAACTTTTGGATGGTGAGCAGGTATAATAATGTAAATATATTTGTAGGAATCCAAGAACCGAAATTATGAAACAGTTTTTTTTAGCATCCCTGTTTTTTTGTTTTCAAATAACATATGCGCAAAGCTTTAAAGATCTTATTAATAAGAATAAAGATAGTCTGGCAAAAAAAGGCAAGGAAATTATAAACGATGTAAAAGGCGGCAACAGTACCCCAAAGCTTACTAATGAAGAAGTAATTGAAGGATTGAAAGAGGCGTTAAAAGTTGGAACAAACAATTCGTCAGCAGCCGCAAGTAAAGTTGATGGATATTTAAAAAACCCGCGCTTGTTTATTCCTTGGCCACCTGAGGCTATGGAGATGAAACAAAAGTTGCTGAAGATGGGTTTTAAGAAAAAGATTGAGGAGTTTGAAACAAGTCTTAACCGTGCGGCAGAAGAAGCGGCGAAAAACGCTTCGCCTGTGTTTGTTGACGCTATTATGAATATGACGCTTCAGGATGGATTTGCAATTTTAAAAAGTAACGATACGGCTGCTACTAACTATTTACGTAAAACAACCTACACACCTCTGGAAGCAAAGTTTATGCCGGTGGTTAAGGATGCAATAAAAAAAGTGAAAGTAACAAGTTACTGGAACCCTTTGGTAACTGCCTACAATAAGTTGCCCGGCGTTAAAAAGCAAAACCCTGATTTGGATAAATATGTAACCAATAAGGCTATTAATGGTTTAATGATTTTAATAGCGGATGAAGAAACAAAGATCCGCAAAGATCCCATGGCAAGGGTTAACGATATTTTGAAAAAAGTTTTCGGAAGTTAACTTAAAAGTTAAGGTAGGGAGTAAGCTTTTTCATCAACTCTTCGTCATTAATAATTTCCTGTAGTGTGGTTAATGTAATTTTCTCTTTACGTCGTTTTTCAAAAATAAGCTTTGTTGTTTCATAGCTTATATAAGGATGTTTGTTTACAGTTTTAAAATCATCTGTATTAAGATTTAGTTTTGTTATTAAAGTTGCATTTACACTAATCTGAGATTTCACTTTATCATACATTTCTTCCGTAAAACCATATACCTCCTTTAACTGTTCAGTATTTGCATAGCCGCCAAGTAAACTACGGTATTTAATAATGCGTTTTGCAAAAGACGGGCCTATGCCATTAATTTCCAATAGTTGCAAGCTATCAGCACTATTAAGCTCGCATATCTTCAATTCTTTTGATGCAGGTTTATTTTCCCTGATTGTTTTTTCAGCAACGTTAATAAGGATATAAGGTTCAAGTACAGAATAAAGTTTTTCAGAAATTCCGTAAACTTTTTTCAGGTCTTCCTTCTTTTTAAAAACAAATCCTTTTTGACGGAACTTAATAAATATGGAAGCTGTTTTTTCTTTTAATCCAAGGGCCAACAACTGTTCCGCTGAAACGTTATTCGGATCAAACACAAAAAGTTTGCGATTTATATTTTTTGAATTCTCCTCAGCATATGACTTATAATTCAAAGAACTATCAAGTTGCCTTTCAATCAGGGGAAGATTATTCACCACAATAGTTCCTTTTTCAAGAAAGTAAGGATATGTTAATCGGAATATCAGCAGGCAAAGACAAATGGCACTTAGTACTAACAGGCCGCGGCGCTGCTGTTTATTAAAACCAAAATAATTATGAATTATATTTTTAATTTTTATTGCGGGTAAATAAAAAATACACCGGAATGCCAATACACATAATTAATAACCCCCAGGCTGTATTTTGCGGTTTAAAGATAAGGAGATCGATACAAATGCCAAGTGTAATAATAATATACAGAAGTGGAATTACCGGATATCCAAATGCTTTATAAGGCCTTTCCGCATTTGGTTCTTTTACTCTAAAATAAAACACACTTGAAATGGTGATGATATAAAAAACCAGAGATGCAAAAGTGCAATAGTCCAGAAGCGCGCCATAAGAACCACTCAGGCAAAGTACCGAAGCCCATCCGGCCTGTATCCATAAGGCTTTAGATGGCACCCCGTATTTATTTAAACTGGCTGCTGTTTTAAAGAACAGGTTATCGTTAGCCATTGATTGAAACAAACGGGCGCCCGCCAGAATTAAACCATTGTTGCAACCGAACGTTGATATTATAATAAGTACAGCCATCAGGTAGGACGCGAAGTTTCCAAATACTGCGCTTAAGGCAGCCGTACCTACCCGGTCGTTTTGAGCGTAAGCAATTCCACGTTCAATCACGGTATTTCCTTCCGGACTTCCATGAGCAGGAAGAAGAATAAAATAAGCCACATTGGCAAGAATATAAAGTACGGTTACCAGCAATACTCCAATAAGCAATCCCAGGGGTATATTCTTTTTTGGATCCTTTATTTCTCCGGCAATAAAAGTTACATTGTTCCAGGCATCGCTGCTGAATAAAGAGCCTATTAAAGCTACACCAAGTGCGGAAAGCAGAGTTCCGGTATTAAAATCTGTTACTGTGTTTTCCAGCAATGGAGAGAAATTCAACTGAATGTTTTGTTGCCAATAACTATTTTTAGCACCTGCAACAAAGCCAATGATAATTACTCCAAGAAGCGCCATAATTTTAGCGCTTGTAAAAACCCTTTGAATAATCTTACCGTTATTTATTCCCCGCGAGTTTAAGAAGGTAAGAAACATGATAAGGGCTATACCAAGTACTTGAGTGGACGAAACAGATAATTTTCCAATCGCAAATAAAATATTGCTTTCATCAAAAAAGGGTACCAGCACGCCCACAAACCTTGCGAAAGCAACCGCCACAGCGGCAATTACACCGGTTTGAATTACTGTAAAAACAGTCCAGCCATAAACAAAAGCCGTTAATTTACCATACGCTCTCTGTAAATAAATAAATTGTCCACCCGCCGCTGGCATCATTCCGGCCAGTTCGCCGTAACTCAAAGCGGCAAAAAGTGTAATTACACCGCTCAGAATCCAACAAAATAAAACCCAGAAAGGCGAACCCAAAACACGAACCATGTCCGCGCTTACAATAAATATCCCCGAACCAATCATGCTACCCGAAACAAGCATTATCGTATCAAACAAATTCAGGGACCGTTTAGTTTCGCTCATAAAAAGATTTCAAAGGCGTCTAAAGATAATTAAATTTGCAAACTTAAATCATGGAAGTAATAGGAGATCGTATAAGCATTCTCTCAAAGGAAAATCTTTTGAGCATAGTTATTCTTCCAACAACAAATAAGAAGAAGGTTGGATTACTCTTTCTCTGGCTTTTAGCCTGGACAGTTTGCGGCCTTATTGTTTTTATAAATTACTTTAAGCTTCAGAACCGTGACGCCAAAATATTTGTAATTATTTACCTTTCTTTTTGGTTATATTTTGAATTCAAAATATCAAGAGCGTTTATGTGGAAGAAATTTGGGAAGGAAAAGATTTGGATTCAAAATGGTGTTTTGCATTATCAGCGTGAAATAAATAAAACGGGCAAAATTCAGGAATTTGACCCTTCCCTTATAAACGATCTTAAGCTAATAGAAGTACATGAAGGTGATTTCTCCGATTTCATTAATAAAAGTTTCTGGATCAAGGGAGGGGAGCGCATTGAGTTCGGTTATCAGGGCAAAGTAATACGTTTCGGGATGCAGTTATCTGATGGCGAGGCCCGCACCATTCTTTCAAAAATAAGGCAGGCAATAAAGAGTTAAGCTGTATGAATGGCGTTAATCAGGGACGAACGGCTTTAATCTAATCTAATTTAGATGTACTTTGCATTAAAATCCCCCTGGCAAAAATTTTTTATAACAAACACAAAAAACGACCATGAAAAAAGTTTTATGTTCTCTATTTGTCGCTGCAGGCATTATTAGCAATGCTCAAGTTAATTTAAACCAGCGATGCGGTTCCGGCACCCTTCCTCAACAGTTCGAAACATGGGTTCAAAGTTTACCACCATTGACTACAGGCGGCGGAAAAAACGGTGGACAATCAGTACAATCTGTTTTTAATATTCCGGTCGTTGTCCATGTAATTCATAATAATGAGCCAATTAATACAATTAGTGCTACTACTGGAGGAAATCTGAATGCTGCTCAAATTCAGGATCAGATCAATATTCTAAATAAAGATTTTAATGGATTAAATCCTGACACCGCAAATATTCCCGCTGTATTTAAACCATATTTGGGAAAGTTTCAGTTTAATTTTTGTCTTGCTGTTGTAAATCCTACCGGCGGGGTAATGGCTGAGCCGGGAATTGACAGGATTAACCGCAGTACCAAAGGATGGAGTGCGCCTCCTTATACTACAACCTATATTGATAACACAATTAAACCTAATAGTATATGGGATCCTAACCGGTATATGAACATGTGGGTTTGTAACATCAGTGGTGGTATATTAGGTTATGCAACCTTTCCTAACCCTGGAACATCAGGCTTGTCGGGTATACCTGCCCCATATGGTTCAGCAACAACAGATGGTCTTGTAATGCTAAACAAGGCGTTTGGAAGTATTGGGACTGCGGTTACCAACGCACCTTATCATAAGGGTAGAACTGCTGTTCATGAAATAGGTCACTGGTTAGGACTAAGACATATCTGGGGAGACGGAAACTGCGCAAACGATTTTTGTAACGATACCCCTCCTGCTCAAACCTCTAATTTTGGATGCCCAACGCATCCTTATAAGCTGGGAACTTGTGCTGGTAATACAACCGGTGAAATGACAATGAACTTTATGGATTATACTGATGATTTGTGCATGTACATGTTTTCTAAAGATCAGAAGAACAGGGCTCAGTTAATCATGACTAACTCACCAATGAGGTTAACGCTTCTTTCTTCCACTGTATGTAATCTACCAACAATTGGAAATGATGTTGGAATCACTTTTGTAAGCAGCCCAACTTATTCGCAGGTAATTAATTGTAACAACTTTATAAACCCGGTTGTAAGATTAAATAACTACGGGTCAACAACCGTATCCAGTGCGCAATTTACATTTAATGTGGATGGGGTTAACACTCAAACTTATTCATGGTCGGGTAGTGTGGCTCCTTCCGGCTCGGTTAACGTTTCTCTTCCTCAAATTTCCAATCTAACTAACGGTGCGCATGTGTTTACTGTTGGTGTTTTTTCTCCTAATGGAAGTTCTGATATGAATAGTTCCAATAATGGTAATACACAAAACTTTACAATAGCAAATTCATTTACGCTTTCAGCAACCGCTAATCCAACCGCGGTTTGCGCAGGCTCCAGCGCCACCTTAACAGCAACGGGAGGCGCCGCCAGCTACACATGGAATCCCGGAAACTTAATAGGATCATCCGTTGTGGTAACTCCTACCACCGCAACTACCTATACCTTAGCGGGCAGTTCAGGAACGTGTATAAATACTAGAACTGTAGCAGTTGCTTCAAGTCCTTCATTAAACATTACGGTTAACACTCCTACAGTTTGCGCAGGAAATACCGCAACTATAACTGCTAGTGGAGCAACAACATATACCTGGAGTACCGGTTCAAATTCATCAAGCATCTCCGTATCACCTGCTGCTACAACAGTGTATACAGTTGCAGGAAGCCAGGGAACTTGTCTCGGCGCTAAAACAGCAACGGTTATTGTTAATCCAAATCCTACGGTAACGGTAAACTCCTCAACAATTTGTTCGGGTAATACCGCCACTTTAACAGCAGCAGGAGCTACAGGTTATTCCTGGAACACGGGCGCATCTACAGCGGTAATTAATGTATCGCCTGCTGCCACCACTGTTTATACTGTAACAGGAACAAGCAGCGGATGTACAGATGTAAAAACTGCAACAGTAACAGTAAATGCTACTCCAACAGTTGCGGTTAACTCATCAACCATCTGTTCAGGCAACTCTGCTAACTTAACTGCTTCAGGTGCTACTACTTATTCATGGAATACAGGAGCAACTACAGCAGGTATTGCTGTTAGCCCTGTTGCTACAACAGTTTATACAGTAACCGGCACAAGCGGATCATGTAGCAATACAAAAACCTCTACAGTTACAGTAAACACTACTCCAACGGTAGCGGTTAACACAGCAACAATTTGTTCAGGTAATTCGGCCACTTTAACAGCTTCAGGAGCTGCAACCTATTCGTGGAATACCGGCGCTACAACTAATGCAATCTCTGCCTCTCCAGCTTCTACAACTGTTTATACAGTAACCGGTGCAAACGGGGCTTGTGTAGATGCTAAGACAACTACTATTACAGTTAATGCAACACCAACAGTTGCTGTTAACTCATCAACCATCTGTTCGGGTACCTCTGCAAACTTAACTGCAAGCGGCGCTACCACTTATTCATGGAACACCGGAGCAACTACAGCAGGTATTGCTGTTAGCCCTGTTGCTACAACAGTTTATACAGTAACCGGTACATCAGGTTCTTGTAGTAATACAAAAACTTCTACAGTTACGGTAAACACTACTCCAACGGTAGCGGTTAATACCGCAACAATTTGTTCAGGTAATACCGCCACTTTAACAGCTTCAGGAGCTGCAACCTATTCGTGGAATACGGGCGCTACAACTAATGCAATCTCTGCTTCTCCGGCTTCTACAACTGTTTATACAGTAACCGGTGCAAACGGAACCTGTGTAAATGCTAAAACAACTACTATTACAGTTAATGCAACACCAACTGTTGCGGTTAACTCATTAACCATCTGTTCGGGTAACTCCGCAAACTTAACTGCAAGCGGCGCTACCACTTATTCATGGAACACCGGAGCAACTACGGCAGGTATTGCAGTTAGCCCTGTTGCTACAACAGTTTATACAGTAACCGGTACATCAGGTTCTTGTAGCAATACAAAAACATCTACAGTTACCGTAAATACTACTCCAACAGTTAACGTAAACTCATACACAATCTGTCCAGGGGGAAGCGCAACCTTAACAGCTAGCGGAGCGGCAACCTATTTGTGGAATACAGGTTCAACCAGTAATCCATTAGTAGTATCACCAGCTTCAACAACAGTGTATACTGTAACCGGAACAACCTCTGGTTGCTCTTCCTCGAAAGTAAGTACTGTTACAATAGGAAGTTCCCTTTCAATTGTTACTTCTCCGGCTAATCAAACTCAGTGTGCCGGATCTTCAGCTACAATTGCCGCGACTGGTGCGGGTACTTATACTTGGAATACGGGAGCTACCGGAAGTTCAATTGTAGTAAGCCCTACAACTACAACTACTTATTTTGTAGTGGGCACTAGTGGAAGTTGTACCGGTTCTAACACAGCTATGGTATCAATTTCTCCGGCAGCGGTAATGAATATGGCTACTGCAAACGTTAGCTGTAACGGAAGTGCAAATGGATCGGCTACTATTACAGCATCCGGCGGAGCCGCGCCATATGCGTATAGCTATAGTAATGGCGCTACAACACAGGTAGCAACCAGTCTTGCGCCAGGTAATTATACAGCAACTGTTACCACATCAATTGGTTGCGTTTCAATTCAAACTTTTGTTATCACTCAGCCTTCGCCAATTGGATTAAATGCTACTCCTGTTAATCCTGCCTGTTTTGGTGCTTGTAACGGAAGTGTAACTTATACTGCAAATGGTGGTACTCCGGCCTACACATATACTTTCTTGCCAGGAGGTATTAGTTCAAACCTTTGCGCAGGAAATTATACAGTAATTGCCACTGATGCCAACGGATGTACAAGCACGTCCGCGGTTAGTTTAATTCAGCCGGCCGCAATGAACGCTTCTGTTAACTCAACTAATGCTACCTGTAGTGGTTGCGCCGATGGAAGCGCTACGGTTACTGCAACAGGTGGCACGGCTCCGTTTACTTATTCATGGAGTCCAATTGGTGGAAATGGTCCTGTTGCAAATAATTTAACTCCTGGCTGCTATACTGTTGTTGTTGCTGATCAACTAGGCTGTACTTTCACTAATACTACCTGTGTAAGCTTTGCAACAGGCGTTATCGCTAATGCAGGAATCGGTAACTTTATTTTCTATCCAAATCCTACTACAGGTAATCTAACAATTGAATTTAGTTCTGCTGCAGAGCGTACAATTGAAATAACTGATATTGCCGGAAGAATAATAATGTTACAAAAAGCCATAACTGCTAACGTACAATTAAATATGAGTGAGTACAGTAATGCTGTTTATTACGTTAAAGTAAAAGACAACAATGGCTCAAAACAGTTTAAAGTTATTAAGCAATAAACTCATTAAATAAAATTAAAACCCGCTCTCAAAAAGCGGGTTTTTTTGTTAATTATATTTGGGCGTGCCCTTTCGGGTCGGGCTTTCCGCTGCAATCCCTCACGCTGCAATCCAAATTTAACCATGAGACCGCTTGTCGTTACTAATCCTTAATCTTCAGAAATTATCAGCGCTAAATAATATTATTTGCAAAATCACCTTAAAATCGTAATTTTCATAAAGTGAAATTCCCCCAAACAAAAATTGTTTTCCTTTGTTTGCTTTTATGCGGTATTGGCAAAGCGCAGAATATCGATTCCCTTAAAAAACTATTATCAGGTAAGCTGCACGACACAACGCGCTGCAACATCCTAAACACCATTATTGAGGCAGAGAACGATGTTAACATCTGGCCTCAATACAATAATCAGTTGCAGGAATTTGTCGAACAAAAAATTAAGCAAACAAAAAAAGGAACCGCACTTCATACATTTTATTTAAAACATCTCTCCGGCACCCTTAACAATAAAGGTTTTTATTATCGCGGTACCGGCAATATCCAGTTAGCGTATGAATATTATTTAAAAAGCCTCAATCTTAGCCTGGAAATATCTGATAACAAAGGGGCCGCTGCTTCCCTTAATAACCTTGGATTTATTTACTATAACCTGGGCGATATTCCTAAAGCTATTGATCATTTTCAGAAAAGCCTTACTATTATGGAACAGTTGCATGACTCCGCAGGCATTGGCACATCTCTAAACAATCTTGCAGGCATTTATGACGACCAAGGCGATATTCTCAAAGCTATTGAGTTTTATGAGCGCGCCTTGAAAGTACATGAAAACACTTCCAATGAAATGGGCGCTTCAACCACATTAAATAATATTGGTCTTGTTTATCTTAATGCGAAAAAATACTCGAAGGCATTAAAATACTTTTACAAAGGTATGGGGTTACAAAAAAGCATTTCCGATAAAAGTGGTTACGCCACTACAATCAACAACATTGGTTTGGTTTATCATCGCTTGGGCGATAAAGAAAGAGCCCTCGATTATTATATACGCAGCCTTCGGATTCAGGAAGAAATTTCAGATAAGGCAGGAATTCTGTTTTCATTAAATAATATTGGAACCATGTATGCCGAAATAGGTGATGATGCAAAGGCCGACGAATACTGTCAAAAAAGCATGCGCCTTGCACAGGAGCTTGGTTTTCCTGAAAGTATACGCAACTCCTCTAAAGTTCTAAACGTGCTTTATGCAAAAAAGGGGAGATACCAGGACGCATATAAAATGTTATCTCTTTATTATTTCATGCGTGACAGCGTTAATAACGAAAATAACCGCAAACTTAGTATTAGAAGTCAAATCAAGTACGCTTATGACCAAAAAGCCATTGCCGATAGCGTACGCGCAATGGAAGAAAAGAAAGTGACAGAGGCGCAGTTAAAGCAGGAACGTACCCAGCGTTATTCATTGTATGGCGGCTTGGCGCTGGTTGGTTTGTTTGGTGGTTTTATGTTTAATCGTTTCAGGGTAACAAGCCGGCAGAAAAAAGTAATCGAACTTAAGAGTCATGAAACGCAAATTCAAAAAGCGATTATTGAAGAACATCAAAAAGAAATAATAGATTCAATTACTTACGCAAGGCGCATTCAGGCAGCCATTCTTCCTCCCGAGAAAATGATGAAACAACATCTTGGCGAATGTTTTGTATTATACCTTCCTAAAGACATTGTGGCCGGCGATTTTTACTGGCTTCATATCCTTAATCCGTCATTAATTGCCTTTGCCGCTGCTGATTGCACGGGACATGGAGTTCCCGGCGCAATGGTAAGCGTACTGTGTAATAACTCCCTTAACCGTTCGGTAAAAGAATTTGGATTAACTGATCCGGGGCGCATACTTGATAAAACCCGCGAACTCGTTATCAGCGAATTTGAAAAAAGCGATGAAGAGGTAAAGGACGGAATGGATATTTCTTTGTGCGTTTTAGATCGCGCTAATAACCAGTTGTTTTGGGCCGGGGCTTATAATCCTCTATGGATTATTCACAATGGTTCGCTTATCGAAACAAAACCTAATAAGCAACCTATTGGCAAGTTTGCCGATAATAAACCGTTCGACACGCATCAAATCCCACTGCAAAAAGGCGATCTTATTTACATCTTTACCGATGGATTCGCCGATCAGTTTGGGGGACACGATGGTAAAAAGTTCATGTACAAAAATCTCCGTAATCTTCTCATTGAAATATCGTCGCATCCCATGTCAGAACAAAAACAAAAGCTTAAAGAAGCACTTGATAACTGGAAAGGGCCTCTTGACCAGGTGGATGATATTTGTATTATTGCTGTAAGAGTTTAAATTTTCTTTTTGTAATAGTTTTGCACCAGGTAAATGGCGTGAAGAAATTGTTTAGAGTTAAAAATCAGAAATTTATTAAATACTGTTACTGCCAGACGAAGTTTTTGCAGTGAAATAAATTACTATTTTTTTGGTAATAAAATATAAAACAAACAGCAATACAAATACTCCCCAAAGATTAATAATAAAGAGCAATAACTTTTCTAATATATTAAGGCCGTTCATAAACGAATTTCCAAGCTTAATAAAAAATGAAGGCTCGTATGGTGTAATTGTTGCCGGTAAAACATTAACATCCAAAAGAGTCTTTTGCTTTTCATATAGGGAAATCATCACCGTACTGTAATTTACCTGATCGGCAAGATCGTATGATTCTATTCGTTTATTATCTGCAAGCGTTTGCTTTTCCAAAACATTTTCTTCAGCACTCGTTACCTGATTAAGTTTCGCGTCTTTTTTATCTATCCTGTTTTGCACGCGGTCTTTGTATTGCTTATACCTGTTTTCAGCAAGTTTATTCGCGTATAATTTTAGCTTTACATCATCAGAAGAAATATTTCTGTGATCAACAAACAGGGCCATATGTGTTATCTGCGAAAGAACCGTGTCAAGGTACATGTTTGGCACCCTTATAGCCAGATCGCTTGTTGTAGTGTAATAGGTAAGATCCATCACGGAATCTTTTTTAAAGTGAATCGAATTACAGTAATCTTTCGATGAAATTAACTCGCTTTTTGTTACGTAACCTCCTGCCATATTTGTTATATATTCAATCTGCTGGGTACAGGCTAATACATCTTTTACTTTGCACTTTACATTTGCTTTGCGAATAAAGTTGTGTGATATTCCGTTAATTGTATCTGTTGCGAGTTCACCCATGTATAGGGAAACAGAATCCGCCACCTCTTTCGATTTTTCTTCGTAAGCGGCTCTGCTGTATTCTCCGGAGCCACACGAGGTGAGTATAACCCCAAATAATAAAAGAACAATTAATAGCTTGCTTAAGGACAAAGTTATATTACTTCTGCCGCCCACCTTGTAAGCAACAGAACAATTTTTTAAACTGTTCATAGGATTGATTTATAGTTGATCCACTGAAGAGAAAAAAGTAACCTTTAAAAAAATGTTAATGCAGAATTTTAAAAATGAGTTCTTTCAAAAGTTCACCGTTTTCAATACCACTGTTGTCAATTCCCTTTGATTTAAGATCACATTCTTTAAGGTAAGAAAATATTTGTTTTAGCTTGGCGGTATTATAAACAGCAGCGGCTTTAGCGTAACCATCAACAAAATAAGGATTAACCCCAAGTGCCTGTGCCGCCGCGAATTTACTTTTATCGGCAAGGAAATGGAATTTTAGAATTTTACTGAAGTAAGAGAATAATGAACTAACTGTAAGTATCAGAGGATTCTCCTTTTCATTAGCTGCAAAATATTGTATTATGCGATTGGCTTTGAGAATATCTTTTTTGGCAAGTGCGTCCTGTAATTCAAATACATTATATTCTTTACTGATCCCGATATTATTTTGTATAAGGTCAGTAGTAATTTCATTACCCGGCTTTAAATTAATAACCAGCTTTTGAATTTCATTTGTAATCTTGCTGAGGTCGTTGCCCAAAAACTCTGCCATTAAAAATGATGCTTTAGGGCCGATATTATAACCCAGGTCTTTTACATAGTTAGTTATCCATTCAGGAACCTGGTTATCGTAAAGTTTTGGCGATTCAAAGTACACCGCGTTTTTTTGAAGCGCTTTAGCAACCGCGCTACGTTTATCAATGGTTTTGTACTTATAACAAAACACAAGAATTGTTGTTGGCTGTGGATTGTTTATATACGCCAAAAACTGCTGACTGGCATTATTTGTGTTGCTTTTCGAACTGCTTCCTTCCTCATCTCCGCCAGCGCTCTTATTTAACTCCTTTAAATTTTGAGCTTCCTTTACAATCACTACCTGGTAATCGCTCATCATTGGAAATTGTTTGGCAAGGCCAAGTATGCTCACCAGATCCACGTCCTTGCCATACACAACATTCTGGTTGAATTCACGGTCAGATTCTTCTAACGCGTTATTTTCTATGTAATCTGAAATCTGGTCAATGTAAAAAGTTTCTTCTCCACTAAGAAAATAAATGGGCTTAAAAATCTTTCGTTTAAGATCGAGTAATATTTGTTCAGCGGCTTTCAATGTTTACGAAAATAATTTGTTTTTGGGAATTGTTAAAGTAAAACTTGTACCATTTAAATTTTGCGCAAGCACTGTCGCGTCAACCTGTTCAGCCAGGATGTGAATAAGGTCCATTCCCATAGACTTTTTATTATTAGATTTGTAATTGTCTGGCAAACCAATGCCATTATCTTTTACTTCTATAATACAGTAGTTTTCATTTTCATTTAAACTTACTTTTATTTCGCCTGATCCCTGGGGAAACGCGTGTTTATATGCATTGGTAAGTAATTCGTTAATGATTAATCCAAGAGGGACAGCATTATCAATATTTATTTTTCTGTCACCTGTTTTAATTTCAGACACAAGTTTTATGTTTGATGCTGGCAAGCTGTATTCAATCTGTCGTATTAGTTTTTGAATGTATTCGCCTATGAGAATATTGGAAAGATTTTCATTCTGATAAAGCATCTGATGGGTTAGAGCAATAGCGTCGATGCGCTGTTTTGCTTCACGCAGAATAGGTTCTGAGGGGCTTCCGTCTTCCTTGCCAATCTGCAGGCTCAGCATGCTTGTAATAATCTGGAGATTGTTTTTTACACGGTGATGGATTTCCATTAACAGAACCTCCTTTTCCCTAAGCGATTGCTCTATCTGGCTGTTCTGCAAATTAATTTTTTCGTTAGTCTGATAAAGTTCTTTGGCACGTTTTTTCGAATGATAGTTGTTTAATATCAGAATAAAAATAATTGCGAATAGAATAAGGATTCCAACAAGTGCGTAGGCTCTGAATATCTTCTGCCTCGCTTCGTTTAATTTTTTTTGTTCTATTATTCTTGTCTTTTCCCTTAACTCTTCCTCTTTTTGTTCGATTTTAAATACGACTTCGGTGTTCTGTAAATCCTGTTCTTTTTCAAGTTGAGACAGGCTGTCGCGCAGATTAAAATACTTTTGATAATAATTGTTTGATGTTTTATAATCGCCGGCAGCCTGATAAAATTCCGATTGACCGAATAATAAATTTAAACGCGGAGTTAGCTCATGCAAATTGGTATTAATTAGTTGTTCTGCTGAATCCAGATATTTTCTGGCTACATCAATTTTCTGTTTTTTTAAATAGCACTGAACCATCAGTAAATAGCTATTAAAAGCGCTTTCATACCGTTCGTTTTTTAAGCTGTAATAAATGTCCTCTTTTATTAACGGAATGGTACGTTCAACTTCGCCTTTGTTATAATAGCTTAAACCTAAATTTCCTTTTAGAAGGGCTTTAAAAAACTCGTAGTGTTTCTTTTTATCTTCCGGATATTTCTTATGACTCAAAAGTTCTTGCCCCTTTAGGAAATAAACCGCTGCGCTGTCAGATTTTTTTTGGAAGTTATAGTAAACGCCAATATCATTATAATAGCTCGCCACCTTATCGGTATCGTTAACAGGGTTTAGCTTTTTGAATTCAATATGCCTTTCTTTAATGGCCTGATCCAAAAAACCAAGTGAAGCGTAAATTCCGCTCTTTGTAATTCCGTACGGTATTTCAAGTGAAGATGATTTTCTTGGCCACAGTTTTTCCATTTTAGAATTTACTTCACTTGCTTTTATAAAGTTTCTTACTTTAACAAAAGAGTTTTTTAAAATGGAATAGCACATTAAAGAGTCGTTTACATTTGTAGCGTGATTGTGCAAACTGTTCTCTGCTAGAAACAAAGCCTTGGCGTAATTATTTTCGCTTGTCGCAAGATTGGCTTCAATAATATCAAAAAGCAATTTACCTTCTTTACTTTGACTTTTGAAATAAATTAAATTCTTAATCATTTCAAGTGTGTCTTTTATTTCCGGATAAACATTTTTTAGTTCAGTTGGGCTAAGAGCAGCAACAAGCTTTACTTTGGTTTTTAGATCCGCTTGCTTATAAGCATCAAAGAATTTCTCATTTCTATTCTGCGAAAGACAGAACACAGAAACAAAAAGGAGAGTGTATAAATATATAAATGATAACCTCAAATTATCCTGCCCAGCCTTCTCTGTCTAAACTCCTGTACTGAATTGCCTCAGCAATATGGTTGGTTTCAATATTAGCTGAATTCTCAAGGTCGGCAATTGTGCGTGCTACTTTTAAAATGCGATCATAGGCACGTGCGCTTAAACCAAGGCGTTCCATCGCGTTTTTTAAAAGTGAGTTTCCGGCATCATTAAGTGTGCAGTATTTTTTTAAATCTGCTGTTCTCATTTGAGCATTACAATGAATTTGCTTTTCATTAGTATAACGTTCACTCTGAATTAATCTTGCCTTGATTACTCTATCGCGAATGCTACGGCTGTCTTCAGCAACCTGTTGTTTACTCAATTCACTAAATGGAACAGGCGTTACTTCAACGTGCAGATCAATTCTGTCGAGAAGCGGACCACTGATCTTATTTAAATATTTTTGAACTACGCCGGGAGCGCAAACACATTCTTTTTCGGGATGGTTATAAAAACCGCACGGACAAGGATTCATGCTTGCCACCAGCATAAAACTCGCGGGATAATCCACACTAAATTTTGCGCGACTTATATTTACAACCCTGTCTTCAAGCGGTTGTCTCATTACCTCAAGAACGGTTCGCTTAAATTCGGGAAGTTCGTCAAGAAATAAAACACCGTTATGGGCAAGGCTTATTTCTCCCGGTTGTGGGTTATTTCCACCTCCAACCAAAGCAACATCGCTTATTGTGTGATGAGGACTACGGAAAGGGCGCTGGGTTACGAGGCCTGAACCATTTCTTCCTGTTTTACCGGCTACGCTGTGAATTTTAGTGGTTTCAAGCGCTTCTTCAATAGTGAGTGGCGGTAAAATACTTGGCAAACGCTTGCTAAGCATTGTTTTTCCCGCACCGGGCGGCCCTATTAAAATCACATTATGTCCGCCGGAGGCCGCAATCTCCAACGCGCGCTTGATGTTTTCCTGGCCTTTTACGTCAGAAAAATCAAATTCAACAACATCAAGTTTATTAAGAAACGCTGTTGTTAAATCAATAGAAGGTTTTTCAAGGCTACCCGATCCGTTAAAAAAGTTTATTGTTTCTTTAAGATTGTTTGCCGACAAAACTTCGAGTCCTTCCACAACCGCAGCTTCGTTAGCATTAGCTGACGGTAAAATAATTCCTTTAAAACCATCAGTTTTTGCTTTAATGGCAATTGGCAGAGCCCCTTTAATTGGCCGGATTTCTCCGTCAAGAGCCAATTCGCCCATTATTACGTAATCAGAAATTATTTCAGATTGCAGTTGTTCGCTGGCAGATAAAATTCCGATAGCTATGGTTAAATCATATGCAGAGCCTTCCTTCCTGATGTCGGCAGGGGCCATGTTAACGGTTATCTGTTTTCCGGGAATCTTAAAACCATTATGTTTCAGGGCCGCATCAATTCGTTGATGACTTTCTTTTACGGCACTATCGGGTAAACCAACCAAGTAAAAATTAATCCCGGTTCCTATACTAACTTCAACTGTAACTTTAGTTGCGTTAATGCCCTGCACCGCGTATCCAAAGGTTTTTACCAACATAATGCAAAGTAACCAAAAATTTTAACAAGCAATAAATTTTTGATTTTTTATTTTTTTTTGTAGGTTTGATTTTCTATAAATAAAATCCAGATGATGAGAAAATTACTAGCAGCTTCAAGCCTTTTATTAAGCCTTCAATTTTTCGCGCAGGAAAAACCTGCCGAGTTGAATTGTTACAATAAATGGGCAGCAAAGTTTGAAGACCGTGGTGCGGAAGAAGTTAAGGATGGTGTGTATGATGATGTAATTATTACCAATCGTCAGGGTGCAAAGGCTGTTTGCAATAATGGTAAAGCGGAGGTTAAGAATGGTAAAATCCTGCATTTTTACATTTTGCTAAGCGACGGCTCTTATGAAGAGGTGAAAAAAACCTGGAAAAATAAATCTAACGAAAACGTTAACATCATCAATGGAATAAGCAAAAGTATGTTTACAGTACATGGTGAACTTATTAATGTTTTATGGCCAAATAAAATAAAGCCAAAAAAGGCAAAACCAACTACTGCGCCTGAACCCACCGATGATTAAAATCATGCGTGTTCAAACGTTTTTGGAACACAAAATGACAATTTTATGACAAACAAAAGACCAAAATATACCATCTTTGCGGTATAATTTGGATACTTTTAAAGTCATATCGTTCACTCACAAAAATCTGCCCCTTGAACTACTGGGTAAGCTGCATTTAACACCTGACGAACAAACATCTTTACTTGGCGGACTTAAGATTAATTTCGGTTTTGAGGAATTGATGTTCTTAAGCACTTGTAATCGTATAGAACTTTTCGTAAATCTTCCTTCAGACCTGAACAGGGTTATGGTAAAGGAAATTTGTTTGTTCATCAATAGCCGCCTGTCAAATTTTGAAGCTGATACTTTTTCTGAACAAGCAGAACTGTTTTCAGGGGAAGAAGCTGTTGAGCATGTGCTGAAAGTTGCTTCTTCATTGGAATCGTTGGTAATTGGCGAACGCGAGATTATTACACAGGTTCGTAAAGCGTACGATTTTTGTAATATGCTTGGCCTGACACGCGATTTTTTAAGATTGCTGGTTAAACAAACTATAGAAACAGCAAAAGAAGTTTACACAAAAACGGATATTGCCAAAAACCCTGTTTCCATTGTTTCGCTTGCTTACCGTCAGCTCAGGCAACTTGGTATCAAAAACGACGCCCGTATTGTTTTTGTTGGCAGCGGCGAAACAAATACTGCGATGGCCAATTACCTTCAGAAACATAAGTTCGCAAACTTTACAGTTTTTAATCGCACTCTTTCCAATGCTCAAAAACTTGCTAAGATTCTGGGCGGAAGTGCTTATGAACTAAAGGCGCTTGAATCCTATATCGGAGGTTTTGATGTTCTGGTGGTTTGTACGGCCGCGAATAATGCTGTTATTACCAAAGCTATTTACGAGCATCTTAACAATAACGAGTCAGGTAAAAAGATTATCATAGATCTTGGTTTACCCGCCAATGTATCACAGGACGTGGTTACCGGAAACAACAAGCTAACCTATATAGATATTAATTCTCTTCGTGAGCAGGCAGATTTAAATCTTCAGCTTCGTAAAAATGAGATAAAAAAGTGCGAGGAGATCATCAAAGGTAAAACCGAACAGTTTAACTGGCTGCATCGTGAACGCAGGATTGAGCTGGCGTTTGGCGAAGTTCCAAAACAGGTGAAAGCGATAAAAGAACTGGCTCTTAATGAGGTTTTCGTAAAAGAAATAAGTTCTCTTGATAACCAAAGCAAGGAGGTACTGGATAAAGTACTGGCATACGTTGAAAAAAAATACAACGCGGTTGCAATTAAAACCGCCAAAAACGTTTTGCTTAACTCCAAAGATTAATTACTAATTTTAATTCGTGGATCAAACAATTATTATAGGCACGCGGGGCAGTGAACTGGCACTATGGCAAGCCAATTACACAAAAGCTTTACTGGAAGAAAAAGGTTTTAAAGCCGAATTAAAAATTATTTCTACAGAAGGTGATCGAACCCAGCAATGGAATACAAGTTTTGACAAACTTGATGGCAAAGGTTTTTTTACAAAAGAACTCGAAGACGCTTTACTTAAAAAGGAAATTCATCTTGCCGTTCATTCTCATAAAGACCTTCCAACAGTTAGTCCGGAGGGATTAATTATTGCAGGAGTTTCTAAACGCGAAGACCCTTCGGAGTTATTATTGATAAGAAAAGAGTTTGTTGACGAAACTCAGAAATGGAGTCTTAAAAAAAATGCAGTGGTAGGAACTTCATCTGCAAGAAGAAAATCGCAGGCACTGGCATTTCGTCCTGATTTGCAATTAAAGGATTTGAGGGGAAACGTTCCTACACGTATAAACAAATTACGTAAAGGGGATTATGATGCAATACTTCTTGCCGTAGCTGGTGTTGAGCGCTTGCAACTTGACCTTGACGATTTGCACTCGGAAAAACTTGATCCGCATGAATTTGTTCCGGCTCCCGCGCAGGGCGTACTTGCCTGGCAGATTCGTGAAGACAATGAAGAGCTTTTATCTGTAATAGATCAGATCAGTGATTTTGATGTTCTGGTAAAAATAAATATTGAACGAAGAATTTTAAATTTATTTGACGGCGGCTGTCAGCTGCCGCTTGGCGCATATTGCGAAGCCGAGTATGATGATGAGGATAGGTTGAAGTTTAAAGTATGGACGAGCCTGGCGGATGCCTGGGATAAACAACCAAAACAAATGTTTTTTGAAACATCTAACACAGATGGTTTCGCTGATGAAATTGTAGAAAAAATCCGCTCAGTAAAAGGCAGAAAAGTTTTTGTTACCAAAAGTTTCCGCGAGAATGATTATCTGCCGAAGGCCTTGCAATCACTGGGATTTGAAGTTGAGGGAAAAAGTTTGATTGAGTTTAAAGAAATAAAATTCAAAGAGCTTCCTAAGGCCGACTGGATCTTTTTTAGCAGCAAACACGCGGTAAAATATTTTTTCAGCCAGAAGCCTCAAATCGACAAAGTTAAATTTGGTTGTGTAGGAACTTCAACCAGTGCTGAATTGCGCGCTCATGGTTATCGTGCGGATTTCATAGGACAAAGTACTGATACGAAACTTGTAGGTAAACAATTTGCGGCAAAAGCAGGAAGTTCTAAAGTTTTGTTTCCGATAGCGAAGGATAGTTTACAAAGTATACAATGGCAGATGCCAAAAAGAGATAATGTAATCAATCTGAATGTATATGCAACTATTAAACATAGTGTTGAGGTTAATGCTGATACAGAAATTGTTGTTTTCACAAGTCCGAGTAACGTTCAATCCTACTTTGAAAAAAATAAATGGCAACCTAATCAAAAAGCTGTAGCAATGGGAGACGCTACAGCAACAGCGTTGGATAAATTAAAGGTAAAAAACGTTGTGAAACCAATCAGTTTTGATGATTTGGGTTTGGTTCAGGCAATATTAAGTATTTCATAATTATAATATGACACAGATAATACATCGTCCCAGACGAAACAGAAAAAACGCTGCAATCAGAAATATGGTTCAGGAAAACTGGCTGAGCGTTAATGATCTTATTTTTCCGTTGTTTTTGACTGAAGGAAAAAATAAAAGTTCTGAAGTAAGTTCAATGCCGGGTATTTACCGGATGAGCACAGATATATTACTTAAAGAGGTTGAATCATGCCTTAAGCTGGGATTAAATACTTTTTGCTTATTCCCAAGTTTAAACGACAAGCTTAAAGATAAAAAAGCTACCGAAAGCTTTAACAAAAAAGGGTTGTATCCAACTGCCATCCGAGAAATTAAGAAACGTTTTCCGGAAGCGGTAATTATGACGGATGTCGCTATGGACCCATATAGTAGCGATGGTCATGACGGATTGGTAAAAAATGGACAAATTTTGAATGACGAAACGCTTGAGATTCTGGCGAGGATGTCATTGGTACAGGCCGAAGCAGGTGCTGATATTATTGGTCCAAGCGACATGATGGACGGGCGTGTTGGTGTGATTAGGGACGCGCTGGATGAAAACAACTTCACTGATGTTTCCATTATGAGTTACACGGCAAAATACGCGAGCGCGTTTTATGGCCCATTTCGCGATGCCCTGGATAGTGCTCCGAAATTTGGAGATAAAAAAACTTATCAGATGAATCCTGCAAATAGCCGCGAAGCAATTATTGAAGCAGATCTGGATATGAATGAAGGGGCTGATTTTTTAATGGTAAAACCCGCGTTGAGTTATCTGGATATTATTAAAACGCTTAACGATAATTTTAATTTACCTATTGCGGCTTACAATGTAAGTGGAGAGTATGCCATGGTAAAAGCCGCAACTCAAAAAAAATGGATTGACGGAGACAAGGTACGTGATGAAATTTTGTTAAGTATTAAGCGTGCAGGCGCTTCGGTAATACTAACTTATTTTGCCAAGGAATATGCATTGTCTGTAAAAAAGTGACAGGTCAGAAACATATTTTTTTGTGTGGATTCATGGGAAGTGGCAAATCCACTTACGGAAAAAAACTTGCAGGGCTTATCAAAAGGCCATTTATTGATCTTGATAATTATATACAAACAAAGGAAAATAAAACCATACAGTTTATTTTTGACAACGAGGGGGAGGATGTTTTCAGAACACTGGAAACAAAATATCTCAAAGAATTAATTGACAATAATGTCCCGCATGTAATTTCACTTGGCGGGGGCACAGTATGTTTTAACAATAACATAAAATTTATAAAAGAGGCTGGAGTATTAGTATACATAGAAATGCCTGTGTCAGTGCTTGCTGAACGTCTGAAAAAATCAAGACAAAAAAGACCTTTGCTGGAAGGGGTAAAGTCAGATGACCTGGAATCTTACATTACCCAAAAACTAAATGAACGCAATAAATATTATCATCAGGCACATCTTACCGTAAACGGTTTAAATTTAAGTCACATTCAACTACAGCAATTATTATTTGATCCGGCTGCTCCATATCAACTATAAAAAAACTGCAGTAATTACAATGCTGTTATTTTTTCCGCACTTAATAAGAGCGCAGGAGTTAATATACAGCGGTAAAAACATTGGTTTTAATGTTGGCGCTAATTTCGCGTTGGGAACCCATTTTCAGCGTCTGGGAATAAACTTTAATTTATATTATGTATCAAATTTTATTCAGGCAAACACTGAGCTTAGAACATATTTTAGTTTTAAAAATCTTGGGCCGCAGGTAATTTATAACGAGATCGTACTTGCGCAGGGAATTGTTTTTGGATATGGAGGTAAGCAAAACTATTACAATCCATTTATTAATTCCGTTTCCAATCAAACCGGACATTCTAACTCAGTCGGATATTCGTACAACGTTTATCTCAATAAAATAAAAACAAAACAGGTTACCGGTATAGCATCTTTGCAATTTAATTCTGTAAGTTTTATTATCGAAAACGATATTCTGGCAAAACCTATTCTGGACCGCTTCAGAACGGGCGCTTTTTTAATTCAATATCAACACCGTGATATTTTTCTGACTGCAATTAATTGTACAATGTGGACAGGTAAGATGGGAAAAACAACAGGAGACAGCAACTTCCCATCGTTATGTTATATGGACACTACAGGTGGAGTTTATACACATTACTCTCATGGATTATTAAGTGCCCAATTAAAATATAATATTGGTATGGCACAAAACATTCAGGCCAATATAGGAATAGATGCCGAACAGGTAAGAAACGTGATGCAAAACAAAATGATTCACGACTTTGTTTTTCTTCCAAAAAGTTGGTTTAAGAGGGTAAATTGTCACATTCCAATGCTTGACGACAAGGGCGAACAGTATTTATATAAACCGGATCAGAAAATAAAAAAGTCTGAGTTATACTGGAATATTTTCAGTAACGCTAATTTGTTTTACTAGTTTTCCTTAGTTTTTTATTTTCAAGATGGCGTTTATTGTCGCGCTTTGTTTTTTTCTGAAGATTTTTTCTCAGCGCTTTATCAAGGTCAATTCCGGTTTGGTTGGCAATACAAATTAAAACGAATAAAACATCCGCGAGTTCATCATCCAATTGTTTTGATTTATCACTTTCCTTTTCACTTTGTTCGCCATAACGTCTTGCCATTATCCGCGCTACTTCGCCAACTTCTTCCATTAAAACGGCGGTATTGGTAAGCTCATTAAAATAGCGCACGCCATATTCCTTAATCCATTTATCCACTTTTTTTTGTGCTGAAGAAATTTCCATACTCTATTTGGTATTAATAATTCTTACTGTTGGCGGAAGCTTTATTCCATTGTTTTCAAAGGCATAATAGATCTGATAGTACAATTCGCTGGTAAGCGAAGTTGTATTTACGGGCAAGCAAAAAGGTCTAACATTAATATGAACTGATCCATCTGAAACCTGGCCAATTACAATCCCAGGCTCAATTTCTTTAATTACTTTATCATTAGAATTAAGAACGGAATGAATGATTTGTTTTACTTTTTCAATATTGTTTTCGTTACTAACGGTAAGTGCTATATCAACCCGAAGTGTTCCAAAACGTGTTGTGTTCACAATAGTTCCATTTGATAATGGCCCGTTTGGAAGGATGACAGTTTTATGATCGCTTGTTAAAAGAATAGTATTAAATATTTGTATTTCCTTTACCTCTCCTGTTTGCGATTGCGCTTCTATGGTATCACCAACCTTAAATGGCTTGAAAATTAGAATAAGAACGCCGCCGGCAAAGTTTGAAAGTGAACCCTGCAACGCTAGTCCAACCGCTAAACCTGCGGCTCCAAGTATTGTAACAAAACTTGCAGTGCCAATTCCCATCATTCCTGCAACTGTAACAATTAAAATAATTTTAAGGCCAATGCTTATTAAGCTTTTCAGAAAGGTCCTGAGGCTAATTTCCAGTTCTTTTTTTGCCATTGCTTTTTCTGCGAGATAAGCAACACGTTTAACAAGCCATAAGCCTATTATTAAAACAAGAATAGCAGAAATAACCTTCGGGGTGTAATCCTTAATGCTGTCGGTAATCTGGTTAAACCACGATGTTAAAGACATTTTTTCTTCAATCAGGCGTTCTTTCACGCCATTTGCATCCGGAATTATTTTGCTGATGCCTTGCCCTTCTTCCAGGAAATAAAACATACCAATAAATTTTTTACCTTCACAAAGCTAAACAAACATGTTAAAGTATTTACTTTCAATTCTTATTTTATTGCCGTTTTTTATAACTGCCCAGGATTCTTCCGCGGCGGCTACCAAAAGCGTTTTTACCCGCAAGTGGGATACAACAAAATACCAAAAATTCGATTATGTTTTTATTGTAGGCGCTTTTCAGCAGTACCGGAATTTTGATAATGAATTTAAACAAGTAATAAATAAAGATACGCTGGGACTGTCAACTCACGATTACGTTGCCGAATCTCAGCTGAACAGCGGACTTAATTTCTGTTTTGATAAATTTCAGGTTTCCTTTGGTACACGAAGCTCTCCCCAGGCAGAAAGCGCTGGTAAAGGTTATACCAGAACATTCAATATTGGTTTTAATATTGGTGATAACAATTATGTACTTGAAAATTACTACAGAAGATTTGTAGGATTTTATAACAGGAGTACCCCTAACTTTGATACTACATTTAAAACAACTAACCAATATTATTTGCAGCCTAACCTAAGAAGCGATTTGTTTATGTCGCGTTTTATGTATTTTACAAATTCGAGAAAATTTTCATTTAAATCTGGATTTGGTTGTAATTACCGGCAACTTCGAAGTGCCGCTACATGGATTCTTGGTGGAAGTTTTAATGTATATAATCTCTCAAATGATAGTTCAATTTTCCCGGCTAAGGTCAGGCCATTGTTTAACGATTACGCAAACCTAAAAGGCTTGCGCTCTATAAATTTTTCAATGAATTATGGAGCCGCTATTACAATTGTTATTTTGAAGGCCTGGTTCATAAGCGGATATTTTACAGTTGGTCCTGAACAACAATGGCGAAAATATAACTTTGGGGATCATTATAGCAATCTGTCATATATTTCTTTTAGTGGTACCGGTAGAGTTTCTCTGGGTTTAAACCTGAAACGCTTTTATATGCTTGGATCCTATTCCAGTGATTATAATTTATTCAATAGTGCCGGACTTAACTTTAAATCTGCCGCTATTACCGGTAATTTTGCGTTTGGTTGGCGGTTCCATACCGGCAATCCTAAGTTTTACCAAAAGTTCCAGAGGACTAAAATTTACAAAATGCTGTGATAAAAAAAACCCTTTTATATTTGACTGTTTGTTGTTTTTTATCATGCAAAGAGCCGTTGAAGGAGGCAGATCTTATAATTCATAACGCGGTAATTTATTCTGTTGATTCCATTTTTTCTGTTCATCAGGCAATGGCAATAAGAGATGGACAAATTCTTGAACTTGGAACGAACGAAGCAATCAGGGAAAAGTTCAAAAGCAAAACAGTGAAGGATGCAGAGGGTAAATGTATTTTTCCTGGCTTTATTGATGCGCATTGCCATTTTTATGGATATGGTAAAGGCCTGAATGAAGTTGATCTGGTGGGCACAAACTCTTTTAATGAAGTAATAGAAAAAACTTCGGAATTTGTTAAACAAAAAGATCTTTCTCCTGAGGTTTCCACGTTAACAAGTAAAAATAATAATGAGTGGATAATTGGCCGGGGCTGGGATCAGAATGACTGGGAAAACAAAGAATTTCCGGGAAAGGAGCGACTTGATTCACTTTTTCCGGATATGCCCGTGCTTTTAAAACGGATTGATGGGCACGCTGTACTGGTAAATCAAAAGGCATTAACAATGGCAGGTTTTACTTCAGGAACAAAAATCAAAGGTGGCGAACTAGAAATAAAAAACGGAAAACTTACCGGAATTCTGATTGATAATGCGGCAGATTCCCTGGAGCAATTTATTCCTGTGTCAAACAAGGAATCAATAAAAAAAGCATTATTGAAAGCGCAGGCCAATTGTGTGGCCATGGGCTTAACTACTGTTGATGACGCGGGCCTGAATAAAAATATTATTGATGTTATAGATGAACTTCAAAAATCAGGCGAATTAAAGATGCGGGTTTATGCCATGCTTACGCCAAATTCAGAAAACCTGAACCATTATTTAAAGAATGGTATTTATAAAACTGATAAACTAACGGTTCGCGCATTTAAATTTTACGCGGATGGAGCTCTTGGGTCAAGAGGGGCATGTTTGCTGAAAGAATATTCAGATAAGGATGGATGGAAAGGATTTTTGTTAAATGATATTTCTTATTTCGAAAAGTACGCCAGACTCTTGGCCGAAAAAGGTTTCCAGATGAATACGCACTGTATTGGAGATTCTTCTGTTCGTTTAATTCTTAATATTTACAACAAACATATAAATTCAGTATCCGACATGCGTTGGAGAATTGAGCACGCGCAAACTGTAAATCCGGCGGATCTCAAAAATTTTAATGATAACATTATTCCTTCAGTTCAGCCTACTCACGCAACAAGCGATATGTACTGGGCCGGAAAGAGGTTGGGAGATGAAAGAGTTAGACATGCATACGCATACAAAGACGCATTAAATGCTTCAAAAACCATTGCGCTTGGCACTGACTTCCCGGTTGAAGATATTTCTCCTTTCAAGACTTTTTATGCGGCTGTTTATCGTAAGGATAGTAAGGGCTATCCTGAAAAAGGTTTTCAAACCGAGAATGCATTAACAAGAGAAGAAACCATTAAAGGAATGACAATATGGGCTGCCTATTCTAATTTTGAAGAAAAAGAAAAAGGTAGTCTTTCACCGGGCAAATTTGCGGATTTCATCATCCTAGATACAGATTTGATGAAATGCGCGGAAGAAAATATTTTAAAAACAAAAGTGCTTTCAACCTATATTTCAGGAATGGAAGTTTATAAACTTTAACTATGGCTTACCGAAGTTTGAGCGAATGCATTGAGGACCTTGAAAAACACGGGCATCTTTTGCGCATTAAAGAAGAAGTAGATCCAGAACTGGAAATGGCCGCTATTCATTTGAAAGTTCATTCACAGGGAGGAAAGGCTATATTATTTGAAAAAGTTAAAGGGAGCAAATATCAGGCAGTAAGTAATTTGTTCGGAACTCTTGAACGGAGCAAATTTATTTTCAGAAATAACCTTGAAAAAATGCAGCAAATGGTGCGGCTGCGAAATAATCCGATAGCAGCTTTAAAGCAGCCTTTTAAATACGCTTCTACCGGACTTGCTGCATTAAAAGCATTTCCAAAAAGAGGCTCGTTTTCTTCAGCAGGATTTAAGGAAATTAAAATCAGCGATCTTCCATTAATAAAACACTGGCCAATGGATGGTGGGGCCTTTATTACATTACCTCAGGTTTATTCTGAAGATATTGAAAAACCCGGTGTTATGGCATCCAATCTTGGTATGTACCGGATTCAGCTTACAGGCAATGATTACAAACTGAACAAAGAAATTGGATTACACTATCAATTACACCGGGGAATTGGCATTCATCAAAGTAAAACAAATAAGAAGAATATTCCCCTAAAAGTTAGCATTTTTGTTGGTGGCCCTCCAAGTCATACATTAGCGGCGGTTATGCCATTACCAGAGGGAATAAGTGAGCTGACGTTTGCGGGCGCATTGGGAGGAAGAAAGTTCAGATATGATTATGTGGATGGTTTTTGTATTTCGCTTGATGCTGATTTTGTTATCACGGGTGAAGTATATCCTAACGAAAACAAACCGGAAGGACCATTTGGCGATCACCTGGGTTATTACAGTTTAACTCATGATTTTCCACTTATGCGCGTACACAAAGTATATGCGAAGGAAAATGCAATATGGCCATTTACCGTTGTGGGAAGGCCTCCACAAGAAGACACAGCTTTCGGCGCGCTCATTCACGAAATTAGTGGCACTGCTATCCCGCATGAAATACCGGGGGTAAAGGAAGTTCACGCGGTAGATGCGGCTGGAGTTCATCCATTATTACTAGCGGTTGGCAGCGAACGTTACACCCCTTTTTTAAAGAATACAAGGCCAGCAGAGCTTTTAACACAAGCCAACAGGATATTAGGAACAGGTCAGCTTAGTCTTGCAAAATATTTATTTATCAGCGCCGATGAGAAGAAAGAACTTGATTGCCATGATGTGCGACAATTCTTTAAATATGTTTTCGAACGAATAAATTTAAGAAGAGACCTGCACTTTTACACCAAGACAACTATTGATACTTTAGATTACAGTGGCAGTTCCATTAATGAAGGCAGTAAACTGGTTTTGGCTGCATACGGAGAAAAATTGAGAGAGCTAAATACAGTAATTCCACCATGCCTTGAAACATGGAGTTTAATTAAAAATCCGGTAATGTTGATGGAGGGTGTAATTGGTGTTGAGTTAAAAGATTTCACAACCTACGATAATGCAAAGGAGGAAATCAAACAGCTGGCAGATTTTATATCTATTAATAAGCTGGATTTTTATGGTGTTGTTCAAATAGTAATCTATAATGATTTTAAATTTATTCCAAACAACCCTTCACTTAATGATTATGTGTGGGTAACGTATACCAGGAGTAATCCAAGTCATGATATTTACGGAGCTGAAGAATTTTATGAGAATAAACACTGGGGCTGTAAGGGACCAATGATTATTGATGCAAGAAAAAAACCACATCATGCCCCGGAGTTAAAAATGGATGCGGCAATTATTAAAAGGATTTCAAAATTCTTTTAAATAACATTTAAATCCCGTAGATTTATTATTCAAATTAAAAACAAACCGTATGAAAAAATCAATTAAAACTTTTTTGGCTGTTTTAGCCTTTACGTTAGTATCAACAGTTGCTTCCGCGCAATACAAAATGGACAGCGATGGAAAAACTCTTCGTAACTCAAGCAATTCGTCGGTGGGAAGAATTGACAGTGATGGTAAAACAATTCGTAACTCAAGTAACAGTTCTGTTGGGCATGTTGACAGCGATGGAAAAACCATTCGTAACTCCAGCAACTCTATGGTTTTAAGGGTAGATGGAAATGATATTCGCAATTCAAGCAATAGTACTATTGCAAAAATGAGTGATGTAACAAGCGCTATTCAAGGTGCAAAACCTGAAGCGGCTTACGTGGCATTATGGTGGTTCCTTGTGAAAGGAAATCATTAATAAATAAAAATTTGAAATAAAAAAGCCCCGGTTATCCGGGGCTTTTTTATTGTTCAATAGGGTGTTTCTTATTGGGCCAGTTGCTTTTTTGCTTCATTCAGATCTACGCGCTCGCCATTTTTTAAAGCGATAACAAAGCAATCTTTAAATCCTTTTTCGCGTAACTGGTTCTGGTGAGCCACCGCATCTTTAAGATCGGTATAACTACCAGAAGTGTATTTATAAATGTTTTTTACTTTATAATAAGCAGGGTTTACCATGTTTTGAAATTTCTCCTGTTTCAAATTTAATTCAACCTCGCTACTCGCAAACTGAACTTTAAAAACAATATTGTTTTGTCTGAAATCATCACGCTTTAATGAACCCATATCTTTATCAAGCGAAGTCCCTACAGTCTTATCATCTTTATTAGGACCAGTGCCGCTATCGTTCTTTTTGAACTTGTTAGCGATATTTTTTGCATTTAAGGATGAATCAGTTTCATTAACAGGTAACGTATCTTTCTTTAATTTATCGGTTGTGTTTTTTACAATCACTGCGCTATCCTTTTTTTCAGATTTGGGTTCTTTAGCCGTGAGTTCGGCGGAATTCTTTTTGTCGTTGGAGCTTTTGTCATCAATCTTTTTGTCTTCCTCTTCCTCATCATCATCTTCGGCTTTTTTCTGACCAGGAATGTTTCCGGCTTTTATATTTTCATTTTCAAGGGCAACCTGGTTTTCTATATCATCGTTGTATTGGTTTTTATTACCCTCTGTTTCATCTTTGTAACGGCGAAGACCTCTGAAAATAGCTTTGGCCAGGTACTCCTGGCCTTTTGTGCTTCCCAGAAACTGTTCTTCAAGTGGGTTTGTAAGATATCCGATCTCTGTTAAAATGCTTGGCATAGAAGTTCTCCAAAGAACCCAAATACTCTGACGGTGAACACCTTTATCAATACGGCCTGCTTTTTTGGTATATTCCTCTTGCAATTTCATGGCCAAACTGGCGCTTTGAATGACATAAGCCGAGGTATAATTACTCATGATTATATAACTTTCTTCACTCTCAGGATCAAAGCCCCCATACTTTTTTTCATAATCATCTTCTAAAAAAATAGCGGAGTTTTCGCGCGTGGCAACTTTCATTTTACCCTCTTCGTTTTTCAACCCCATTACATAAGTTTCGGTTCCAAAAGGTACCGGATTAGGTTTTTCTACAACTACAATTTTTCCTTTTTTATTTTTAAAAGTTTTAGGGCGTTTTTTTCCTGTCTTCGCGTCTTTTATCATTACAGGTTTTCCTGCGGCATTGCAGTGAATGGAAATAAAAAGATCTGCTTTGGCTTTATTGGCAATCTGGGCGCGATCTTCCAGTTCCACAAAAACATCGGTAGTTCTTGTATAAATAACTTTTACATCCTTTAAATTTTCTTCAATAAGTTTACCAAGTTTTAAGGCAACGGCAAGGGCAATGTCTTTTTCCTTATGGGTTACGCCGTTACACCCCGGATCTTTACCTCCGTGCCCCGGATCGATAACTATGGTTTGAATGGTTTTTCCTTTTCCTTTTTTTATGGCAAAGCCCGCTGCCACTGATATAACGGCAACCAATACAACCAAATATTGTATTTTTTTAACCATATGAACTTATAAAACAACCTTCAAAATGATAAAGTATTGTAGCTTTGTAGGTTTGGCACATAAAAATATTTGATTCGGCTTGATAAAAAAGTTAAATAGTAAGGTATTTTTCTTCTTAATTGTGTTAATATCTTTTATTCCCTTCGGTATAAACGCACAAGTAACGCAAAAGGATACGTTAAAAAAAGTTACAGCCGACACTTTAGTTCCAAAGGATGATGGTGATATTGAAGGCAGGATTACCTATGGCGCTGAAGACAGCGTAGTTTACCTGGCCTCGGATTCAAAAGTTCTGCTGTTTGGTAAATCTCATGTTGAATATGAAAACATGAACTTAAAAGCTGAATTCATTGAAATAGATTACGAAAAAAATGTGGTAACCGCTTTCGGTAAAAAGGATAGCGCTGGTAAAAATACAGGTACGCCTGTTTTTAAAGATGGTGAACAGGAAATGAATGCCGAAAAGATCATGTATAACCTTAAAACCAAAAAAGGCAAAATTTTTAACGCGCTAACAAGACAAGGCGAATTACTCGTTATTGGGCAGGAGATAAAAAAAGACAGCAGCAATATAATTTACATGAAAGATATGCGCTGTATACCTTGTCAGTACGAAGACGCAAGAACCGTCTTCAAAGCAACAAGGGCAAAAATTATTCCTGATGACAAAATTGTAACAGGCCCCATGTACCTTGAGATTGGTGGAGTTCCAACGCCTTTAGGTTTGCCGTTTGGTTATTTTCCTAATACCAAAAAGCAGCATAATGGCATTTTGTTACCGTTTGTAGGAAATTCTCCCACACAGGGATTTAACCTTCGTGACGGAGGTTTTTATTGGGGAATCAGTGATAAAACCGATATGATTATTCGCGGGGACGTATACGCTAATGGTAGCTGGGCTTTGCGAACCAACAATAATTATCTTATTCTGTACAAAGCAAATGGCGCGGTTAATCTTGGGTATAGTCAGTTTAATATTGGCGACAAAGATATTCCGGCTCAATACAGCAAGCAAAAAGCATATACAGTTGGCTGGCTGCACAATCAGGACAATAAGAACAATCCAACTATAAGATTTAGCGCCAACGTGAATTACGTAAACAACCAAAAATTCAACAGGTTAAACGCGCTTAACTCCGGTGAGTTTTTAAATAACACTTTTCAGTCGAATATCAATTTTACAAAAACGTTTAAATTAAGTTCATTAAGCTTAAACGCCATGCACAGTCAGAATAGCATCAGTAACCAGGTTGATGTTTCTTTTCCAACATTAACATTTAACGTAAATCGGTTTTTTCCATTTAAACGAGAAAATGCGGTAAGGCAAAATGTGTTTGATAAGATTGGCGTTAATTACCTTCTTGAAGCCCGGAACACTTTAAGTGGCGCCGATTCAACCGTATTCAAAGGTGATATTGAAAGTCGTTTAAAATATGGAATTAAACATTCACTGCCAATCAGCACTAACTTTAATATGTTTAAATACATTACCATAACTCCTGCATTAAATCTAAGTTCGGTGATGTACACCAAAAGCACCAGGAAGGAATTTATTCCAACGGGAACTATAAAAACGGATACTGTAAGTGGCTTTACTGCCGGATATGACGCCAATTTTAGCACGGCACTTAATACAAAAGTATTTTTTGATTATGTGTTCAAACGAGGAAAGGTGCAACAGATCAGGCACTTGTTAATTCCTACAATTTCTTATTTGTATAGGCCGGATTTTGGTGAAGAGCAGTATGGTTTCTGGAAAAAAGTGCAAACTGATACAACCGGAAAAAATTTTCAGCGTTACAGCATATTTGATAATACCCTTTTTGGAGGTCCGGCCATTGGCGAACAAAACGCTCTGAGCGTGAACCTGAGCAATAATATTGAAGCGAAGATGCGGAGAAAAACCGACACCGGTTATACTTACAACAAGGTAATGTTGCTTCAAAATTTAAGTTTTGCTTCCGCGTATAATTTCGCCGCCGATAGTTTCGGAATGTCTAATATTAGTGTTAGCGGAAGAACTAAATTGTTTAAATATTTTGATGTTGTTGGTTTTGGTAATTTTGATCCTTACGCCTATGATAAAGTAACAAACAGAAGATTAAACCAATTTGTTTACAGATATAATGGTCAGCTGGCAAGATTTACAACAGCTAACCTGGCATTGAACACAACTTTAAGCAGCAATCAGATTGAAGCAATGAAAAAAACCAGGCAAGCTCCAAATATGACGAATGCGGCTGAAAGGGGTGCTGATAAGGGAATTGAAAAACAGGAAAAGATCCCGTGGAATTTAAGCGTTTATTATAATTTGACTTTCGATAATAATGCGGCCGCAGGTAATCTAAAATTAACACAAACGGCAAACTTTAATGGAGATATTTCCCCAACAAAGTATTGGAAGCTGGGAATAACCAGTGGTTATGATTTTACAAACAAGCGTTTAAGTTATACCAGTATAAATATTTATCGTGATCTTAAATGCTGGGAAGCCCGTATTGACTGGGTACCTTTTGGAGTGCGCAAAAGCTACAATCTTACTATTAACTTAAAATCTTCAATGTTGAGGGATTTCAAAATACCAAGACAGCGCCAGTGGTACGATAATTTTTAAGTTTTATGAATGCGGGAAAAGAATAATAATTCCGTTCTGCTTAAGCCACTAAGTTTTTCAAGGCTAATTTTTTATTTTACTGGTTTTTTATTTTTCTCTTTTCAATCTGGCCGCGATGAATTGTTGTGGCAGGAAAACAAGCCATTAACCTGGGCTGATTTCAAGGGTGTGCCGGAAAAACGCTTTGCGGTTGCATCTACACACTATGATATTTTGAAATCAGTTTCAGCCGAAAATGATAGCGGTGCTATTGTAAAAATCCGGGCGGTATTTTTCAGAAACGAATCCTGGAGAAAAAAAGAATGGATTAATGATGATGTTCTGATACATGAACAAAAGCATTTTGATATAGTAGAGTTATTCGCGCGTAAAATCAGAAAAGCCATAAAGGGAACAACGTTTCAGAATTATAATGATCTTATAAAAAAAACGAATGAAATTTACAGGAAGTATGATAAAGAAATGGATAGCTTCCAGGATCTTTATGATAAGGAAACTGATAGTTCAATGAATGGTAAAGAGCAGAGGAAATGGAACGCAAAAATAAGTTCCGGATTGAAAGACATGGATAATTATAAGGACAATGAAATAGAGGTATCCTTTTAACTGGTGTGATCTGCAACTATAACCCATTTACCATCTATTCTTTTCCAGAGTAAAGTATAATAGCCACCAACAACTTTGTCTTTTTTGTTTAAGGTCCACTTGCCAATTACATATACCGCGTTTTTTCCAAGTAATTCAACACTGTTAATATCAAAATTCAGCGTACCCATTGCCTCCGCATTCGGATAAGATTTTTTATAATTGTCCAGGGTGGGCTGCCAGCCATAGGTTAGGCCCTTGCTTCCAATAAATTTAAGACTGTCGTTTTTCCAATAATATTCCATAAAACCTTCCAGATCGTATCGGTTCCAGGCCTCTTGCTGTTTGCGCATTAACCTTTTTACTGTTTCAGCTTCCTTTTGTGAAAAGCCCGCTATTACTGAAAAAAAAAGAACCAGGCTTAAAATTGATTTCATGCTATAGTTTTTATAAATGTAAATAATTTCCTACATTTGCTTTACGTTCTTTATAATACTTATCAAGAAAGACAGAGGGATACGCCCGATGAAGTCTTCCCAACCCTGTGAATCAGTTCTTAGTTTTCAGTTCTTAGTTTTTAATAGGCCTCGTTGCTTACTAAACATTAAAAACTCACAACTAAAAACTTCGTTACAGAAGGTGGTAAATCGTCACGATATGATCGTGAAAGATAAGTCAGAACATTATGAATTTTATTTTTAACTAGAAACACTCATAAACCCTTCTGACTATAAAACGCAGAAGGGATTTTTTTTATATATAAGTTGAGACTGTATTAATACAGTTAAAAAATAAAACAGAGCAATTTGAATTTTTTGAAAAAAGGATAAACAATAAGTATGCACAAAATAGAAAAGGAATTAGAAAAAAGGGTATTGGTAATTGATGGGGCAATGGGCTCTCTCATTCAACAATATAAATTAACTGAAGCCGATTTCAGGGGAGAACGCTTTAAGAATTTTCATAAAGATCTGAAGGGTAATAACGACTTGCTTTGTATTACCCGCCCGGATGTTATTCTTGAAATTCATAAGCAATATCTTGATGCTGGGGCAGACATTCTGGAAACAAATAGTTTCAGTAGTACGCGCATTTCCATGGCAGATTATGATATGCAGGAATATTGTTATGAACTAAATCTTGCCGCTGCAAAAGTAGCAAGGCAGGCCGCTGATGAGTATACTGCTAAAAATCCTGATAAACCAAGGTTTGTGGCTGGTTCTATGGGGCCAACAACCAAACTCCTGTCGCTGTCGCCTGATGTTAATAATCCTGGTTATCGTAGCATGACATACGACGAATTGCGTGAGGCTTATAAAGAACAAATAGAGGGGTTGGTTGATGGAGGGGTTGATCTTTTATTATTCGAAACCATAACTGATACATTAAATGTAAAAGCAGGCTTATTTGCCGCTCAGCAGGTTTTTGAAGAAAAGAAAATTGAACTACCGGTAATGATTTCCGGAACCATTACAGACGCGAGTGGCAGAACGCTCTCGGGGCAAACTACAGAAGCGTTTTTAAATTCAGTTTCACATGTAAATTTATTAAGTGTAGGATTAAATTGTGCGCTGGGCGCAAAAGACATGAGGCCATATCTCGAAGAGCTGGCTAATAAAGCGCCATTTTTTATTTCCGCATACCCCAATGCGGGGCTGCCAAATCAATTTGGAGAATATGATCAGGATGCGCATGAAATGGGGCATCAGATCGAAGACTTCTTAAAAGCTGGTTTCCTGAATATAGTGGGTGGTTGTTGTGGTACAACTCCGGCTCACATCAAAGAAATTGCACAGCTTGCAGCGAAGGCTAAACCACGTAAGCGTCCGCTAAGAGATACGCTAATGCATTTGAGCGGACTCGAACCTGTTACGTTAAGGCCCGAAAGCAATTTTATGAACGTGGGCGAGCGAACCAATGTTACAGGAAGTAAAAAATTTGCTAAGCTTATCATTGAAGGAAAATACGAAGAGGCACTTGCTGTGGCAAAGGATCAGGTTGAGGGAGGAGCTCAGGTGATTGATGTAAATATGGATGAAGGCATGCTTGATGCGGTAAAGGCCATGACAACTTTTTTAAACCTTGTTGCTTCAGAACCTGATATCGCCCGCGTTCCTGTTATGATCGATTCGTCAAAATGGCATGTCATTGAGGCCGGCCTGAAATGCATACAGGGAAAAGGAATAGTAAATTCTATTTCTCTCAAAGAGGGGGAAGATAAGTTTATAGAGCAGGCTAAGCTGATAAAGAAATATGGAGCGGCAGTAATTGTAATGGCCTTTGATGAAGCAGGTCAGGCTGATACGTATCAGAGAAGGATAGACATATGCAAACGTGCTTATGATATTCTGGTTAACAATGTGAAGTTCCTCCCACAGGATATAATTTTCGATCCGAATATTTTTCCTGTTGCTACAGGTATGGATGAGCATAAATTAAACGCGCTCGATTTCTTTAACGCTACTAAATGGATAAAAGAAAATTTGCCACTTGCCAAGGTGAGCGGTGGAGTTAGTAATGTTAGTTTCTCATTCCGTGGAAACGACCATGTTCGCGAAGCAATTCACTCTGCATTTTTATTTCATGCAATAAAAAATGGGATGGACATGGGGATTGTAAATCCCGGCATGCTCCAGGTTTACGATGATGTTGAGAAAGAATTACTGGAGCTTGTGGAGGATGTTTTATTGAATCGCCGTGAAGACGCGACTGAAAGACTCATCAATAAAGCTGAAGCGGTAAAAGGGAAAGGAAAGGCAAGAGAAGAAAAGAGCGAGGAGTGGAGAAACGGTACGGTTCAGGAAAGGTTAACGCATTCGCTTGTAAAGGGAATTACTGATTTTATCGAGCAGGATATTGAAGAATGCCGTAAGCAATATGATAAAACCCTTTCGGTAATCGAAGGCCCGTTAATGGACGGGATGAATGTTGTTGGTGATCTTTTTGGTGCTGGTAAAATGTTCTTGCCTCAGGTAGTAAAAAGTGCCCGCGTGATGAAAAAAGCCGTTGCTTATTTATTGCCTTATCTTGAAGCAGAGAAGAAAGCCTCAGGCAGCGTTGCTAAAAATAACGGGAAAGTGTTGCTTGCTACAGTTAAGGGAGACGTACATGATATTGGTAAAAATATTGTTGGGGTTGTAATGGCTTGCAATAATTATGAGATTATCGATCTTGGTGTTATGGTGTCAAAGGATAAAATCCTCGATGAAGCTAAAAAGCATAACGTGGATATTATAGGATTAAGCGGATTAATTACGCCTTCTCTTGATGAAATGGTGGATGTCGCAAAGGAAATGGAGCGGTTAAAGTTTAATTTGCCGCTTTTAATTGGTGGCGCAACAACAAGCCGGGTACATACAGCAGTAAAAATAGCTCCGCATTATTCTCATCCGGTGGTTCATGTAAATGATGCCAGCCGAAGCGTCCCTGTAGTAAGTAATTTAATAAGCAAAGAACATAAAGAACAGTTTGCAAAAGAAATAGCTGCAGATTATGAGCGCGTGCGTGAACAAAATAAAAATGCACAAAGCCAGAATAAATTCATTTCATTAAAAGAGGCGCGCGAAAATAAATTTAAAATCAATTGGAGTAAAATATCAATTACTAAACCAAACAAACTGGGTAACATTGTTTTTGATAATTATGATTTGAAGGAAATTTCTGAATACATCGACTGGACTCCATTCTTTCATAGCTGGGAAATGAAAGGCTCTTATCCAAAAATACTTGAGGATAAAGAACGTGGGGAAGAGGCTAAGAAACTATTTGCAGATGCTCAGAAAATGCTCAAACAAATCATTGACGAAAAGTGGTTGACTGCAAAAGCTGTTGTTGGAATTTATCCGGCTTCACAGGTAAATGAAGATGACATAGCTGTGTTTGATAAAGATGGAAATAGTAAAGCAATTACTTTTCACACGCTCAGACAACAAACTAAAAAACCAATAGGACAGCCTAACATTGCTCTCGCTGATTTTATTGCACCAGAAAGGATAGGACAAAAAGATTATATTGGAGCTTTTGCATGCAGCACAGGTTTTGGAATTGATGAACGTGTCGCCGGCTTCGAAAAAAATCATGATGATTATAATGCAATTATGTTAAAAGCCATTGCAGACAGGCTTGCCGAAGCCTTTGCGGAATGTCTTCATAAGAAAGTAAGAAGGGAAATTTGGGGTTATGCCAAAGATGAAAATTTCTCTAATGATCAGTTAATTAAAGAGGAGTATGCAGGAATCCGTCCTGCACCTGGCTATCCGGCTCAGCCTGATCACCTCGAAAAACTCACTATCTGGAAATTACTCGATGTTGAAAAAAATACCGGTATTGTATTAACTGATAGCATGGCCATGGTTCCTACTGCGGCTGTAAGCGGATTATATTTTTCACATACAGATTCACAATATTTTGGTCTCGGAAAAATTACAAAAGAACAGGTTGAAGATTATGCAAAGCGAAAAAGCATTAAACTCGAAAAAGCAGAACGCTGGTTAGGTCCGGTATTATGTTACTAAAGAAAAAAAGGCAACCAATAAGGTTGCCTTTTTTTCTATTTGTTTATTTCTATTTATTGCTTGAGTAAGGTTACGTGCCCGGTGTAGTATTTTTTATTTCCCTCTAAGTCTACTACAAATATCTTGTAAATGTAAACCCCATCCTGTGCTATCTGTGTTGTTCCTTTAACCGTACCATCCCAACCTGTTTTAAAGGCGTTGGAAGTA